>Ga0194124_10002721_pt1 | contig 19560 bp, 25 predicted proteins | sample TA2KigCas0mmetaG_FD_148605 | JGI IMG/M metagenome (GOLD analysis project Ga0194124, IMG submission 148605) | Freshwater microbial communities from Lake Tanganyika, Tanzania - TA2015031 Kigoma Deep Cast 0m | ecosystem: Environmental > Aquatic > Freshwater > Lake | place: Tanzania: Lake...
TTTCGGCTGTCAAACTAGCAAGAATTTAGTAGAATTTGTTATGTCTGTCTCTAATAGAACCTATTTTGAATCGGTAAGATATATAAAACAAAAAGACAAAGAAATAAATATCGAGCAGTTAGTAAACAAAAAACTGTATACTGCGCCTGAATTTGTTCAGTTTGACGAAGTATTAATTAAAAGACTAAACAATCAAGCATTAGAGACACCAAAAGCAATGAATTATTTTTATAGTCGTAGAATAACAGAGGGTTCAGTCAAAAAGTTTTCTCTAGGATATTCTGAAAAACAAAATTTTGTAACCATTCCAGTTCAGTCTCCAGATGGAATGACTATTGGATTTGTGGGTAGGTCAATTGAAGGAAAAGATTTTAAAAATACACCAAAATTACAAAAATCAAAAGTCCTATTTAATTTACACAGAGTTAGATCTTCTAAGTTTGTGTATGTTGTAGAGTCTTCTTTTGATGCAATTAGATTAGACCAAGTAGGTTTTCCAGCGGTTGCTACGCTGGGGGCTAACGTATCATCTGTACAGATGAATTTGTTAGAAAAGTATTTCAGTGATGTTATACTTATAGCAGACAATGATGAAGCGGGGGCAACAATGACAGATCGTATTTTAGGTAAAATAGGTTCTAAAGTTGCTGTCGTAAACATTGACAAAAAATACAAAGATATAGGCGAAATGAGCGATGAGGAAATTAAAAAACTAGAATACAAGTTTGATAACTCAATAGTCGCTATGCTAGAATAAAAACAAGGAGAAAAATGACAATAGTAAAAGGGTTAAAAAATATCAACGCTCTAGTTGATAAGCCAAAGTATGAAGGCAACAAAGTTCGTTGGTTAAAATTAGCAGACGGACAAGCAGTTAAAATTCGTTTTGTTGAAGAACTAGACGAAGACTCATCTAATTACAATGAAAAGCGTGGTCTTGCTTTAGTTGTAAAAGAGCATACAAATCCAAAAGACTACAAACGTCGTGCTTTAGACACAATGGATTCAGAAGGTCGTGATTGGGCAGAGGAAATGCATCGTAAAGACCCAAAGGCTGGATGGAGAACACGTCTTCGTTTCTATTGCAACGTTTTAGTAGACGATGGCATTGAGGATCCATACCCTGCAATTTGGGCAATGGGTGTAAGCAAGCAGTCATCATTTAATACAATTCGTGAATATGCACTTGAAACTGGTAGCATATCAAATTTAATGTGGAAACTTAAGCGTAACGGTCAAGGTACCGAAACCAGTTACACATTAATTCCAGGAAGTCCAGATAAAGAACCATTTGATTGGTCTAAGGTTGAGCCATATCCATTAGAGAAGGCACTTAACAAAATTCCTTATTCTGAACAAGAAGCGTTTTATCTTGGTTATGACACACCTTCTGCTGGTTCTTCCAGCACTGAGTGGTAATACTTAGTGTCTTACGTTGGACTTCATGTCCACACACATTACTCATTAATGGATGGTGTGGCTACTCCACAAGAATATGTTAGTCGTGCCCTTGAACTGGGTATGCCTGCAATTGCGATTACAGATCACGGTACTCTTTCTGGGCACCGTGAGATGTATCGCCTTTGTAAAGAAGCGGGTATAAAACCAATCCTTGGCATAGAAGCATATTTAGCAGTAGATAGATTTGATAAAAGAGATAAACTAGAAAGAACTGGTCCTCTTGATTTAAATTATTTTCACTTAGTTATTTTGACAAAAAACCAACAAGGTTTGGAAAATCTTAACAAACTAAACGAGATTGCTTGGACAGAAGGTTTTTATAGAAAACCAAGAATTGATTTTGAGGTTTTACAAAAATACAAAGAAGGTCTTATTATTTTATCTGGTTGTCAAAGCGGAATAATAGCAAAAGCAATTGAGGTAGGAGAATATGCTCAGGCTAAAAAATATTTAGAGTGGTTTAAAACTAATTTTGCTGATGATTTCTACATTGAAATTATGCCACATAATAAAAAAGAAATAAACGATTCACTAATTGAACTTGCTAAAGCATATTCTGTAAAAATTGTTGTAACACCAGATTGTCATCACTCAACCATTGATCAAAAAATTATTCAAGAAATGATGTTACTTCTTAATACTCACGCAAAATTAAAAAAAGATGTTACATATGAAAAATCTAAAAAACAAAAAAATATGATGGATCGTCTTGATTATTTATATGGCGAAGACAGGCAGATGTCTTTTCGTTCCTTTGATATTCATCTGTTGTCTCGTCAAGAAGTGTCTGAAGCAATGGCAGAGCAAGGTATTAAAGATGAACAAATGTTCGAGTCAACCTTAGAGATAGCAAACAAAGTAGAAGACTATAACATAGGATTCAATTTAAGTTTGCTGCCAATTCAATACAGAGATCCAGATGGACAGTTAGCAGAACTTGCTTTTGCTGGATTAGAAGAAAAAAGACTGAACTCAAATTGGCTTGGCAACGATATATATGAGCAAAGACTTGATGAAGAATTGTCTATTATTCGTGAGAAAAAATTTGCACCATATTTTCTTGTAGTTCAAAATATGATTAGTTGGGCAAAAAAAGAGGACATTTTAGTTGGTCCAGGTCGTGGATCTTCTGCTGGTTCATTAGTTTGTTATTTACTTGGAATTACAGACATTGATCCACTAGAACACGATTTATTATTTTTCCGCTTTATTAATCCAGAACGCAATGATTTTCCAGATATTGATACAGATATTCAAGATACACGTCGTGAAGAAGTAAAAGACTATCTTGTTAGACAATATAGACATGTAGCCTCTATTGCAACATTTTTACAATTTAAAGACAAGGGGATTGTGCGAGACGTTTCTCGTGCGCTAAATATACCCTTAACAGATGTTAATAAAGTTCTAAAAACTGTAGATACTTGGGATAGTTTTGTAACATCAAAAAATTCTGAGTGGTTTCGTGAAAAATATCCAGAAGTAGTTACATATGGAGATCAACTTCGTGGTCGAATTCGTGGTACTGGAATACATGCTGCTGGTGTAGTAACTAGCAAAGAACCAATTTTTAGACATGCACCAATGGAAACTCGCTCTTCTCCTGGATCAGACGAAAGAATTCCAGTTGTAGGCGTTGACATGGAAGAGGCAGAAAAAATTGGGTTAATTAAAATTGATGCTTTAGGATTAAAAACTTTAAGTGTTATCAAAGACTGTATCGACATTATTAAAGATAGAGAAGGAACTGTTGTAGACCTTCTTAATATTAACATGAACGACAGCAGTGTTTACGAAATGCTGTCTGATGGCTACACAAAAGGTGTATTTCAGTGTGAGGCAACCCCATATACCAATTTGTTGGTTAAAATGCGTGTAAAAAATCTTGCAGAACTGGCTGCTTCTAATGCACTAGTTCGACCAGGAGCCATGAATACTATTGGAAAAGACTATATTGCACGTAAACATGGTCGTCAAAATATCAATTATTTGCATCAGATCTTAAAGCCAATTACTCAAGAAACATATGGGTGTATCCTATATCAAGAACAAGTTATGCAGGCCTGCGTTCAACTAGGAAATATGACAATGGCTGAGGCTGATAAGGTTCGTAAGATTATCGGAAAGAAAAAAGATGCCAGAGAGTTCGATGCGTTCAAAGATAAGTTTGTTAAGGGCGCTTCTGCTTTTATTACTCCTAACACCGCTTTGGATTTGTGGCATGATTTTGAGGCTCATGCTGGGTACTCGTTCAACAAATCACACGCCGTTGCTTACAGTACTCTCTCGTATTGGACGGCGTGGCTCAAACACTACTACCCGTTAGAATTTATGTTTGCACTTCTCAAAAACGAGAAGGATAAAGATGCAAGAACAGAATATTTAATTGAAGCAAAACGGATGAATATTCCAATTAAATTGCCACACATTAATGATTCGGATATTGATTTTAAAATAGAGGGTAAGAGTATTCGTTTTGGTTTGTCTGGAATTAAATGGATATCCAATACAATTGCACAAAAATATATTGCAGCAAGACCTTTTACTTCTTACAAACAGGTTGAAGACTTTACTTTTACAAAAAAGAGTGGAGTAAATAGTCGTGCATTACAATCAATGAATAGTATTGGGGCGCTAGTATTTTCAGATAATCCAAAAGATGACAAAAAAATTAAAGAAAATCTTTACGAATATTTAAATTTACCAGAATTTAATATTACAATTCCTTCTCATTATTACGCTTTCATTAACGAAGTTTGTGATTTTGAGGAAAAAGGATCTTTTATTTTAATGGGCATGATAAAATCAATTAAAAGGAGCAAGGGATGGTCAAGAATTGAAATTTTGGACAAGAGTGGGTCAATTGGTATATTTGACGATGAAAATACAAATATTGAGACGGGTCGTACTTATTTGGTTCTTATTAATGATAATAGGATTGTCTCTTCAGTTGCTGTTGATGAGATAAAAGAATCATCTAGTTCACTTATTAAATTTTTAAATTATAAACAATTACCATTTAAAGATGATGAGATGTATGTTGTAGCATTTAAACCAAAACTTACTAAAAAGGGTAAACGAATGGCTTCTTTAACTATAGCAGATACCTCTAGAGAATTACACTCTGTGACGGTATTTCCAACATCTTTTGCAAAAGCATATATGCATATAAAAGAAGGTAGTGCTTATAAGTTTGTTTTAGGAAAAACTAAAGAAGGAACAACAATAATGGAGGATGTAAGTGTTAATTGACGTAGAAAATGTATTATCTCAACTAGATCCCAGGATTCGTAAAAGACTTGGTACTGGAGAAAATATTAAAATTGAATATCAACCAACCCCAAGTTATGGTCTTAATCGTGCCTTGAACGGAGGCTTGCCATATGGAAGACAGGTTCTTGTTTGGGGTAGTAAATCAAGTGCTAAATCTTCTTTTTGTTTAGAAACTATATCTCTTGCTCAGGCTGCTGGTAAAACTTGTGCTTGGATTGACGCAGAAATGTCATATTCAGAAGATTGGGCTAAACAACTTGGCGTAGATCCAACCAAATTAATATATTCACAAGCAAGAACTATTAGTGATATGGTTGATGATGGTGTTGGACTTATGAACGCAGGAGTTGACTTAATAGTAGTTGATTCAATTACTTCTTTACTTCCTGCAATTTATTTTGAAAAAGATTCTAATGAAATGAAAGCATTAGAAAATACAAAACAGATTGGAGCAGAATCTCGTGATTTTAGTAATGCTTGGAAAATGCTTAACTATGCCAATAATAAAGTTAAACCGACTCTTTTGGTTCTTATTAGCCAAAGTCGCAACAATATTAACTCTATGTATACTAGCCAGCAACCTTCTGGTGGTCAGGCTACTAAATTTTATTCGTCTTGCGTTATCAAATTATTTTCCTCTGAGTCCGAAAATCAGGCTATCAAAGGTAAGATTAAGATTGGCGATAAACTCATCGAAGAAAAAATTGGTAGAAAAGTCCGTTGGGAATTACAATTCTCTAAAACATCTGCAGCATTCCAATTTTGGGAATATGATTTTTACTTCCGTGGAGATAACATTGGTCTTGATTCTGTGGGTGATCTTGTTGACACTGCTGAATTAAAAGGTCTTGTTTTAAGAACTGGGGCTTGGTATCAACTAGATGATGGGCAAAAAATTCAAGGTAGAGAAGGATTAATTAGTCGTGTTAAAGAAGATTTAAACTTACAAAAAACATTAAAAAACAAGTTGGAAAATGTCTAACAAATTTAGTGTTCTTGAGGGAAAATTTCCCTGTAAGTTTTGCAAACAGGAGGTAAGAACGGTTAGGGTTTACATGGATACTGGAAAAGCAACATGGATGTGTTCTCAAAAACATCTATCAGAAATAACACTTTTTCAGGTTGGCTATAAGAAAAAAAGGGACTATGAGCGAGAAAAACGAAAGTAAAAGAATTGGTGCTAAGCAGCACAAAAATTCTGGTCGTAATACTCAAAAGGGCGATGCAACTTGGAAAAATTTTGTTGTTGATTTTAAAGAAAATGAAAAATCTTTTACCCTTAATCAAGACATTTGGGCTAAGGCTGTTACCGATAGTTTAAAAACAGGCAAGGAAAAATCACCAGCAATAATTGTAATTTTAGGCAAGGGAAATAAAAAAACACGATTGGCTATAATAGAGTTTGACTTATTAGATCAACTAACAGGGGAAAAATATGACACAAGAAACAAATAAAAATACGATAGATCAAGTAAATGGTTTGACAGAAATTGCAGAATATATGCAAGATGAAGAACTTACTACAGCCTTGGCATTTATTGCAAAAGTTATACTAAAACCAGATATACCGCTTAATGTTGTAACCGTTGAAATTGTAAGGTTGCAGGCTATAGCAGCAAAAATGTCTTTTAAGGCTACTTGGATGGCAAATGTTGACAAAGGCAACAGAGGTAAGAAAAATATTTATTACACCGCTGCGGATGCAATTAATAGTCTAGTTTCTGCACTGAAGTACACAATACGGTAACTGATATAATAGAATAAAGGATGAATATGAGTAAAAATTTATTAAAAGAATTAATGATAAAATCTGAGACAAGAAAACTTACTAAACAAACAGTTTTTAATCTTAATGGTCTTACAGAAAAAATAGCCTCTGGTTATCTTGCTGCAAACAAATCAGAAGTTAAAACTAAAAAAACATTTGCACCATCTACATTATCATACGGATATGGAGAGTGTCCAAGATATTGGTATTTTGCTTTTTCAGGTGCTACCTTTGATGAAAAATCTGATGCTTATGGAATTGCTAATAGAACAAATGGAACATATAGTCACGAAAGAATTCAAGATGCTCTTATAAATTCTGGAATTGTTAAAATATTTGAGACTAAAAATGAAAAAACTCAAGAATTAGAAAAAACAACAGAGTTTCAGGTAAGCAACGATAGTCCTCCAATTTACGGGTGGGCAGATGGAGTTATTAATTGGAATAATGAAGAGTTGCTTTTAGAAATTAAAACTGCCGATGTAAAAGGTTTTGAGTATCGTAAGCGAACTGGCAAAGCAAAAAAGGCTCACATTTTACAAATTCTTATATATATGAAAGTTTTAGGATATAAGCGTGGAATTATCTTGTATGAGAATAAAAATGATCACGAATTAGTTCCCATATTGGTAGAGGTGGATGATTATTATCGTGAGTACATGAACAATGTTTTTGATTGGATGAGAAAAGTTAGGGCTGGTTGGATGAAAAACGAACTTCCAAACAAAAATTATAGATCTAATTCTAAAATTTGCTCAGATTGCCCTGTTAAAAAAACTTGTGATGAGGCTGGTGCGGGAGTGATCAAGATTGCTTCATTGGAGAAATTGCGTGAGACAATGTGAGCAGTGCACTGTAAAATTTGAACCCAAAGTAAGTTATCAAATATACTGCAGTGTAAATTGTAGAGAAGAGGCAACTAAAGAAAAAATTGCACAAAGATATGAGATAACAAGGACACAAAAAAGAATTGGAAAGCGCAGAATTTGTCTTGGTGGGTGTGGAGCACAGTTGTCAATTTACAACGATTCAGGATTTTGTTATAACTGTAACGTTTACGAAAAAAGGGTACAGAAAATGTTAAAACAAATAAAAGGATTTTTTGATTATGAACAAGACAACTGAGCAGCCCTCGCTAATCTGTGGAATTGATGCAAGCACAAATACAATGGCTTTTGCTTTTTATCGCAACAAAATTTTGACTCAATATGGAAAGTTAAATTTTAAAGGTGACAATATTTACGAAAAAGTTATAGATGCTAATTTAAAAGTTAAATCTTTTTTTGAGCACTACAATTTAACAGAATCCGTTGTTATTGAACACACAGTTTTTATGAATAGCCCTAAAACCGCAGCAGACCTTGCTCTGGTTCAAGGAGCAATCATTGGAGGAGTAGGTTTGGCTGGTATAAAAATTATAGGTAGAGTATCTCCAATAACTTGGCAATCATTTTTAGGTAATAAAAAATTAAACAAAGAAGAGCAAATAAAAATTAGATCTGAAAATCCAAATAAATCACCCTCTTGGTATAAAGCCTATGAAAGAGATTTTAGAAAACGTAGAACAATAAAACTATTAGAGATAATTTATGATAAAGAGATACACGACTATGATGTAGCAGATGCAGCGGGGATTGGGCATTGGGCGGTTAATAATTGGGACAAAGCAATAGGGTTTGACAAGGATTGATTATGGGTGCTAAAATGTATCAGAGCCAAGTATGGCTTAAAAAACGTTATCATATGGATAAAAAAAGTCCAGAAGATATTGCAAAAGAATGTGGGGTAAGCATAGAAACTATTTATGTATACCTTGCTAAGTTTGGATTAAGGAAATCAAAACGATGAAGCCAGTTCCAGTTTATAAAGATGTTAAAGATTTCAAGTATGATGATTTATACTTGCATTCGCTGTCTGCTCCGTCTGGAAACAAAATCTTAACAAACTGTTTAGGTATTGCACAAATGCTTATCGAAAAAAATATTGCATATGGAGACTCAGCGCTAGATCCAGTTAGAGTTTTTAGTAAGTCAAGTCCAATAGAACAACTGCATGTTAGGATAGATGATAAATTGAGCAGACTAATGCGAGGGACAGACTATGTTGGAGATAATGACATAGATGATTTAATTGGCTATTTGATATTATTAAAAGTAGCAAAGGAAAAAAATGACAACAGATAATGAAATAGTTAAACATTTAGATGAAATAAACAAAGTTGTTGAGGAATATTTAAAAGGTAATGATCCAACTTCAATTTCTAAAGAACTTAGTATTCCAAGAACTAGGGTTGTTGCTCATTTAAATGAATGGCGAGTTATGGCATCTGCAAATGATGCTATTCGTGCTCGTGCAAAAGAGGCTCTTGTTGGAGCAGATACACACTATACTAAATTAATTAATCAAGCATACGAGGTAATCGATGAAGCAACAATGACATCAAACCTTGGTGCTAAAAATACAGCAATTAAACTTGTTATGGACATTGAGGCAAAAAGAATTGACATGTTACAAAAGGCTGGTTTGTTAGAAAATAAAGAACTTGCTGAAGAAATGGTAGAAATAGAAAAGCGTCAAGAAGTACTTGTTGGAATTCTTCGTGATATTGCTTCTGAGCATCCAGAGGTTAGAGATTTAATTATGTCTAGGCTTTCTACCGTTGCTAAAGAGGGGGAGGTAATTACAGTTGTCCACGATGTTTAATGACTTTCTTGATGCACTAAAAAATGAACAATTTGAAGATATACCAGTAGACGTAAAAACCTTTGTAGAATCTCCAGACTACCTTAATCAGCCACCTTTATCTTCAATTCAATATGATATTGTTGAAGCAATGAGTCAGGTATATAAAAAAAATGATTTACAAACTTTACTAGGAATGGATATTGGGGGCAAACATTATGAAAAATACACGAAAAACGAAATCATCTTACAGTTGGGTAAGGGTAGCGGTAAAGATCATACCTCTACTGTTGCTTGTGCTTATATTGTCTATAAGTTACTATGTCTCAAAGATCCTGCAAGATATTTCGGAAAACCAAGTGGAGATGCAATAGACATTATCAACGTTGCAATTAACGCAGAACAGGCTAAAAATGTTTTCTTTAAAGGTTTCAAGAATAAAATTGAAAAATCGCCATGGTTTGCAGGAAAGTACGATCCAAAAGTAAACTCTATCAGTTTTAACAAGTATATTACAGTTTACTCTGGACACTCAGAAAGAGAGTCTCACGAAGGACTTAACTTGTTTATGGCAGTGCTAGATGAAATTTCTGGTTTTGCTACAGAGGTTGGCACTGGTAATGATCAAGGAAAAACTGCTGACAATATCTATAAAGCATTTCGTGGAGCGGTAGATTCTCGTTTTCCAGATCTTGGCAAAGTAGTACTTCTCTCATTCCCTCGTTTTGCTGGTGACTTTATTTCAAAACGGTATGAAGATGTAATTGCAGACAAAGAAACAATAGAACGTAGACATAAGTTTATTATAAACGAAGAACTTCCTGAAGGACCAGACAATGAAAATGAAATTGTTTGGGAGGAAGATCAGATTTTATCTTACAAATACCCAAGAATGTTTGCGCTAAAAAGACCTACCTGGGAAGTTAATCCTACTCGTAAAATTGAAGACTTTAAAATTGCTTTTTTAACAGATGTGGGTGATGCAATGATGAGGTTTTTATGTATGCCAACTTTTTCGTCAGACTCATTTTTTAAACAAAAAGATAAATTAGAAAAATGCATGACGCTAAGAAATCCATTAGACTCTTTTAGAAGGTTTGACCCATCATTTAAAGCAGATCCTGATAAAACATATTATATACATGCAGACTTAGCACAAAAACACGACAAATGTGCAGTTGCCATAGCACATGTAGACAAGTGGGTAAATATACAGGTAATTAAAGATTATCAACAGGTAGCACCAATTGTAATTGTAGATGCAGTAGCGTGGTGGGAACCAAAAGTTGAAGGACCTGTAAATTTATCTGAGGTAAAAAATTGGATTATAAATCTTCGCAGAGAAGGATTTAACATTGGTTTAATAAGTTTTGATAGATGGCAATCTTTTGATATTCAACAAGAATTAAAGGCTGTTGGTTTGAGAACAGACACTGTTTCAGTTTCTAAAAAACACTATGAGGATCTTGCTATGATGATTTATGAAGAAAGAATTGCTATGCCAAGAATACCGTTATTGCTTGAGGAAATGAGTCAACTTAAAATTATGAGAAATAATCGTATTGACCACCCTAGAAAAAAATCTAAAGACTTGTCAGATGCTGTCTGTGGGGCGGTATTTGGAGCAATATCTCACACAAATAGGCAGTCAAACATAGAAATAGATATTCATACCTGGTCTTCTGCTGCAAAACTTGCAGAAAAAGAAAGATCTATGGTAGAATTAGAAACTAGGGAAATACCTGACGATGTTAGAGATTTCTTAAGCGAATATAAATTAATATAAAATATGAGGAGAAAAATGAGTTCATTTAAGAGAATAGCCACAGTCTTGGCTGCAGCCTTGACTTTGGGTGTGATGTCGGCACTTCCGACACAGGCTACAGTATATGCTGATGTTGTTACTATAGACGCTGTTGCAGACACCATTAATCCTGGTGAGACTGCAACTGCCGTAGTATCAGTATCATTTTTGGGCACATCAATTGGAGATACCGTTTCGGTTATATCTGCAGTGTTGTCAGCCCCATCTACTGCAAGCATTCCGCAATTTGCCGTTACAGAAACATCTAGTGCAACCGTAGCGTTGTCATCAGATACAAAGACGGCATCAATTTCACCAGCAACTAACACAACTGGTTATGTAACTGCAAAGTTAACATCATCATTTTATGTGCCTAGTGTTGCTGGAACATATGTAGTTAGATTTATTCCTACATTAACTAGCGCATCTGGTTCAGTTACATCTGCTGCCCTTACATGGACAGTTACCGTTACCGCTCCAGATCTTAAAGCATCAACTGCTTATACAACATCTATTTTAAATGCTGGAGAAACAATTACGGCAACAGCAGATGCAACAGTATTTGCTTCACGAGCCGTATCTTCTGATGCAGCAGCAGTTATTGTATTAACTCAAAAAAATGCTGCTAATGGTTCTGCTTCAGAATCAATTACAGCAACTATTTCAGGTGCAGGTATGTTAGGACATGGCACAAACCATGCAACAATTACTGCCCTTGGTAGATCATTGGTTATCCCAGCAGGAAGTTACATTGGTGTATTTTCTGACGGTACATCTGGAGTAGGAGCAATTACACTTACTTCAGCATCTGGCGTAATCTTGGCAACAGAAAAGGTAACATTCTATGGCGATATCGCTAAGGTTGTTACAACTGTAAAGAAGCCAACAATTGCTGTAGGTTCTAATTCAAACGCAATCTCTGCCGTAGCATACGATGCTGCTGGCGTAGTTGTAGGAGCAGGAACATTAACAGCAACATCAGCAGACCTAGCAGTAATCAGCAATTCAGGAACAACTGCATCCATTTCTAATGGTGAAGCATTGTTTTCTTTGGCTGGTGTCAAAACTGGTTCAGCAGGTGTAGTAGTAAAAAGTGGAACAATCTCTGCAGACACAGTTACTGTGCGTGTAGAGGCTGCAGTTGCTTCTATAAAGTTGGCTTTTGATAAAGCAAACTACGTAGCAGGCGAACAAGCCACAATTACTCTTTCACCAGTTGATGCAACAGGTGCAGTATTGTCTGGAAAGACATATGCTAACCTACTTGCTTCTACAGGAATTAGCACAAGTTATTCCTTTGGTGGATCAAGCGACACAATTACTGCAACATCTATTACAACTAATGCAAATGGTGTAAAAACTTACAAGGTTTACATGCCACTATCTGCAGGTACAGTTACTATCAGTGCAACTGGTGGAACTGATTTACCAGCATCAGGTCAAGTAAAAGTTTCTGCAACCGCAACAGTAACTGATTCAGCATCACAAGCACTCGCTGCTGTGGCTGAATTGGCTGCAGCCGTTGCATCGCTTAAAACATTACTTACAACTTTAACTAATCTTGTATTAAAGATTCAGAAAAAGGTTAAGGCTTAAAAACTCCTTATAAAAATTGAGGGTAGATTAATTTCTACCCTCTTTTTTATTTTAAAAAATGATATAATTAATAGTATAGTTATGCATGGGAGATTACCGCAAAATTGACAAACCTAAAACGAAGACTAATATTAGCCTTTGGGGTAGGCTTATGTTTAACAATTTTTGGAATTATGGCTCCTGATCGTGCTGGGGCTACAGAAAATCAACAACAGGTTGTTGTTAGCCCTGCTCAGCAGGCAGTTAATACAGCCCTTGCAACCGCCACTACAGAGGTTCAGCAGGCTATTGCAGCCACTGATACAGCAACTGCCACCATTGCAATAGCCCAAACCGAAATTACACAGGCTCAAACAGCGGTATCAGAAATAGCACCAGCAATTGCTACAGCACAAAATAATATATCATTAATAGATACCGCCACAGCAACCATAAACAATATTGACCTTGCCACTAATCCAATTGATCAAAGTTCTCAAATTGTTCAAAATGCAAAGGCTACTATAGATACCGCCACAGCATCAGTTGCAACAGTTCAAACTAAAATTACTCAGGCACAAACAGAAATAACACAAGCAACTACTGCTCGTGCTGCAGCGGTAACAGCACAGGCAACTGCCCAGACAGAATTAACTCAAGCAAACATTGCTATTGATAATGCTCAAAATGCAGTCAATTCTTTACAAGCCACTATTGGAACTAGCACAAACGTTTTGACTAATGTTGATGACGCTGGTGTTCAAATGAACTTACCATTTGGTTTGTTAATGGGAGGCACTTTATATAATAATGTTTTCGTAGGATCAAACGCTACTATTACTTTTGGAGTAAATGAAGGATGGGTTTATAACACTACTCCTAATGCTCCATCAGTTTCTATTGCAGGTTGGGATTGGACAACTTGGAGTACTGGAACAGGAATTACCTACGCAACAACAGCCAATAGTTTAGATATTGCATGGGACGTTAGACCATTTCCACAAACAGATGCATCTACTCAAATGGTTCAAATAAGATTTTTTGGCGATGTTAATCCAAGCGATGGCGCATGGAAAGCCGATGTTTCTGCTAATGGTCCAATTCCAAAAAGTGCTAGATTTAATTATCGTCAAACTACTGGCGGTGCTATAACAAATATTACTGATACAAATCCTGGAGCAGGTTTTAATGGTCAAATAAGTCAGGGTCCAGCATTTACTCCTACAGTTGATAGCAGTACCGCATCAGTTCAAGCAGCGGTAGATGCAGCAAATACAACTATTGCTCAACTTAATTCTAGCCTTTCACCAGTGGTTTCTCAAAATACAACAAACACATCTAATATAAATGGTATCAGTGCTACGACATCTTTAACTAATACTGTAAATTCAGCAATATCAACAAAGGCATCACTTGATTCAGCATTAAATACTAAAGCAGGTCAACTAACATCTGCTATTAATAATATTCCAACTCCCGTTCAACAAGTTGTTGTATCTACAGCGCCAGCACCAGCACCAGCGCCAGCACCAGCGCCAGCACCAGCGCCAGTAGTTATTTATGCTCCTGAACAAAACCTACCAGAGTTAACCACTCCGACTGAAGAGGTCGGTACAGATCAAGAAGAAAATATTGAAGGTCCTGGCGATGAAATAACTTCTGAAGATAGTGAACCTCAAGATATGGATACACCTGAATCTGATGAATCTTCATCCAACGACGAACAAGATAATAATTCTGAAGAAAATCAGGATATGGATAATGACTCACAGGATAATGATACCTTATCGGTTGAAGAAATACAAGAAACAGTTAGCGAATTAATTGCAGATGGCAACTTAACTGCTTCAGATGCAGAAACAGTATTAGAAGCATTATCTGCAGATGGAGAGATAACAAGTGCAGAGGTTGAAAATTTAGCAGAGGTATTATCTGAAGATGGCAAACTTACATTAGCAGAAAAAGATTTATTGTCAGATGCATTGGTTATAGCAGCAGAGGGTGCTCCAATTGAAGCATCAGCCATTGCAGCAGCGGGACTTGAGTATAGAGACCTACCACCACAAATACCAGTAGAGGTAAGAGAAGATGCTAATGGAAATCCTGTTATAATTACAGCAGAAGTTGCTTCAGCCCTGTTGGTTTTAGAAAGTCCTGCAGCGTTGTTTAATGCAATTTCAACTTGTTTTAACCCAGAAGAAGAGATTGAAGGTTTGACAGAAGAGCAAAAATGTGAATTAGGCAAGGCACTACTTAATATTGGTGCTGATATGTCTATTCCAGAACGTGAAAAAGCAGAAGATATTGTGGTTGTAACAATTATTGCTGGTCAGTTAGTTGTTTCTACCGCACCTAGAAGGAGGAAATAAAATGAAAAAGTTAAAAAAGTGGGGCATGGCAGCCCTAAGCGAAAACTTTACATTTCTTGGCTTCTTTGTAGCATGGGTGGTTCTAGAGGGCAGCGCAAAGACGGTGGTAGGATATGTAACCCTAGCATCAATAGCCTTATGGTTTGCAACCATAGGAATCCGTAAAGAAGACCAATAACTTTGATATAATAGAAGTATGTCAAAAATATACATACTTCTACTATCGGCTGCCCTAACGCTGGGGCTATCCGCCTGTGGATATGACGGTCATTATAGATATCCATGCCAAGACCCAGTAAACTGGGAATCAGCAGAGTGCAAACCACCAATCTGTACCGCTAACGGGGCATGTCCAGAAGATTTAGCAAAACAAGAAAAAGTGGAGGGAACACAAAATGGCTAAACAAAGACTAACTCCTCAAGAGTTAGATGCAAGACTTAAATTTATCCTAGGTATTACTTTAGGATCAATTTTATTTATTACGGCAACAGGTATTATGTATGCATTAATATTTGTTACACAACCAATTACAGGACAATCTGAAAATGACAAAATGTTTTTCAACGTTCTTGGTTCAGTAGCAACATTTATTACTGGAACATTAGCAGGATTATTAATTGGTCAATCAGGTGCTAAAGATGTTATGGCAGCACAACTTGCTAATAAAGAAATGGATTCTAAAAATACATTAGCAGATAAAAAACTAGAAGCAGAGATTGATGAAGCAAAGGCACGTAGGCTTTCAAAACCAGACGGCGCAATGCCAGAAGAACAACCAGTAGATGCTAGTTGGGATAAAGAATGAACCACGATCACACCGTAATACCAGCAGGATTTCCAATTACTGAAATGGAGATTATGTGGTTTTTAATGGTTGTTATGTTTGGCTGGAATTTATACATGGCTTGGCAGCACAATAAGTTAAGTAACAAGGTTGAGTGTTTTTGTAAGGAGAAAAAGTAATGGCAGAGCAGGGTACAGCAGAAAAATTAGTTGAAGTCGCTACTCAAGAAATTGGAACTGTAGAAGGTCCGAAAGATAATGAAACTAAATATGGAAAATTTACCAAAGCAGATTTTCAACCATGGTGCGGATCATTTGTTAATTGGTGTGCTAACGAGGCAGGAGTAAAAGTTCCTAATACCGTTTATACTCCAGGTGGTGCATCAGCATTTAAAAAGGCTGGAAGTTGGATTGATGGAGATATTGCAGATCCAGAGCCAGGAGATATTGCTTACTTTGATTTTCCATCAGATGGTGTAGATAGAATTTCACATGTAGGAATTGTCGCTGTTGATAATGGCGACGGGACTGTATGGTGCATTGAAGGAAATACATCAGGAGATCCTAAAGGTAGCCAACGCAATGGTGGAGAGGTTTGTAAAAAACTTCGTGCCTATAAGAAAAATAAGAAAAATATTATGATTTCTATTGTAGGATTTGGTCGCCCTAAGTTTGGCTCTGCCGTTACCGCTTCAAAACCGTCTAGCGGATCAGCATCAAAATCTACTAAAATAAACCCAAAAATACAGGCTGCTATAGACCTATTAACCTCAGAAGGCTATAAAGTTACTAAATAAGGGTGTTTGACTAAACAAAAAGGGTTTGCTATACTATTTAAAGTATATTAGGGAGCGATATGACTTGCCTTGCGGTAGTTCGTAAAGAAAATAAAATTTATATGGCTGCAGATCGTGGAGCCTCAGACGACGATACTATTTTGACCCTAAGTACTCCTAAAATATGGAAATTAGGACCATATCTTATTGGATATGCTGGATCTATGGATGGTGAAAGAATAAGATATAACTTTAATCCATATGTCCCAGATATAAAAAATTTAGATAAATTTATGCAAACTAAGTTTATTAAACAATTAAGAACTTTTTATAATGATTGGTGGGTAGATACTTCTAAAGACGCTGATCTTGGATTAATAATATGTATTAAAGGACAAATATATGAGCATAATGCTATTGATATGTCTTTATCTAAATATACATTGGATTATTTAGCAATGGGAACTGGCTCTCAATATGCTTACGGTTACTTGGCTGCCACAGAAAACATTAAAGATTCTAGAAAAAGAGTAGTTGGTGCAGTAAATGCTGCAATAAAATTTAATCCTAATTGTCAAGGGCCAGTTGACGTAATAAGTATTTAGGAGTATACTATATATATGGCAAACTTTGATGAAATTATGAAGGAAATAAGAGAAGACGAGTCCAACATTAATGAATTTGAAATTTGGCTAGATAATGGAATTGAACGGGGATGGATAACACAGCCGTTTTGTAATACTCATGATGGAGATCCATACATGACTGAAGAAGAAGCAAAAGAATGGGAAGAGGGCGGAGACCCTTGTCAACCAGTAATTAAACTAATAATATAAGGAGAACAATGAAAAAGGTAGTGGGGTTATTTGTAATTATATTTACTGCTGCATTTTTGCCATTAGCAGAGGCAAATCAAAAACCAGCAATTGCAATTATTGATGGAGCAATTGATACAACAAAAATTAATGTATTTCACGAGGTTTGTGTAATGCAAGAATTACGCTGTCCTAATAAACAAACATACATGGAAGGTCCAGGAGCAGCGACTCTTCCAGTAAGTCAAATATACAAACATGGATTTAATCATGGGACTATTATGACTATAATTGCATCTGCAGTTGCTCGTGATGCTAATATCATTTTTATAAGAATTGTTCCTATGACCAACAGTGGTCGACAGGGATATTATGATCACAACGATTTAACTGGAGCATTGCAGTGGGTTAGTGCCAACAAACAAAAATTTAACATTGTTACAGTTTCTGCTTCGCTTGGTAGTAGAAGGATTGGCACTGGACCTGCATATTGTCCAGTAAGAGACAACCTAAGAAATGAAATTGTTAAATTACAAAGTTTAGGTGTTGCAACCGTACTTGCTGCTGGAAATAATTATGATACAAACCGTGTAGATTTTCCAGCCTGTATACCAGAGTCAGTAGCAGTAGGTTCTGTTGGCGAGCGTGGAAACATTGAAAACTATAGCAATGGAGGTCCAGATTTAGACTTTTATGCTTTAGGAACTTACAATACTAGTATGGGCAGATCTGTTGGAACATCTGCTGCTACTGCTGCACTTGCTGCCTACTGGACTAAAAACTACAGGGGTAGTTATCAAGCAACATATGATTATTTAAAATCTATTGCTAAACCTGCTCAAGGTAACGGCATAGTATCAAATTCATTTGTTGATATTTTAAGTTAGTGGTATAATAGTAGTGCACCTGCCAAAAGGGGGTGCACTAAACTAACTCGCTGAAAAGGAGAAAAAAATGGTAAGTTCGTTTGCCCCGGATCTTTTTAAAGATCCTTTTTTTATTGGTTTCAACCGTGAGTTGGACCGTTTTAATACAGTACATAATCTAGCAACACGTCAAGCATATCCGCCATACGACTTAGTAAAAGTCGATGAAGATACATATAAATTATCTTTGGCTGTCGCTGGGTTTGATGAAAAAAATCTTAATGTTTCAGTAGATAATGGAACATTGATTATCAAAGGTGAAACTATTGATACAGAAGAGGGAGAGGTAGTTCATAAAGGAATTGCTTCTCGTAAATTTACTCGTACATTTGCTTTAAGCGAATATATGGAGGTAACTGGTGCAGAGGTTTGCTGCGGTATGTTAAATATTAACATTGACCGTATAATTCCAGAGGAAAAAAAGCCAAAAGAAATTCCTATCAAAGTTGCAAAAAATAAAAAGGTATTGACAACATAAGTTGTAAATGCTATACTTAATATGTGCCAATAGGACAGTCTTTTTCCTTTCTCTTCTGTCTTAAAGGTATAAAACACCTGAGTATGTGTATAAACTGCTCATAAAAATAAAGGAGTAAAAGTGCCAAGGTACGATTACAAGTGTAACACTTGCTATTCTGTAGTTGAGTTTGAACGCAGTATAGGAGACGATACACAACCAATATGCTGTTCTAAATTGATGAACAGACAATGGGGTTTTGCACCAACTGCAATTTTTAATGGTTCTGGTTTTTACTCAACTGATAATAGAAATTAACGGTATAATTAGATTATGAGATCAATTTTAAAAGACCACCCTAGCGTAAAGCCAAAGCAATGGAAATTAAAAGAGGCTGACAGGTGTGATAAGTGCAGGGTTAGAGCCTATGTTTTGATAAAAGGCTCTACAGGAGAACTTTTGTTTTGTAATCATCATTATGAAAAGATAATGAATGATCCAAAGTCTTATAATAAAATGATGGCTTTTATGCTTGAAGTAGTTGACGAACGTGAAAGACTAAGTAAAGATAAAATAACGGAGATACGCTAATGTATAAATATTATGTAAAAAAAGTAGAAAATATTGTAGATGGAGATACAATTGATGTTTTAATAGATTTAGGTTTTGATATTCTATTTGCATCTCGTGTGAGACTGGCTGGTATTGATACTCCTGAATCTCGCACAAAAGATTTGAAAGAGAAGGCTCTTGGGCTTGAGTCTAAGGAATACTTAAAAAAGATTCTTAAAGATGCAAAATCTGTTGTAATTAAAACAGAAAAAATGGATTCATCTGAAAAATATGGTCGCATTTTAGGTTGGATATTTT
>Ga0194124_10002723_pt1 | contig 19558 bp, 17 predicted proteins | sample TA2KigCas0mmetaG_FD_148605 | JGI IMG/M metagenome (GOLD analysis project Ga0194124, IMG submission 148605) | Freshwater microbial communities from Lake Tanganyika, Tanzania - TA2015031 Kigoma Deep Cast 0m | ecosystem: Environmental > Aquatic > Freshwater > Lake | place: Tanzania: Lake...
ACAACTACCCAGATCGAATTTCTTCAGGCCGGCGCGTCCGACCAGCCCGTCTCTCACGTGCTGCTGCACGGCATCGGTTCGGCCGGCACCAGTTGGCTCGAGCAGCTGGAGGCTGCGAACCGTCGATCCCACCAGGCGCCGTGTCGCGCGCTTGCCTGGAATGCGCCGGGCTACGGCCAAAGCACGCGGCTGACCCCAGACGCACCGACGGCAGCCGACTATGCACGACGACTCTGGCAATGGCTTGATGTCCTGGGCGTTGAGCAACCGATTACGCTTGCTGGGGGATCGATGGGCTGCCTGATCGCGGCAGCGGCGGCCCGACAGCAGCCTCAGCGCATCGCCCGACTGGTGCTGTTCGCACCCGCACGAGGGTACGGACGCGCCGATCCCGCTGAACGCGAACGCCGTCGCAGCGAGCGGCTCGCGTCGTTGCGGCAACACGGTCCATCGGGTCTGGCCGAGCGTCGTGCGGCAGCCATGTTGTCACCCAATGCCAGCGCAGACATGGTGAGCTATGTTCGCTCGATCATGGCTCGGGTCGACCCGCTTGGCTATGCTCAGGCCACCGAGATGCTGGCGCAGGGCGACATTGACAGTGATCTTGCGAGCTGGCGTGGTCCGCTCGTCGTTGCAAGCGGCAGTGCCGATCGCATCACGCCTCCAGAGAGTTGTCGCGACATCGCAGCGCGCGCCGGCGTGGCCTGGACCGATCTGGGCGAGGTCGGCCACGGTTGCCCACTTGAAGCGGCACCCACCGCCAACTCGTTGCTCGGCTTAATCTCGGAATGAACGTCGCCGGGAAAACGCCCACTGCGGGTACCGCCCCAACAGCGCCCGACACGGTTTCGTCCGATACAGACCGATACCATGTTCCTGCGCTCGCGCGCGGGCTTGAGCTGCTGTCGCGCTTTAGCCGCCGCACTCCGGAACTCACTGGCGCTGAGCTCGCTCGCGACATGGGTCTGCCGCGCGCCTCGGTATTCCGAATGCTTCATACGCTTGAGCGCGCGGGTTACGTCGAGCGAATCGGCGATAGCGCCTCGTACCGGCTGGGCTTGGGTGTTCTGCGGCTGGGATTTGAGTATCTGTCCTCGATGGAGCTCACCGAAATCGGCAATCCGGTGATCGTGCGACTGCGCGACCGAACCCGATGCTCATCGCATCTCGTGGTGCGCGATGGCCGGGAGGTCGTGTTTGTTGCCAAGGCACCGGGAGAGAGCGCGCTGTTTCAGTCGGTTCAGGTGGGCGCACGCCTGCCCGCGCACGCGACGGTCCTGGGGCGGCTTCTGTTGTCCGATCTGGCGCCTTTTGCCCTGGAAACACTCTATCCGGAAACGCGTCTCGAGCGCTTCACCGACCGGACACCGGCCACGCTTGCCGATCTGAAGCGATTGATGGCGGCCGATCGCGAACGTGGCTGGGCGATGAGTGAAGGCGGATTCGAAACCGGCATCTCAACCGTGGCAGCGCCGGTTATCACGGGCTCGGGGCGGGTTGCAGCGGTGGTCAGCGTCACCGTACCTGCGCAAAAGATCGAACCGGAGCGGGCCCTGTCGCTTGCAGCGCAGGTACGCGACGCCGCCGCCGAGATCGCCGTACGCTTATCCCACACAGCGGTCGGAGGTCTGGCATGAATCAACCCGTCGTTGCTCAGGACGCGGGGCGCAAGCTTTCGTTCACGATGATTGGCTGGGGGGCCATTGCCCAGGCCCTGCACGCCAGGCTGCCGGCCATCCCGGGCGCAGCCCTGCAGTGCGTGGTCGTCCGACCCGAGCGCATCGAGGCTGCACGCAAGGCCCTCGGCCCTTCCATTGACGTGCGAAGCGATGTTCCAGCCCACTGCGCGCTGCTGATCGAATGCGCCGGTCACTCAGCCTTGCTCGATCATGTCGAGCCAGCACTGCTCCGGGGCACCGAATGCGCGGTCCTGTCGATCGGTGCGCTCAGCCAGGAAGGGCTTGCAGAACGCCTGTCAGACGCAGCGGCGAAGGGGCAAACCCATCTGCACCTGCTCGCTGGTGCGATCGGTGGAATCGACGCAATCGCTGCCGCCCGGCTCGCGGGACTCGATGAGGTTGTCTACACCGGTCGCAAGCCGCCATCGGGCTGGCGGGGATCACAGGCCGAAGCGCTGCTCGATCTCGATGCACTCGCCGAGCCGACCGTCTTTCTTGAGGCAAGCGCACGCGAAGCGGCACAGCGTTATCCGAAAAATGCGAATGTTGCCGCCACGATTGCGCTAGCCGGGCTGGGCCTGGACAACACGCGCGTTCGACTGATCGCCGATCCCGGCGTCACCGAAAACATCCACGAGATTCGCGTGCGCGGTGCATTTGGCGAGATGCAGCTGACGATGCGCGGTAAACCGCTCCCCGATAACCCGCGAACCTCCGCGCTCACCGTGTTGTCGGCCCTGCGCTTTCTTGCCAATCGCAGCGCGGCACTTTCCATCTGAGAACGCTCATGCAGACGCTTCGACGCTTTGCACTCATCGCTGCAGCCGGTGCGCTCGCAGCACTGACCACGTCCGCGCAGGCGCAGCCCGATGATGCGACACGCCAACTCGCGCAGGAGCGCTTCACGATCGTCGCGCCATTTCCGCCCGGTGGCCCGGTTGATCTGTTGTCGCGGCTCCTTGCTGAAGCCCTTCAGAAGCGCTATGGGCAACCCGCAGTCGTCGAGAATGTTCCAGGTGGTGCCGGTAATCCAGGTATGGACCGGGTGCGAAGAGCGCGCCCGACGGGGCACACGCTATTGGTGATCCCTGCGGGCAATCTGACCATCAATCCAACGCTGATGACGAACTTCCCGTTTCGCATCGAACGCGATTTTGCGCCAATCACCATGCTCGCCAAAGCACCCAATGTGCTGGTCGCGCATCCCTCGTCGGATACCGTAACGCTCAATGCATTGATTACCGCGATGCGTGCCGATCCGAAGCGTTTCTCTTACGCCTCGCCCGGCATTGGCAGCGGCCTGCATCTGGCAGGTGAACTGTTTCGACAGCAGCTGGGTCTGGATCTGCAGCATGTGCCGTACAAGGGAACGGGGCCCGCGATCAACGACGTCATCGCTGGCGTGGTCCCGCTGATGTTCAGCAATCTTCCCGCTGCGCTCCCTCAGGTTCGCGCTGGCCGACTGGTGGCACTGGCGATCACTGACAGCACGCGCAGCCCGGTTGCCCCCGACATTCCCACCATGAAAGAACTGGGCATCGACGGCGTGGTGGTGAGCTCCTGGTATGGGCTGCTGGCGCCTGCCGGCACGCCCGCAGTCATTGTGTCCCAGCTGGCACGCGATGCCACCGCAGCCTTATCCACCGACAGTGTCACGCGTCAGCTGACCGCTCAGGCCATGACTGCCGATCCGATGACACCCGAGGCCTTCGCAGCCCACATTCGCGCTGAAACCGCAACCTGGGAAAAGGTGATCAAGGCGCGCGGGATTCGCGCTGAGTAGCAGCGCGCCTTCAGCTACAGATCAAGCACCAGCCGCTCACCCTGACAGCCCGAGACGCAGATCATCATCGACTTGTTGTCGGCGCGTTCGGCTTCGGTAAGCACCGAATCACGATGTTCGGGTGTGCCTTCCAGCACACGGGTTTCGCAGCTGCCGCAAAAACCGTCCTGACAGCTGAAACTGGCGGAAATGCCCGCATCAAGCAGCACGTCGAGGATCGACTGCCCTGGCGACACGGAGAAGGCTCGCCCCGACCGCCGAAGTTCCACCGTGAACCCCTGCTGAGACCCCACCTGTTCAACCGGCTCGGCTGCGGCAAAGCGCTCAATATGCTTGTTCGGATACCCCAGCGAGGTGCAAGCCGCCAGAAACGCATCAAGCATCGGGGCGGGTCCGCAGGCATAGTAGTGGGTGGACGACGGACCATTCCCCGGACGCGCGTTCAGCAGCGCATTGAGATCAGGCGGCCCCCCGGCGGCATCGTCAAAATGCCAGTGCACGGGAATGCCCAACTCGGCGATATCGTCGGTAAATGCGGCGGCTTTCTTCGAGCGGGCGCAATACACAAGTTCAAATGAGGCACCAAGCGCCTTCAACCGTCGCGCCATCGACAGGATGGGCGTGACACCAATGCCGCCCGCTACCAGCACGCTGTGCGAGGCCTCTTCATGCAGCGGGAAATTGTTGCGGGGCTCGTTGAGTTCAATCGACATACCGATTCGAAACTGCTCATGGACCGCTCGCGACCCGCCGCGACTCTTCGACTCGCGCAACACCCCCAGCACGTACCGGTGACGCTCGCGGCAGTCGTTCAACAGCGAGTAGCTGCGAATCAGCCCGCCTGGCAGATGCAGATCGATGTGCGCACCTGCGGTGAACGCAGGCAGGTTGCCTCCATCGGGTAGACGAAGTTCAATGCCCAGCGTGTCCTGCGCCTCGTGGCGAAGCGTATGAATAAAGGCCTTGATCATGTAGACGGTCCACCCGCTTCGGTTTCAAGCTGCTTCTGAGCAAGCACGCGCAGCGTTCGACGCAGGCGGACGATGCCAAGATCATGCTGATAAAGATGCTCGCGCTGGTTGGCGTCGGGCTCCATGTTTTCCATGGCGACCCGGTCCTGCTCCAGCACATGGAAGTGCCGCGCCTCAAGACGGTTTCGGTATAGAAATCGCCAGGCACTGCGCTGCCAGCCCGATACCTTGCGACAGCGCCAGAAAAAACTGCCCGCGGCACGATCAGTGATCGGTACGTATCCGCCAATGATGGTGAAGTTGCCGCCGGGCCCGCCTGTTTTCGGGTACGGAATTTCGAGCCGCATCAGGTGAATGCCCGTGTCGACCCATTCGGTCCAGTCGAAATTGATGTTTCGCTGGCCCTTTTTTTCAAACACGAAGCCGGTATCGGTATCGCGAATTTGGAAATCAGCGGAAAACTCGCCCTCGGCCATGCTGTGTGACTGCCGATGCAGATACGCGCCGTGCATCGGGTCGATGACGTTTTCCATCACATAGCGGTAATCGCAGCCCCACTCGACATAGCAGAGAAAAGACGACCACTCGGGTGAGGTGAGCTGCTCGGGCAGCACCAGCGGCGGCGGGTTATCGCAGTGGGGCTCGGCGCTGTTGTAAACAAAAATCGCACCCTGAGCTTCCTGCGCGGGGTACACCCGAGTGGCTCTCGAGCCCTCGAGCTTGCAGCCAGGACTGCCAGGCACACGCGTGACGACGCCGTCGAAACGAACTTGAACACCGTGATACGCGCAGGCGATTCGGTCACCGAGCACCTCGCCCATCGATAGCGCGGCGCCGCGATGTGGGCAGTGATCCTCGAGCGCGCGAACGACTCCCGTGGCATCACGCCAGAGCACCAGCTTGCGGCCAAGACGTCGCAGCGAAATCGGCCGATCCTTCACCCACGAAGCGGGACACACGGGAAACCAGTAGTGGGCGAGACCGCGCGACAAAATACGTTCGACAGCATCCTGATGCACAGGGGTGGGGGCGTTCATCGTTCGACTCCGTGACTGTCTTTCAGACTGGCCGATCTTGAGGGCGCGCGCCCGGGATCAGGCACCCAGACGTGCAAGCTCGGCCTCCAGCCCTGCCGCAGTCCAGGGCTTGCCATCGGGCCCGGTTGGACCGCTTTCGTTCAGCATGCGCACCATGGCATCGAGATCATGGATGCCGGCTGCGAAGACGCGCTCAATCGCGTCACCCAGCAGATTTTCATAGGGCGTGGGCTCGGCCAGCCGGTGCTGATTCATGACATTGACGAGCGGTACGGGGTTTGCCATGGGCGCGCTCCTTAGTGCGAATGCGACTTGCCGTGTCCGGCCCCGTGCGACGATGCAGGCTGCGGCGGGCGCGCAACGGCTGTGATCTGAGCGGTTTCGCGGCTGCCATTGCGCAGTTCGAAGACCAGCGTGATGGGCACTTTGTCGCCGTCTTTGATCTGGACCTTCAGGTCCATCAGCATGAGGTGATAGCCGCCGGGCTCCAGCGTGACGGGCTGGCCGGCTGACAGTTCGAGCGCGGCAATGGCCCGCATGCGCATCACATCTTTTTCCATGCGCATTTCATGGATCTCGGCGACGCCTGCCACGGGCGAACTGACCTCGAGCAGACGCGACGCGCGACCAGCGGTAATTTCCATATAGGCGGCTGTGGCCTTCTGACGCGGCACGGTGCTTCGTACCCAGGGATCTTTGACCGAGACGACCTGAGCCGAGACCGGATAAGCGGTGACCGCGAGCATAAACGCGACCCCGCACAACAGCGGCCGGGCCAGACGGTTGGTGAAGCGGATATTCATGCTTGCTCTCTGAACGATCGGGGAGGTGTGCAGAGTATAGCCGCGCGACTGGGCGCTGCCCGACGGTGTGCGCGGGATCAACACCACTGAACGACATGGCATAACTGTTTTTTTATACAGTATTATTGGTGGCATGTTGCCTGCCTATGCCGAGCTTCACTGCATCAGTAATTTCTCATTCCTGCGGGGCGCGTCGCACCCCGAGGAACTGGTCGATCGCGCGCGTGAGCTTGGCTACGCGGCGCTCGCCATTACCGACGAATGTTCGCTTGCCGGCGTGGTGCGCGCGCATCTGCAGGCGCGCACACAGGGTTTTCCGCTGCTGATCGGCGCCGAGTTTTCGCTGCACAACTGTCTGAAACCAGCGCACGCCAACGCATTGGGCAGCCTGTCGCGCGCAGGCAAAATTGCGCCCAAACTCGTGCTGCTGGCTCGTCATCGCGAGGGCTACGGCAGGCTCAGCGAACTGATCAGCACGGCACGCGCCCGGGCACCCAAGGGCCACTACCAGCTGTTGCCTGCCGATCTTGATGACGGTGTGCCCGGTTGCACAGCGTTACTGGTTCCCGCACAGGGTCTGATCACAGGGCAGCCTGGCCTGGCCTCGATGGCCACCCTGCTGCGCGAGCGCTTTGCCGATCGCGCCTGGCTGGCGGTTGAACTGCTTGCCTACGGCCACGACAGCGCCCGGCTCGAACAGCTGCGCGCGCTGGGCCGTGCAAGCGGTATGCCGCTGGTCGCGGCCGGCGACGTTCACATGCACCGCCGCTCGCGTAAACCGCTGCACGACACACTCGCCGCCATCCGGCTGGGCCAGCCGGTTGCGCACTGCGGTCATGCACTGGCACCCAACGCCGAACAACATCTTCGCAGTCGCCTGAGGCTCGCAAGCCTCTATCCGGCCGAGCTGCTCGAGCAAACCCTGGAAGTCGCCGCCTGCAGCAGTTTCTCGCTTGACGAACTGCGCTACGAATATCCCGATGAAATCGTGCCCGCGGGGCATACGCCCGCCAGCTGGCTGCGCGAACTGGTTGAGCGCGGCCTGCCGGGGCGCTATCCGGCAGGCGTGCCCGCCAGCGTCCGCGAACAGATCGAACACGAACTCAACCTGATCAGCGAACTGCGCTACGAACCCTATTTCCTCACGGTTGCCGACATCGTTCACTTCGCACGCGACCGCGGCATTCTGTGCCAGGGGCGCGGCTCTGCCGCCAACTCGGCAGTCTGTTATGCGCTGGGCATCACCGAGGTGGATCCCGCTCGTCTGAGCGTACTGTTCGAGCGCTTCATCAGCCGTGAGCGCAACGAGCCCCCCGATATCGACGTCGACTTCGAACATCAGCGCCGCGAAGAGGTCATCCAGTACCTCTATCAAAAATACGGTCGCCATCGTGCAGCGCTTACCGCCACCGTCATCCGCTATCGCACCCGGTCCGCACTCCGTGACGTGGGCAAGGCACTTGCCATCGATGCAAGCTGCATCGAGCGTCTGGCAGGCACCCTGTCCTCATGGCGTGGCGCGCCCGATCGCGCTCGTCTCACCGAAGCCGGGCTCAACCCCGATGCACCAATCGTCACCCGCTGGCTCGAACTCGTTGGAACACTGCAAACCTTTCCGCGCCATCTGTCGCAGCACACGGGCGGCTTTGTCATCGCGCGCGACCGGCTCACGCGTCTGGTACCGGTCGAAAACGCAGCCATGGCCGAGCGCACCGTCATTGAATGGGACAAAGACGATCTCGATGCACTGGGGCTGCTGAAAGTCGATGTGCTGGCGCTCGGCATGCTGAGCGCCATCCGCCGCGCGCTCGAGCTCATCACTTTCCGGCGAGACCCGTGGCGGCGAGGCAATCAGCGGGCCCCCAATGCGCCGCCCATCGTTGCCTTCCGCATCCAGGACATTCCCTCGGAAGACCCCGCCACCTATGAAATGATCAGCCGCGCCGATACGGTCGGCGTCTTCCAGATCGAATCGCGCGCGCAAATGAGCATGCTGCCCCGGCTGCAGCCGCGCTGTTTCTACGATCTGGTCATCGAGGTGGCCATCGTTCGGCCCGGGCCCATTCAGGGCGGCATGGTTCATCCCTATCTGCGGCGCCGTCAGGGGCTTGAGCCCGTTGACTATCCGCGCGACGAAATCCGACCTGCGCTCGAACGCACACTGGGCGTGCCCATCTTCCAGGAGCAGGTCATGCAGATCGCCATGCTGGCGGCGGGCTTCAGCCCGGGCGAGGCCGATCAGCTGCGCCGCGCCATGGCGGCCTGGCGTCGCAAAGGCGGGCTCGACGCTTTTCAGCAGCGCGTCATCCAGGGCATGCTCGCGCGCGGCTATGAACCTGAATTCGCGCAACGCATCTTCAGCCAGATCGAGGGCTTCGGCGAATACGGCTTTCCCGAAAGCCATGCCGCCAGCTTCGCGCTACTGGTCTATGTCAGCTGCTGGATCAAACGCCATGAACCCGCCGCGTTTCTCGCGGCCATGCTCGACAGTCAGCCCCTGGGCTTTTATGCGCCCGCGCAACTGGTGCGCGACGCGCGCGCGCACGGCATCGAAGTACGCCCGGCCGACGTGCTGATCAGCCAGCCGCAGTGCACGCTCGAAGAATCTGACGAACCCGCTGCGCAGCCCGCCGTACGCCTCGGTCTTGCACAGATACGCGGACTATCCGCTGCTGCCATGGCACGCATCATTGACGCGCGCGAGCAGCGGCTGCAGGACCCCGCCCGCTTGAACGGCTTCGCATTTGACGACGTCGACGATCTCGCTCAGTGCGCGCAGCTCGATGCCGCAGCGCTGCGCGCACTCGCCGACGCCGGCGCGCTGCTTGCGCTGGCTGGCCATCGTCGTCAGGCGTATTGGGCTGCTGCCGCGGGCCGACTCACCGGCGGGCTGCTGAATCAAACCCGCATTGACGAACCCCCCATCACAATCGCCCCCCCCACTGAGGGCGAAGACATCGTGGCCGACTATCGTGCGCTCGGCATTCCAATGGGGCGACATCCGCTCGCGCTGCTGCGCGAAAAGCTCAACCGCCTGCGTATCGAACCCGCTTCAACACTCGCCGGCTACCCCGATGGCCGCATTGCACGGGCAAGCGGGCTGGTCACTCACCGCCAGCGCCCCGAAACCGCCCGCGGCACCCTGTTCGTCACGCTCGAAGACGAAACCGGTACGGTCAATGTCATTGTATGGCCTGCCGTGTTCGAGCGCTTTCGCGCAGCGCTGCTCAGCGCGCAGCTCATGACCGTCTACGGGCACTGGCAGCGCCAGGAGCACGGCGGCGGCACGGTCACACATCTGGTGGCCGCGCGCGTCATCGATCACTCGGCGCTACTGGGCGCGCTGGTCAACCGCAGCCGAAATTTCCGATAACGCAATATCTGCACGCGCAGGGCTATCGCGCTGCGACTGCATGAGCCACGGTGGCTACCGCATGCGTCACGGGCGAACGGCACCTCAGGCGAAGTTGCCGCTCTGATAATCACGCACCGCCTGCATCAACTCATCGTGGGTATTCATGACAAACGGGCCGTACTGGGCAATCGGCTCATTGAGCGGTCGGCCAGCGATCAGTACCGCTCGCGCCGGCGCATCAGCGCGAAACGACACGCCATCAGCCTCGGCGCGGGTTTCAAGCACCGCCATCCGCTGCTGCGGCACAGCGCCATCGCCCACCCGCAGCGAACCGCGGTAAACATAGGCGAAGGCATTGTGTCCGGGCGGCAGCTCAATATCGATGGAACCCGGCGCATCAAAATGCAGATCAAGGAATACCGGATCAACCGACCCCTGGGGTACGGCCCCCGTGACGCCATGCGCACGACCTGCAATCACCCGTACGCGCACGCCCTCGGCACTGATCACTTCGGGAACCTGGGCGCCAGGAATGTCGCGCCAGCCTGGTGTGGTCATTTTCAGGTTGGCCGGCAGGTTCACCCAAAGCTGGAACCCCTCCATCAGACCATCCTGCTGCTCGGGCATTTCCGAGTGAATGATGCCGCGGCCCGCCGTCATCCACTGCACGCCCCCCGAATTGATGAGCCCTTCGTTACCCACGCTATCGCGATGCCGCATGCAGCCGGCCAGCATGTAGGTGACGGTTTCAAAGCCGCGATGCGGATGATCAGGAAACCCTGCGATGTAGTCGCCTGGATCGTCAGAACGGAAGTTATCAAGCATCAGGAACGGATCGAGCCGGCGCTGCAGATCTTGCGTGAGAACCCGGACCAGCTTCACCCCCGCGCCATCCTGCGCGGGCATGCCCTCCACCAGACGCTCAACGCGACGCGAGCGGGAAACGCGAAACGGACTCTCTGTTGTTGTACTCATGATGTGTGCCACCGACTGTCAGGCTTCCAGGCCGCGCGCCAGATCAGCGCAGATATCAGTAGGCGATTCGACGCCAACCGCCAGACGAATCAGCCCCTCAGTCACCCCTGCTGCCAGACGCGCCTCGGGCGTGAGACGGCCATGAGTGGTGCTGGCCGGATGCGTGATCGTGGTTTTGGTGTCGCCCAGATTACCGGTAATGGACAGCAGCTTGCACTGATCGATCGTGGCCCATGCGCGGGCTCGAAGGCTGTCAGGGTCGGCCCCCTTCACTTCAAACGCCACGATTGCTCCCCCGGTTTTTTGCTGACTCATGGCAAGTGCATGCTGAGGGTGCGATGCCAGACCAGGGTAGTGCACACGCGCCACGCGCGGATGTGCCTCCAGCCAACGCGCCACTTCCAGCGCATTGACCGACTGCCGCTCCATTCGAAGCGAGAGCGTTTCAAGCCCTTTCAGCAGAACCCAGGCATTGAACGGCGACAGCGACGGCCCGGCGGTGCGCAACACCGGCAGCAGAAGCTCGCGGATGTATTGCTCGCTGCCCAGCACAGCGCCGCCCAGAACCCTGCCCTGGCCGTCGATGTATTTGGTGGCCGAATGAAGTACCACATGCGCACCCATCTCAAAGGGCCGCTGCAGCGCAGGCGAACAGAAACAGTTGTCGACCACCAGCACTGCGCCGGCGTCAGAAGCGATCTGCGCGAGCGCCCGGATGTCACCCACCTCGGTTAAGGGATTCGACGGCGACTCCATGTAAAGCATGCGCGTGTTGGGCTTGATTGCGCGGCGCCAGGCCTCGGTATCGGCCAGCGGCACGTAGGTGGTGTCGACACCATAGCGACCGAAAAAATTGAACAGCTGCATGCTGGCGCCGAAGACCCCTGCCGCCGAGACCACATGGTCGCCAGCGCGTGTCAGGCTCATCAGCGTTGCCATGATCGCCGACATGCCCGATGCGGTGGCCAGGCACGCAGGCGCGCCCTCGAGCGCCGCCAGCCGGTCGCAAAATGCCTGCACAGTGGGATTGGTAAAGCGCGAGTACACCGGACCGCGATCGGTGCCTGCGAACCGGGCAGCGGCTTGCGCTGAATTCTCGAACACAAAGCTCGAGGTGAGATAGATGGGCTCGGCATGTTCACCGAACTGCGAGCGCTCGATGCCGGCGCGCACCGCCAGCGTGTCAAACGAAAGGGAGTCAGACATCAGATTTCCTGAAAGATCAGTCGCCCGCCACGGCGAACTGCAGATTCATCTGGCTAAGCGTACGCTCTTCTCCAGGCCCGGTACCGATGAGCAATCGGCCCGCCTCAAGCTGATCGAGATAATCAGGCGACACATCACCGGTGATGTACTGCCCGTCAAAGCAGGACGCCTCAAAGCGGGTAAGCGTCGGATTCAGATCGGAAACCGAACGCTTCATTGAGTCCACCGACTGATAGACCAACGCATCGGCGCCGATTGCCTTGCAGATTTCTTCATCGCTTCTGCCGTGGGCGATCAGCTCGCCACGCGTCGGCATGTCAATGCCGTAGACATTCGGAAAGCGAACCGGCGGCGATGCTGAAGCGAAATACACCTTGTTCGCGCCCGCATCGCGCGCCATCTGCACGATTTCGCTCGACGTGGTTCCGCGCACAATTGAGTCGTCAACCAGCAGCACGTTTTTACCGCGAAACTCGACGCTCATCGCATTGAGCTTCTGCCGGACCGACTTCTTGCGGACAGACTGCCCGGGCATGATGAAGGTGCGACCCACGTAGCGGTTCTTGAGGAAGCCTTCGCGATAATCAAGACCCAGTCGATTCGCGAGCTGCATCGCCGACGGTCGCGAGGTGTCCGGAATGGGCATCACCACATCAATGTCGCCCGCTCGAAGTTGGCGGGCGATGGTCTCGGCAAGATATTCCCCCATTCGCAGACGCGCGCCATACACCGATGTGCCGTCGATCAGCGAGTCGGGCCGGGCAAAATAAACAAACTCGAAAATGCAGGGGTTGAGAGACGACGATGCCGCGCACTGCCGCGTGTGAAAGTTGCCATCGAGATCGATGAATACCGCCTCGCCGGGCTGGATATCCCGGACCAGTCGAAACCCAAGCCCCTCGAGCGCGACGGATTCTGAGGCCACCAGATACTCGGTGCCTGCATCGGTTTCCGCCGCCCCATAGCAGAGCGGTCGAATTCCGTACGGATCGCGGAACGCAAGAATGCCGTAGCCCGCGATTTCGGCCACGCAGGCGTAAGCGCCACGCACGCGCTGCTGAAGGCCAGAGACCGCCGCGAAAATCGTCTCGGGGTCAAGCGTGATGCCACGCGCTTTTTCCTGCAGCTCATGCGCCAGAACATTGAGCAGCACTTCGGAATCGGACGCGGTATTGATATGGCGACGATCCCGCCTGAACATTTCTTCGGACAGCTGCCCGGCGTTGGTGAGGTTGCCGTTATGCGCCAGCGTGATGCCAAAGGGCGCGTTCACGTAGAACGGCTGCGCCTCTTCCGAGTCGGACGCCGACCCTGCCGTGGGATACCGTACATGCGCAATGCCTGAGTTACCCGGCAGCGCCCGCATGTTTCGCGTTCTGAAAACATCTCTGACCAGGCCATTGGCCTTGTGGAGGCTGAACTTCTTGTTGGATGCGGTGGCGATTCCGGCGGCGTCCTGCCCGCGATGCTGGAGGAGCAGCAGGCCGTCATAGAGCAGCTGATTGACCGCTGACCGGGACACAACCCCGAGAATTCCGCACATGGCACGCCTCCTTGCTCGGCGAGAGGATTCAGGCGGCCTTCACCGGGCCGCCGGGGCGGACGGGAAGGTGCGGCATCAGTCGGGCGCTGATTTCATCAAGCAGCGGCCGGCAGCGCGCATCGCGCCATGCAGCATCGCGATCAAACCCGGCTGCGGCGGCAACCAGCGCAATGATGCCAAACACGATCAGCGCCCGCGCCACGCCTACCGCACCGCCCAGCATGCGATCGACGCCGCCCAGCCCCACGGCGACCAATCCTTTGGCGATCAATAAGCCCGTGTAGCGGGTGAGTAGAAAAAGAACTAGAAACACCGGCAGAGCGAGCGCCCAGACGGGGGCAGCGAGCCCCAGCGCGGCAATGATGAGCGGGCTGCCCAGCAGGGCGCCAGCCAGGGCCACCACCCAGGAGGCCAACGCGAACGCGGTACGGACCAGGCCGCGGATGAGCCCCAGAGAAACCGATACAAACAGAATTCCGCCCAGCAGCCAGTCCCAGGCTGTCAGCCCGCTCATCGCCCAGCCTCGGGAGCAATCAGCGCAGCTTCGAGTCCAGCACCAATCAGTCGACTGCGCGCCTCCTCTGCAGCAGCCCGCGTGGCAAACGGCCCGGCACGAACACGCACGCGCTCACCCTGCGCCGTTTGAAGCGTTTCACTGTACGCACGAAGGCCGAGGTTGCTTGCCCTGGCTTCAGCAGCGCGCGCATTTTCGGGGCGCGCAAACTGACCAATCTGCACTGCCCAGTTCTGGCTGGGATGCGTGCGGGCTTGCGCGGCCGCATCGCTGGCGGGCTTCGCGGGTTCGGCGCGTGCAGCCGCGGTAGCGGCGGCCTGCTGCTGCGCCCTGGCGGCTTCTGCACGCATTGCCTCCTGACGCAAAGCCTCCTGTCGGGCGGCGTCCGCACGCGCAGCCTCCTGCCGAGCCGCGTTGGCGCGGGCGGCTTCCGCCTTCGCGGCTTCCGCCTTGGCAGCTTCCTGACGCTGCGCCTCCAGACGCGCTGCCTCGGCTTTGGCTGCAGCAGCCCGAGCGGCCGCATCAGCGTCCGCCCGCGGCGGCGTGGCGGCACGACCCTGCGCGGCGCCCTCCTGAGGAACATCAAGCTGCTGCGTCATGGGCTGACGTGCCTGCTGCCGCGCCTCCGATGCGGCCTGCGCCGCATCAACCGGTGCATTACCCGCTGCCGCCGCGCCCGCCTCCGCCGCTCTTCCCGCTTCGGCGCGCGACGCGCGAGCGGCGTCTGCATTCATCGGCCCGCGCGGGGTGGTCGACGCGGACTGCTCGGTTTCGTTTTGCACCCGTACCGGCAGTTGCGCATCGCGCGAGGGAATGTCAACGCGGATATCGGGCTTGGGATAGCGCGGCTCGCGATCGAGCACAAATGGCAGCGTGACCGCGACACCCAGGCCGATGACTAACGCCCCGACCAGCCGCCGGCGCGCCCGGCGTTTAAACGGGAGTCCGGGATCGGCGGGCGCCTGATCGGTCGTGTCACGCCGGGCCATGGGGGCTCCGGCGTGTCGATCGGATCGATCGGGGATCAGGCTGTGCGGGATGGGGATGCTTCTGCACGGGCTGAGAGGATGTCCGCGACGGTCAGGAATGACCCAAAAACGACGATTCTATCATCGACACTTGCGCCGGCACCGGCGCGCTCCATCGCTTGCCTGGGACTTGCAAAGCACTCTGTGTGCACGGGGGCATTGGCGCCTGATCGAACCGCAGCGACACGTTCGGCCAGCAGCGCGGCAGGCGCAGCCCGGGGCCCAGGGAGGTCGACCAGAAGCCAATGATCGATTCTCTCGCCGAGTGCAGCGATGATGCGGTCGAGGTCTTTGTCACGCATCGCGCCAAACACCGCCCAGGTCTCCGGGAAAAACCCCATGTTGTCGAGATTGCTCGCCAGGTGCGCCGCCGCGTGAGGATTGTGCGCCACGTCGAGAATGATTGACGGTCGTCCGGCAAGCACCTGAAAGCGGCCCGGCAACTCAACCAGCGCAAAACCCTGCCGAATTGCCTGCGCACTCACCGGCAGCCGGTCGCGTAGAGACTCAAGTGCCGCCAGCACGCCCGAGGCGTTGAGCAACTGATTGGCGCCCCGCAGTGCGGGATACGCGAGGCTGGCGCGCCGCAGCGATCGCCCACCGTAGGCCCACTGCTGCCGGTCGCCGGAATAGTGTTGGTCGCGTCCAAACAGCCACAGGTCAGCCCCGATCCGATTGGCGTGGTCGACCAGCGTCGCAGGTGGCACCGGATCGGTGCAAATCGCAGGGCGTGCTGCGCGGTAGACATGCGCCTTCTCAAAGCCAATCGCGTCGCGGGTTGGCCCCAGATACTCCATGTGATCAAGATCGATGGAGGTGACGATTGCGCAATCCGCATCAATCAGGTTGACAGCATCGAGCCGACCACCAAGCCCCACCTCCAGGATGAGCGCATCCAGGGGCGAGTGCTGAAATCCGAGCAGGATGGCGAGCGTGGTGAATTCAAAATAGGTAAGCGGCGTATCGCCTCTTGCGCGCTCAACCTGCTCAAATCTTTCAACCAGCCATTCATTGGAGACCGCGACGCCATTGATGCGCGCCCGCTCATTGAAGTGCACCAGATGCGGCGAGGTGTAGAGCCCCACGCGATAGCCTGCTGCAAGCAGGATCGACTCGAGCATTGCGCAGGTGGAGCCCTTGCCGTTGGTTCCCGCTACGGTAATAACAACCGGCGTCAGCGCAAGACTCAGCCGCTCCGCAACGGTTCGCACCCGCTCCAGGCCCAGCTCGATGGTTCGAGGATGCAGCGACTCGACGCGTGCCAGCCAGTGATCCAGTGATTGATCGGCCAACGGTGCGCTCAGGACAGGGCCTCGGTTGGCTGACGGGTAAGCAGCGCAAGCAGCTGTGCGATTTCATCGCGCATCTGGCGACGGTCGACGATCATGTCGATCGCCCCCTTATCCAGGAGGAACTCTGCGCGCTGGAAGCCTTCCGGCAGTTTTTCGCGCACGGTTTGTTCGATCACACGCGGCCCTGCAAAACCAATCAGTGCTTTGGGTTCTGCGATGACAACGTCGCCCAGAAAACAGAAGCTGGCTGACACACCGCCCATCGTTGGATCGGTCAGCACGGAAATGTAAGGCAGCCGATGCTCGGCCAGTCGAGCAAGCGCCGCGGTGGTTTTCGCCATCTGCACCAGGGACAGCAGGCCTTCCTGCATGCGTGCGCCCCCCGAGGCGGCCACTGACACGAATGGCACTTTCTGCTCGATGGCCGTTTGCACGCCGCGCACGAACCGTTCGCCCACAACCGAACCCATGGACCCGCCCATGAACTCAAATTCGAACACCGCCACGACAACCGGAAGCGCCCGAATGGCGCCGCCCATGACCACCAGCGCATCGGTTTCGCCCGTCGCGTTGATCGCTTCCTGCAGTCGATCCGGATATTTGCGGCTGTCCCGAAATTTCAGTGCATCAATCGGCAGGACCTCATGCCCCATCTCATAACGCCCCTCGGGATCAAGCAGCAGGTCGAGCCTGCGACGCGCGGAAATTCGGAGGTGATGGCTGCACTTGGGGCAGACGCTCTGACTGGACTCCAGATCAGCCGAATACAACACCGCATCGCACGAGGGGCATTTGACCCACAGTCCTTCTGGAACCTTTTTACCACCCGCGGGCTGGCGTTGAATCCGGGGCGGCAGCAGTTTGTCGAGCCAACTCATTGCAGCGTCCTCCAGTGAGTATCCGATGTGCGACGAACCGGATGGGTCAGCGGCCGGGGCGTGCGTCAATCGCTGCGCGAACCTCAGCGATGAAGGCTTCGACGCGCGAGGCGGCACCTTCAGCCGGACCCTCTTCAAGCAATTGGATCATTCGGGTTCCGATGATGACAGCGTCGGCGACGCGCGCCACCGCTGCGGCGGTGGCTGCATCGCGGATTCCGAAGCCCACCCCGACGGGCAGAGCCGTTCTCGACTTGATGAGCGAAACCCGCTTCACCACGTCGTCAATATCGATGGTGCCACCCGTGATGCCGCGCAACGATACGTAATAAACATAGCCGCTGGCGGCCGACAGGATCTGGTCGATCCGGGCGCTACCCGTGGTGGGCGCCAACAGAAAGATGGGGTCAATGCCGCGCTCACGCGCCATGCGCGCGAAATCGGCTGCCTCTTCGGGCGGGTAGTCGACCACGATGACGCCATCAACCCCCGACTGCGCTGCCCGATCAAGGAACTGTTCGCCACCCATCCGCTCAATCGGATTGGCGTAGCCCATCAGCACGACGGGCGTCTCTGAATCGGTGGTTCGAAATTCAGACACCCACTGCAGAACGTCCGACAATCCCACCCCAAGTGCCAGCGCTTTTTCACTTGAGCGCTGAATCGCGGGACCATCGGCCATGGGATCGGAGAAAGGCACGCCGAGTTCGATGACGTCGGCCCCGGCACGGGCAAGCGCATGCATGACCTGCACGGTTGAGTCGCGCGACGGATGCCCGGCAGTAAAGAAAGGGATCAGCGCCTGACGACCTTCTGCGGCGAGTCGCTGGAAACGGACGGCAATTCGGCTGGCCATGTCAGAGAGTCAATCCGCCGCGTTGGGCCACGGTGTGCATGTCCTTGTCGCCACGCCCTGACAGGTTCACCAGAATGTGTTGATCGGGACGCAGCGTGGGCGCGAGTTTGGCGGCGTACGCGATCGCATGACTCGATTCGAGCGCCGGGATGATGCCCTCGATCGTGCAACAGGTGTGGAAGGCTTCGAGTGTTTCGGAATCGGTGATGGCCACATAACTGGCGCGACCAGAGTCTTTAAGCCAGGCATGCTCGGGGCCCACCCCCGGATAATCAAGGCCGGCCGACACAGAATGCGTGTCAACGATCTGCCCGTTGCCGTCTTGAAGCAGATAAGTGCGATTGCCGTGCAGGACGCCCGGCGTTCCCGCTGAGAGCGAGGCCGCATGCCGCCCGGAATCGAGACCCTCGCCACCCGCTTCGACCCCAATCAGTTTCACGCCCGGCACATCAATGTACGGATGGAAAATGCCGATGGCGTTGGAGCCACCGCCGACGCAGGCGAGTACGTAATCAGGCTGGCGGCCAATCTGCGCGGGCATCTGTGTCAGGCACTCGCGTCCCACCACGGCATTGAAGTCCCGCACCATCATCGGATAAGGGTGCGGCCCAGCGACAGTACCGATGATGTAGAAGGTGCTGTCAACGTTGGTTACCCAGTCGCGCATCGCCTCATTGAGCGCGTCTTTCAGCGTGCGTGAACCCGATTCCACCGGTACGACCGTGGCGCCAAGCAGCTTCATGCGATAGACGTTCTGCGCCTGCCTGGCAACGTCGTCGACGCCCATGTAAACCACGCATTCCATACCGAATCGAGCGCACACGGTGGCCGTGGCCACGCCATGCTGGCCCGCGCCGGTTTCAGCAATGATGCGCTTCTTACCCATGCGGCGTGCCAGCAGCGCCTGGCCCATGGTGTTGTTTACTTTGTGAGCGCCGGTGTGATTGAGGTCTTCGCGCTTGAAATGAATTTGCGCACCACCCAGTTGCTGCGACCACCGCTTGGCGTGATAGATGGGGCTGGGTCGGCCGACGAAGTGCTTGAGCTCGCTCTCGAGTTCGGCGACAAACTCGGGGTCGGTGCGGTAATGCTGATAGGCCTGCCGAAGCGCTTCGAGCGCCTCGATCAGGGTTTCAGACACGAAGGTGCCGCCGTAGGGGCCGAAATGGCCTCGGGCATCAGGAAGGTCGTAGGGTTTCATCGGCTTTCAACTTCAAGTAAGTCTGAGAACACCGTCGAGAATCGGCGTCGAGCACCGCAGCGACAAAGCGCTCCATGAGCGCCGGGTCTTTGATGCGGGGGTTTGATCCCTGAATGCCGCTGGACACATCGACAGCAAAAGGCGCCACGTGCTCGATGGCGACCGTTACGCGGTCGGGGTCGAGCCCGCCAGAAAGAACAAGAGGAACCGGGCGATCTGCGGGTATCCAGGACCAGTCAAACATCTGACCGCTACCGCCATAACCCGCGTGGAACGAATCGACCAGCAATGCTTCGGCCCCCGGAAAATTGCGTGCGGATTCTAGCAAATCACCTGGGCCGCGCATTCGAACTGCACGCCACCATGGGAGTGCGCCAGCGGCCTGATCGCAGAGCGTGAGGGTTTCATCTCCGTGGAACTGGACCGCATCGAGGCCC
>Ga0194124_10002727_pt1 | contig 19543 bp, 13 predicted proteins | sample TA2KigCas0mmetaG_FD_148605 | JGI IMG/M metagenome (GOLD analysis project Ga0194124, IMG submission 148605) | Freshwater microbial communities from Lake Tanganyika, Tanzania - TA2015031 Kigoma Deep Cast 0m | ecosystem: Environmental > Aquatic > Freshwater > Lake | place: Tanzania: Lake...
GACCGCGAGCGCCAAGACCGCGAGCGCCAAGACCGCGAGCGCCAAGACCGCGAGCGCCAAGACCGCGAGCGCCAAGACCGCGAGCGCCAAGACCGCGAGCGCCAAGACCGCGAGCGCCAAGACCGCGCGCCACACCCACACGGCTCGCCGCACAGCAGCTACTCGTGGGAGCCCGCCCCCATCGAGGCGCTCGGCCCCCAGGGGCGAATCGAAGCGCCCCTCAGCGCCCTCAGCCTCTACGCGCTTGACCTCGACCTCGAGGAGGAGGAGGTCATCTACCCAGACCTCCCCACGGGGCATGAGCGCCCCCGCGCCGCCGCGCCCGCCGCCGCGCCCGCGCCCGTCGCCGCCGCGCCCGCCGCCGCCGCGCCCCTCAGCCCCGCGCTCAGCGCCCACTGGCTCGGGCGCCCCGCCCCCCACTACCCAGCGGGGGCGGCGCTCTCGCCGCTCTACAGCGAGGCGCTGGCGGGGTGGCGGCGCCTGGAGGGGCGGGCGCCGGAGCGCACGCTGGAGGGCGTGGTGGTGGTGGGGGACTCCCTCTCGGCCACGAGCCACTTCCTGCGCTGTTTCGCTGACCGCGACGAGGCGCAAGAGGACGACCCGCGCGTCGCCGCCGCCCTCGCGCGCCTCGGGGCGGGGTGGGGGGAGGGGAGCGCGCTCGCCCGCGAGAGCCTCGCCGCCCTCTCAGGCGCCACCGCGTGGGAGCTCCTCCCGGAGGGGGGGGGCGGCCCCCTCCTCAGCGAGCTCGCGCAGAACGGCGCCCGCCTCGCCGTGGTGCTCGTGGGCACCAACGACATGAACTACCACCACGGCCTCGAGCGCTACGCCCGCGCCCTGTGGCGCATGAGCGAGGCGCTCAGCGCCCGCGGCGTCGTGCCCCTCTACACCACCCTCCCCCACCGCCTCACCTCCCGCGCCGAGCAGGCGCGCGTCCTCGACTTCAACCTCGCCCTCCGCGCCCTGAGCGCCGCCACCCGCGCCCCCCTCATCGACCTCCACGCCGCCCTCGCCCCCCTCAAGCGCCGCGGCCTACGCGACGACCGCGTCCACCTCAACGCCCACAAGGGCGGCTGCGACCTGCGCGAGCGCGGCCTGCAGCACGGCCACAACCTGCGCAACCTGCTCACCCTGCGCGCCTTTGGGGAGCTCGAGGCGCTCCTGAGCGCCCCGCCGCGCGACCCGCCCCCCGCCCACGCCGGCGCCCCCGCCGGCCGCCTGCCCGCGCTCACGGCGGAGGCGCTGCCCTGGGTGTGGCTCAGCGACCACGCCCTCGAGGCGCCCCTCCCGGCCCGCCCGGGCAGCCCCTGCCGGGACCTCCGCGAGGGGGGCGCGCGCGGCGTGGAGGTGCCGCTGCGCCTCGCCCGCCCCGCCCGCCTCGCCGCCTTTAGCTTCGCCCCGAGCGGCGCCGAGCCCCTCGCGCTCGTGGAGGTGGGCGACGGCGGCGCGCTCGTGGGCTGCGCGCCCCTCGGCGCCCCCATCGCGGAGGTGCAGCTCCCCCGGGGCGAGCACCGCCTCTGGCTCCGCTCGCCGCCGCGCGCCCCCGCCGCCCCCCGCCCCTACATCTTCGCCCTCGAGGCGCGCTGAGCCGCGGCGGTGCCTCAGAGGCGCGTGTGCGCGCGGTCGCTCTGGTACGTGGTCCCCGCGTCCCACGACGCCCCCGAGAGGCGCTGCACCTGCGAGAGCAGGTCGAGGCGCTGGTGGTGCTGCGCGTAGACCTTGATCGCCATGCGCAGCTCCTCGAGCTCGGGCTCACGGTGCGGGACGTCGAGGCACAGCCCCTCCGCCTGCAAGAGCGCCACCTGCGCTTGGTCCCAGTCGCTCTGCAGCGTATGCGCCCACGCCTCCCCGAGCGCCGCGCAGAACTCCAGCGACGAGAGGTTGCCGCGCGAGAGCTTGCGCACCTCCGCGAAATACGGCAGCGCCGCCTCCGGCGCCCCCTTGCGCCAGGCGCACAGCCCCAGCCCGAGGCGCGCCTCGAGGGAGCAGACCTCGAGGTTGGCGTCGATGGCCTCGGTGAAGATGCGCTGGAAGGCGCGCTCCGCCTGCTCCACGCGCCCCTGCGCGCGCGTCAGCTTGGCGAGCGCGAGGCGGGCGGTGAGCTGCTGCCCGAGCAGGGCGTCGTCGAGCTGCGCCATCGACAGGCTCTCCTCGAGGTGCTCCTGCGCCGCGCTCGCGTCGCCGCGCGCCACCGACCACAGCCCGAGGCCGTAGCGGACCACGCTCAGCGTCTCTGGCGCGCGGCATCCGCCCAAGAAGCGCTGCGCCTCTTGGAAGTAGCGCCCCGCGCGCTCGAGGTGGTCCCCCTGCAGCATACACAGCCCCATCTGCGCCACGCCGCGCGCCCCCACCTCGTGGAGGTCGGCGGCGCGCGCCTCGGCGATGGCCTGCTCGATGTACTGCTCCGCCTCCGCGTGGTGCCCCGCGAGCGTGGCGGCCTCCCCGCCGGCGAGGGCGAGGCCGCAGCGCTCCTGGGGGGAGAGGGCGGCGAGCGCGTCGTCCCACGAGAGCAGGCGCTTGGCGAGCGACGTGGCGTTGCCCATCAGCCCCGACTTCATGAGGCGGCGCAGGCTCTCCTGGCCGCGCGTGAGCGCCGCGTGGCGCTCGCCCCCCTCCCAGCAGTTGCGCGCCACCATCTCGAGCTCGATGCCCATGTGGTCGCGCTCGGCGCGCGGCAGGCGGAGCTCCGCCGTGGCGAGGTTGAGCTCACGCCAGTTGGGCAGCGCCTGCGCGATGTCGCGCAGCTCCACGCGGATCAGGTCGTGGGCGTACACAAAGCGCTGGCGCTGCTCCTTGATGAGCCCCGCCTGCGTCGCGCGGTCGATCAGCGAGTCGATCAGGTCCTCGTCGTCGGTGAGGAGCGGCGCGCGCGGGTCGCCGGGGATGACGGCGAGCTTGGCGAGCGTGTGGGCGGTGAAGGAGCGCCCGAGCAGCGTGGAGCGCGCGAGCAGACTCTTGAGCTCCCCGCCGAGCGGCCCCTCGCACGCGCGGTCGATGCGCTGCCGCAGCACCTCGCTGGGGTCCATCGGCGCCAGCGCGAGCCCCTGGTCGCTCAGGTAGCCGCGCACCGCCTCCACCGCGATCAGCGGGTTGCCGCGCGACTGCTCGCAGGCGATCTCCACGAGCCCCTCCGGCAGCGACACGAGCGCCGACAGCGAGGCGCTCAGCACCTGCTCCGGAATCGGCTTGAGCTGCAGCAGCGTGGCGCCCAGATTCATGAGCGCGCGGCGGACGTTGCGGACGGTGCGGCGCTCCGTGGGGCGCAGAGTGGCCACGAGCAGCAGGGGCTGCCCGGCGCGGGTGGCTAGGGCGTGCAGGAGGCGGAGGATGCGCCCCTCGGGCGACCAGTGCGCGTCATCCGCCCAGAGCATCAGCGGGCGCCCGCCGGCGAGGTCCACCACCAGCTGCGCCGCGTGCTTAAAGCGACTCTCGAGGTCCTCCTCCGCCGACGACGGCCAGAGCGCCTCCTTGGCGTTGGCGAGCGCCTCGGGGGTGGGGAAGGCGCGCGCGAGCACCTCGTCGGCCTGCTCCGCGGCGGCGCCCGGCGCCCCGATCAGGCGCAGCGCCGCCGCGCGCAGGGCGCCCCCGCGCGTCTGCGGCTCGCTGCGCACGGTGAGCGTCTGCATCAGCCCCCACTCCTCCACGCGAGCGCGGAGCCAGTCCACGAGGCGGCTCTTGCCGAGGCCCGCCTCCGCCTCCACCAGCACCACCTGCGGCCCGCGCCCCTCGAGCACCCGCTGCGCCGCCTCCTCGAGCACCTGCTGCGCGTCGGCGCGGCCCACGAGGGGTGGGAGGCGGAGGTGGAAGAGCCCCATGCCGACGCTCATGTTCATGGGCGCGAGGGCGGCGCGGGGGGGGGGCGGCTCGTCGCGGAGGGGATGGTCGCTGAGGGAACCGTCGCTGAGGGGACCGTCGCTGAGGGGACCGTCGGCGAGGGGACCGTCGGTGAGGACGCTGTCGTCCTCCTCGTCGCGCGCCACCTCCTCAAACGACCCCAGGCGGGGCGCCGCGAGCGCCCGGAGGTCCTCGCGCAGCTCCGCCACCGAGCGGTAGCGCGCCGCCGGGAGCTTCTCCATCATGCGCCGCACCACCGGCACGAGGCCCTCGGGGACCTCCACCTGAGAGCGGAGGCGCAGCTCGGGGACGGGGGAGTGCCCCTGGTGGCTGAGGAGGTTGCGCCCATAGAAGGGCAGGCGCCCCGTGAGCAGCTCATAGAGGATGACGCCGAGGGAGTAGATGTCGGTCCACGGCCCCACCTCCGCCACGCGCCCCTGCGCCGCCTCAGGCGCGATGTAGGCGGGGGTGCCCTCGATGCGCTTGGCGGCCTTGTCCACGTCGGTGGTGGTCATGGCGATGCCAAAGTCCACGATCTTCACCGCCCCGAGGCCCTCCACCCCGGGCACGATGAGGATGTTGGAGGGCTTGAGGTCGCGGTGGACGATGTCGCGCGCGTGGGCGTGCGCCAGGCCGCTGAGCAGACAGTCGAGGAGCGTCCACAGCCGCGTCCACGACCACCGCTCGTTGAGGTAGGCGCCGAGGGGCGCGCCGAGCACGGACTCCATCGCCACGAACGCGCAGCCGCCCGGGGTGCGCCCAAAGTCATACACCTCCACCAGCGTGGGGTGGTTGAGGCGCGCCATGGCGCGCACCTCGCGGTTAAACGAGCGCTCCGCCGAGCCGCGCTGGTCGGCGGCGAGGTCGAGCACCTTGATCGCGCAGTGCCCGCCGGAGGCCTCGTGGCGCGCGAGCCACACGTCACCCACGGAGCCCTCGCCGAGCCAGCGCAGCGCCTTGTAGCCGAGGGGGAAGTCTCTGGGGGTGCTCATGGGGGGGCTCTCTCTCTGCGGCGCCGCGCGCGGCGCCTCTCGCGGCGTCAGTCGGCGTCTACGCTGTTGGGGTCTCGCGACTTGAGGCTCAGCGAGGAGGGCTCAGGGCGAAAGAGGCGCCCCTCGAAGTGCCCATAGATGTTCCACCAGTCGGGGGCGACGGCGAGGGAGGGGTGCTGCGCGCGCTGCGTCCCCTGCTCGATCTGCTTGATGTCGCTCTCCCACTGGCTGATGCTCTCGAGGACGCCGAGGACGCTCCGGCCGGCGCGTGTGCGCGTGTCGAGCTCCTCCTCCACGCTAAAGAGCGTCACGCGCCGCAGGACGCCCGAGATGAGGGCGCGGAGCATGCGGAGGCTGCGGGTGAGGCAGTCGAGGCGGGCGATGATAAAGCCGAGCTCGGCGCTCGCCTGGCAGCGTTCGAGCGCCCGCTTGAGCCCCGAGGTCTGCTTGAGGTCCGCCACGTGCTGCGTGTCCTTGATGATCTCCACGATCTCTAGGTGGTGCCTGTGGGCGTAGAGCTGGATGTACTCAAGCTGCGCCTCGGTGGACAGGGCGTCTTTGCCTTCATAATGACAAACGTAAGCGATCACTCTCAAGATATACTCAACTCATCTCGCGCGCCGCTGAGGGGGCGCGGGGGCCAACGCGGGACTCTGCACCATTAGAGCACCTGAGCGCATAGAATCAAGCCACAGCGCAGCGCCGTCCTCCGCGCGCTGCCCCGCCTCGCGCCTCAGGGCGAGACGGCGTGCTCGCCGGCGTCCACGTGCAGGGTGGTGGCCGTGACGCCGCCGCTCAGGGGCGAGCAGAGGAAGCACACCGCCGCGGCCACCTCCTCGTGGGTGACGCCGCGCCCGAGGGGGGTGCGCGCGGCGGCCTCGCGGAGGCGCTCACGGAAGCCGGGCAGCCCGGCGGCGGCGAGCGTCTTGACGGGGCCGGCGCTCACGGCGTTGACCCGCACGCCCCGGGGGCCGAGCTCGCGGGCGAGGTAGCGCACCTCCGCCTCGAGGGCGGCCTTGGCGGGGCCCATGAGCCCGTAGAGGGGGACGGCGACGCGGGCGCCGAGGTAGGTGAGGGTGACCACGCTGGCGTCCGCCGAGAGGTGCGGCAGGGCGAAATGGACGGCGCGGAGCAGGCTGTAGGCGCTCACGTCGAGGGCGAGGCGGAAGCCCTCGCGCGAGCAGGCGTGGAGGGGGGCGGCGAGGTCCGCCTGCTCGGCGAACGCGACGCTGTGCACCAAGAAGTCGAGCCCGCCGAGCGCCGCCGCCGCGCCGTCGAGGGCGGCGCGCAGGGAGTCGTCGTCGCGCACGTCGCAGGGGGCGGCGAAGGGAGCGGCGACGCGCTCGGCGAGGGGGAGGGCGCGGCGCGCGGCGCGCGCGTCGAGGTAGGTGAAGCCCACGCGCGCCCCGGCGGCGCTGAGCGCCTCCACGGCGGCCCAGGCGAGGGAGCGTGGATTCGCCACCCCGAGCACGAGCCCGCGGCGCCCGGTGAGCATGGGCGGCATGGCGAGGGCGGGGCGCGGGGCGTCGTCCTCGCCGTCAGCGAGCGCGGGCGTCTCGGAGGGCGTCACAGGTGGAAGCTCACAAAGGCGCCCGCGCTGTAGTTGACGCCCTTGAGGTCCTTGACGTCAGCCTCCTCAGCGCCGAGGGCGCGCTTGAGCTCACGCTTGAGCTGCTCAGCGTACTGGGCGGGGACCGCGGCGCCCTGAGAGGAGACGAAGCCGTCCACGGCGCGCGCCTTGACGTCGGCGGCGGCCTGCTCGCCGCTCAGGACGAAATGCCAGCCCGCGCCCACCTGCGCGCCCACGGAGATGAAGCTGTTGAGGTTGTACTCGAGGGCGCCGCGCAGGCGGGCGTTGAGGCCAAAGGCGGTGTTGGAGATGGACTCCTCTTGGCGCTGGAGCTCCTCGTACTTGGCCTTAAAGGCGCCGTAGGAGTTGGCGAGGCCGGCGGCCTCGAGCGCCTGCTGGATGGGCGCGCTGTTGGCGTCGAGGGCGCTCGCGCTCGTGGTCGCGCTCGGCGGGAAGCCAAAGAACACGCCGCCGCCGTAGGCGCCCACCGAGAGGGTGACGTCCGAGACGTCCAAGGAGAGGTCGAGCCCGAGGTTGACGGTGGCCCAGAACTGCTCGTTGCTCATCTGCTCGTAGTCGGCCCACAGACTCAGCCCGAGCAGCTCAAGGCCGCCCTCCACGCCAAAGGCCGGGCTGCCCTCAAAGCGCTTAAACACCTCCCCTGTGCCGCTCAGGTAGTCGAACTTGGGCTTGACCCACACCCCAAAGAGGTCGGCGCGCGCCGCGGAGGGGGCGCTGAGGGCGAGCGCGGCGCAGAGGGCGAGCGCGGCGCGGAGGGCGAGCGCGGCGCGGAGGGCGAGCGCGGCGCGGAGGGCGAGCGCGGCGCGGAGGGCGAGCGCGGCGCGGAGGCGGGCGCGCGCCGCGCGCTCTTAGGTTGTGTGTGGTGGGGCGCTGTGTCAAAGCCTTTGCGGTGTCAAGCCCATCGCCACGCCAGAGCGTCGACGCGCCTTGTGCGCGCGGCGCGCAGGAGGACCACGTGCAGCCCTCGCCCTCGCCCTCGCCCTCGCCCTCGCCCTCGCCCTCGCCCTCGCCCTCGCCCTCGCCCTCGCCGCCCGCCCCCGGCGCCGTCTTCTGCTACGGCAGCCTGCGCGCCCCCGAGGTCATCGAGGCCCTGCTCGGCGCCCCGCTCCCCGCGCGCCTCGCCTGGCACCCGCACGCGCAGGTGCGCGCCGTGCGCGGAGAGGACTTCCCCGCGCTCGCCCCGCTCCCCCGCGCCCACCGCCCCGCGCCCCTGTGGGCGCCCGGCGAGCTGCTCACGCTCGCCCCCCCCTCCTCCCCCGCCCACGCCGAGCAGCTCGCGCGCCTCGACGCCTACGAGGAGGTCGACGCGGGGGAGTACGTGCGCGCGGTGGCGCTCGTGTGGGCGCTGGAGGGCGCGCGAGAGGGCGCCGCGGCGCTCCTACGCCCCGCCTGGGCGTGGTGCTACCTGCCAGGACCCGCGCTGCGCGGGCGCCTGGGCGGGGGGTGGCGGTTTGAGGAGCGCGACGCCCTCCTGCGGGCGCGCGGCGGGTGGGGCGCGTCGCCGTCGCTGGCGCGGGCGCTGGCGCTGGCGCGGACGGCGGGTGGGGGCTCTTGACCCCGCGTGTCAACCTCGCTTGTCACCCACGCCGCCGCCCGCGTCCCTCCCCCCCCTCGCGCGCCGCGCCCCTCGGGGCGCTCGTCGCGCTGAATCGCGCCACCTAGATTATATAAATAATATATTTATTAAGCCCATATATGATCTCTAAGGGCGATGAGAGCTGTTCTCACTCGCTAAAAATCCCCTCTCCGCTCAAGCTGTCGAGCGCGCCCCTCACCCCACAGGAGTCTCCCCATGCGCGCCGCCCTCCGCCCCCCCCACGCCACCCTCCTCGCCCTCCTCGCCCCCCTCGCCCTCACCGCCTGCGGGCCGAGCGACCGCGCCAACACCATCGCCGGCCTCACCGGCGACGCCGCCAGCGGCCAGCCCCTCTACGTCACCCACTGCGCCATCTGCCACGGCGCCACCGGCGGGGGCGGCTCGGGGCCGAATCTGGTGGCGGAGTTCAATGAGCGCGACGAGCAGGCCGAGAAGATCGACGTCATTCTTGAGGGTGAGGACTCCATGCCCGGCTTCGCCGACACCCTCAGCGACCAAGAGATCGCCGACATCGTCAGCTACCTCGAGTCCCTCTAGGCCCTCACGCCCTCACGCCCTCACGCCCTCACGCCCTCACGCCCTCACGCCCTCACGCCAGCGCCGCGTCGAGGGCGCGCTCAAAGGCGGCGCGGTCCTCGGCGCTGAGGGTGAGCGGGGGGGCGAACTGCAGGGCGTCGCCGAGGCGCTGCACCTGCACCCCCGCCGCCGCCAGCGCCCCCTGCACCCGCGCCGCCGCCGGGTGACGCGCCACGCGGAACAGCCCCGCGCCGCCCACGGCGCTGGCGCCGAAGCGGGCGGCGAGGGTGGCGTCGAGCCAGGCGGAGAGCGGCGCGAGGTCGAGCTGGCGGGTGGCGTACACCTGGTAGAGCAGGCGCGTGCCCGAGAGGTCCTCGCCGTCCCAGGTGCTGATGAGCGTGAGCGGGGTGGGCACGAAGACTCGCGGACTCACGAAGATGTGCCCCACCTGCCCCCCCGCCCACCACATCACCACGTCGGCGTCCCCCCGCGCCCCGTCGAGCCACCAGAAGCCGCGCCCGCTGCGCCCAAAGCCGCTGTTGACCTCGGAGAGCACCAGCGGAATCCCCGTCTCGTCGCGCCACGCGCAGAGCGCCTCCCACGCCGCGTCGCTGAGCACGCGCCCCGTGCGCCCCTGAATCGCCTCCACGAACAGCCCGATCACCCCGCTCGGCCCCCCCGCCGCGTCCACCGCCGCGCGCAGAGCGCCTCCCACGCCGCGTCGCTGAGCACGCGCCCCGTGCGCCCCTGAATCGCCTCCACGAACAGCCCGATCACCCCGCTCGGCCCCCCCGCCGCGTCCACCGCCGCGCGCAGGGCGGCGAGGGCGGCGGGGAGGTCGTCGTTGGGGTGCGGGAGGGTGGGCCAGTCAAAGTGCTTGCCGGCGCCCGCGCCCTCCCCCGCCGCGAGGTCTGAGAGCGAGCGGTTGGCGGCGGTGGTGCTCCCGAAGCGCGCGCCCTCAAAGCTCAGGGCGACCTGCGCGGCGCTGCGGTTGTGCTTGAGCGAGCGGATCGCCTTGTCCACCTGCTCGTCGAGGCAGGAGGTGAAGTACAGGTGCGCGCAGCCGCGCGGCGCGATGTGGCGCAGCAGCTCGGCGTAGCGGGCGTAGGCGGGGGTGATGAAGTTGCTCACCGTGATCTTGGTGAGCGCCCCCTCGTCAAAGACGCCGAGGTCGCGCGCGCGCTCTAGGAGCGGGTGCGACGCCCCTGTGGGCTGGTGCAGGCCCCACGCCTGCGCCGCCGGCACCTCCGCGCGCAGCAGCGGCAGCCCGCGGCGGTCAAAGCGGCGGAGCGGCACGCGATAGTAGCGCGCCTGCGCCCCCACCTGGTCGTACTGGTTGTCGTAGGTGTGCACCACGTAGGCGCCCCAGCGCTGGTTGATCGCCCACATCGCGTTGGCCTCCCCCACGCGGTTGCGCCCCGTGATGAAGGCGTAGCGGGGGGCGCCGTCGGGGCGGCGCAGGCGGAGCGCCTCGCGCACCACCGCGCCGCGCAGGCGGTGCCCCACCCCTAGCCCGCGCCCGCGCGCGTCGATGGTGATGTCGGCGCTGTAGAGGGTGTTGTGGAGACCGCGGTTGGGGTCCTCGCGGGGCCCCGTGATGTGCTCCCACTCCTCTAGGGGCGAGGCGAAACACACGCCCACGAGCCCCTCGAGGTCCTCCGCCACGCACGCCACCCCGTCGGGGTGCGCCGCGATGGCGCGCAGCGTCTCCACGTCATCACAGCGCGCCGGCTCGTAGACGTCCTCCTCGAGCTGACGGATGCGGTCGGCGTAGCGCTCGAACTCCGCGAGGGTCACGCGCTTGATTCTCGTGCCGAGGCGGTCGGCGGCGAAGTGCGTGAGGCTGAAGCCCGCCGCGTCCATAAAGGCGCGGGGGTCGGCGTCGCTCAAGGCGCGGGCGTCCGCCTCGGCGCGCGACGCGGGCAGCCCTAGCGCCGCCTCGCCGCGCGCGCGCTCCTCCTCGGTCAGCTCCCCGGCGCGCTTGAGGTGCAGGTCCGCCTCCCCCGGCACCGACAGAATCTCCGCGAGGGTGGCGGGGAGGTCGCCGTCGGCGTGCTCGTGGCTGTCCACCCACGCCGGCGCCTTGCAGCGGGACATCCGCTCCACCAGCGGCTCGCCGCCCTGCTCCCCCGCCCCGCCCGCCTGCGCCACGAGCGCCTCGATGGAGCGGTCGATGATCCCAAAGACCTCGCGCACCTCGCGGGGGCTAAAGCCGCGGCTGAGGCGGTAGCGGAGCGTGCGCTCCCCGGCGATGTAGACCATGTAGCCGCGGTAGAAGCGCTGGTTGATGAGGTGGTTGGCGATATCGGCGGTGGGCAAATCAAAGCCGAAGGCGTCGCCGAAGGCGCGCGGGCGCGTCACCACCTGCGGCCACTTCTCCGCGAGCGCCTTGAGCTGCTCGCGGGCGAGCGCCTCGTGGGGCGGGTGGTCCGCCAAGAGGCGCAGGTGCTCCACCCCGCGCGCCGCGCTCAGCGCGTGGGCGGGGCTCGGGTCGGGGTCGGGGTAGGGCGACAGCACGTAGCCCACCTGCGCGCGCTTGGCGCCCGTGACGAAATCGGGGCCCTCGGGGGCCCCCTCCGCGTCGCGCAGCGCGAACCGCTCGTGCCAGAAGATGGGCCCCGACAGCCCAAAGCCGCTCTGCACCTCATCAAAGATCAGGGCGGCGCCGTAGGCGCGGGTGAGGGCGCGCAGGGCGTGGAAGAAGCGGCGCGTGGGACTCGCGTCGCCGCCCTCGCACTGGTAGGGCTCGATGATGCACGCCATCACGTCCCCCGCGCGCAGCGCCAGCTCCACCTCCACGAGGCGGTCCACCTCCTCCGCCAAGAGCGCTGCGCCGCCCGCCTCGCGCTCTACGCCCGCCGCCTCCTTGAGCCCCGCGCGCGCCGCCACCACGCCCTCGGCGCTCAGGTCGGCGGGGAGCGCGGCGCGCCAGGCGGCGAACCAGCCCTCGGGGAGCGCCGGGTCGGCGTAGGGGTCAGCGGGGAGCGGGCGCTTGAGGAACACCGCCTCGTGCCCCTTGAGCTCGTAGGCGGCGCGCTTGGTCTTGTTCCAGGTGCAGTAGAGCGAGAGCAGCGTGCGCCCGTGGAAGGCGCCCTCGAACGCCAGCACGCGCCGCCCGCCGCCGTAGTGGAGCTTGGCGAGGTGGAACGCCTTCTCGTTGGCCTCCGCGCCCCCGTTCACCCAGCACACGTGGCGGGCCGCGGGCGGCGCGTGGAGGAGCATCTCGGCGGCGAGGCGCTCATAGACGTCCCCCGCCCCCGCCTCGTCGGGCTGCGCGCAGGACGGCAGGTAGGGGTCGAGGCGCCCCTCGTCGAGCGCCGCCTGCACCTGGTCGGGGCGGAAGCCGCCGGGCAGCGAGGCGATCTGACTCGCCGCGTCGATGATCTGGAGGGGGCGGTCGTCCACCGAGCGCAGGTAGGGGCCCTGGCTGCGCGCGAGGTCCGCCACCAGCGACTTCTTCTCGCGCGGCAGGAAGGTCCCGCCGTAGAAGCGCTCGAGCCAGTACGACGAGCGGGGCATCACCCCCCCCTTAGGCGCGAGGAGCTCGCGGCGCGGGCGCGCCAAGAAGGGCTCGGGGTCGAGCGCCACGAGCGGCGTGAGGAAGCTGAGGAGCGCGTCCTCCACGCGCTCGGGGTCGGGCAGGGCGGGGGCGTCGAGGTCGAGCCACGCGCCCTCCGCCGTGGCGCTCAGCCCCGCCTCGCGGGCGCGCGCCGCCAGCGCCTCCCCGCTGAGGAGGTGTGCGCCGACGCGCACCTTGAGGCGCGCGAACGGCAGGCGGAGCCCCCCCGCCTCGGGCTCAAGCCACAGCCCAAAGCGCTCCACCACCTCCTCGGCGCGGTGCTGCAGCTCGAGGCGGGCGAGGGGGTCGCGGCGCAGGAGCGCGTCGAGCTCCTTGTGGGGGGTGAGGGCGCCGAACGGCACGCTCATCACCGCCACCGCGTAGGTGCTCAGGCGGGGCCCCTCGGAGCCCGCCGGGTGCCAGTTGCCGCTCTTGTTGACGCCGCCGAACGGCAGCAGCCCCGAGGCGCCGTTGGTGCTGCGATTCCAGTTGAGCACGCCGGCGGGCACACGGTCGTAGAGCGCCTCGAGCGCCTCGGGGCGGGCGCTGAACACGCTCGCGCTCAGCCCGTACTCGCTGCGCGCCGCCCACTCAAAGGCGGCGTCCTCGTCCGCCACCACCTGCAGCGCCACGTGCGGCCCAAAGAGCTCCTCGCGCAGGTAGGGCTCCTCCCCCGTCACCTCATAGAGCGAGGGGGTGACGAAGGCGCCGCCGAGCGACACGCTCTCCACGAGCACGCGCGCGCCCTCCGCGCGCCCCTGCGCGAGCAGGCGCATGAAGCGCTCCTTGGACGCGAGGGTGGCGAGGGGCCCCATGAGGCAGTCGGGGCGCGCGGGGTCGCTCGGGAGGGCGCGCTTAAAGCCCTCCACGAGCGCGCGGCGCAGGGGCTCGGCGGCGGCGCGGGTGACGAGGACGCGGGAGGTGGCGGTGCAGCGCTGCCCCGTGGTGAGGAGCGCGCCGAGCATGACCTCGCGCGCCGCCTGCTCGATGTGCGCGTCGTCCAAGACGAGGGCGGGGTTCTTGCCGCCGAGCTCGAGGCAGACCTTCTTGGCGGGCTGGTCAAACGTCACCTCGCGGATTCTGCGCCCCGTCTCGTAGCTCCCCGTGAAGATCACCCCCTGCACGCCTGGGTGCGCCGCGAGCGCCCCGCCCTCCGCGCCGCCGCCCTGCACGAGGTTGAGCACCCCGGGGGGGAGGCCCGCGTCGTGGAACAGCTCCACGTACCGCTGCGCCGCCAGCGGCGTGACCTCGGAGGGCTTGAGGACGACGGTGTTGCCCGTGAGCAGCGCGGGAATCACGTGGGTGTTGAGCAGGTGGACGGGGAAGTTGAACGGCCCGATGATCGCCACCACGCCGAGGGGGTGGAAGCGCTGCTCGCCGGGGGCGCCGGGGGGGGCGGGGGGGAGGGTGTGGGCGAGCTGCGCGATCGTGCCCTCGATCTTGCTCTTCACCGAGGCGGCCTCGCCGAGCGCCTCGGAGGCGGGCTTGCCCATCTCGGCGGTGATCGCCTCGGCGATGCGGGCCTGGTGCGCGCCCACCCGCGCGGCGACGGCGCGCAGCGCCTCGGCGCGCGCCTCGAGGCCCGCGCGGCGCCACCCGGGGAGGGCGGCGCGCGCCGCCGCCACCGCCTGCTCCACGCCCCCCTCGCGGGGCGCCCCCTCAGCGACGCGCGCGCCGGTGGCGGGGTTGGTGGAGAAGCGCGAGGGGACCCCCTCGCCAAAGTAAAACGCGCCACCGATGTAGTCGCCGAGGCGCGGCAGGAGTGGGTGACTCATGGTGTTAGGCTCCGTCTTGATCGAATCTTGATCTGCGCCCTAAGTGGAGAGGGGCACGCGAGGATTGTCAAGCGAGCGGGGCGGGGTGGAGGCGGCGCGCGGCGTCGATGGCGAGGCGCAGCTTCATGAGTCCGAGCAGCAGCGCGATCTCGATGGAGAGAGTGAGGGCGAAGTACAAGAAGAGGGCGCCGCCGGCCTGCTTGACGCACTGCTGGATGGGCTCTCGCCGCACAAAGAGCGCCGGCGCGCCCTCCGAGAGCGCCCGGGCGCGCAGGAGGAGGGCGCGGTGCTCGCGCTCGAGGGCGGGGTCAGCCAGCGAGAAGCACTGCCCCTTGAGCGCGGGGCGCCCGGCGAGCTCCTTGCGCGCGCGCTCGAGGAGGCGCCCCACCTGCCGCTGTAGCTCCTCGGGGCTGAGGAGCGCGGCGCGCTTGAGGCGCTGGCGCGCGCCCCCCGTCAAGAAGACCGGGCGCTGGTCGGCGCGCTTCCCCTTCACGCTCACCGCCGCCGTGACCACCACCTCCACCGCCCTCGGCCCCCACGCGCCCGCCGGCGCGAGCGACTGGCGGGACTCAAACATCAGGTCCTGCGACACCGCGAGGGTGTCCACGAGCGCGCTCGGCGCCCCCGCCGTGAACGAGAGGTCGCGCGCGCTCTCGGCGCGCCCCACCTCCTCGCGCAGCTCCGCTACGAGCCTCCCGAGGAGCGCCGCGGAGAGCGCGCACGCCAGCGCCAGCCCCCCCACCCCGCGCCGCAGGAGGGCGCGCGCCGCGGTCACCTTGGGGTGCTCGGCGGGGGCGCGCGCCCCCGCCGCGCGGTCCCCCGCGACGAGGACTCCCGCGACAACGACCTCGAGGAGGGCGACGGCGCCGAGCGAGAGCGCGAGGGCCCCCGCGAGGGAGAGCCCCCCGCGCTCCGCCCACAGCGCGCCGCCCACCGCCGCCGCCGACGCGAGGGCCTTGCGCCACAGGTAGGCGCCCCAATAGGACCTCACCACCGCCCGCCGCTCGGCGGGGGTGGCGGGGGCGTGGGGGTCTCGGGCCGCGGGTCGCCCCACGCCGCTCATCTGTTCGCTCATACGCTCTTTCATACGCTCGCTCACCCTCTAGGCTGCACAAGAAAGTACTTTATCATCTCGCCGCGCCCCTTCACGCCCACCAGGCCGCGCCGCTCAAACTCAAAGGAGCGCGCCATGGAGAGGGCCACCGCCGCGCTCACCTGCACCCGCCCGGACTCGCAGGCGCCCACGGCGCCGTCAGAGGAGCTGAAGATGTCGCTGAGCAGGCGCACGGTCTCCTGAGCTGACTGCGCGGCGGCGAGGGCGCTGAAGCCCACGAGGTCGGCGAACAGCGCCGTGGCCTCCTCGTAGCGGTCGGCGATCTGCTCCGCCCCCGACTTGAGGCGCTGCGCCACGCTCGCCGGCAGGATGTTGAGCAGCAGGCGCTCTGAGCGGTCATACGCGGCGCTCAGCTCGTTGAGGGTGGTCTGCAGCTCGCGCGTGCGCTCCTCCACCCGCTGCTCTAGGAGGCGGCGCGCCTCCTCGAGGCGCTCGTAGAGGAGGGCGTTGGTGAGGGCGATGGCCATCTGCGTGGAGAGGTGCTCTAGGAGCGTGACGCTCGTAGGCGATCGCCGCCACGTTGGGGTACAGGTGCGCCTCCGCCGCCGCGATGGCGAGCGCATAGCCGCGCGCCGCCTCGGCGCGGTCGCGCGGCGCCCAGGTGGCGTACTCGCCCTCCGCGCCGCGCAGCCAAGCGGCGCGCAGGCCGCCGGCGTAGAGCCACGCGAGGTGGAAGCCGTCGTCGCGGAACGTCTCCTCGTTCAAGAGCGCCACGGGGCCCGCCCCCGACAGGTAAGCGGACAAGAAGGCGCCATAGAGGAGCTTGAGGGGGGGGGGCGCTCGGGGATCCGGTTGATAGGCACCTCCGCGAGGGCGTTCGGGTGGCGCCTCATTGAGTGGCACGCGCTCGGGTATGATAGGCTCGCAGGTATGATCTGAGCGATCGTATCGCCTGAGTGTAGCGTCTCTCGTGTCGATTGAAAAGCGCCTGAGAAGCGCCCGCGCGCCTCGATCATCATCCTTTGGATCACCTAGAGCGGCGCCCTGAGCTCTCGGGGGTCCCTGCGTTCTCCCCCAAAGGGCTGAGGTGATGACCCTGATGACCCTGATGACCCTGATGACCCTGATGACCCTGATGACCCTGATGACCCTGATGACCCTGATGACCCTGATGAAGGCGCGAGCGGCTCGGGCGGCGCGAGCGGCGCGGGCGGCGCTGGCGGCGCTGGCGGCGCTGGCGGCGCTGGGGGGCTGCGGCGACGAGGGCGCGGCGAGCGCAGCGGGCGCGGCGGGCGCAGCGGGCGCGGCGGGCGCGGCGGGCGCGGCGGGCGCGGCGGGCGCGGCGGGCGCGGCGGGCGGCGGCCTCGCCTGCGATGTCCCGCGCGGCGAGTGTTACCGCGATGGGTGGCGGGTGACCGGGGAGCGCCTGTGGGTGGAGGTGGAGCGCGCCACGCCGAGCGCGCCCTCGCGCGGCCTCAACACTTGGGAGGTGCGCGTGGGGCGGGTCGCGGCGGGCGAGGCGGGCGAGGCGGGCTGCGCCCTCAGCGCCGCCCCCTACATGCCCGACCACATGCACGGCAGCAACGTGGCGGCGGGCGAGGAGCGGGGAGCGGGGCGCTACGCCTTGGTGGGGTTTGACCTGAAGGTGCCCGGCTACTGGGAGCTGCCCGTGGCGCTCTCGTGCCCGGGGGGGGCGCCGGGGGAGCGGGTGGAGGAGACGCTCACCTTTGGCTTTTGGCTGGAGGGTTAGAGGCGCGCGCCCAAGCGCTGGCTTGGGCTAGGGCTTGGACTCCCCCTCGCGCCCCCCCTCGCGCCCCCCCTCGCCGCCGAGCGCGCTCAGCAGGCGCGCCGCCTCCCCGAGCGCCGCGCGCGCCCGCTCCACGGCGGCGCGCTCCTCGGGGGTGAGGTGCGCGCTGAGGCCCTCGCCGCCCTCAGCGGAGGAGGAGAGGGCGGCGTCGAGCAGGGCGCGCTGGCGTGCGAGCTGCGCGCCCGCCCGCGAGATTCTGCGCCGCGCCTCCGCCGCGCCCCCCGCCGAGCCCCCCACCGCGCCCCCCGCCGCGCCCCCCGCCGCCCCCCCCGCCGCCCCCCCCGCCTTGAGCCCCGCGAGGTAGCGCTTGAGCGTCGCGCGGCTCTTCCCAAACACGACCTCGAGGGCGGGGAGCAGGGGGCGCTCGCCGGGGCGCGGGCGGCCCTGCGAGAGCGTAAAGCCTCGCGCCAGCAGGTCGCGCGCCACGCGGCGCACCTCCTCGGCGGAGTAGTCGAGGCGCTGCTCGTTCTCCTCCACCTCCACGCGCACGGCGCTCAGGGGGTCGGCGGCGGCGTCGAGGGGCATGACGCGGGCGGGGACAAGGCCGCCGGGGAAGAGCGCCTCAAAGCGCTCGGGCAGGCGCGCGGCGAGGGCGCGGAGGGCGCTCAGGCGATGGGCGCCGGCGAGGAGCGTGAGCTGCGCGTCGAGGGTGAGGGGGGCGATGAGCCCCACCGCCTCGATGGACTCCTCGAGGGCGCGGGCGTGCGCCTCATGCACGGGGCGCGAGTCGGCGGCGCGCGCCCGAATCGCCGCGAGCGACACCAGGCGCACGGGCGCCACCTCCCCCCCCGCCGCGCCGAGCGGGTCGGGGCGGGGCGGCACCCGGCTGCGCGCGCGGTGGCGAATCTGGTCGAGGGCGCTGCTCACGCCGCTCCCCCCAGCCCCAGGCGCGCGATGAGGTCCTCGAAAGGGTACTCGAGGGACTCGCCGAGCGCCTCGCCGCTCGCCACCGCCCGCTTGTAGCGCTCGGACTCCGGGATGGCGGTGAGCACCTGCGCCGCCCCCACCTCGTCGCGCATCGCCTCCTGCGCGAGCTTGGACTCCTTGGACTGGCTGTGCCCAAACCAGCGGTCGCGGAACGGCAGGACGCCCGCCAGCGTCGCCTGCGTGGCGCCGAGGTCGCGCTGCGCGTAGAAGAGGTCGAGGGTGCGCGCGGCGCTCGCGAAGCCCTTGACGGTGGACTCCGCCGGAATCACCAGCAGGTGCGCGGCGCCGAGGACGGAGAGGACGAGCTGTGAGCGCTGGGGGGGGCTGTCGATCAGGCAGACGTCAAAGTGAGGCGCGAGCGCCTCGAGGCGGCGGCGCAGGACGGTGGCGCCCACCCCGGTCTGCGACAGGTACTCGTGGGCGGCGTCGAGGGAGTCGTCGCTCGGGACGATAAAGAGCGACTCGTAGCCCTCCACCGGGTAGACGGCGTCGAGGGCGGGGCCTTGGCCCTTGAGGAGCTCGAGGAGACTCGGCTGGTCGCTCTCGAGGGGCACGCCGCAGAACATCGAGAGGCTGTGCTGCGGGTCGGCGTCGAGGAGGCAGACGCGGCGCCCGCGGCGTGCTAGGGCGCGCCCGAGCAGCAGGGTGGTGGTGGTCTTGCCCTGCCCGCCCGAGAGCGAGCACACAGACACGATCTTCATCATGGGCGCGCCGCCCTCCGCTGCCTTCGTCATCGTCGTCCCCCTCGCCGCCGTCTGAGGTGTCGTGGTCACGAATCACGCTTCACGCTCAAGGCGCCCCCCTGCGTACCCCATTCGCGGGGCGCGGTCAATGAGGGCGCGCGCCGCGCCCCCCTTGACGCGCCCGCCCCTCGTGCGAACATATGGACCGCGCGCCCGCTGGCGCCCCACCCCCCTGAGGAGATCTCGCCATGGGCCTACTCGACCTGTTCTCTAGCCCCATCCACAAAAAAATCGACCGCGCCAAGGGCGTGATGCTCAACGAGCACCACCAGGCGCAGGTGCGGCAGGGGGCGATTCACGAGCTGATGACCTACGGCACCCCCGCCGCCATCGAGGCCCTCGTGGAGCGACTCGGCGTGAGCATCCGCGACACGATCCAGAACGAGCACGAGCAGGGCTGGGTGCACGACCTGCTCGTGGACCACTTTAAGGAGCGCGCCGTGGAGCCGCTCAAGGACTTCATCGCCCGCGGCGCCTTCGTGTCGCGCGCGATTCTCACGCTCAAGGAGCTCATCAGCGAGGAGGAGCTCACGGAGCACCTGCGCGCCACCCTGCGCCGCTACGACCCCAAGGACCACCGCACGGTGACCGCCCGCGAGAATCTGATCGACGCCCTCGGCGAGCTGGCCGCCTGCCCGCTGCGCGACCTCACCCCCTACACCCTCGACCACAGCGACGACGTGCGCGTCAAGGTGATGGGCATCCTCGAGGAGCGCCTCAAGGGCCCCGCCCCCGCCGAGGAGCGCGCCGAGGTGACGCGCGCCCTCTCGGATGTGCTGCTCGACCCCTTCAGCTCCGGTCGCATCACCCGCGCCGCCGCCGCCCTGATCATGACGCTCGCCCTCGACCTCTCGCCCTACGCGGAGCGCCTGGCCCCGGCGCTGCCCGACGGGCTGCGCATCGAGCGCGGCCAGCTGCGCGCGCGGTGAGCGGCGCCCGCCCGGCGCCGAGCGGCCCTCTCGCGCTCGCGCGCGCCATCAAGGGGCGCGCCCCCTAGCGCGCCCCCTAGCGCGCCCCCTAGCGCGCCCCCCTCAGGGCCCCTCCCCCGCCCGCCCCTCGCAGCCCACAGTCCGCAGCTCGAGCCCCCCCCCGATCAGCAGCCACACGCTCGGGCGCAGCCCGCCGAGGGCTGGGTAGCCGGCGAGGTGGGC
>Ga0194124_10002737_pt1 | contig 19504 bp, 19 predicted proteins | sample TA2KigCas0mmetaG_FD_148605 | JGI IMG/M metagenome (GOLD analysis project Ga0194124, IMG submission 148605) | Freshwater microbial communities from Lake Tanganyika, Tanzania - TA2015031 Kigoma Deep Cast 0m | ecosystem: Environmental > Aquatic > Freshwater > Lake | place: Tanzania: Lake...
CTCCACCAGGCCACGGCCCGAGCCCAGGCTTCGCCCGATGGCGCGTGGGGCCGGCCCTGCAGGTAGTCAAAGGTGACCTGATCGGGGTTGACGTAGCCGCATCGCGCGCCGCCTTCGATCGCCATGTTGCACAGGGTCATGCGCTCTTCCATCGAGAGCGCAGCAATGGCCGGGCCGGCGAACTCATAGGCGTAACCGACACCCCCCTTGACCCCGAGGCGCCGGATCACATGCAGCACCAGATCCTTGGCATAGACGCCACGCTGCAGCTGACCGTCGACCCAGATGCGACGCACCTTGAGCTTGTTCATCGCCAGGCTCTGACTGGCCAGCACATCGCGCACCTGGCTGGTGCCGATGCCAAAGGCAATGGCGCCGAAGGCCCCGTGGGTGGAGGTGTGCGAGTCGCCGCAGGCCACGGTCATGCCGGGCTGGGTCAAGCCCAGCTCCGGGGCGATCACGTGCACGATCCCCTGCCGCCCGCTGCCCAGGCCATGCAAGCTGATGCCATGCTCAGCGCAGTTGGCCTCGAGGGTGGCCAGCATCTGCTCGGCCAGGGGATCGGCAAACGGCCGCGCCTGGTTGGTGGTGGGCACGATGTGATCGACCGTGGCCACGGTGCGCTCGGGCCGGGCCATAGCCAGGCCCAGGTCCTTGAGCGCCGCAAACGCCTGCGGGCTTGTCACCTCATGGATCAGATGCAAGCCGATGAACAGCTGGGTGCTGCCGCCGGGCAGCTCGGCCACCCGGTGCAGGTCCCAAACCTTGTCGTAGAGGGTGGCGCTGCTCAAGGTCTCCGAGCCAACAGCAATCGATCGCCCACCCTAGGCACCGGCATGACCGTCGATCTGCAGCCGCAGGCGGTTCAACGCCTCGCCGGTGGTCAGCGTCTGAATCCAGCTGCGGCCGCGCCTGGCGCCAAAGCGCACGGCTTCGCTGCTGGAGCCAGCTGGCCCAGCAATGGCGATGTGCACCAGACCGACGGGCTTGGCCTCACTGCCACCGCCCGGACCGGCGATACCGGTCACGGCGATCGCCCAGCTCGAGCCGGTGGCGCGCCGGGCGCCCTCGGCCATCGCCAGCGCCACCGGATCACTCACCGCCCCGGCCTCGGCGAGCAGCGCGGCCGGCACACCCAACAGGTGCTGCTTGACGCTGTTGGCGTAGGCGATCACCCCACCGAGAAACACATCTGAGGCGCCAGGAACCGCTGCCAGTGCAGCGCCGATGCCACCGCCGCTGCAGCTTTCAGCGACCGCCAGCGTTTCGCCACGCTGGCGCAGCCGCTGCAGCACAACGGCCGCCAGACTGTCGTCGTCGCGTCCGTAGCAGAGCGATCCAGTGCGTGCGCGGATCTGGGCCTCAAGGGGCTCAAGCATCGCTTCGGCCGCTGTCCGGCTTGCTGCACAGGCCGTCAGCCTGAGCTTGACCTCACCGGCACCGGCGTAGGGGGCCACCGTGGGGTTGCTCTGCTCCAGCAGATCACCAACCTGCTCAGCAAGGTTCGATTCGCCAACCCCCCAAAAGCGCAACAGGCGGCTTGCCATGACCCCTGCGGCAAGGCCCGCATCGCGCAGCCAGGGCGCGGCGGTGGCCTGCCACATGGCGTGCAATTCACTGGGCACCCCGGGAAACGTGAGGATGGTGAACCCCGGTTGCGGGGTCCAGATCATGCCCGGGGCGGTGCCTGTGGGGTTGGGCAACACCTGGGCGCCAGCGGGCAGCAAGGCCTGCTTGCGGTTGCTGGCGGCGATGGGCCTGCCGCGGCCGCTGAGCTTGGCCTCAATATCGGCCCACACCTGGGGGTGCTCCACCAGCGGGGCAGCAAAGGCAGCGGCAAGTGCTTCTGTGGTCAGGTCATCGGGGGTGGGGCCCAGCCCACCGGTGGTGATCAGCACGCGGCAGCGCCCCGCCGCTTCGCGCACCACCTCGATCAACCGCTCACGGTTGTCGCCCACCACCTGTTGGCGGTGATGGGTGATGCCCAGGGCGGCCAGCTCTTCGGCCAGCCAGCGGGCGTTGCCGTTGGTGATGTTGCCCAGCAGCAGCTCGGTGCCGATGCAGAGCACCTCGGCCGCAGGAGCTTGCGCAGCTGCAGACGCCATCAGGACGATTCGCGCTGCAGGGCCCGGCGGGTGGTGACCACCACGGCGATCAGGATCGACGTGGCCAGAGCCAGCCACAGAAAGCGCAGCTCTGCATTGACCAGCACAAGAGCCAAGGCGGCCAGCCACTGGGTGAAGGCGTAGATCAGCAGCACCGTGCGCCGGTGGCTGACGCCCTGGCGCAGCAGGCGATGGTGCAAGTGGCGCCGATCGGGGTAGAAGGGCGAGCGGCCCTGGCTCAGCCGCCCCAAGATCACAGCCGACATGTCGGCCAGGGGCAGCGAGAGGATCACCAGCGGCAGCAGCAAGCTGACGCTGGTGATCCCTTTGGCCGGGCCGACAATGCTGATCGCCGCCAGCGCAAATCCGAGGAAATAGGAGCCTCCATCGCCCATGAAGATGCGGGCGGGATTGAAGTTGTGGCGCAAAAAGCCAAGGCAGCTGCCGCCCAGGGCCGCCGCCAGCAGCCCGGCGGCCGGCTGATGCAGGCTGAAGCTCACCGACAGCAGGCCCACCGCAGCGATGCCGCTGACTCCAGCGGCAAGCCCATCAAGGCCGTCGAGCCAGTTGATCGCATTGGTGATGCCAACCAGCCAGATCACGGTGGCCAGCAGGCTCAAGCTTGGCGGCAGCACCAATGACGGCTCACTGTGACCAAGCAAGGCAAAAGGAAGCTCGATCGTGCCGATCTGCACGCCCTGGCTCCAGACCGCCATGGCGACCAGCAGCTGACCCGCCAGGCGCGGCAGCGGCGGCAAGGCAAACAGATCATCGGCCAGGCCGATCACAAAGAAACACAACGCACCCGCCAGGGTTGTCCAGATCAGCTGGTCCTTATCGGGCGGCAGCTCGGCAAACCCGCCCCAGTGCCAGGTGATCGCCAGCGCCAGGCTGAAACCCAGGACAATGCCGATACCGCCCAGACGCACCATCGGGGTGGTGTGCTGTTTGCGCGGATCAGGCGCATCGATCAGGCCATAGGCCAGACCCAAGCGCCGAACAACCGGCACCACCAAAGCCGTAAGCACCGCTGCCACAGCAAACGTGAGCAGGGCTGCTGCGTTGGGGTGGTAGGCAAGCGTCACAGCAGAGCGCCTTTGGCGCCCACGTTACGGGCGCCATCAACCCTCAGGCGTGTTGAAGCTGACGTTCTTGGCTGTACAGCGGAAAGCGTGCACACAGCGCTGCCACCCGATCACGGCAGCGCTGCTCGATCGCGCTGTCGTCGGGGTTGAGCAGCCGGTCGGCAATGACATCGGCCACTTCGGCAAAAGCGGCCTCGTCAAACCCGCGGGTGGTCATGGCGGCGGTGCCCAAGCGCAGGCCACTGGTGACAAAAGGCGACTCGGGGTCAAACGGAACCGTGTTCTTGTTGGCGGTGATGTGCACATCGCTCACCAGCAGATCAGCCACCTTGCCGGTCATGCCGATGCTGCGCAGATCGAGCAGCACGATGTGGTTGTCGGTGCCGCCACTGACCACGGCAATGCCGCGCTCCTGAATGCGGGCGGCCAGGGCCTTGGCATTGGCGATCACCTGCTGGGCGTAGCTCTTGAAGCGCGGCTGCAGCGCCTCACCAAAGGCGACGCCCTTGGCGGCGATCACATGCTCGAGCGGGCCGCCCTGGCTGCCGGGGAACACAGCCTTATCAAACTGCTTGGCGAAGTCGGCGTCACGGCAGAGGATCAGACCGCCGCGGGGCCCCCGCAGGGTTTTGTGGGTGGTGGTGGTCACCACATCGCACACAGGTACGGGGTTGGGATGCACGCCGGCGGCCACCAGGCCGGCGATGTGGGCCATGTCGGCCAGCAGATAGGCGCCGACTTCGTCGGCAATCGCGCGGAAGGCCGCAAAGTCGATCGTGCGCGGGTAGGCCGAGTAACCGCACACGATCAACTTGGGCCTGTGCTCAAGCGCCAGCTGGCGGATGCTCTCAAAGTTGAGCTGCTGGGTTTCGGGGTCGACGCCGTACTGCACGACCTTGAACCACTTGCCGCTCACGTTGACCGGCGAGCCGTGCGTGAGGTGACCGCCGTGGCTCAGGTCCATGCCCATGATCGTGTCGCCAGGGGTCAGCAGCGCCAGAAACACCGCAAAGTTGGCCTGGGCGCCGCTGTGGGGCTGCACATTGGCCCAGGCGGCACCAAAGAGCTCTTTGGCCCGCTCAATCGCCAGCTCCTCGATCGCGTCGACGTGCTCGCAGCCGCCGTAGTAGCGCTTAGCAGGCAGGCCCTCGGCGTATTTGTTGGTGAGCACCGAGCCCTGGGCCTCCATCACCGCCCGGGAAGCGAAATTCTCCGAAGCAATCAACTCGAGATGGGTTTCCTGACGCTGCTCCTCGCGGCCGATCAGAGCAGCCAGGGTCGGATCAGCGCTGGCCAGCGGCTGGTTGATGGCGTTGTCGCTGCTGGCAGGCATGGGTCAGGCGGCATCACAGGAGGTCCCAACCATAGGCAGCCCAAGGAACGACAAGTCAGGGCCAACCAGGGCCCAACACAAAAAAACCGCTCAATCGAGCGGCCTTTCCACAACGCGCCTGGAGAGATTCGAACTCCCGACCCTCTGATCCGTAGTCAGATGCTCTAATCCGCTGAGCTACAAGCGCATGGGACCATTTTCAGCGCACCGAGGGCCCATCCGTCAAATCCATCTGTCGCTGAGGCGCATCGCATGCCCATTCGCTGGTACGGACCTGCCGACCCCAACGATCCCACCTATCGCCATTTCGAGCGGATCGTCAATTTGACCCTGCACGCCGCGCTGTTTGCGGCACTCAACAGCGGGCTGTGGGTGGTGCAGGAACTGCGTCATCCTTGGCAGCATCTGAACTGGCTGAGCCTCGGTTGGCTGCTGCTGCTGCTTGGCCACGCCAGCGTGGTGATCGCCATGCGACCGCGAGCAGGAAGCGACAGCCCCGCCGACACCCCGGGCTCCGACTCCGCCTGATCGGCGCACACCCCCTGATCCATCCGCCACGACCATGACGCTGAGCGCCAGCCAACTCAACGCTCTCGAAAACGCCATCGCCGATCGGCTCTACCTGCAGATCGCCGGATGGCACCTCTATCTGGGCGATGCCGGCCTGGCGCAGGCCCTGGCGATCGAATGCGCCGCCAGGCTCGAGCAGGGCGCGGCAGTCTGCGCCCGCCAGGCCCTCGAGGCTGTGCAGGTGCCGATCGGCGCTGGCGCCACCCGCCTGCCACTGGCACGCCTGGTGCCCGCGGCCCAGTTGCGCGACCTCGAGGATGTGTTGCAAGAGCTCGACGCCTGAGCCTCGCCGAACTGCCTCACCACTAGGGTTGCGCCTGCAGCGCTAGCGGGGCCGTGCTGGTCATTGAAGTCACCAACGCCCAAGAGGTGGTGCGCAAACGCATCGGCCGGCTCGGCAGTCGGTTGCTGGGCCGGGTCGTTGACGCCGAAGCCCAGGTCGAAAAAGCGTTGCTGCAGGAGCTCGAGAACGCCTTTCGCGACTTCGGCATCGAAGCCCGCATCTATTCGATCGACGGCCCCCAGATGCTGGGCCGCTCCCATCTCGAGATCCCTCTGCAGGTGCGCGAAGAGCGCGAGGTAAGGCTCGACCCTTAACGGCGCTGGCCGGGTAGGCGGCGGCTGAGGCTCGCCAGCATCTGCTGTGCCTCCGGCACACCGGCCCAGGAGGCCAGCAAGCCATAGACCGCCAAAGCCAGCCCAGCGCTGAGCGCCGGACGCAGCAGCAGGCCCGCCCAGCCGGCAGGCCAGCGCACCCCGTTGGAGGCCGTCCAGGCCAGGCCACCGCAGAGCGCTGCCGCCAGCACCAGCAGCAGGGTGTCGCGACCCCAGGCCGCCAAGGGCAACCCGCCCAAGCGGCGATGCAACACCAGCAGCAGGGCGGCGCAGGTGATCACATTCACCACCACCGTCGCAAGCACAAGCCCGGCTGCACCAAAGTTGCAGGCCGGCAACTGCAGGCCCCAGGGGCTGGGACCGCCCACCAGCACCCAGTCGGCAACCGCATTGAGGCCAATGCCTGCCAGCGACAGGCGAAACGGTGTGGTGCCATCGCCGAGGGCATAGAAGACCCGCACCAGCACATCGCGCGCCAGATAGGCCGCCATACCCAGGCCATAGGCCATCAGCAGGCCATCGACCAGATCGCCTGCGGCGGCGTCAAAGGCGCCGCGCTCGTAGATCAGATCGACGATCGGGCCCGCCAGGCCGATCATCAGGGCCCCCAAAGGCAGCATCGACGCGCTCGAGAGCATTAGCCCCTGGCGGATGCGGGCTACCAGCTGGGGCCGGTCCTCGGGCGCGGTAAGCCGCGCAAACGTCGGCAGCAGCGGCACCAGCAGGGCGTTGGAGATCAGACCCAGCGGGGTCTGCACCAGCAGGTTGGCGTAGCCCAGCCCCGCGGCGGCCCCCACAATGCCGCTGGCAAAAAACAGATCCACAAACACGTTGATCTGCAGCATCCCCGAGGAAAAGGTTGCTGGCGCCATCACCTGCAACACCTCCTGGACGCCAGGGTGCTGCCAGTCCCAGACGAGCCTGAACTGATGCAGCCCCTGTTTGGCCAGCGCCGGCAGCTGAATCAGCCATTGCAACAGCGCACCCAGGGTGGTGGTGGCCGCCAGCACGACGCCACCGATCACCGCCATCTGCGGCGTGGCGATCGCCGGTCCCAGCTGCCACCACAGCACCCCCAGGCCGCCAATCACCGCCACGCTTGAGAGCAGGGGACTGACCGAGGGCAGCCAGAACACATCGGCCGCATTGAGCGCGCCGAAGCCCAGGCCGATCAGGCCGGCCAGCAGCGCCATCGGCGCCATCCAGCGCAGCTCGAGCACCGCCAGGGCGTGGCGCTCGGGTCCGAGGCCCGGCCCCACCAGCGTGATCAAGGGATCGGCCGCCAGCCACAGCACCACGGTCACGCCAATCAGACCAGCGCCCACCAGGGTGTTGACCGCCGCCAGCACATGGGCCCCCTCCTCGCGCGGGCGGCGCGCCAGAGCGCTCACCATGGCGCTGTGGAACGGCCCATTGATGCCGCCCAACAGGATCAGCAGAAACCCAGGCAGCACGTAGGCGTAGTTGTAGGCGTCGTAGGCGGCCCCAACGCCAAAGGCGGCCGCAATGGCCTGCTGGCGCAGCAGACCCGCCACCTTGCTGAGGGCCGTGGCGGCGGCCACGATCAACGCAATGCGTTTGAGCGAGCGCGCAGGAGCTTGGCTCATCGGTGCTGGGCGCTGCCCCATCTCAGGCGATTCTTGCCTGCAGCAGTCTCCCCGTCATGCCCCAACGTTCTGACGCCCCGCCACCTGTGGTGCTGCCCCTGGCCGAGCTGCAGGAGGGCGTGTTGATCAGGCGCTACAAGCGCTTTTTGGCCGACATGGAGCTGGCCGATGGCCGCGTGGTCACGGCCCACTGCCCCAACACCGGGCCGATGAGCGGCGTGCTGCACCCGGGTGGGCGCGTGCGCCTGCGCCATGACCCCTCGCCGTCGCGCAAGCTGGCCTGGACCTGGGAGCAGGCCGAAAGCCCCGGCGCCAGCGGCACCGCTGTGTGGGTTGGGGTCAACACCGCCCTGCCCAACCGGCTGGTGCGCGCCACGATCGAAGCCGGCCTGCTGGAGCCGCAGCTGGGGCCGATCGAGGGCATCAGGGCCGAGGTGCCCTATGGCGAAGGGCGCCGCAGCCGCATCGACCTGCTGCTCACCCCAGCCGCCGGCAACCCTGACCAACGGCCGATCTATGTGGAGGTCAAGAACACCACCTGGAGCGACGGCGATCTGGCCCTGTTTCCCGACACCGTGACCGAGCGGGGCCAGAAGCACCTGCGCGAGCTGATGGCCCTGCTGCCTGAGGCCAGGCCCGTGCTGGTGCCGTGCCTGAGCCGCGGCGATGTGACCCGTTTTGCCCCAGGCGATGCGGCCGATCCGCGCTATGGCGAGCTGTTCCGCCAAGCGCTGGCGGCGGGGGTCGAGGTGCTGCCCTGCCGCTATCGCTTTGAGCCTGACGGCATCCACTGGCTGGGGCTGGCCGAAGTTGTGGCGCACCAGAGCGGGCACTGAGCCCTGGCCGAGCCCAGAGCGCAGGCAGCGCCCATAGAGTTGGCGCACCAGCAGCGCCGCCGTGGATACCCGAGCCTTCAAGCGATCTCTGCACCATTCGGAGCGTTACAACCGCCGCGGCTTCGGCCTGGGCGACGAGGTCGCCGGCACGCTCGAGCAGGCCTACCAAAGCGATCTGATCGCCGAGCTGCGGGCCAACGGCTACGAACTGCGCGACGGCCGGCTCACGGTGCGGCTGGCTGAGGCCTTCGGGTTTTGCTGGGGCGTCGAGCGCGCCGTGGCCATGGCCTACGAGACGCGCCGTCATTACCCCAGTGAGCGCATCTGGATCACCAACGAGATCATCCACAACCCTTCGGTCAATGACCATCTGCGCGAGATGAACGTGCAGTTCATCGCCGTCGAGCAGGGCGTCAAAGACTTCTCTGAAGTCGCCAGCGGCGATGTGGTGATCCTGCCGGCCTTCGGCGCCACGGTGCAGGAGATGCAGCTGCTCAATGAACGCGGCTGCCACATCGTCGACACCACCTGCCCCTGGGTCTCGAAGGTGTGGAACACCGTCGAGAAGCACAAGAAACACGCCTTCACCTCGATCATTCACGGCAAGGTGAAGCACGAGGAGACGCTCGCCACCAGCAGCTTCGCCGGCACCTACCTGGTGGTGCTCGACCTGGCCGAGGCGCAGCTGGTCTGCGATTACATCCTGGCCAGCGAGGGGGGAGCCAGCCCAAGCGCGGCGCAGCGTGAGGCCTTCATGGCCCGCTTTGCCAAAGCTTGCTCGCCCGGCTTTGACCCCGACCGCGACCTGATCCGCCTGGGGGTGGCCAACCAGACCACCATGCTCAAAAGCGAAACCGAGGAGATCGGCCGGCTGTTCGAGCGCACCATGCTGCGCCGGTATGGACCAGCCGAGCTGAACGAGCATTTTTTGGCGTTCAACACCATCTGCGATGCCACCCAGGAGCGCCAAGACGCCATGTTTGCCCTGGTTGATGAACCCCTGGATCTGATGGTGGTGATCGGTGGCTACAACTCCTCGAACACCACCCACCTGCAGGAGATCGCGATCAGCCGCGGCATCCGCTCGTTCCACATCGACACCCCCGAGCGCATCGGCCCTGGCAACCGCATCACCCACAAACCCCTGGGCGGCGAGCTCGAGAGCGTCGATGGCTTTTTGCCCGAGGGGGCCATCCGTGTTGGCATCACATCAGGCGCCTCAACGCCTGATCGGGTCGTGGAAGACGTGATCCGCCAGTTGATCACGCTCAGCAAAAGCTGACGCCACGGCACGCGCCGGTGCAGAGGGTCGCCGGCTGGCTTTACATTTAGTTCACAGTCGGCCGTATGTACCGGCATCCGGGAGCTCCAAGCCGTTGCCAGCCCTCTCGACGCCCAGCACGGCTTCCAGCGCTCCGGCTTCTGCCACTGGAACGAGGCTGCGCGCCAGTGATGACCCGCGGGTGCGCTGTTACAGCAGCACGTTTGCCGATCTCATGGAGATGCGGGCCAGCGCCCCTGTGGTTGCCACCTACCTCGATCGCCACGAGGGCTGGTTTCGGCGCTGCGCCACGCCCATGCAGGTGCTGCCGCTGGGCGATTCGCTCAACGGCTATGCCCTGACCCTGGGACGCTTTGGCAACTTCGGCTTTGAGGTTGAACCCACCATCGGCCTGGAACTGCTGCCGCAAGCGCAGGGGGTGTACCGCATCGCCACCGTGCCGCTGCCGGCATCCCAGGCTCCTGGCGGCCTGCAGTCGCTCTATGACGTCGAGTTCAACGCCGCCCTCGAGCTTGATGAAGGCATCTCAGAAGAGCCGCTGACCACGGTGCGCTGGCAGCTTGATCTGAGCGTCTGGATCACCCTGCCTGGCGTCATCACCCTGCTGCCAGACAACCTGGTCCAGAGCAGCGGTGATCATCTGCTCAAGCAGATCGTTCGGCAGATCTCCAGGCGGCTGACCTGGAAGGTCCAGGAGGACTTCCACGCCAGCCACGGCATCGCCTGCCCGCCGCGCAGACGGGCCCAGTTTTAGGCGGGACGGTTGTCCCAGATCTTGGCGACGATCTGCATGCCGCTGACGGCCTGCCACAGAAACAGGGTCATCAGACCCATGTTCAAGCCCACATGCGCCTTGCGGGCGATCAAATTGCCCTGCTGAATCAACGGAATCAGGGCCACGGCCAGGGCCAGCAGGCAGGTCATGCCAATGCCCACCAGCAGATGGGGCCCCACAAACAGCTTGCCGTTGTTGAGGTAGGTCACGGCCATGCCGCCGAAGGTACCCAGCACCATCAGCGCCAGCATCAGCCCACCAACTTGAAAGTGACGCTTGGCGTAATTGCCCTTGATCAGGGTCTTGCGGGTCTCGGCGTCGGCGGTGCGGGTCTTCTTGGCCTTGATGCCCAGCCACATGCCATACCCCGAGAGGGCCAGCAGCACCCACATCATCAACGGGTGGATGAAGTTGAGGGAATAGGCGAGGCTCTCGGGCATGGCCGCTGTGTGGCAATGGGGCTGAACTTAGCGACCCGCGCCGACTCCAGGGTCCAGGCGCGGCAGTTCGATCAGTGCAGGAAGTGACGGCGGCCCGTGACCACCATCGCCAGGCCCAGCTCATTGCAGGCAGCGATCGATTCGGCGTCGCGCACACTGCCGCCGGGCTGAATCACCGCAGCGATGCCGCAGCGCGCCGCCAGCCGCACCGTGTCATCAAACGGGAAGAAGCCATCGCTCGCCAGCACGGCACCATGGGCGCGATCGCCGGCGGCATCGAGCGCCAGCCGCGCTGAGCCGACCCGGTTCATCTGACCGGCACCGATGCCGAGGCTCTGCCCACCCTGGGCCACCGCGATGGCGTTGGAGCGCACATGCCGCACCAGCCGCCAGGCAAAGCGCAGATCGTCGAACTCCGTGGCGCTCGGCTGGCGGCTGGTGACCACTTGCCAATCGGCCTCGCTGACGGGCTCAGCGTCGAGCTGTTGGGCCAGCACGCCGCCGAGCACACTGCGCAGATGCTGACGCGACGCCCGCTCGATCGCTTCGGCACTCAGCTCCAGCAACCTGAGGTTGGCCTTGGCCGCCAGATGTTCACGCGCCTCAGGGGCAAAACCAGGCGCCACCACGCACTCCAGAAACAGGCTGGTGAGCTGCTGGGCCGCCGCCAGATCCACTGGCGCATTGAGCGCCACGATGCCGCCGAAGGCCGAAACGCGATCGGCATCGAGCGCGCGGGTGAGCGCTTCGGCGCAGTTCGTCCCGGTGGCCAGACCACACGGGTTGGTGTGTTTGACCACCGCCGCGGCGCACTGAAACCGCTCGCTGCCTGGCCCCTGGCCGCCGTAGCCAAACTCGCGCACCGTGGCCAGTGCCGCATCGAGATCGATCAGGTTGTTGTAGCTGAGCTCTTTGCCCTGCAGCTGCTGGGCCCCGCCCCAGCCCGAACCGCTCTGGCTGAACCAGGTGGCGCCCTGGTGGGGGTTCTCGCCGTAGCGCAGGCTCTGTTGCGCTGGCAGGTCCAGCTTCAGCCCTGACTGGCTTGCTGCGCCTTCAGCCTCCTGGGCGAGGCGGGCGCCCATCCAGGCGCTGATCGCCGCGTCATAGCTGGCGGTGTGCTCAAAGGCAGCCAAGGCCAGCTGGCGGCGCAGCGCGGGAGTCACCGCGCCCGCCGCCAGGGCTTCGAGAAAGGCGGGGTACTGGGCCGGGCTAGTCAGCACAGCCACATCGGCGTGGTTCTTGGCTGCAGCCCGCACCATGGCCGGGCCGCCGATGTCGATGTTTTCGATCGCGGTCTCCCAGCTCACCGCCGGATCGGCAACGGTCTGGCGGAAGGGATAGAGATTGACCACCACCACATCGATGGGATCAATGCCCTGCGCTGCCAGGTCGGCCTGGTGTGCGGCATCGTCGCGCCTGGCCAGGATGCCGCCGTGAATGCGCGGGTGCAGGGTCTTGACCCGGCCGCCAAGAATCTCGGGCGCACCGGTGTGCTCTGCCACCTTGGTCACGGCAACGCCAGCAGCCTGCAGCGACGCCGCTGTACCACCACTCGAGAGAATCCGGTACCCCGCAGCCACAAGGCCACGGGCCAGGGGCTCCAGGCCCTCCTTGTTGGACACACTCAACAGAGCCGTGGGTGCCATCGCAGCTGCAAAGGGGTCAACCAGACAACCTACGCAGCGGTGCGGTCGCAGCCGCGGCCATGGCAACGTGACACCAGCGGCAGCAGCACCCCATGGACGCGAACAATCCTGCTGTGGGCGAGGCCTTCTGGAGTGGTCCAGAGCACGCCAGTCGCAGGCTGGTGCTGCTGCATGGCTGGGGCGCTGATGCCGACGATCTGCTCGAGCTGGGCGAGCTGCTGGCCGGCCCCGAGGTGCAGGTCGTGGCGCTGCGGGCTCCTGGTGAGCATCCGGCGGGCATGGGACGCCAGTGGTACGACCTGCAGCAGCCGCAGTGGCCAGAGCTGCCTGCGGCCTTACGCGATCTGCGCACCCGGCTTGGGGCGCTCGCAGACAGCGTGCCGCTGGCGCAAACGGTGCTGCTGGGGTTTTCGCAAGGGGCGGCGTTGGCGCTCGATGTGAGCTGCGGCAACGGGGAGCACCCAGCCCTGCCACTGGCCGGCGTGATCGCCTGCAGCGGCTACCCCCATCCGGACTGGCAACGCGGGATCATCCGGCCGCAGGCACAGGATCTTGCCGTGCTGTTGACCCACGGCGAGCAGGATCCGGTGGTTCCCCACGGCGCAAGCGTTGAATTGGAGCGGCTGCTGAAGCTGGGCGGCGCCAGAGTGGAGTTACTCAGCTTCAGCGGCGGTCACACGATCGACCCTGATCTGTTTGGGCCCATGCGCAGCTTCATGGCGCGCTGCTGGGCCTGAGGGCGATCAGACGAAGGCGTATTCGTACTCCTCCATCTCCTCCCAATCGTCAGCAGCCAGAGCTTCGATGCCCTCAAACAGCACGTCTTCACCGATGCGATCGACGATCAGGCGCAGCGACGGGAACAGGAAATGATTCTCTTCGGCGTACTGCGCACTGAACAGCCCCTTTTCACCCCAGAAGAAGCGATCGGTGGTGTGCTCATTACGGCGCACATTGAGGATCGCTGGAGGCACGAGGGTCTGCTCAGCGATGTACCGGCGGGCCGCCGTCACCGGCTTGTGTGAGCCGGTCTCGAGATTGAAGGTGGGAACGTGAGCCAGAACCCGCTGGCCGGCGAGCCGGCGGCGGCTGATCCGCTTGCGCTTCTTGGACATGAATCGAAAGAAGGGAGGGTGAACGTGTGATGACGGTGCAACCCGAAGGCGCAACACGGTCTTTGCGGCTGGCTCCTGCCGGCGCACCGGGAGAGCAACAGCGACGCCCAACCATCTGTCGTGCGAAGCAACGGCAACCGGTCAATCGGCAACGCTTCAGCGGAAACCTGATCCCCAACGAACAGGCGATCTGAAGGGATCAACGATGACCCCATGACTCCGCTGTAGCTCGGCTGCGGGAAAACCGCAACGACAGCATCAGAGATGCCGCCCCGACTGCGACTTGCCGTCTGCTTGCAGACTGGGAAGTATTGGTCGATGAAACGAGCTTAAGACTTTTTTCTGAATTTCGAACACACGGGGCTGATTTTTGTTCTGGCCCCTCAACCAGGCCGCTGAACCGCCTTGCTGCAGCATGCGTCTGTGACCGTGCACGTCTCCGAGCGCTTTCTCAATCTGCTGCGCTTCCAGCTGGCTCAATTCGCTGATCGAGGCGATCTGAGCTCGCTGGTGGTGTATGTGGCCCAAGCCGGCGATTCCGAATCGCCGGCCTTGATCCCTGTGGGCCAGTGGCCCAGCCATGGCGCCGCCCTGGCCCCCATCGCCAGCGGCAGCCCCCTGCTGCAACCTGCCGACGACAGGCGTTGGCTGCCGTTGCGCCACAACCAGATGCTGCTCGGAGCCCTGCAGGTGCAATCGCAGCAGTGGCCCTGGCCAGAGCCACTCGCACAGCGGCTGCAGGCGGTGGCGCTGTGTTTGACCGAGGCGCTGCTGCAGGACCTCGAGCGACAGCGTCTCGAGCAGCAACTGCTGCGCCAGGGCGAGCAACTGGAGGTGCTGGTGCACCAGTTGCGCAACCCGCTCACGGCCCTGCGCACCTTTGGCCAGCTGCTGCTGCGGCGCCTCGACGACGACAGCCAGAACCGACCCCTGGTCGAGGGGTTGCTCGCCGAAGAGCGGCAGCTCAACCGGTATGTCGATGCGCTGAGCGAACTGGGCAACCCGCCGCCGCAGGCGCTGCCTGAGGCCACACCCCAGCCCCTGCTGCTGCCGCCGCACCTCAACGGGCCCCAGGGCGAGAGGCTCGCCGAACGGCTCGAGCCGCTGCTCAGCCGTGCCGCCGCCACCGCTGCGCTGCAGCAGCGGATCTGGACCCCGCCGGCGGCACTGCCCAGCTGGCGCGGCGACAGCGGCGCGGTGGCCGAGATCATCGCCAATCTGCTGGAGAACGCCTTTCGCTACAGCGGCGAGGGCGCTCCGCTCGGGCTGCACGCACACAAGGCAGCCGACGGCACGCTGGTGCTGTGCGTCTGGGATGGCGGCGCAGAAATCGATGCAGCCGAGCGCGAGCGCATCTTTGAGCGCGGCCAGCGCGGTGCGCGGGGCCAGCAGGTGCCTGGCACAGGCCTGGGGCTGGCGCTGGCACGCGAACTGGCGCGCGAGCTGGGCGGCGAACTCAAGCTGGTGGTCCCACCGGCCCAGGTCGATCCGCAGCTCAGCGGCCGCGGCAACGCCTTCTGCCTCACCGTGCCGCCAGCGCGCTGAACAGCACCCCGCAGAGCAGCAAGGCCAACGCTTCGCTCCATTCGACGCAGGCGCCATAGCTATCGCCGCTGTGTCCGCCCAGGCGGCGTCCCAACCAGAACGGCACACACACAGCCGGCAGGGCGGGCAGCAGCAGCACGATCCACCAGAGAGCTCCTGGCATGACGCCCACAGCCAGGAGCACGGCGCCCAGCAACGCCAGCAACGCTGCTGACGGCAGCAGCTCACGGCGCAAAGGGCGCAGGCCCTGGCGATGGAAGCCAGCTGTGCCGGCTGCGCGCAGATAGGGGAAATGCGCCATCGCCAGCAGGGGACTGATGCGTCCCCAGATCGCCACCAGCACCAGCGTCCAAGCCACCAGCACGGGGCCCGTTGCCGCGGCCAGCGCCACCAGGCCGCCAGCGCGCAGCAACAGCAAGAGGGCAAAGGCCTGCACCCCCGCCGCACCGGCGCGGCTGTCGTCCATGGCGTCGAGCGCCCTGGAACCTGCCGCTAGGCCGTCGGCGGTATCAATCACGCCATCGGCATGGAGGCCGCCCGTGAGCCACAGGCCCAGGGCGATGACCAGCGCGATCTGGGCCAGCGGCGGCAGCCAACCATGGCTCAGCCACCACAACAGCCCCTGCAGCGCGCCAAGGACCAGGCCGATCCAGGGAGCAAAGCGGGCGATGCGCTTGAAGCTGGGGGTGATCCGCGGCCAGGCCGGCAGCACGCTGTAAAAGACCCAGGCCCCCGCCAGATCACGCAGCCAACCGCTCTGGCGCCATCCGCCATTTGGATCAGCCATGGTCTGCAATCAGGGCGGACTCCTAGCGTCGCCATAGAGCCAGCCGGTTGCCAACACCCCTGGCCACCCCCTGCGTTGACCTTCGGCTTTGCGATCACGGCCCGCTGCCCCCACACGCGGGCGCGCTGCGGCGCCTTCAGCACTCCCCATGGTGTGGTGCAGACGCCGCGCTTCATGCCGGTGGGCACTGCTGCCACGGTCAAGGGCCTGAGCACGCCGCAGCTGGGCGAGACCGGCGCCCAGATGGTGCTGGCCAACACCTTTCACCTGCATCTGCAGCCCGGTGAAGACGTGGTCGCTGAAGCGGGCGGGCTGCACCGTTTCATGGCCTGGGATGGCCCCCTGCTCACCGACTCGGGCGGCTTCCAGGTGTTCAGCCTGGGGGCGATCAACCGCATCAACGACGACGGCGTCGTGTTTCGCTCACCGCGCGACGGCTCGCGCATTGAACTCACCCCCGAGCGGGCGATGGCGATCCAGATGGCGCTGGGGGCCGATGTGGCGATGGCCTTTGACCAGTGCCCGCCCTACCCCGCCACAGAGAGCGAGGTGGAAGCCGCCTGCCGCCGCACCCACCACTGGCTGGAGCGCTGCGCCGCCTGTCACAACAAGGCGGATCAAGCACTGTTCGGGATCGTGCAGGGGGGCTGCTACGGCCACCTGCGCGCCGAATCGGCCCGGGTGGTGGCCGCCATGGACCTGCCCGGCATCGCCGTGGGCGGGGTGAGCGTGGGCGAGCCGGCCGAAGAGATGCACCGCATCGTGCGCCAGCTGGGGCCGCTGCTGCCCGAGGCCAAACCCCACTACCTGATGGGCGTGGGCAGCCTGCGCGAGATGGCGATCGCCGTGGCCCAGGGCTTTGATCTGTTTGATTGCGTGCTGCCGACGCGCCTGGGCCGCCACGGCACGGCGCTGGTGGGCGGCGAGCGCTGGAACCTGCGCAACGCCCGCTTCAAGCGCGACCACACACCGCTCGATGCCAGCTGCCCGTGCCTGGCCTGCCGCCAGCACAGCCGCGCCTACCTGCACCACCTGATCAGAGCTGAGGAGATGCTGGGTCGCAGCCTGCTCAGCCTGCACAACATCACCACGCTGCTGCGCTTCACCACAGCGATGGCACGGGCCATCCGCGAAGGCTGTTTTGCAGAGGATTTCGCTCCCTGGGATCCGGCCTCTGCGGCCGCCCACACGTGGTAGCGTCCGGCTCACGCAACCCTTGGACAATTGGGGATGGCTCTTTACGCCCTGCAGACCCTGGCCCAACTGCCCGAGGCCTATCAGGCCTTCGGACCGCTGGTCGACATCCTGCCGATCATCCCGCTGTTCTTTCTGCTGCTGGCCTTTGTGTGGCAGGCCTCGGTGGGTTTCCGCTGAGCACCGCCCAGGCAAACGCTGGCAGCGCCAGCATGCGGCGCCAGCGTTGCGGCTCCTGAAGCAGCCGGTACAGCCATTCGATCTGCAGCGTTCCCATCCAATGGGGAGCCCGCTGCTTGACGCCGGCCCAGACGTCAAAACTGCCGCCCACACCCATCCACAGGCCGCTGCGTCGCTGGCCGAGGCCGGCAATCCAGGTTTCCTGGCGCGGCACCCCCAGGGCCACCAGCACCAGATCGGGCCTGGCCACCAGCAGCTGGCGCTCGAGTTCGGGCCAGGCGTCGGCGTGCTGGTAGCCATGGGCATGAAAAACCAGCTGCAGGCGCGGCAACTGCTGTTTGAGCCGCTCCACGAGCGTCTCCATGACCGCAGGGGAGGCACCCACAAGCGCCACACGCCAGCCCAGCTGCTGTGCGGTCTCAAGCAGTGACCAGGCCAGCTCGATGCCGGGGCTGCGGCGCACCCGCAGGTGCTGACGGCCCAGGGCCCAGACCACGCCCGATCCATCGGGAATCACCAGGCCAGCCGCCTCGATGGCCGCGCCCAGCGCTGGATCAGCCAACGCTGCCATGGTCATTTCGGCGTTGAGCGTGACGATCTGGCCGCCACCGCTGCGGCTTAAAGCCAAAGCCGCCGCCTGAACATCGGCGCAGACATCGACCGGGACCCCCAGCACCCGGGTTCGCAGCGATTCTGTGGCGGATGTTGCCATTGGGGGGCCGGCGGGCAGAGAGAATCTATGGCTGTCCCGCTCTCAGCCATGCCGCCGATTCCTGGGACAGCCCATGCCAGCGACCGCGCCGCGGCGCAGCGCAGTCCAGGCCCTGTGGTGAACGATGGAGCTGGCGGCAGCCAACGGCTGAGCGAATCGGACAGCTGGCACCTGCTTGTCGCCATCGACGCGCAGATCGAGCAGGTGGTGCTCTCGCGCCAGCACCCCATCACCGGCCTCTTGCCTGCCAGCACAGCCAACACCGTGCATGGCAACTACGGCGATGCCTGGGTGCGCGACTGCGTCTATTCGATCCAGTGTGTCTGGGGTCTGGCCCTGGCCCATCGCCGCATCGACGGCACCAGCACGCGCGCCTTTGAACTCGAGCAGCGGGTGGTGCAGCTGATGCGTGGCCTGCTGAACGCCATGCTGCGCCAGTCCCACAAGGTGGAGCGCTTCAAACACAGCCTCAGCCGGCTGGATGCGATCCACGCCAAGTTCGACACCGGCAGCGGCGAGCCGGTGGTGCCCGACGATGGCTGGGGGCACCTGCAGCTCGATGCCACCGCCCTGTACCTGCTGCAGCTGGCCCAGCTGACCCGCAGCGGCCTGGTGGTGATCCAGAGCAGCCACGAGCGCGATTTCATCCAGAACCTCGTCTATTACGTGGCCCGCGCCTACCGGGTGGCCGATTACGGCATCTGGGAGCGGGGCGACAAGGGCAACCACGGCCTGCCTGAGCGCAACGCCAGCTCGATCGGGCTGGTCAAGGCCGCACTTGAAGCGCTCGAGGGTCTCGATCTCTATGGCCCCCACGGCGATGGACGCACCACCCTGGTGATACCCCACGATGCGATCGTGCGGCTGCGCCGGGCCCTGCGCGGCCTGCTGCCGCGCGAATCGGCCAGCAAGGAGGTCGATTCGGCCTGCCTGGCGGTGATCGGCTACCCCGCCTGGGCGGTCGAAGATCCCCAGTTGACCGAGCGCACCCGCGCCAAAATTCGCAGCGAACTTGGCGGCGCCTACGGTTACAAGCGCTTCCATCGCGACGGACACCAGACCGTCGTCGAAGACCACACCCGTCTGCATTACGAGCGCGAGGAGCTGGCCCAGTTCCAGCACATCGAGTGTGAATGGCCCCTGTTCTGGGCCTACGAGCTGATCACCGCCTGCTGCGAAGAGCGCTGGGCCGAAGCGCGCCAATGGCGCCAGCGTCTGGCGGGGGTGAGCGTGCTCGCAGCCGGCACAGCGCTGCTGCCCGAGCTGTACCGGGTCCCTGTGCAAGCGATCGAGGCCGAGCGGCGCCAGCCCGGCAGCCAGCCACGCGAGGCCAACGAAAACGTGCCGCTGCTGTGGACCCAGAGCCTGACCTGGCTGGCCGATCTGCTGCTGGCCGGGCTGATCACACCAGCAGATCTCGATCCCAGCGAGCGTCGCCACACCATCAGCCTGGGGGCCGATCAGGTGCTGGTGGCCCTGGTGCCGGCCAACGCCGGCATCGCCGCGGCCCTTGAACATGCCGGGCTGCCGACGGCTGGCACGGCGCTGACGGTGGCCAGCTCAGCTGAGCTGGCACAACGCATGGCGCGGGTGGGCGCCAATGGCCGGCTGGGGCTGAGTGGACACCCGCCGGTACGCATGGAAACCATGGCTACCGCACGGCTGTACTGCAGCGAA
>Ga0194124_10002745_pt1 | contig 19474 bp, 14 predicted proteins | sample TA2KigCas0mmetaG_FD_148605 | JGI IMG/M metagenome (GOLD analysis project Ga0194124, IMG submission 148605) | Freshwater microbial communities from Lake Tanganyika, Tanzania - TA2015031 Kigoma Deep Cast 0m | ecosystem: Environmental > Aquatic > Freshwater > Lake | place: Tanzania: Lake...
ACCTGTCCGCAAGCGGCAAAATCGGTTTCAGTCTGCGCAGGCTGACGGATCGAGAGCCTTTTTCCAACGTCTGGGTCGCGACAGGGGCCACCGACGTGGGCGGCGCTGCCACGTCCTTCCGCTCCAGCTTTGCGGTGGCGACCTACGATGCGAGCCAATGGGAAGCTTCGGTCGGCATCGCAAAAGGAGAGCCAGGTCTATCGGTACATATGCCGCTCGATGGCGTGTTTGCGGCTGCTGCGTGGCAGCTGAGGCCCTGGTTGCGGGTTCAGGCAGAACGCACGAGCAGCCACAGCTTTGTCGGAGCCATGCTCAGCGAAGAGCAGGTCCTGCCTGCGCTGGGCTTTCCTTCCGGTAGCCGCCTGCACCTGCAACTCAACATGCAACTCGAGGGTGCGCGCGAGACCCCGCGTCCCTACCTGTCCTTTGGGTTCAGGATTCCGATGGATGGAACGCTCACCCGAGTAGGCGCGGTTTCCGACACCCTTCGCCAGATGGCAGGCTCGCGCAGCGCACCAGGATCGGGAGATCCGGGCGCGACGAATCGGAGAATTCTCGACCCCGGGAGCGCTTCTGAACTGGCAGCGGTCTTGTTTGAGCAAGGCTTCACCGACATTTTCGTTGGCGACAGGCACGACGGCGACACGCTTGTGCTCAGCGTAAACAACATGGCGTATTCGCACAGCGAGCTTGATGCGCTTGGCGTTGCGCTGGGCCATCTTGCCTTTGCGCGTTTTTCGCAGGCCGAGCGGTATCAGCTGGTGCTCATGCGTTGGAATGTGCCCATCGCCCTGATCGAAGGCGACCGCGCCTGCCTGCGTTCCTGGCTCGGCGGCGCAGGCCGGCAGCCCTGCCATGAAGAAAATGCCTTGCGCCTGCGGTTGAACGGCTTTGCGGGTGGCGTGGGCCGCGGGCTTGATACGCTGCTCGGAAAGGTGCGCTGGTTTTTGGAGGGTGCCCACCCCGCCTGGCAAAAGTTCAGGCTGCACCTCGGTCCGCAGGCGCACTACACCTTTGCCACCGAGTACGGAATCTGGGATCACAGTCTGGGACTCGCGATCGTGCCGTGGCTGCATCTTTGGCCTGGGGCCATCCTCGAAGGCTTCCGGGTCGCGCACCTTCACAGTATGAAGGACTACGAGGGGGGGATCTTCTCGTTCTGGCGGGTGCGAAGCGGTAACGGACGGGTGATGCTGCACCAGGCTTTTCACGCACCCTGGCAGCCGCCGCGCTCCCTAGGCGGTCAGATTTCGGGGAGGATCGACCTGGGTCAGCCCTTGCCTGATTGGCTGGGCGGGGGCGGTGAGTTACGCTGGGATTCCGAGTCGGGCAGGCACGCGTTGACGCTTTCGCGCCACCGGTACCTCTACCAGGGCGCATTCACCGGATTCGGGCCTGGAGAGCCACGCTTCGCAGCGTATCGCTATCTGGTCCCTGGGACCGACTGGCAGTTGGAGGCCTCCTACGGGAAGTGGTGGAACCAGGACCGTTCGCTCAGTCTGGCGAGTCGGCACTGGTTTGGCGACCTGAACCTTGGTTTCGTGGTTTATGCCTTCGAAGACGCCAGACCCCTCTGGTTCGGCGGCACCAGGGTTTCCTTTGCCGCCATCGAACTCTCCTTTCCGCTCACGCTGCGGCGTGAAGTTCACACGGGCAATTGGCCGATTGATGTTCGGGGTTTGCCTCGCTATGCGCTGGGACTCGCCACCTCGGTGGGTCGGACCGATAACGCCTTTGTGGGGAGCGGAGGCGTTCCGCTTTATGCCCACCTAGGTGTGGGTCCGGGTGTGCCTTTCAGTACGGGGGGGATTCTGCGCGACTTTGATCGCCTCAACATGGCCTACGTGCCGTTTCATCTCAACCGCGTCCGCTATGCTTTCGAGCGTTGGGTTCAGCCCTTCCTTCCGGATCCATCCGCAGCTGCGCCCGGCAAGCGGGTCGGCTCAGCAAGCCTGCTTGACTGAGGCCCCTCTCTTCAATTCCCGACGGTGGCAGATCGACCTTGTGGGCACGCATTCCGCAGACAGGGAAAGGTCGGCAGTGAACCCTGAGGGTGGGCCGCGTCCCCACCTCATGCTGATTCTGATTGCTGCGGGCCTTGCCGCGCCACTGGCGTACCGGGGGCTTGCGACCCCGCCCCCACCCCCGCCGGGAGTGCCCCTCAGCGCGCTTGCCATCGTACGGACCGAGGGTGCCTGGAATGCGCCCGGCCACACGGTGTTTGCGAAGGAACTCGTTGTGGATCTCGGACAGAGGAAGGAGATTCGTGGTTTGGATCTTTCGGTGGACAACAACGATACCTATCGCATCGACATCGCCTCGGATTTCGGCTTTCTTCCGATTCACACGATCGGGCCAGTACCCGGTCAGGGAATTACCCGACATGAGATTCGTTTCGCCTCGCCCACATTGCCAACCACCCGCCTTCGGATCGTTGCAGTGTCGGGCGATGGTATGTATGCTCTCGGCCACCTGTTCGTTTGGTGAGCCTAGCCTTGCCGGAATTGAAGCCTCCTCCGCGCGTTCTCTCGTTGATCGTTCCAGTGTTCAACGAAGAGGCCAGCGTAGGGCCGTTCCTTGAGCGTCTTCAGCAGGTTTACCTCGACCCTGGCGCAACCGGGAGCGATCCGCAGAAACTCGAAATCGTCTTTGTGAACGACGGGAGTACCGATCGAACGGTCGAAAGGCTGCTCGAGGCCCAATCCGGTGCACCTTCGTGGTGGCGCATCATCGTCGTTGAACTCAGCCGCAATTTCGGAAAGGAGGCGGCACTCACGGCTGGGTTGGGTACGGTCACTGGCGATGTGGCGGTCCCGATCGATGTTGATCTTCAGGACCCGCCGGAAGTCATCCCGGCGATGGTTGCGAAATGGCGCGCGGGCTTTGAGGTGGTGCTGGCAAGACGCGCCGACCGCAGCAGCGATAGTCTGCCCAAGCGGTTGACGGCAAGCTGGTTCTACCGCTTGCACAACTGGATGGCTGACTTGAAGCTTCCGCACAATGTTGGTGATTTTCGGCTGATGGATCGTGTGGTTGTGGAGGCGTTGAGGGAACTGCCCGAGTCGCGCCGGTTCATGAAGGGCCTCTTCGCATGGGTGGGCTTCCGATCGACCACGGTCGACTACACCCGCGACGAACGGGCGTGCGGGGAGAGCAAGTTCAACGGCAGAAAGCTTCTGAGTTTTGCGGTGGAGGGCGTCACAAGTTTCAGCGACGCTCCACTCAGGCTATGGACCTACCTTGGGTCGGCTATTGCCTTGCTATCGCTGCTCTGGGGCGGCTGGATCGCCCTGCGGACGATCCTTTTTGGCGCCGATTTGCCCGGTTATCCTTCAATCTTTGTTGCCGTTACCTTCTTTGGAGGAGTACAACTGATCGGCATCGGGGTACTGGGCGAGTATCTTGGCCGCACCTACATCGAGGCCAAGCGGCGCCCTGTTTATTTCGTCCGCAAGGTTCACCTTCCCCCAGACTGATCCGTTCGGATCCAGTAGCCGATCTTCCTCTCGCCTTCATTTCCGAACTCCTTCCAGGAATGGGTGAGCCGGATCGCGCTGTCGATTCGCTGCCAGGCGCCGGAGTCTGCAGCATCGCGACGATTCCAAACCACATAACTTACCTGATTGACTGAAAGCCACTGTTCGGCGCGCGGATGATTCCCCGCATAGAACTGCTGCGTCTCGATCTTGAGATTCCAGATGGAACCGATGTTCTGGCGCCAGGTCTGATGATGCATCGGCCAGTTCACGACCAGAGGCTTGGCTGCGAAAAGCGCGAAGACCCCGGAATCGCAGTAGGCGTCGCAGTATTGATTCTCAAGCACCACGCCGCGAGGCGCACGCGCAAGGTAATTGAACATTTCCCGCGTGACCGGATCTTTCGTGTAGGCGGAGTCTCCCCGCAAGGCTCCAAAATCGCTTTTCTGGATCAGGCTCCAATGCCGAAAGACGTCGATAGCGTAGAGGTTCAGGGCTGCGAGGCAAAGTACGGTCGCTCCCTGAAGCCATCGTTGTGGCTGCGCCAGCAGTAAGGTCCCAAGAACGAGCACGCTGGCGGTCTGGATGAAGCCCCACCACTTCATCACCGTATTCGTTCGCTCGAAGTGGTCGCCTGAAGGGTCGTTGAGAAAGATGATTTCGGAGAGCGCCAGCATGATCGCCAGCGACGCAGCAAAAGCGCAGGTGAGGCCACTGTGCCGGCCTCTCAGGCATCCGATCCCGAAGGCTGCACCGATGAAAAGCAGCACGGGCCAATGCAGGCTCATGAACTGGGGCCACGGTGTGAGATCCACAAAGCGGATAAGACTCAGGGCTCCCTGACCCGACCGTTCGGCGAAACCTTTGAGGAATGGAAAGAGGAGGAGGCAACCGCCAAAACCCCCGATCAGCAAGCCTGGCCAATCGGGCTTGCGGTGCGCGGACCAGCGCCAGATCGCCCAGACCGCGACCCACACCGCCTGCAAGGGAAAGACCCAGGTGTTGGTGGCGAGTTGCAACGGGACGGTGAGCGCGAGCAGGCCGGAAAGTATCCGCTCGGTAGACGCCTGAATCGCCGGTGTGCGCTCGATTGCAGCAATCAGCGCTGCCGAAAGGATGAGAAGAAAAAAGCCACCCAGAGGTGGATGGAAATCGCCGAGCGCAAACTGGTAGCCGAAATTCTCGCTCGGCAAGGAGCGCGCTTTGAATCCCGGTGGGCCCGATGGGTAAAGCGGGGTTCCGGGGGCGCTTGCCAACCGCTGATCAACGTCGCCGATGAACCTGGCGTTTCCCCACACGCGGTCGGCAACCTCAGCGTGAACCCCACTGGCGGGAATGCGCTCATAGGCTGCCCAGATCACCGGGGTTGCGCCGGAACCGCCGATCACAAGTGAAACCACCACAAGCGCACGCAGCGCAGCGCTCTTGACAAAGCGCGCGCTGAAGTCCCAGGCCAATGCAATCGACAAACCCGCGATCAGCGAGAATCCGAGGCTGTAGGCGTAGCCGGGGGGCAACTCGAAGGCGCGGGCCATGAGCGCTGCGCCATAGTGCTGAAGGCCGTAATAGAAATCAAAGCGCAGCGCGGAAAGCCAGTGATCGGTCGGTGGCAGCCGCACCCCCTCCAGGTAATTCACGATGAAATACAGGTCGGTCATCCTCTCCGAACTCGGGGTAATCGCTGGAGAGCTTGCTCGCCAGAACAACCCATACGCGAAGCCGATCAGGAAAACCATTTCGGAACCCGCCACGGACACCGAGCGCCAGATTTCGCGCGTGCGGAGAAGCACAAGCGTTGAAACCCCAGTCGATACGGGCCATATCCAGCCGAGTCGGCCGAGTCCAACGAAATGTTCGAGGAAAAAACCCGCACAGACGATCGCAAGAACCCCTGTGGCTCTCGCAATGGCCAGCGAGGGCAACCAACGCGAAAGGAGTATCGAGAGCGCGAAGAGATTGATGAGGATCAGCAGCACACTGACGACGAAATGGATCAGGCTCATCGGTGCTGTCCGCCCTGTTCGGCGCTGCGATCAACCGGATTCACGGCCTTCGCTCCCAGTAGCCTACCCGGCGGTCTCCATCGACCTCGACACTCCGGAACTCGAACTCGGAACTGATCTGGTGATCGAGGCGCTGCCGTATCCCGGGTAACGCCCTCTCGTCACGGCGCGACCAGACAATGTAGCGAACTTTTCGTCCACGAAGCCAGGAGGTAGGATCCGGCATCGTTCCCGCGAAGAACTGGTGGGCGGCACGCGCTTCGGCCGCAATGGATCGCGATGCTCCGAGCCACAACTCCTGATGCTGCGACCATCCAATTGCCGCGGGCTTGCCGGAGAAAAGGGCGAATGCTGGCGCCGCATCGTAGGCGCCCGCCTGCGACCTCTCGAGCACCACTCCTGAAGGCGCGTTCGAAAGCGATCGGAGCAGGTCATCGTGCGCACTGTCACGGCGCACCCAACCATCGCCAGAGAAGCGGGACCCTCCTGGAATGTCGGAATTCCCAAGTACCCGGACAACATTCCAGGTGTTCAGGAGAAGGGCTGAACACATGAGCGTCAACGCGAGTCTCGTGATCGGGGTGCCCTCGGTCCAGAGTCGAGGTGCCAGCGAAAGAAGTGCAAAGGGCCATAACCATGACCAGGTCTTGAGCACGGTGTTGAAGCGCTCATGTGGCCCACCAAGAGGATCGTCGAGGAAAAGGATCTCGCTTGCAACAAGCAAAACTGCAGCGACCGCGCCCAGCACCAGCGCGTCGCGAAGATCGACGCTTCGCCGAAAGAAAATCCTCACTGCCGCGAGACAGAGCAGCAGAACGGTTGGCCAATGCAGTCCAGCCCAGATCGGCCACCGGGTGTGCATTGACTCGGGCACCCACTTGATCGGAAGTTCAAGCGCACGCGCCGAGAAATACCCAAGAAAAGGGTGAAGGAGCGCAAGGGTCAGGATGGTCCCTGTTAGAGCAGCGCGAAGATTGAGGCACTTGCGCACTGCAAGCAAGCCCAGCAGCACGAGGGAAAGTGCGGTTTGAAGCGGAAACACCCAGGCATTGGTTGCAAGCGTAATCCACGGAACGGCGGCAATAAACGCCGTTGCGAGATAAATCGCGCGGGGATCTTGGCGCGGCGTTCCAGGCGTAGTGATCCAGTTGAAGAGCGCGAGGGAAAACACGAGAAGGATCCAGGAGCCTAGCGGTGGATGAAAGTCGCCGAGGAGGAGCAGATACGCCGGTGTCTCGAGTGGCAGGTCCATCGCTTGCGCGGTTTGCGCGCGCGACGACAGATCAAGCAAACTCCGTCCGAAATCCGTGTTCACCCGACTCTCGTAGAGGCCGCTGAACCGGGTGGAGGCCCACATCTGCTCGGCACCGGAGGCCGCGACCTCGCTTCGCGTTTCTCCAGGATGCTGGATCGCGAAAAGAGTGAGGGGCGAAAGGCCGTTTCCCCCCGCAAGAAGCGTTGCCACAAGAAGTGCAACGACCCATCCAGACCTGACGTGGCACGCTACAGCGAACCACGCGAGGCTACCGAGGAATGCGTAGGAAAGCGCTCCGGCCAAATTGAGCGTAACGCCTGGTGAAAGTCCAAACCACCGGCCGAGCAGTGCGCCGGAATAAAACTGAAATCCATAGTAGAAATCGAAACGGTGTTCCCCACCCAGCCAACGATCACCGGGCGGCAATCTCTCGCCACCGATATAATTCGAAATGAAGTAAAGATCAGTCATCGACTCGCCGATTGGGTCGAGGTTCGCGTCAACCAGTCTCCAGCTCAATGCATAGCCGAGACACCCAAGAAAGACCGCTTCCGATCGCAAGTTTGACCTGACCGTCGATGCGAATCTTCGCAAGACATACAGGCTCGTGAGCGTTGTGATCGGCCACATCCAATGCAGGGATCCGAGCCCGATGAAGTGCTCGATGGCGAACAGGAGTGTTGCAAAGGCCAGCACGCCGCCGAATCGCGCGAGCGGCGCAGGTGTATACCGGGCTCCAAGCGCAGCAAGTGCGGCAAGGTTGACGAGCACGAGTGCGAGGACAAGCGCGAGATAGAGGTGTGCCACGCTTGCGATCAGGTTCTGGAGTCGATAAAGACGAAATGTCTGTACATCAGGTAGTTGAGCAAAGGTATGCACATGGACACAAAGACCTTGGACCAGTCAGGCCTTAAACCCATACCCTGAACCAGAAGCAGCAGCAGACCGGTTGCGAGCACAAGGCTCAACAGATTGGCAACGCCGAAGCGCGCGAGTGACACGCGCCAGCTGTTGCCAGAGTTGATTCCGTTGCCCGTCCCGCCGGCCGGGAAGGCGTAGAAGCGATTGAGGACGAAGCTCAGGAAAAAGCCGAGCCCGATGCCCGCGCAGCTCGCAAGAAGATAAGGAACGCCAGCCCACTTCCAGAGAAGCATGAACACTGTGTAGTCAAGAGAAAACGCCAGCAAACCAACAAGAACGTACCTTGCAAGCGAAGTGACGAAGGTGATGGTTTCCAGCATGGGTATTCCAACCCTGACATTCCAAGAAGCGGCAACAGGCCCGAGCGTAGACCAGTTTTCGCTTGCATCGAACTGGGCATTCGACGGACCGGCCCATCATCTGAGATCAGGGCGTGCAACCCCAGGCGGCTCAATCCCTCTCCCGATGCACATCGTGGGTCACGATGCCGCTGCCCGGCGGCGGCATTTCGAGCCACTGGTGATGTTTGAGCACCCGACGGGTGTCCTCATAGCCACTGCTCCAGTGTTCACGCATTGAAGTGCCCGAAAACTCGTAGACCTTGGCATGACCCTCGTAGGCTTTTTGCTGGTAGATCAGGTGCAGGATCGTGATGTCGGGCAGTTTCTCCAGCTGGGCGCGCAGTTGCCGTTGCTCGGGGTCGAGCTGGTGCTCGGGGATGCTCTCGAGCGCCTTGCGCGCCACCTGCTTCCACTGACGCAGATTACGGTAGGCGTCGGTGTTGGAGCGGGTGCGCGAGGAGAACATGATGTCCTTGTAGCGCGCAAGCACCTCCATCATGTCGCGCGGCAAGGCACCGCGCGCGCTGAAGAGGTCCACCTGGAACACCAGCGTATTGAGCGGATCCTCGCGTTCCAGCAGATGCCGCAGCGGGGTGTTCGAGACGATACCGCCGTCCCAGAAGTAATCGGTACCGATCTTCACCATCGGCAGCGCGGGTGGAAGTGCGCCGCTTGCCATGATGTGCTCGGGGTCGATGTCCTCGAGGCGGTTATCGAAGTAGATGAAGTTGCCGCTCATCACATTCACGGCGCCGCAGGCAAAGTGCACCGGGCCATGGTTGAGCAACCCGAAGTCGACCAGTTCGAGGAGCGTCTGGCGCAGTGCGTCGGCGTGGTAGAAGCTTGTTGCGTGTTCCGACCCGGTCAGTGCAAGCCAGGGGTTGATCGGTCGTGGATCGAAGAATCCGGGCTGCCCTCCGAGCATCGTCATCAGCGAACTTGTGGCGTTGCGGGCGCGCCGGAAAAGATCCCCGTCGGGTGTGAACGGCCAGATCTTGCGTTGGGTGATCGTGGTCCAGAAACGCTCAAGCTGCTCCAGGCGCTTTTCGGGTGGATTGCCCGCAATGATCGCAGCGTTGATGCCTCCGATCGATACCCCGCTAACCCAGTCGGGCTCCATGCAGGCCTCGTGCATCGCCTGGTACACACCCGCCTGGTAGGCGCCGAGTGCGCCGCCGCCCTGGAGGACCATGGCGATCCGGTCGCATCCTGCGGGCTTCCAGGGACTGTCGCGATGATGGGTGCGCTTGCGTCGTTGCGGCGGGGCATCCATCAATCCAGGCGATGCTCCGCAGTCTGGTCGCTGAAGTCCCTCAGGGTGGTGAGGATCGCAGCCTTGCGGCGCAGCAGGTCGCGCTCGCGCGAGGTGAGTTCGTAGCGGGCAATGATCGTGGCGATCTGCAAGCGGTTGCCCGTGCTGTTGAGGTCGAGCGCAGCGAAGCTGCGCTGGATTGCCTCAACCTGCAGGCCAAGCAGGTCGATCTGATGATGCGGATCGGCAAGGTGCGAAAGCCTCAGGTCAATGCCGCGCAATTCCTGGTCGAGCTTCGCCCGCGCCGCACCGTGCCTGGATCGATGCGTCAGGTCTTCCTCATCGATACGATCATGGTGCCTCAATGCTGAGCCTCCCTCACACCGTATCCTTAACCCAGATCGATGAAAGGTCGATGACGGCACGCGATCATCCCGACAAGCGGCGTCTTGAGCCCCTCAAAGCCATCCCGCCTTGCGAAAGCGCCTGTAGAGGAGCGCGGCGACCGAGACGATAACGGACAACGCAAGCGGATAGCCCCAGGTCCAGGCAAGTTCGGGCATATGCTCGAAGTTCATGCCCCAGATGCCCGCGAGCGCAGTGGAGGCTGCAAAGATGGCGGCCCAGGCTGCAAGGCGTTTGGTTACTTCGCTCTCTTCGATCGTGACCATTGAGAGGTTGACCTGGATGGCGGTGGCGATCGATTCGCGGACCGCATCGAGCGCGCCCATGATTCTTGCGAGATGGTCGTGAACGTCGCGGAAGTACTCCTGCGACTGCGCGCACACTGGCGGCACCCGGCCTCCGTAGAGCTTTCCGATGAATTCCGACATTGGAAGCGCCGCATGGCGCAGCACCGTGGACTGCTGCTTGAGCTTGAAAAGGCGCTCGATATGCTTGCGTGCGTCCGGGCGGACAAAGATGTCCTCCTCGATCGATTCGAGCTCGCTTTGCAGCGACTCAGTGAGCTCGAAGTAACGGTCCACCACATGGTCGAGCATGGCGTAGAACACATAGCCCGGCCCGTGCCGCAAGAGTTCGGGCTCGGTCTCGCAGCGCTGGCGTACACCCAGAAAATCCTGGTTGCTGTTGGAGCGGAACGATACGATGAAGTCGCGGTCGATGAAGATGTCGATCTCGCCCACGCTGATCTCGCCGTCCACCCGTTCGAGTAGCTGGATCACGCTGAAGAGGGTTGTGCCGTACTCCTCGAGCTTGGGGCGCTGGTGTCCGGTCATCGCATCTTCGATCGCGAGGGGGTGCAGCCCGAAATGCCGCTGAAGGCGTGCAACCTCTTCCTGTGCTGCATCCTTGAGCGCCACCCAGATGAAGCGGCCATCACCGGTTTTCGCGCGGTCGAGGGTGTTCAGGTCAAGCGTCTCCGCCCGTTTGCCCTCGGCATAGACTGCACAGTTGATCAGCATGGGTGCTTCCTCTAGCGACTGAGGTCGGATTCGCGGCGCAGCAGCAGCACCGGCCCGGCGCGATGCATCGGGCGAAAGACGGCCGCCGGTCCGGCCCCCTGCTCGAGCGCCGCAAGCTCGCGGGAGCGCAGGATGACCTGCTCGCCGGGTTTGGGCAGTCTGTCCTCGGTGATGCGTTCCCGGTAGAACGCCACCGAGGGAGCGCGGAAACGGTAGGTCACTGCAGGCTGCGCTGCACTCGCGCGGGCGACTTCGCGGGTTGGCCCCTGAAGCACCGCGCCGAGCAGCGGCAGCACCGACAGGCACAGACTCAGGTGCATCGCCACACCGAGTCCAAGAAGGGGCCCAAGGCCCCCAAGGCCCCCAAGGCCCCCAAGGCTCCCGGGGCCCCCGGGGCTCCCAGGGCTCCCAAGCCCCCCAGAGCCCCCAGGGCGCAGCCGCATTCCCGGCCCCGAGCGGCCGGGCGAGGCCAGTGCCCAAAGGGAGGCCAGGCACACACCAAGGGCGAGCCAGCCGAAGGAGGCGAGGCTTGCAGGAAGTCCCCCGGCCGCGGCTTCGACGGACGGGGGGTCTGCCCCTTCAAGGAAAGCCCACGACTGTGCGCGGAAGGCAAGGAGTTCACGGTAGTAGTCGCCCTCGGGTCGTTGTTGGGCCAGCGCCTGCAGGATCGGATCGAGAAAGAGGCCAGGAAGCACGATCGCCAAGCCGAGCACGAGTCCGAGCAGCAGCTCGATCCGGCGCGGGCCGTCGCCCAGCGCCGCAAGCATCAGCAAGGGCAACAGAGCGTACATTGCGTAGTGCGGCAGTTTTGTGGCAACCAGACTGAACACGATCAGCAGGCTTGCGCACCAGGCTGCGAGTGCCTGGGTTTCGACGCGTCGGGGAGCGCTGCGCAGGGTGCGCCAGGCGCCGGCGAGTATCCAGGGGGTGAAGGGCAGTGCAAGCACCAGCATCATGAGCGGCGTGTAGGCCATCGAGCCGCCGTGTCCCTCGAGCGGGCGCAGGCTGCGCTCCAGGTGGTGCTTGCCGAAAAGTCCGGCAATGAACGCCGAGTCAAAACGAAGGTAGGCATACAGGTACCAGGGCAGGCAAAGGCCGAGCCACAGGCCGGCTGCGGCGAGGTCCGAGAAGGCATGGCGCAGCGGTGCGAGCCCCCGGCGAAGCACACACACGCCAAGCACCGCAACTGCCGGAACCACCAGCCCAATCAGGCCCTTGGTGAGCACTGCAAGCGCCGAGAACGCCCAGGCAAGGCGCAGTGCCAAGCGCGGCAGGGGTGCTTCCAGGCGCATCGACTCGATCAGGCAAAGCACCGAAAGCAGCAAGAGCAGATGGAGCAGGGCATCGGCCGTTGCCGCATGCCGCATCACCAGGGGACCCAGGCTGCTCGAAAAGAGCACCAGCGCTAGGACGGCGTTGCCAGGGTTTGCGGTCCAGCGTGCCGCAAAGAAGGATGCGACCAAAGCTGCACCGAGCCCGGCGAGGATCGAGGGCAGACGCGCTGCGAGTTCGTGCAGGCCGAAGGCCGCAAAAGACGCAGCCTGCAGCCAGTAGATGAGGATTGGCTTGTCAAAACGCGGTTGCCCGTTTAGGTAGGTGAAACCGAAGTCTGCGCTTTCGAGCATTTCCCGGGTGGCTTCCGAAAATGCCCCCTCGTCCACATCGAAGAGCGGTGCCAGCAGGGCGCCAACCAGGCTTGCAAAGAGCGCAACCCCGAGAAACGCAACGAGGCCAGGCCCGAACGCAGTTGCTGCGCTGCCGGGGTTCAGCCGCCGAGGCATTGAAGCGCAGGGGCCTCGTGAGGCGGAGGTCGGGGCGTTGCCGCAGAGCCGCCACGTACCTCTTCGCGAATCACGTAGAGTCGCCTCGGGGTGGCCTGCTGATGGCTGCGTACGATGAACTCGGCAAGAACGCCGGTGGAGAGCATCTGCACGCCCGAGAGCGTGAGCAAGACGCCGAGGAGCAGGATCGGGCGGGTGCCGATCGACTCACCCAGGGCGAGCTTGAGAAAGCCGAGCCAGCCCAGGATTCCGGTGCCCACGATCAGCATGGGCAGACCAACAGCACCGAAAAAGTGCGCGGGTCGCCCCTCAAAGCGCAGGAAAAAGATCACGGTGAGCAGATCGATCAGCACCCGGAAGGTGCGCGACAACCCGTACTTGGATTGACCGAGGGTGCGCGGACGATGATGCACCTCGATGTAGCGCATGCGGTGGACCGAGGTTACCGTGGCAAGCCAGATCGGGATGAAACGATGCATCTCGCCCATCAGTCGAACGCGCTTGAGCACGTTGCTGCGGTAGGCCTTGATGCCGCAGCCCAGGTCAACCGAGCGCACACCGGTGAGCCAGCCGATCAGGCGGTTGGCCATGGCCGAGGGCAGCTTGCGCAGCAAAAGCGTGTCTTGCCGCCTGCGCCGCCAGCCCGACACCATGTCGAGGTCATGGGTGTGCAATTCCAGGAGCAGGCGCGGGATATCGCGCGGATCGTTTTGCATGTCGCCATCGAGCGTCACGACGAATTCGCCGCAGGCGGCATCGATCCCCGCCTGCAGGGCTGCGGTCTGCTTGAAGTTCTTCGCAAGGCACAGGAGCCGCGCCTGGGGGCACTGGGCGATTGCCGCAGCCAGCGCGCTGCGGGTCTGGTCGTGGCTCCCGTCGTCCACCAGGATCAGCTCCCATGGCCGCCCGCCGTCCAGCATCACTGCGATGATTTCCGCTGCGGCCGCAGCGGCCAGTTCCTCCTCGTTGTAGAAGGGCACGATCACCGAGACCATGCCTGGCTGCACCGCGCAGCCGACCTCAGCGCTGCCGAACACGTTCATCACGCGCGCAACGTTGTGCAGCGAGCAGCGGGCCGGCGAGCACCATTGCGGCGAGCACCATCCCGAGTGCGAGCGAGGCTTCGTGGCTGATCGATGGGGGCAGTGGCATCAGAAGCAGCGCAAGTGCGATCAGCGCCTTGGTCGCCCGCTCCAGGGCCAGGACGAGGCCCGCCTGTTCCTTGAATCGCTGGATGCGCTCGCTCAGGGCCACGCCGAGGATGCCGCAGCCAAACCCGATCGCAAGCCCGAGCCCTGCGCCCACCAGTACGTCGGCAGGCCAGTGGGCGCCGCTTGCCACCCTCGCCAGGGCAACACCCACCGTGATAAGCCCCGCGACCGGGAGCAGCCAGCCATGTTCCAGCGTGTGCCTCGAGTCCTCGCGCTGCCGGTCGATGGCCGCCATGGCGCAGAGCGCTCCCACCACGGCAGCGATCGTGAGCGCGTGGCCTGAGGGCATCGATTTTGCGGTGAGGGTTTCGCCGATCGTGTAGAGGGTGCCGGGGTCATGGATCAGCGCTGCGGGCCGTGGAGCATTGATCAGGCTCTTCACCGATGCACTCGCTGCGCCGGCTGCAAACGTCATCAGGGCGAGCGGCCCGATCCCGTACCCCTCGCGGACCGCAACCACGAAAAGCGACGCGGCACCCAGAAAATGCCCGCCCAGGTTGAGCGCTTGCCAGGCAGGGTCGGGAACGAGCACGAGAAGGGCCTGCAGCGCGAGGAACAATTCGCGCTGGTCAATCAGGCTGCAAAGCCATCCGAATCCAACGAGCGCGGTGGCGTTGAGCAGCACGCCGAGCGTTTCGGGGCGATCCAGGCGGATGGAGGGCTGGGTCATCGTGAAGGAGCAAGAGCCATTTCGCCGTGTTCGGCCAGGAGCCGGCAGATCCACATCAGTTGCTTCACTTCAGGAATCCGACCCTACCCACCTTAGTATACTTTGGCGCGGTGACGTCCCACTCCCTCTTTCACCGTGCGCTTGCCCCCACTGCCCTCGCCTGGCTTGCGATCCATCTCGGGCTGATCCACGCCAGCGGTCTGCCGCTCACGACCGACGAATTGCAATACTGGCTCTGGTCGGAGTCGCTCGCCTGGGGCTACTACTCCAAGCCTCCGGGCATCGCCTATGCGATGGCACAGTGGCGCCGGATCGATCCTCAGGGCGAGGCCTTGCGCGTACTACCCCAGATCCTGCTGCTTGCGGCCTGCGCGCTGGTGGTCCCGCTTGCGCGCGAAGCGGGGCTGGATGCAAGGCGTGCATGGCTTGCGGCCCTCCTCATGGCTTGCACTCCGTTTCTTGGATTCGCGCAGTGGTTTGCGACCACTGATGCATTGCTCCTTCTTTTCTGGAACCTCTCGCTCCTGGCTGCGTGGCTCGCGTTTCAGCGGGGCGGTGTTCATTACTGGGCGATGCTGGGGCTTGCGGGCACACTGGGTGTGCTTTCCAAGCATTTCATGCCCTTCTTTCTGTTGGGGCTGCTTGCCTTTGCAGTCTGGGAAAAGGGGCGTGATCCCGCTGTCTGGCGAGGTCTGGCGGTGGCAGCGCTTGTTGCAGGCCTCTTGCTCGCGCCGCACCTGCATTGGCTCTTCAGCCATCCCGACGAGACCCTGGCACACCTTGCCGAGCTGCAGTCTGCGAGGGGCAATGCCCACACGGCGCTCGGCTCGGCCTGGATGCGCGGCGTCGAGTTTGCGCTCGCGCAGTGCATCGGGATCGGACCCTTGCTGATTCCGCTCGCACTGATCCCGGTTGCGCTCGAAATGCGTGGTGGCGCTGGACCTGAGCGTGCTCCCGGTTCGGCGCCTCCCGGGCCCATCGATCGATGGCTCCTTCTTCAGTCTCTGCCGGTGCTCGCGCTCTTCATCGGTCAGGCTGCGTGGAAGCAGGCCTACGCCAACTGGGCGCTTCCGGCTGCCTTCACGCTCGGAGTTTGGCTGGTGATTGTGCTGATGCGGCGCAAAGCCTGGCGATCGCTCTGCGCCTGGCTTCTCACAAACCTCCTTGTGGCAGCCTTCATCGGGCATGGGGCAAGTCTTCTGAATCGCGTGCTCGCTGCGCCCCTCGCACCCCTCGCACCCCCTGCAGCCCTCGCACCGGATAGCAGATCCGGATCAACGCGGCAGGCGTCGGTGGCCTGGCTCGACAAGATCGACCCCTTTCGCCGGCAGCGTGGCTGGGACATCTGGGTCGAGCAACTCAGGGCGCTTGAAAAGCCACCCCGGATTGCATGGGCTGTGCGCGACCGGGACAGTGCTGCGCGGATCCGTCATGCTTTCCCGGGGTCTTCCCTTGTTTACCTTTCCGAGCCGGGTGCCCCGGTAAGGCATCACTACGCAATCCACTTCGCGCCGGGCACTGAAGATGCGGACGCAGCGCCTTGCGCATGGGTTGTGGAGCGCAGCACGATGGCCGCCAACACCGTTGCGCGACCGCCCGAGGGCTGGGTGGCAGACCTGACCCGACCCCGCCTGGGCGGCGTTGCGGAGACATGGACGGTTCGCGAGGTGGCCTGTGCAACCCGCTGAGCGAGGGCATGCCCCCTCCCCCAAGGCCACCTCACCGGTGCTTCGCAGCATTCAATGGCCTTGGGTCAGTCTTTTGCTCACCTTGGCACTTTCCGTGATCTGGGCGGTCTGGCCCGAGATCGATCTTTGGGTCTCCGGTTACTTTTTTGCCGAGTCGTGCAACTGCTTTCCGGTATCCCGCGATGAGCGCTTCGCTGTGCTCCGCACCATCGATCTGGCGGTGGCCTGGGCGGGCCGCCTGGCGATCCCGGTCCTTCTTCTGACCGCACTCGCGGTAATCGTCTGGCGCGGGCTGCTGGGTACCCCCTGGGACCGGCGCCGGCTCTTGCGCAACTGCAGCTTCATGCTGGTGCTGGGCCTGATCACACCGCTCTTTCTGATTCACGAGGTGCTCAAGAAGGAGATCGGGAGGCCTAGACCGCGGGAGATCAGTGCCTTTGCGGGCGACAAGGTGTTCACCCCGCCCTGGGCGCTGAACCTTCGGCAATGTTCGAGGAATTGTTCTTTCCCGAGCGGACATGTTGCATTTCCCGCGTGGCTGATGAGCGCATGGCATCTCGGCGGTCGTCATCGCAGGCGTTGGCTCCTTGGGGGCGCGTTGGGATGCCTTGGCGTGGCAGCGTTGCGCATCGCGCTCGGGGCGCATTTCCTCTCCGACACGCTCGCCTCGGTGGCGCTGGTGTGGCTCAGTGGGTGGTTGCTCGCCCGCATTCCGTGGTGGCGCAACACCGCTCCCGAACCGTGAAGAGGCCTCGGGGGGAAGCCCAGGGCCCCTGAGTGTGACGCCAGAGATCCCGATCGCGAAGCGTGTGATTTCTCCCTTGCGGAGTTCCCGCGATCCCTGCGCCACGCGCAGGGTTGTCATCGCATTGCCATCTGGTTTGCCTAGTTTCTTCAGGGATTCGTGAACCGCTTCGATGCGCGTTGATGGTGGCATGAGCCCACTGGAGATGGACGAAGCAGGCTCACGGGTGTCCCTGCAACGAGGTGGAAAGGAATCCTGCATGCGAAGCGCTCTCATCGTTGGTACCGTGGCCGCACTCCTTGGCCTTGCCGGCTGTTCGGACAACCCGCCACTCTCAACGGGGCGCTTTGTGGATGCCCCGGTGGCTGGACTCAACTACACCGGAAGCACCGGAGTCACCGGGGTAACCGGAAGCGACGGCAGCTTCGCCTACGAGGAAGGTAGCGAGATCAGCTTTGCGGCGGCAGGCGTGGTCTTTCCCAGAGTGGCTGCCGCCGCGCTGCTCACGCCGCTCGATCTGGCGGGTGCTGCGAGCGCTGATGATGCTGGTGCCGTTGCAATTGCACGTTTCATCCAGTCGCTGGACGCCGACGGCAACCCCGACAACGGGATTGTCGTCGACCGCGCGAGGGTTTCATCGAGTGCGAGGCCTCCCGAGCGGTGGCACGATGCGAGCGAGGATGCGCTCAAGGCCTTGCTCGCCACCGGCATAGCCCTGCGCGAGGAGGAAGCTTCAAGACGGCACTTGCGTACCCAGGTTGGGGTGGCTGCCGGTTATCCGCGGATGACCATCGTTGGACGCTACAGCAGTGGGGGAACGCCGTCGACGCCCTCGCTCATCGCCGAGATCGTGGCTTACCACGCGGGCAGCAAGTCGCTCTTCGTGACGTGTGACACCGCAACCGAGCCGTCGTCTTTCAAGCGCATCGACCTTTCCGCGCTCGGAACCACCGCGCTCGCGAATCCGCGCACCTCGACCAACCTTACGGTGGCCGCGACAACCAACGTGGCGAGGGATGTGGACGGCGATGGATTCAAGGCAGGTGGCGTGCAGAGCCTCGACATCACGGGCGATCTCCTGGCGATCGCGGTTCAGGCAAGCAACAAGACCGACAACGGCGTCATTGCTTTCTACCGTCTCGACAACCGGGGCGCTGCAACCTTCCTGCGCAAGGTCACCGTGGGCTCACTTCCCGATGGTGTGGCATTTTCGCCGGACGGGCGCTTTCTGGTCGTGGCAAACGAGGGCGAACTCAGCAACACATTCCTGAGCGACGGGATCGATCCGGAGGGCTCCATCTCGATCATCCCGATTGCCTCGGGCACGCCCGCCGAGAGCGCCATCGCACTGCATTTCCGCGACTTCAACGTCGGCGGCAGCCGCAACGGCGAGTTGCCCAGGGATCTGCGGATCGGGCGCAGTGGGGCGAGTGTGGCGCAGGATCTGGAACCCGAATACGTGACGGTGGCGGACGACAGCAAGACCGCGTACGTGACCCTGCAGGAGAACAACGCGGTCGCGGTGGTTGATCTCGAGAACCGGCGAATTGCGCGCATCTTTGCGCTTGGATTCAAGGACTACGGTGGACGCTCGCGTATCGCCCCTTCGGATCGCTACGCGGGTACCACTTCGGCGGTCTGGAACAATCCCACCGTTGGCCCGGTGCTGAAGAGCTACCGAAACGTGTTCGGGGTGTATATGCCCGACGGGATCGCAGCGTTCACCGTGGGCGGCAGGCCCTACTTCATCACGGCCAACGAAGGCGACGACCGCGACGATTTCCTCACCAATTTCGGTGCCGACAATTCCAGGGCGGAGACCGCCCGCTTCAGCGCACTACCGGCCGCGAGTCTCGATGCCACAGCATTTCCTGCGGACGTCGTTGCGAGGCTCAGGACGGACCAGGAACTCGGCCGGCTCACGCTGATGGCACGCGATGCGCGCGGCGCCTTTGGCGACACTGACAACGACGGCGACTACGACCGGGTGTATGTCCTGGGTGCGCGGTCGTTCTCCATCTGGGACGCCCAGACGGGAGGCCTTGTTGCTGACTCCGGTGATGAGGTCGAGCGGATTGTGTACAACGATGCCTTTGAGGACGCGGCAAACCGGCTCAACCTCCTCAAGGCTGCACAGGTGCTTGGCCGTCTCGACAACAAGGGCCCGGAACCCGAATCGGTGGTTGTGGGTCGGATCGGACAGGAACTCTACGCCTTCGTTGGTCTTGAGCGTTCAAGCGGCGTCTTGATGGTGAACATCAGCAACCCCGCTCGGCCAAAGGTGGTGCAGTACCTGCGAAACACAAGCGATCTCACCGATGGCGATATTTCCCCGGAAGGCCTCAAGTTCATCCCGGCCGACAAGAGCCCCACCAATGTTCCGCTGCTGGTCGTGGGTCATGAAGTTACCGGTTCGGTGCTTGTGATCCAGATCCGCTGAGGTCCTTCGTGTACCCGGAACCCTCACCCTTGCCCTCGGGGCCCGCCGCCATGAACGGGCGCCACAACGCCATGAAGGCCTTGCAGCATGGCTTGACGGCCTTTGCGCTTTGTGCCGGTCTGGTGGGGCTTGTGGCTTGTGGAACTTCGGGATCCGGCGGCGATGCCGGTCAGGGCACCGCTTCGATGCCCTCGACTGCCGTTGCGCCGCCGCCCGCAACCAGCATCGTTCTTGCGCCGCCTCAACTTCGCTTCAGCGACACCGGCT
>Ga0194124_10002746_pt1 | contig 19467 bp, 17 predicted proteins | sample TA2KigCas0mmetaG_FD_148605 | JGI IMG/M metagenome (GOLD analysis project Ga0194124, IMG submission 148605) | Freshwater microbial communities from Lake Tanganyika, Tanzania - TA2015031 Kigoma Deep Cast 0m | ecosystem: Environmental > Aquatic > Freshwater > Lake | place: Tanzania: Lake...
GCGCGGGGCCTTGGAGGTCCACTGGGAGTTTGGACGGTTCGTGCTGCAGGGCACCGACAGCATCGGCTGGTTGAACCAGATCCTGGGGGGGGCTTCGGCTACGTCCGCCGAGTTCCGGAAACCCATTCGATCGCTCGTCTGGAACGACAACTACCGGCTCACGTACGACGCGACGATGAAGACGGATGTCTACGTCGTCTTGAACCACAACGATCAGAGCTTCCTGCAGAACGTCAGCCTGTATTCCCAGAACAGCGTGGTGGGGAGTCTGGGCAGCACCTACAAACCCTTCGAAAGGCTGGGGTTCTTCCTCGAGGGCGAGGGAGGCTACACGGGGATCACTGCGGCGAGTCCATCCCTGCCGCCGGCGTCGCCCTCGATGATCTACGGCGGCTTTGTGGGGGCCCGGGGCAGTTTCACGGCCCGCCTCGATGGATCGATCAAGGCCGGGTATGAAATCCGGGAGTTCAGCAGTGCGGCCAACGTCGCGAACACCCCATCCCCGGCAGCTGGGGTGGCACTGACCTATACCGAGAGTTCCCGGCGGTCCTACGTGCTGTCCTTCGACCGCAGCGTCGGTGTCTCAACCCAGGTCCCGGATCAGGCGTACGTCTTCGACAACCTGGCGTTCACCTTCACCCAGGGGATGGGGTCTTCCGGGCGCTGGACCCTCCAGGCGCAGCCCAGTGTCATGCTGGGGAACTACACCAGCATCTACCGCCAGGTCGGGGCCTCCCTTGTGGATTTCGCCCGGAACGACCAGACGTACACGATGGCCGTGACGATGTCCTATCAGCCCAACGCTTGGCTGAAGGCTTCCGCGAACTATACCTTCCAGGCGTATTCTGCCGAGTTCCCGGATCCGCAGGCGGACCGGTACGTCGGCGTGAACAACTACCTCGTCAACCGAGTCACCCTCCAGCTCTCGATCGGCTACTGAACCCATGAACACTGCATTTCGGCATCTCCTGCTGCTCCTGCTGGGACTTTTCCTCGCAGGCTCCGAGGGAGTGGCGCAGCTCACCAATCGGAAGATCCAACCCAACGACGTCCTGATCATCCGTGTCCTCGACGAGAAGGACATGCTGCAGGAGGCGAAGGTCACCAACGACGGGCGCATCACCTACTTCTTCATCGGCGAGGTTCCGGTGGGGGGGAAGACGCTGGCCGAGGCGAAGACCCTGATCCAGGACCTGCTCAACAAGGACTATCTGGTCGACCCCCAGGTCAGCATCGAGGTGAAGGAATACGCCGCCAAGGTCATCACGGTCCTTGGAGCGGTGAACAAGGGCGGGCAGATCCCGCTGCCTCCCGATCGCCAGATCGACATTGTCGAGGCCATCGGGCTGGCCGGCGACTTCAACCGGTACGCAAACAAGGACCGTATCGAGCTGCGTCGGAAGGGTCAGACGATCCGCTACTCGTACAACGACCTCAAGAAGCTCACGGACCCCTCCAAGAAGGTCTATGTCGAGCCGGACGACGTCGTCGATGTCGCCGAGACCGTGTTCTAACCGTCCCCACTCAGAGCCATGGAAGATCAAACCCTTTCGCAGAACCAGTCCCAGACGGCCTCCGGGACCGCCGGAATCGCCGATGCCAACCAGCTCCGGCAGTACTGGCACACCATCCTGGAGCGTCGCTGGCTGATCCTCACCGCCCTGACGGTCGTGGTCATCCTCGGGGTGGTCTACGCCTTCAAGAGCACGCCCATCTATGAGGCGGTGGCCCGGCTGCAGATCGACCCGGAGGCCGGCAGCGTGCTCGGTGCCCGCGACAGCCTGTCGTGGAATCGTCAGGACCAGGAGTATCTCCAGACGCAGTATCGGAATCTCCAGAGCCGCTCGCTGATCGAGGGGGTGATTGCGAAGCTGAAGCTGGAGGCGGATCCGCGGTACGCCGAGAAGCAGGACAAGGTGAAGGCCGTCCTCTCGGACATCCAGATCTCCCCCATTCGATTGACCCGGCTCGTCGAGGTGAAGGCCCGCCATCCCAACAGCCAGGTGGCGGCTGACATCGCCAACACCCTCACGGATCTCTTCATCAGCCGGAACCAGGATCTCAAGGCCCAGAAGGCGATCGCCGGGTACCAGATGCTCAAGCGGGAGGCCCAGAGCCAGGAGACCGAGCTGCTGGCGGCCATCGAGTCGCTCCAGAGGTACCGCGTCGAGAAGGGGATGATCTCGCTGGTCGACGACATCAAGCAGGGGGAGAACATCGATGCCCAGGCCCTGCGGAACGCCCGGCAGGAGCTCGACACCCAGACCTCGAAGGCCGCGGAGATGCAGAAGCTCGCGGACGAGGGAAACAAGTGGATCAAGGACGGGAAGGACGTCGCCGACTTCTACGGTGTGAACCAGGACAAGCTGCTCACCGAGCTCAAGGCCCGGCTCGCCACGTCCGAGTCGGCGTTGTCGATGCTCCGCACCCGGTACCGCGACCGCCATCCGAAGATGATCGAGGCACTCAACTCGCTGCAGACCGATCGGGAGAAGCTGAAGCTCGAGGCCCAGCGCGCCTTCGATGCGATCCTGACCTCCTACCAGGTCGAGAAGGCCCGCGAGGATCAGGCCCTTGCGCGCTATCGCCAGGCCGAGAAGCGGATGACCGAGCTCAATTCGGCGCGGACGAAATTCGACGTGCTGACGCGTCAGAAGGAGCGCTCGGAGTTCATGTACCAGCAGGTCCTCGCCAAGATGCGGGAGTATGATCTGAACGCGAAGGACACCTCACAGAACATGGCGGTCATCGACAAGGCCGAGCCGCAGCCGAAGCCGGTCAAGCCGAACAAGACCCTCATCCTGGCGGGAAGCCTTGTGGGTGGTCTGGCCTTTGCCATGGGTCTGGCGTTCTTCGTGAGCTTCCTCGACGACTCCATCAAGAGTCAGGAGGACGTGGAGAACATCCTGCGCCTGCCCTTCCTCGGCTACATCCCGAACATCAAGTCGGCCAACATCGTCGAGCGCGATCTCCAGGCGCATCACGAGCCGACCTCCGGGACGGCGGAGGGCTTCCGCACGCTCCGCGCCGCCATCGCCCTGGCGAAGAACGCGGACAAGCTCCGCTGCATCTCGGTCACGAGCACGATTCCGTCGGAGGGCAAATCCCTGGTCGCCTCCAACCTGGCCATCGTCATGGCCCAGACCGGTCTCAAGACCCTGTTGGTGGATGCCGACCTGCGCCGTCCGTCGGTCCACAAGGCGTTCCAGCTCCAGAGCCCGATCGGTCTCTCCGCCTACCTGGCCGACCGGGTTCGCGGCGTCTCCGAGATCGCCCACTCCACCGAGGTGCCCAATCTGGATGTCATCTGCTGTGGTGCCATCCCGACCAACCCGTCGGAGCTGATCGGTTCCAAGCGGATGTTCCAGTTCCTCGAGGAGGCGAGCCAGAAATACGATCGGGTCATCCTCGACTGTCCGCCCATCTCGGCCGTCGCGGATCCGCTCGTCATCGGTTCCATGAGCGACGGCATCCTGTTCGTGACGAAGTTCAACAAGATCCGTCGCGAACACGCCCAGCGCTCGGTCCAACGGATCCAGGACGCCGGCATCCACATCATCGGCCTGGTCCTCAACGACATCGATTTCGAAGGCAAGGACTCGTACTACTACAGCTACTACTATTACCAGAACCGCTACTACTCCTCGCACTACCGCAGCCGCACGGGCGGTGACGACGGTGGGAAGAAGGGGAAGGGCGAGGGGAAAAAGGTCGAGAGTTGAGAGTTGAGAGTTGAGAGAACGAAGGGGACGCCGTTAGGCGTCCCTTTTTTTTGCCCAGGCCGTGGGACTTCCGGAGCTATGGCTGGGCCTCGACGAGGATTTTCAGGGACTCCGGAGACGCCGAGGCGGCCAGGGCGATGGCCTCTGAGGTTCGTTCGAGGGGAAAACGATGGGTGACCAGTGGGCGGACATCGAGGCGACGCGAGAAGACCCTCCGCGCGACCTCGCGCTGCAGGGAAAAATCCGACGAGTAGCTGCCCAAGACCGTTTTCTCGTCGACGCAGAGGGTCGACAAATCCGTCGGCGTCCGGTGGCCACGAAGCGTGTGGGCGAACAGCAGGATGCGTCCGCCTCGACGCACGAGGTCGAAGGCCGAATGGAAGGCTCCCTCCTGCGGAACCGTGAGCACGACCGCGTCGGCACCGCGTCCTCGGGTCCTCCTCCGGATCCGCTCTGCGAGGCCTGGATCGCCGCCGTCCCACGTGGCCGCAGCTCCCCAGGTGCGCCCCAGGAGGCGTCGACGCCCGACCAGGTCGGTCCCGAACACCTGCTGTCCGTGGAGGGCCAGGATGCGGTTGAAGAGCAGTCCGATGGGTCCTTGTCCTACGACCACCACGGAGTCGCCGTGATGGAGTCCGAGGCGACGCACGGCCTTGAGGACGGTGTTGACCGGTTCGAGCAGTGCTCCTTCCTCGAAGGTATTGCGGGACGGAATCCGGACGACGCCGGGAAGGCAGAAGGGCAGCACCTTGACGTACTCGGCATATCCACCGCCGGCCGGTTCGAATCCTGCGGTCACGCCGGTCCGGAGATAGGTCGCGCACTGGGCGAAGTCGCCGTGGACGCAGAAATGGCATGTGCCGCAGGGCACGTGGTGGTGAAGCGCGACGCGATCGGCGATGCGGATCCCCGTCACGCCGGAACCGACCCGGACCACCGTGCCCGCCGTTTCGTGGCCGAGGATCCGTGGGGGTGGCACCGACCCGGTCTGGATCTTCTTGATGTCGGTGGGACAGACCCCGCACGTGGCCACGCGGACGAGGATCTCGTTGCGGCCGATCCTTGGCACCGGCACCTGCTCGAGGCGGAGGTCGTTGGGTCCCCGGTAGACGACCGCCCGCATCTCGCGGGGAATCCGGGGCTCCATCTCTGAACGCCTCAGGGGATTCTCACCGAACCCACAGAAGGATGGCTCCGCCGAGGATCACCCGATACCAGCCGAAGGGCACGAAGGTGTGGTTTCGGATGTAGCCCAGGAGCCATTTCACGGCGAGGAAGGCGGTCAGCGCCGAGACGACGGTTCCGAGGAGGATAAGACTCCACGGTTCATGGGTGGCATTGGGGGTCTTGAGGACGTCGAGGGTTTCCTTCGCGCCGGCGGCCAGCAGCGTGGGGATGCCCAGGAGGAAGGTGAACTCGGCGGCGGCGGGACGATTCATTCCGACCATGAGCGCGAGAAGGATCGTGGTCCCGGACCGGGAGGCCCCGGGACAGGTGGCGGCGATGAGTTGTCCGATACCGACGGCGATGGCCACCCGCCAGGTGACCTCGGCCGACCCCGGGTGGTTCCGCAACCAGCGCTCGATCACGATGAAGGCGATGCCACCGATCAGGGTTGCCCACGCGACGGGATGGGGAGTCTCTGGCAGTTCGAAGCCCCGTTTTTTGAGGAGGAGTCCGCCCACCGCGGTGATCACGAACGCCAGGCCCAGTTTGGAGAGGTAGTCCTGAACCTCGGGTCGGGCCCATCCGGTCAGGAGATCTCGGACGCGCTGGGCGAACACCACGATGACCGCCACGACTGCGCCGGATTGGATGACGACGTTGAAGAGGTCGCTGCGATGTCCCAGCCAATGTTCTGCGATCAGAAGATGGCCGGTGGAGGAGACGGGTAGGAACTCGGTGATCCCCTCGATGCACCCCAGCAGGATGATGGAAAGCCAATCGGGCATGGCTTGGGATGAACCGGGAATCCCCTCCTGGGAGCAAGGTCAAAGCAGGTTTCGATGCGGTCGGGCTCGGGTGGGGAGGGGTCCATGGCGAAACCGGACTTTCCCGCCATGACCTGGCACCGCAGGCTCGTCCCATGTTCCTCGCCGATTGGTTCGAGAAGGGTTCCGAGTCGCTCTATCAGGTCCGGTCCCGTGCCGCTGGTCCGTCCGGCAAACTACCCCTGACGCCCGACCAGCTTCGGGACGCTCCCAGCGGAGATCTGTTTGGTCTGACACAGAACGCGGGCATGGGATGGGAGCCTTCGGAGCTGGGCCGTGATGGATTCCTGATCCTGAGCACCTTGGGCGGACTGCGGTCGCCCGACGGCAAACCCATCGCCCTGGGGTACCACACCGGGCACTGGGAGTTGGGGCTCCAGGTGAAGGCGGCGGCCGAGGAATTCCGGAATCTCAGGACCATTCCATTTGCCGGATACGTCTCGGACCCCTGCGATGGACGCACGCAGGGAACCGTTGGGATGTTCGACTCCCTGCCGTACCGGAACGATGCGGCGATCGTGTTCCGACGCCTCATCCGATCCCTGCCGACCCGGAAGGGGGTGCTGGGGGTGGCGACCTGCGACAAGGGATTGCCCGCAATGCTCATGGCGTTGGCGGGAACACCGGGCCTTCCCACCGTGCTGGTTCCGGGTGGGGTCACCCTTCCTCCGGAACAGGGCGAGGATGCCGGCAAGGTCCAGACCCTGGGCGCTCGGTTCAGTCACGGACTGGTCTCCTTGGAGGAGGCTGCGGAGTTGGGATGCCGAGCGTGCGCGAGCCCGGGAGGCGGATGTCAGTTCCTCGGCACTGCGGCCACGGCTCAGGTGGTTGCGGAGGCGTTGGGGCTCGCCCTTCCCCACAGCGCCCTGGCCCCGAGCGGTGAGGCGGTCTGGCTGGATCTCGCGGTCCAGTCGGCCCGGGCCCTCGTGGGACTCAGCCGATCCGGAATCACCACCTCCCGTCTTGTCACGGGAGGCAGCATCCGGAATGCGATGACGGTCCATGCCGCGTTCGGAGGCTCGACCAACCTTCTGCTGCACATCCCGGCGATCGCCCATGCGGCAGGACTTCGTCGTCCGACGGTTGAGGACTGGGTTGAGGTGAACCGTCGGACCCCACGTCTGGTGAGCGTTCTGCCGAACGGCCCGGTCCATCATCCGACGGTCCGGGTGTTCCTCGCGGGCGGTGTGCCGGAGGTGATGCTGCATCTGCGGGGTTTGGGCCTGCTGGACCTGGAGGTCCTGACGGTGGGGGGTGTCCGTCTGGGTGAGGTTTTGGACGGTTGGGAACGATCCGAGCGTCGGACCCGGTTCCGGGATCGGCTCAAGGAGTTGGATGGGGTGGAGCCTGATGATGTGATCCTGCCGCCAAGGCGTGCTGCGGAGCGGGGTTTGACGAGCACCGTGACCTTTCCGAGGGGCAACCTTGTGCCGGAGGGAGCTGTTATCAAGTCGACCTCCATCGACCCGACTGTGGTGGATGAGGATGGGGTCTATCGGCACGAGGGACCGGCACGGGTGTTCACCCGTGAGCGGCAGGCCATTGAGGCCCTGAAGCGCGGGGAGATCCGGGCGGGTGATGTGCTCGTCCTGATGGGGGCGGGTCCGCTGGGGACCGGCATGGAGGAGACCTACCAGCTGACGAGCGCGCTCAAACACCTGCCTTTTGGGAGGCATGTGGCGCTAATCACGGATGCCCGGTTCAGCGGGGTGAGCACGGGCGCCTGCATCGGACATGTGGGACCCGAGGCGTTGGCCGGAGGACCGATCGGAAAACTCCGGGATGGCGACCGTATCCGTATCCGGATCGATCGGATCCGACTGGAGGGCAGCATCGACTTTGTTGCCCAAGGGGGACAGGCCGTTGGAGTGGAAGGACAGGTCCCATCCGGATCTGCCGATGGACGGGGTGGGGTGGGTGGAGGGAGTGTGGGACAGGTCAGGGAGCTGGCTTCGGCGCCTCCCTTTGGGGACAGGTCCTTGCCAATACCTTCGTCGATGCCGACAGAGGGACAGGTCCTTGATGACGCTGAGGCTCGGGCGATCCTCCGGTCCCGTGCTCCTCATCCGGACCTGTCTCCCCATCCGGACCTTCCTGAGGACACCCGTTTATGGGGTGTCCTGCAGGCTGCAGGAGGAGGGACCTGGGGCGGTTGTGTCTACGATGTCGACGCCATCGTGGAGCGTCTTGGTACCAGGGCCTGATCCAGTTCTTCGAAAGGGTTGATGTAACCTGTTAATGAAAAGAGACATCCGGGAATCAAGCAGCCGCTGGATCCGCATCGGGTCGGGCATCGGGTCGGGCATGGCGGTCGGGCATGGGGACAGGTCCTCTGGGAGGTTGCGACTGGCTGGACTCGCTGTTCTCGGCCTCGTGTCTCAGGAGATAGAGGACCTGTCCCTGATCCCCTGATCGCCCCACGGCGTCGCGATAGGGGAACAGGCCCTTACCCCACTTACCCCGTAGTTTAGGGACAGGCCCTTGGATGGAGGGTCTCACCCCACCGGAGTGTGACTTGGCCCCGGAGCAGAAACGCCAGAGTACAACCAGAAACAGACAGAGGACCTGACCGGGATCCCCGACTTTCCGATGTTTAGTCCAGTTTGCGGATGCGGATGTGCCGGTACTCCATCTGCCCCCGGTCTGCCTCAAGGCCGATCGGACCGGTCGGCGGCAGCTGGAGAGCCGCCTCGAGCACCTCACCGTTGCAGGTGCAGTGGGCGACATTGTTTCGCACCACTACCACAATCTCGTTCCAGTCCTGAGGACGGTATTTCTTCAGGTCCTTGTATGGGCCGGCCACGAGGTAGTCGCGGCACTGCAGTTGGGGCTTCCGCAGAAAGATCCCACTGTCAGCGTTCACCCGGGCCCGGAACTCCAACCTCAGCTCGAAGTCACCGGGGAACTCCTCGATGGTCCAGAGCTGACGCAGGTGCGGCCCTTTTGACGGCGCGTAGTCGTTCACCACCAGGGCATGACGTTGCGCTGTATATCGACCGTCACTGGCTTCCTTCCGGCCGTTGAACTGCTCGGTGGCGGAGTAGCACCAGCCATCGAGATTCTGGCCGTTGTAGAGCTGCCGGAAGCTGCTGTGTTGATGCGCCGTGTGGGCGCAACCGACAGCAAGGAGGGCGGCGGTGACGGCTCCCAGGAGGACCGGAACGGAGGCTTTGATCTTCATGTGTGGAACAGGAGAGACGTTCCACGCGCGGGAGCCGATCTGGCAACCGCGAACACCGCGAACACCACCAAATCCGATGCCGACCCAAAGAGCGAGAGAGGAATCGAAAGAGGTTCGGGGAGAAAAAAGGCTCGGGGACAGGTCCTTTCCCAAATTGGAGGACAGACCCTTGAAACGGTGTGAGTCACCTACCGATGCGCTACCTGACCCAAAACCCAGACCAACAGATAGATGACCTGGCCCCGGACCGATCCATGGGCAAGGCACGAATAAAGGGACAGGCCATGGACCTTCTATGTTTCCGTGCTTGGGGACAGGCCCTTTCAAGGACCTCTGTTCCAGGCTGCCCAGTCGTCGCTGGCCAGATAGATGACCTGGCCCCTCACCCACCATAGAGGGACAGGTCCTACCCCCACCTGGGGACAGACCCTGGGCAAGAGTGACCTGACCCCGCTTCCCAGACCGTCTTTCGGGGCGTGTCGGATTTACCAAGGCTTTGTGTCACCTCAATGTGACACATATGAAAACGGCAAGCATTCGTGAGCTGAAGCATGATACCTCCACCGTCCTCGGTTGGGTCGAGGCGGGTGAGCGGGTGGAGATCCAGAAGCGTGGCAAGGCAGTTGCGATCCTGAGTCGTCCAGGGCCGCAGCCATCGACCTCCACGGAGGTCGACTTCATGGCCCGCCTCCATTCCATCTATGGCGACCGCGTGTTGACCGGCACGGCTACGGAGGTGATCTCCGAGGAACGGGAAATCGATGACTGCCTACGCCGACACCGGGTGCATCTGCTCCCTTCATGCCCTGGATGACCACTCCGAAAGAATGGTGGCTTGGTTGAAACGATATCGACGGCCTCTGCCGTTCATGGGATTGCATCGGCTTGAGTTCCGCAACGCGCTGCGCCTTCGGGTGTTCCGGAAGGAAATCACGCCTCAGCAGCGGGAACTTTCCATCCAGGCGATGCTTTCCGACCTCGCGGCGAATGTCTTTGGGCATTCCGAACCGGAATGGCTCGAGGTCCTTCTTGAGGCTGAGCGGTTGAGTGCCGGGCATTCCGAATTCTTGGGTACACGCAGTCTCGATATCCTTCATGTTGCCTCAGCCCTTGTCTTGGGGGTGGAACAGTTTGTGACCTTCGACATCTGGCAGGGTTCACTCGCTTCTACTGCGGGTCTTCAGTGGGTGACTCCGTGAGCGGAAATTGGATCGGTGCGCCACGCCGCTTCACGGCCACCTGAACACTCCCAACAGCCGGAGGGCCGCCAGGATGGCCAGGGTCAGGATCAGGGTATTGAACCCGCGCTGGGGGATGCGTCGGATCAGGGCCTTGCCCAGGAACAGACCCCCAACGATCACCGGGACCAGCAGGGCGTTGAACGCCAGCGAATCCCGGTGGATCAGCCCCAGTTGAGCCCCGAATGGGACCTTCATCAGGTTGATCAGCAGGAAGAACCACGCACTCGTGCCCACGAGGGTCTCCTTCGGCAGGGACACCGCGAGGAAGTAAAGGACCATCACCGGTCCCGCCGCATTCGCCACCATCGTGGTCACCCCGGCCAGCAACCCCATGCCCCACGCGAAGGACATCGTATGTGGCACCGAGGAAAACGCCTCGGGCTTCCAGTCCCGGAACAACTGCAACATCGCCAAGGTCAGAATGATGCCGCCCACGATCGGGCTGAACCCGGTTCCAGCGAACGGCGTTTCCGCGGTCGTTTTCAGCAGCCACCACCCCAGTACCACGCCCACCAGGGCCGGGGGCAGGGTCCGCCAGACCTGTTTCCAATCCGCGGAACGTCGGAACAACAGGACCGCTCCCACATCACCGACGATCAACATGGGGAGCACGACACCGGTCGACGTCGTCCCCGGGAACAGTTGGGCGAACAGGACGACATGGAGGAGACTCAGTCCGGGAAGACCGCTCTTGGAAATCCCGATGCCCAACGCCGCGATTCCCGCCATCGCCCACTCCGCTGCTGAGAGGTCAGGCAACACTTAGTGAAGAGGGGCCCCAGGCGGCGGGTCGATTCGTGGAGGTGGACCCAGCCGGCCGGTTTGTCGATGTCGGCACGGACGGGGACCCTGACGCGGGGATCGGCATCAGGCCCTGTTTGGACAACAGCCACCCTCCCGCGACGAGCAGCAGGCCGAGCAGGACCATCCAGAAGAACAGTCGCACGAACGAGGCCGCCACCTTCCAGACGACCACCAACCCGAGAATGGCCACCACAACGAGGCCCGCAGCAATCAGGTAGGTACGGACCTCGGGATCCATTCGGATCAGGCCGTCGCGGGAACCTTCCGGACCGCGCGCAGGCGTTCAGCACCGTGACGCAGCATCCGCTCGGTCACGTCCCATCCCAAACAGGCATCCGTCAGGGAGACGCCGTACCGCATCTGGGACAGATCCTTCGGGATCGGTTGGTTGCCCTCGAACAGGTGGCTTTCGATCATGACACCGATCAGCGGTTCACAGCCCTCGACCCGTTGGGAGACCAGGTTCATCCAGACCTCCTCCTGCTTCGCGTGCTGCTTGCTGGAGTTGGCGTGGGAGCAATCCACCATCAGACCCGACGGGAGCCCTGCCTTCTGGAGCTGCTGGGCCGCCTCGGCGATGCTGGAGGCGTCGAAGTTCGTCCGCGCCCGGCCGCCCCGGAGCACCACGTGGCCCTCGGGATTGCCCGAAGTCTGGATCAGCGCCACGGCCCCGGAATCATCGATTCCCAGGAAATGGTGCGGATGCCGTGCGCTCAGCATGGCGTCGACCGCCACCTGCAGGGATCCATCGGTGCCGTTCTTGAATCCGACCGGCATCGACAGCCCACTGGCCATCTCCCGGTGGGTCTGGCTCTCCGTCGTGCGGGCTCCAATCGCCGCCCAGCTCACGAGGTCGGCCGTGTATTGGGGGACAATGGGATCGAGAAACTCGGTGGCGGTGGGAACACCCAAGTCGTTGATCTGTACGAGCAGTTTCCGGGCGGCCCGGAGACCTTCCTCGAGGTCGTAGCTTCCATCCAGGTGGGGGTCATTGATCAGTCCCTTCCAACCGATCGTGGTCCTTGGCTTCTCGAAATACACCCGCATCACCAGGAACAACGTGTCCTGGACCCCCGGCGCCAACGCCGCGAGGCGTTGGGCGTACTCGAGAGCGCTGACAGGGTCGTGGATCGAACAGGGTCCGAGGACGACCAGGAGGCGAGGATCCTCCCGGCGCAGGATCCGTTGAATGGTGGCGCGGCCCTCCACAACGGTGGCGTTGGTCCGCTCCGTCATCGGCAGCTCGGTCTTGAGGTCGGCCGGGGACCGGAGTCTCCGGGTGCGGACAACCCTCAGGTTGTGCGTCGGTTGCATGTTCGTGGATCAGATCCTAGTCGGCCGCCTCCACGTTGGCGAGAGGTGGCTTTCGGGCATTCACCGCCCCTCATGTTCCAGGCGCCGCCGACCGCCCGGCCGAAGCCATGCGTTCAGGGCGACGGCCTGTCCGGCTCGGGAACCGGCAATCCGTAGAGTCGGGCCAGCGCGGGTTTCAGGAGCCATGGCTTTGAAACCGGAAGCGCCTGTGGCATGGGCGCATCGGAGCGCGTGTGCTTTTTCGGAACGTCCTGCCCGAACAGCTGCGCGATTTCATGCCCACTCCCCAGACCCCGGCGTTGCAGAATCGTTTTGGCTAGCGCCTCCGGGGATGCATCCGGATCGGTCTGGAAGTGTTTCCGCATCGCCGCGAGCACTGAGGTTCCATCCGGGAAATCCTGTGCAACCTTCTCGAGTGCCTTGGCAATCGCTGACACGTGCCGGGACCGGGATTGCGCCACATCGCTCCAGGTGATCTGGGTGTGGAGCCACGAGAACAGAAGTCCACCCGTGGCCATGAAGGCAAGCCAAGTTCCGGCCGCGGCAACGACCTGTCGGATCAGTCTGCCCACACCCACATCGAATCGCCGGGCGTTGCGCGCGGCGAGAAGCACCAGGGCGACTGCAACCGCCGCGAGGCCGAGACTCGCAAGCCATACCATCAACTCGGGAGCCCGTCGGGCGACCCATTCCGGAGGGGACCAATCCGGGCTTGGAATGGGTCGGCCTGAGACATGATCCCCATAAAGCTGCGTCAGGGCCTCCGAATGGGTGTTGGCCAGAAACGTCATGCCGAGTCCGAGGCAGACCGCGAATCCACCGAGTACGCCCAAGGCGGTCACCATCGCGCTCATGATGTTCCGAGTGGTCGAGGAGGCGTGTATGCCCACTGCCAGCAGGACCAGGATCAGGAGGGCCACGACGCCGAGGTTTTTCAGCCTTTCCGTTTCGTTTTGAAACATCCCAGCCACCTCCTCGCCGAAATCACTCACGTCCAAACCGTGGCCCAGAATGGGATTGGGATCGGTTCTGCGATCGCGATCGTGTGTTCGTGGCATCGGAACCGATCGATCCTCCTTGCCCTGGTGGCGGGCATCCTCTCGTGGGTCTACGTGGTCTACTTTGCGTTGACGCGCAAACCTGACGAGTCCCGGTAACCTGTTCTGTTGGCGAACCCTGCTCCAGGGGGAGGGAGTCAGCGGGTGGATGGGCGTGGGTCCTCGAGTCCATCGCGAGGGCGCTGGACTGGGACGCCTCGCCTGAGCCGGTTGCACTGGAGGCCATGCGGGGAACTCTCTGGGGTGTTGACCAATCCCCATCCCTCCACCCGGGGCGAGGCCTTGGCCCGTCTGGAAGAGTTCCTGCCAATGGCTGGCAGCTATGGACGGGATCGCAATGCCGTCCTCCCAGGGCACCCGAACGTTTCGAGGCTCTCGGCCGCCCTCCGATCCCGTCTGATCACCGAGGAGGAGGTCCTCCGCAGGGTCCTGGCGGTCCACCCGTTTCCGGCGGTCGAGAAGTTTGTCCAGGAAGTGGTCTGGCGGACCTATTGGAAAGGGTGGTTGGAGCTGCGGCCCCAGGTGTGGACGAACTATCGCGAGCGGGTGGTCTGGCTTCGCCAGAACGCTCCGGAGCCCGTCCTCCGTCGCGCCGAGGAGGTGGCTGCCGGGAGGAGCGGGGTTGCGGTGATGGATCGCTTTGCCCGGGAGCTCCTCACCACGGGGTATCTGCACAACCACGCCCGGATGTGGTGGGCCTCATTCTGGATTCATGTGGAACGGCTGCCGTGGGAACTCGGGGCCGACTTCTTCTTCCGCCATCTCCTCGATGCCGATCCCGCCAGCAACACGCTCTCGTGGCGCTGGGTCGCCGGCCTGCAGACACCGGGCAAGGTCTACCTAATCCGGCGTTCCAATCTCGAACGATTCGCGGATCCGTCATGGCTGGACGATACCTCGGGACTGGGTCGGCTGGACGATTCACGGGTGGTGGCGGTCGCTGTGGAGGAACATGCCGACACGAAGGTGCGACCCCTGCCTGTCGTACCGGAGGAACTGCATGGACCCACGGACGCCCTCGGACTCTGGCTTCACGACGAGGACGGGCTTCCTGAGAGGTCCCCCCTCGGGCATCTGAAGCGTCCGACTCTGATGGCAACGACCTTGGAATCGGAGGCCGACCCCTCGATGAGTCTGGTGGTCCGGGCCTGGAGGGCGCGGGCTGGTGCCGATGTCCGGGTGCGGGCTGAATCCCAGTTTCAGTCTGGCGCACCCATGGAACCGTCGGCGGAGCAACCCCTTGCCGAGTCCCTGGTCCAGTCCGCGAGGCTCCATGGCTGTCAGCGGCTGGTGGGTTTGGCGCCCGCGGTGGGACCCATCTCGGATCAGGTGGGTGGAATCCGGCGTCGGTTCGAGGCGCAGGGCATCGAACTGGTCCTGGTCCGCCGCCGTTGGGATTCCGCCCTGTGGGCCTGGGCGCACCGGGGTTTCTTTCCGTTCTGGGAGAAGGTCCATGCCCGACTGAAGTTCCAGTCGGATCCGGACGCCTCGATCCGTGTCCTCTAGGAGGGGTCGGGATAGGGCATCCTCGTTGCGGGGAGTCTTCCCGGCCTGAGCGCGAGATCTCGCGGATCGACGCCGGACCGCAGAATTGCTCCTTCCTGGTGGTGGCACAAATCGGTGGAGCCCGTCACCGGACGGCGTTTCTTACGGACCCCTCCAGGGCACATGGCCGGCATTCCGTTGGTCCTTCCGTGGTTTTCTGTCACTACTCGGGCGCATTCGGATTCAGCGAATGCTCGAGGCCGGTCCCATCGTGAATCAGTTATCCCAATCCCTCTTCGACAGCGATCCTGCCTTCATCCAACGGGCCTTCAACATGACGACCGCGGTTGGACTTCGGTATTTCCTCTTTGCGGGGTTGGCCTGGCTGCTCGCCTACGGGCTGTTCCGCAATTGCTGGTCGCACCGGAAGATCATCCCGCGTCTCCCCCAGGCCTCGGAGGTCCGACGCGAGGTGGGATACTCCCTGGTCACCCTGGTCCTCTTCGGTCTGATCGGAGCGGCGACGATCTCGGCCGCACGGCAGGGTTGGACCCAGATGTACTGGAAGATTCCCGAACACGGCTGGGGCTGGTTCTTTGGCAGCATCGTCGCGGCGATCCTGCTCCACGACACCTACTTCTACTGGACCCATCGGCTGATGCATCATCCCCGGCTCTTCCCGGTCTTCCATCGGGTCCATCACCTCTCCAACAACCCCTCCCCCTGGGCGGCCTATTCTTTCGCCCCGGCCGAGGCGGTCGTGGAGGCGGGGATCTTCCCACTGACCGTGATGGTCCTGCCGATCCACCCGCTGGCTTTCGGTCTCTTCATGCTGTGGCAGATCCTGTTCAACGTGGCGGGTCATACCGGATTCGAGTTCCACCCGAAATGGGTGATGAACACGCCGCTGAGGTTCCTCCTGAACACTCCGACCAACCACGTCATGCATCATGAGAAGATGCGCGGGAACTATGGGCTGTATTTCAACGTGTGGGACCGTCTGATGGGAACGAACCATCCCGACTATGAATCCCGGTTCCGCGAGGTGACCTCGAGGTCGGTACAGCCTGGTTGACCCCACACCGATCCTGCCGTGTCCGTCACCGTTCGCGGTCGATGTGGAAATGGTGAAGGACGCGTCGGAACAGCGGGGAGACCATGATCCCTGCGGCGGTGACGAAGACGACGCCCGAGAAGAGGGCGTAGGCGGAGGCGAAGAGCTTCGCGGTGTCCGTCTCCAATGGTGCCACGGGACCCATCCCGGTGAGGATCATCGCGGCGTTGTAGAGGGCGTCGATCCAGCTCAGACCCGCCAGGTGGTGGTAGCCCACGGTTCCGATGCCGAGCGAGATCAGGATAAGGATGGTCGAGGCCTCGAGGGCTCTCAGCAGCCAGAGTCCAAGGATGTGGTGGGGAACCTTCTTCCCGGGATGAGGTTGGTGGTTCATGGGTCGAGCATGGTGGGAAACCTCCAGGCGGCCAAGGTGGTGGCGATCTGGATTCCGAAGGCCCCCTGCCAGTTGGAGAACGCTCCTTGGGTCAATCCGTCCGGACCGCCTCGCCTTCGACCCCTGGCTTGGGTCGCCGTTGAGCCTCGAGTTCCACATTCAGCTCGGCATGACCGTCGATCTCGAAGTGTTCGACCTCAATCAGGACATCCCTGTCTCCCGGGGCCTCGAAACCAGCCTCGTTGCGCTCCGGGCCATGCCATGTCCAGTTCTCGATGAGGGTCCGCCCCTCCACCTGAACGCGGATGCCGTCATCGCTGGAGGTGCGGAGAATCCACCTTCCCTTTGGCAGCGGAAGCCGAGTGGTTGCAATCATGCCGAAGCGTTCGCCGCCGGGACCCGATCGGGTGACCTCCTCCGAGAGTCCGAGATCTCGGGGTCCCCGCCCGCCATACGGAAACCTGAGGGAGTCGAGTCGGGCGTGGGTCGCGTCGGGCTTCGAGGCAAGGGCCCGCCAATCGAGGAGGTGGGTTCGGGGATCGGGCCCGTTCCGCCATGAGAAGAACGTGGCATTCCATTCCGTCCGCAGATGGGTTCCGCGGAGGATCCGCTTGAAACCCTGACCCGTCAGTTCGATCTCGTATTCGGTCACGCCCGGTGGTGTGCGCAGCGTGACGCGTTGTCCGGTTTCACCGGGGATGGCGGTGAGGGTGACGTCGGCATTGGAACGAAGCACACGGGCCTCGAGGTTCGTGACTCCAAGGACGTCCCACGCGGGCCCCCCGGGTTGGGATGGACGGGCGATGACGATGGGAGATTCGTGATCCCAAGGCCCCCATTCATCGATGAGGATCCGACGCCGTCCTCGCAGGTGGGTCCTGGCCCCGAGCGGACGCGTTGTCCCCGGGATCTCAAGGCGGGCTCGGCCGGCGGTGGGCATGTCATAGACCTTGCTCCCCGTCCGTCTCGAGGCGGTTCGATCGAGACGCCACAACGCGTAAGGCGGAAGGGGAGCGGAATCCCGCAAGACCGTCCCGGGAGGCAGCACGAACTCAACGGCGTTGGATCCCTCGAGCCGCGTCGGATTCGCAAACCAGGCGTTGTTGTTGAGATGTGAGCCTCCTGGCGTATCCCGAAGCTGGAGAAGGACCAGTGGCTCGTTCGGTCCCCGGACGTCGAAGGGAGGCGTCGAGGTGATGAGGAAGGAATTGCGGGCGATGATGTTCCCGGAGACACCGGAATCGTGCGCCACAACACCCGGAAGACCCAGGAGTTGGGTGTCGTCATCCCACCAGAGATGGATCGCAGCCCGGTTGTCGATGAACCGGTTGCCAGCGATCAGGTTCGACGAGGCGTGTTCCATGTTGATGGCACCCCGTTCGAGTCCGTACCCCAGCCCTCCATTGCCCTCAAAGTTGTTGTCGGCAATCAGGGTCCGGGTGGAGTACCCGCCCCAGAAACCACAGATCCCGTTCTCAACGATGCGGTTGGCGACGAGGCTATTGCCGTGGCTGAAGGTCATCTCGATGCCATGGGCGGAGGCGTATGAGAAGTCGTTCAGAAAAAGGATGTTGGAATTGCAGCCTCGGGTGGCATGAGCTTGGACCACATCGGCTGGAGCCCGGATCACCGGTTCCGGCGAACCCGGTGGAGTCCCCTGTTGAAGGCGTTCACGTTCCTGTCGCATCCAGCGCTCCCCAATGGCGTCGTGACCTGCAAACCCGAAGAACCCGTCGCCGCCGTGGGTGACGGAGTTCAGTGCGAACACATTCCCATGGCACTGCTCGAAGCACAGGATACCCGCCGAGTCCTGGCCCCGATTGTAGATGCCCTCCGAATGACCCCGGACGCAGAAATCGAGGGCGTTCCGTGCGATGACGTTCTGGCTGGAGCGCCAGAGGGCAACACCCCAGCCGGAGAGGAAGGAGGCATCGTTGTCGTAGAGGGACGAATCGTCGACGCGGTCGAGCAGGATCCCGTTCTGTGTGCGACGGATCCGGACCCCGCGGACGGTGATCCCACGTGAGGACTCGATGCAGATCGCTCCACCGTATTCGTCGCGCCACTTCCGGTCGTCGTTGTGATGAGGGAATAGCCAATCGGCCCCGTCCTCGGACTCGGGTGTCGATCGGAGACGCTGCCGGTAGTTGTCGGAGAAGTCCCCTCCCTCGACGACGAGTCCGTTGGCCCGGGAGGCGACGATCCCATTGAAGAAGCCGTGGATCCGCGCATTGCGGATCCGGACGTTGGACTGGCCCTCGATCCGGATGCCGATGCCGCGCAATTGATCCCCATCGGTTTCCCGTGGAGCGCCACGGAGCTCGGTCTCGTGAGCGAATTCAAGGGTCAGATAGCTGGCGCCGATCCGGACGACCCCGTTGCTGTTGGTGTCCCGAATGACCAGGGGAAACACCACGCGGCAGGAGTTGGTGATGACCGTATCGTCTCGGCTGACCACCAGAAGGGGCAGTCGCTCCACCCTCGGCGCGGCGGTGATCGACGCGGAAGCGAGGACGAGGCCCAGAAATTGAAAGACGCGCACGCGGGAGATTGGAATGTCTGGTGCGAGGCGTCGACGGGCGTTTGGTGGGGTTTCGGTCGCGCCAGCGCCATCAGCGGGGGTTCTGTAGGTCCTGTGGGTTCACCAGCTCCGGGGCTGGTCCCCGTGCTGCGGGTCTGGTTTTGTCGGTCCATGCATCCCCTTGCCCGAGTCCTCGTCGCCCTGTCCCTGGGATTGGTCCTCACACGTGCCGATGGTCCTGCGGACAACCGAATCGACCAGGTTCGCCGCATCCCACCCCCGGGCATCGCCATTCCAGAGGAGAGCCGTCGGGAGCTGGCCGCCGAGGTGGGGCGGCTTGGTGCCGAGATCGAGGGGCTGCGTCTCGCGTCCACCAACCGTCCCAGCCGACTGGCCCTGCTGCCGGATATCCAGATCTTCCACAAGGCGGTCGACTGGGCGCTCCGGTTCGATGAGTTCTACAAGACCAACGAGGTGGAAACGGCCCGTATGGCATTGCAGGAGGGCTTCCGACGTCTGGGTGCGCTGCGGGAGGACAAACCCTACTGGACCGAGGCCCGTGGTCCCGTGGTCCGCGGGTATCTCTCCAAGGTGGACGGATCGATCCAGCCCTATGGACTGGTGGTGCCGGAATCGTTCCGTCCGACGGGAGGGATTCAGCATCGGCTGGACATCTGGTTCCACGGTCGCGGCGAACAGTTG
>Ga0194124_10002747_pt1 | contig 19463 bp, 21 predicted proteins | sample TA2KigCas0mmetaG_FD_148605 | JGI IMG/M metagenome (GOLD analysis project Ga0194124, IMG submission 148605) | Freshwater microbial communities from Lake Tanganyika, Tanzania - TA2015031 Kigoma Deep Cast 0m | ecosystem: Environmental > Aquatic > Freshwater > Lake | place: Tanzania: Lake...
CAACCTTGGGTGACCTGATGACTGGTTATGATGAGTTCTCAAATATCAGAGAGTATCCAATTGATTATTTGATTATGGGCCCTGGTCTTTCCAGCAGAGATGAGACTGTCGGTAAGGCAAACAAACTAGTTAATATTGCAGAAAATAGAAAGGATTGCATTGCTGTTATCTCCCCAAGAAGAGCTGACGTATTAAGTGGTGATGTGCCTCTGACGAACTCTGATACTCAAACTGACAATATTCTTAATACAATGAATCAGGTCAGTTCATCCTCATATGCAGTTCTTGATTCTGGTTACAAATATACCTTTGATCGTTTTAATAACAAGTTCCGTTATATTCCTTGCAACCCTGATGTTGCAGGTTGTATGGCTAGAACATCGATTAACTCTTTCCCCTGGTTCTCTCCAGCTGGTACCGCTCGCGGTGTGATCAACAACGCCGTAAAACTTGCGTACAATCCATCTCAAGCTCAAAGAGATCTACTCTATCCTAAGAGAGTTAATCCAATTATCGCTTCGCCTGGTCAGGGCATCATTCTGTTTGGTGATAAGACTGCACTCGCATTTGTTTCCGCCTTCGATCGTATCAACGTTCGTCGTCTGTTCCTGAACTTGGAGCAGGCGATTGAGAGAGCGGCTAGAGCTCAACTGTTTGAGTTCAACGATTCAATCACGAGAGCGAACTTTGTTAATATTGTTGAACCCTTCCTCCGTGATGTACAAGCTAAGAGAGGTCTTACTGACTTCCTTGTAGTTTGTGATGAGTCCAACAACACACCCGATATCATTGATGCTAATGAATTCCGTGCTGACATCTTCTTGAAGCCAGCGCGCTCCATCAACTTCATCGGACTGACCTTCGTTGCTACACGCACTGGAATCAGTTTCGAAGAAGTAGTCGGCACAGTCTGATTATTAAATAGTATCAACTAATCATCTAACAGGAGAAAAAAACAATGCCTCAGCAAATCCCCAATACAGGGGCTAACGCGAGAACCCTGGATACCTTCAAGAGTAAACTCCTTGGTGGTGGTGTACGTCCCAATTTCTTTGAGTGCGAACTAAAGTTTCCCTCTCTGGCGATTGATGATAATGATGTAAGTGACAGATCACGATTCCTTGTAAAAGGTGCAAACCTTCCCGCTTCAATCATCGCTCCTATTTCAATTCCTTTTAGAGGGAGAGAGCTGAAGATTGCTGGTGAAAGAACCTTTGACACTTGGACTGTCACTGTAATGAACGATAGCAATTTCGTTCTTAGAGATGCATTTGAAAAGTGGATGAATCTCATCAACAAACACGTTGATAATGCTGGTGAGGTTAATCCCACCATCTATCAACAGGAAGCTTATGTCCATCAACTGGGTCGTGCTCCGATCACGAATCGCACAGCTCAACCAGTTGCGTCTGGAAATACCATCCCCATTTTGAGATCATATCACTTCCATGGCGTGTTCCCCACTAATATTTCAGCTATCGAACTGTCTTACGATTCAAACAACGTCATTGAAGAGTTCACTGTTGAACTTCAAGTTCAGTGGTGGGAGGCCTTGAATGCTCAGGGACAAGCCGTCGTTCGTTAATAAATAGACTATAAGATAACCCTGACAAAATGGCTAAATTATTTGGTTTCTCCATAGAGGGGGCTAACGGGGATAATCTGCCTCGTGGTGCGGTTTCTCCTGTTCCGCAAAATGATGCAGATAAATCCGACTACTTTGTAAGTAGTGGCTTCTATGGTCAATACGTTGATATTGAAGGTGTATTCAGAAATGAATATGATTTGATCAGAAGATATAGAGAGATGTCTCTTCATCCTGAATGTGATGAGGCTATCGAAGATGTTGTAAACGAAGCAATTGTTTCAGATCTCAGCGACAGCCCAGTTGAGATTGATCTTCAGAATTTAAATGTTGGTGATAATATAAAGAAAATTATCAGAGACGAATTCAAATATATTAAAGACTTATTAGATTTTGATTCAAAAGCACACGAAATCTTCCGCAACTGGTATATTGATGGAAGATTGTATTATCATAAAGTTGTGGATTTACAGAATCCAAACGGTGGTATTCAAGAACTCAGATATATTGATGCACTTAAAATTAAGTATGTTCGACAGGCGAAGAAGAAAGATCCTGCGATTCTTGCAGCAACAAAACTGGCTGACACTGTTAATGGTTTTGCAAACCAGGCCAATCTGACACCTGAACTTGAAGAATATTTTGAATTCAATCCATCGAATGGAAAAGGATCTTACTACCCTACAAATGCAGGGGGCGGTACAAATATCAAAATTGCAAAGGATGCAATTACATATTGCACATCTGGTCTTGTAGATCGCAATAAACACCTTACACTTTCCTGGTTACATAAAGGTATAAAGGCCCTCAATCAACTTAGAATGATTGAAGATTCTCTTGTCATTTATAGATTGTCACGTGCACCAGAGAGAAGAATTTTTTACATCGATGTTGGTAATCTTCCCAAGGTTAAAGCGGAACAATATCTGCGTGAAGTAATGAATCGTTACAGATCAAAGTTGGTCTACGATGCAAACACTGGTGAGGTTCGTGACGATAAAAAGTTTATGAGTATGTTGGAAGATTTTTGGCTTCCAAGAAGAGAAGGTGGACGTGGTACAGAAATCACCACTCTGCCAGGTGGTCAGAATCTTGGTGAGATTACAGATATCCAATATTTCCAGAAGAAACTTTACAAGTCTTTAGGTGTGCCTGAGTCAAGACTAGGTGCAGATGGTGGATTTAATTTGGGTCGTTCCTCTGAGATTTTGAGAGACGAACTTAAATTTAGTAAATTTGTTGGTCGTCTTCGTAAAAGATTCTCCAATATGTTCTTGGATATCTTAAAAACTCAACTTCTTCTCAAGAATGTTGTGACACCAGAAGACTGGTCAAGAATGTCAGAGCACATTCAGTTTGATTATGTCTACGATAATCACTTTGCCGAACTCAAAGAAAGTGAGTTGTTCCAAGAGAGAATGAATAATGTTGCACAGGCTGAACAATACGTTGGTAAATATTTCTCACAAGATTATGTAAGACGTAAGCTTCTTCGTCAAACTGATGAAGAAATCGTTGAACAAGATCGTATCATTGGTGCAGAAATTGAGGCTGGATTCTATCCTGACCCATTAATGATGCAACAAATGGATCTTGCTAATCAGGCGGTTGATTTACAGAGTAAGTCTCAACCTCCTTCTATCAAAGATCCAGACATTGATGGTAGTGCAACTGAGGCCCCTGAAGGAGGGGAAATATAAATAATTGGTAGTGTATTAACATTATTGTGGATTCTGCAAATTTACTTGATTTGGTGCTCAATGATGCGCCTGCACACGAAATTAGTGATGCAATAAAAGATGTTCTATATGCAAAGGCTGCAGATAGAATTGAAGCCGGAAGACCTGTAGTTGCTGCAGATCTTTTTGGTGATGAAATTGAATATGAAGAGGATGAAGATTCAACTCAAGAGGAAGAGGATGTCTAACCCAAGGATTAAACCATTAGGTAATGAATCAAACTTAGCTACTGGTATTGGAAACAGCACCACTGTTGGTAGTGCTACAGTAGTGAGAGTGGTGAATTCCTCTGGTGGCAGTGTAGTTGTTGGTCTTCAGACCGCTGGTTTTGTTGGTTTTTCAACGTTCACAATGTTGAATAATACAACTGAAATGGTTGTCAAGAGAGCTGACGATCTTATCCATGTAACTGGTGGAACGGTTCAAGTTACAAAAGTAGGTTTTACAAACTAAAACAATGAAACTGATCAGAGAAGAAATCGAACATGTAGAGGTTATCGTTGAAGAACGCAACGGTAAAAAAAGCCTTTATATCGAAGGTGTATTCCTCCAAGGCGACATTAGAAATCGCAACGGGAGAATGTATCCTTGTGAGACACTCGCAAGAGAGGTCAGTCGTTACAACGAAGCCTTTATTCAAAAAGGTCGTGCATTGGGAGAACTAGGTCATCCTGATGGACCAACTGTTAATCTTGATAGAGTTTCTCACAAGATCACTTCTCTTTGTCAGGAAGGTTCAAACTTTGTGGGTCGTGCAAAGATTCTAAGCACACCAATGGGTAATATTGCTAAGTCACTCCTTGATGAAGGAGTAAAACTTGGTGTGTCATCACGTGGTGTTGGATCAGTAACTACTAATAATGAGGGTGTCAATGTAGTGGGAGAGGATTTTATGCTCGCCACTGCAGCTGATATTGTTGCAGATCCGTCCGCTCCAGATGCGTTCGTTGCCGGCATTATGGAAGGAAAAGATTGGGTCTGGGATGGTGGTATTCTTCGTGAAAGAATCGCAGAAAAGACCTACAAAAAAATCAACACACTTGTTGATTCACGTCAACTTCAAGAAAATAAATTAAAGCTTTTCCAAGATTTCTTGGGAAATCTGTAAGTTATAAATAAAGATAGATTAATTACACTTATAAAGTCTTAATCGGAGAGTTCAAATGTCCCGTGGTCAAAAATTACAAGAAATGGAAGTAGGCACTGTTCAATCCAAGTCAGCCGTAAACGCTAGTGCTCAAGCTGCTGTGCCGATGGATACATCGGTGGCTGGTTCCTATGAAGATCTCGGTGGACCTACTCCCGATAACTACAGATCTGACGATGATTCCGCTAAACTGCGTGAACCCAAAGTCAAAACTGTAAGAGATGTTGTTAATCAGGCTGCAAAACCTGCGATGGCCCACGAAGAGGCCGAAGAGGAAATTGATGAAACTCAAGAAATCGTTGCTGAGGAAGAGGAAGTGACCGAAGAAGAAATGGTCGAAACTCCCGAGTATGACATCGAGGAGGATATGACCGCTCTGTTTTCAGGTGAAGAACTTTCCGAAGAGTTTCAAGAGAAGGCCAAAACCATTTTTGAGGCTGCAATCAATTCGAAGGTTGCACAAATCGCCGAAGAAATGGAGCGCATCAACGAAGAGCGCATTGTTGAAGAAATCGACGCTGTAAAAGAAGCTCTCATCGAGCGCGTTGATTCTTACCTGGAGTACGTTGCTGATGAGTGGCTCGTAGAAAACGAGATCGCTGTCGAGCACGGACTCAAATCAGAAATGACTGAATCGTTCCTCTCTGGTATGAGGGAACTTTTTGAAGCACATTATGTTTCCATCCCTGAAGATAGATACAATGTTGTCGAGAGTATGGTAGAAAAACTTGATGAAATGGAGACTAAACTCAACGAGCAGATCGAAAGAAATGTCTCCCTGAACAAACGACTTGCTGAGTCGGTTGCCGATGGGATCGTATCTGAAATTGCTGAGGGTCTTGCCCTTAGCCAAAAAGAGAAGCTCGCCCAACTCGCCGAGAGTGTTGAGTTTGAAAGTGAAGAATCATATCGTGAAAAACTGGAAACTCTGAAGGAGTCATACTTCGGTCAGAGAGTTCAGAAAGAGACTTCAGATCAGGTGCTGAACGAAGAAGCCCCCAGTTTTTACACTGGTGCAATGGGCCAATACCTGAGCATCCTGGATCAAGTCGCTAAAAAGTGAATTTAAGATTATCAAACACAAAAACACTTACCCATAGGTAAAAGCAAATGTTCCAATCTGAACATCTGCAGGAGAAGTGGGCCCCTCTGCTTAATCATGCTGGCCTTGGTGAAATCAAGGACTCCCATCGTAGAGCGGTAACCGCTTGCCTGTTAGAAAACCAAGAGCGCTTTATGCGCGAAGAAAGAGAATTCCTTTTTGAAGGACCAACCAACTCAGGAAACGCTGCCGGTGCTGGTGGTGCTTTCGGTGGTAGCGCCACTGCTGCTGGACCTGTTGCTGGTTTTGATCCTGTTCTGATCTCCCTGATCAGACGTTCAATGCCTAATCTGATCGCCTACGATGTCGCTGGCGTTCAACCAATGAATGGTCCTACTGGACTCATTTTTGCGATGCGTTCACGTTATACCAGTCAGTCTGGAACTGAAACCTTCTTCAACGAGCCCGATTCCGCCTTCTCAGCTCAAGACAAAGGTCTTGATCTGACTGCTGGTTTCACTTCGATTAATGCTGGTTTCGGTACTACCACACAGTCGGGCACTAACCCCTCTGTTCTTGGTTCAAGCGACGCCTCCCAAGCGCTCTACAACGTAGGTCAAGGGATGGTCACAGGTGACGCTGAGAATCTGGATGGCACTGGAAGTAATGCCTTCCGTGAAATGGCTTTCTCAATTGAGAAGGTCACCGTCACCGCAAAATCACGTGCTCTGAAGGCTGAGTATTCCCTGGAACTCGCCCAAGATCTTAAGGCCATTCACGGTCTGAATGCTGAAGCCGAACTGGCGAACATTCTGTCCACTGAAATTCTGGCTGAAATCAACAGAGAAGTCATCCGTACCATCTACAAAGTTGCTGAGTCTGGTGCTCAGGCTAACGTTGCTACCGCTGGTACATTTGACCTTGACGTTGACTCCAACGGTCGTTGGTCGGTAGAGAAGTTCAAGGGTCTGCTCTTCCAGATTGAAAGAGACGCTAACGCGATCGCCCAAAGAACCCGTAGAGGAAAGGGCAACATCATCGTAACATCCGCTGACGTTGCTTCCGCCCTGACTATGGCTGGTGTACTGGACTACACCCCTGCACTCAATGTAAACCTGAACGTTGATGACACTGGCAACACCTTTGCCGGCACCATCAATGGTAAGTATCGTGTATACATCGATCCTTATGCCGCTTCGGGTGGTGCTGAGGCCAACCACTACTATGTTGTTGGTTACAAGGGTTCTAGCCCTTATGATGCAGGTCTGTTCTATTGCCCTTATGTACCTCTGCAGATGGTACGTGCCGTTGGTGAGAACAGCTTCCAGCCTAAGATCGGCTTCAAGACCCGTTATGGTATGGTTGCTAACCCCTTCGCTGAAGGAACCACTCAGGGTCTGGGCGCTCTTACACAAAACGCCAACCGTTACTACAGAAGAGTTAAGGTTACTAACCTTATGTGATCTAAATACTTCCTGTGTGAAGGAAGTGTTGAGGGGACCGAAAGGTCCCCTTTTTTTCTAAATACAAATAAAACAATGAAAAGGTTCAAAGAATTTTGCGAAGCTGCAGGTGATCCAATATCTCCAAGTCAGGTGGTCAAACTTGATGCAGAGGCTCAAAGAAATTTAAGAAATGCTGCCACACCCTCTGGTCCACCACCAATGAGAACAATTAAACGTGACAGATTTGCTGATAAAGTTCGTACATATATGAATAACACTATCTTCTCACCGATGTAAAATGGCTGGTAATCCTTGTTTAGAACAGGTATCAAATAGAAATTTTCTTTCACCTGTCGGATTCAAATTAAAAATTAATAAGTGCCCGAAGGTTGATTTTTTGGCAGTTGCAGCTAATCTGCCAGGATTGACACTTGGAACTGCACTACAACCTAACTATCTGAAAGATATTGATGTGCCTGGTGATAAATTAGTCTATGATGATTTTCGTGTCAATTTTATCGTTGATGAAGATCTAGAAAATTATTCTCAGATTTACAAGTGGATGGTTGGTTTGGGATATCCGAATAGCCAAAAAGATTTTGTTGATATGAAATTAGAGGATGAATATTACCCTAAAGTATCAGATAGAGAAAATCCATACGCTGAATTTTCTGACGGAACATTACAAATTCTGAATAGTAATCTAAGACCCCAAGCATATGTTAAAATAGAGGGTATGTTCCCTGTTGCACTCTCTAGTTTGGATTTTGATGCAACACAAAATGATATTCAATACTTTACCGCATCGGTAACATTTAAATATCTGATCTTCCAACTACTTGATAAAAACTTTGTTGAAGTATGAACCTTGAGACAATTCAGGAGATGTGGGAGAGAGACTCCCAGATAGATCCTGATGAGTTGCACACCGCCTCACTGGCGGTGCCTTCGTTGCACTCTAAATATTATCAGCTATTCAATGATCTAAGACTTCTTCGTGCAAGAGCCAAGAAGAAGCACCAATGTATTCTCCACGAACGTCATCTTTATTATTCTGGAAAGGCTGAACCTGAAATCTATGTTAATGATCCTTTTCCTTACAAAGTAAGGGAGAAAGATGCGTTACAAAGATATTTGGATGCGGACGAAAAACTAATTGAATCTGAACTCAAAATTGAGTATTACAATACGATGATTGAATTTTTGGAGAACATTATCAAAACGATTCAAAACAGAACGTTTCAGATTAAGAATGCTATCGAGTGGCAGAAGTTTATTCGTGGATATGATTAGTATTTCCAAAAAGAATGAAGTATATCTAAAGATTGAGGCTGACCCTCACGTCTATTATGAACTCAGTGATGAATTCACGTTCGATGTGCCTGGGGCTAAGTTCATGCCTCAGTATCGTAACAGGTATTGGGATGGTAAGATAAGATTATTCAATCAAACAAGTGGTGAAATCTACGTCGGTCTTCTTGACAAAATTGTATCCTTCTGTCGAAGATACGACTACGATTACGAATTCTTAAATAACAAGTATTACGGCACTCCCTTTGAAGTCAATGAAATGATTTCAAAGGAGGGTGTGCAAGATTATATGAGCTCTATTTGTTCTCATTCACCCAGAGAGTATCAAGTGGAGGGAGTATACGATGCTCTAAAACATAACAGAAAACTATTAATATCACCGACTGCCTCAGGAAAGTCTTTGATGATTTACACTCTTGTGCGGTACTATATTGATAAAGGACAAAGAATCCTTCTAGTTGTTCCAACGACATCTCTTGTAGAACAGATGTATAAGGACTTTGAGGACTATGGTTGGGATTCTGAGTCATACTGCCACAAGGTCTATTCTGGTAAAGAGAAAGAAGACGATCGACCAGTTACTATCACAACTTGGCAATCAGTGTACAAACTTGATCGCAAATTTTTTGAGAAGTATAACGTAGTAATTGGAGACGAGGCACACCTTTTCAAAAGTAAATCATTAGTCAATATTATGACTAAACTTCATCACGCGAAGTATCGTTTTGGATTCACTGGAACATTAGATGGCACACAAACACACAAGTGGGTATTAGAGGGATTGTTTGGTCCAGCTTATAAAATTATTCGTACAGATGAATTAATCGAAAAAGGCCACCTAGCTAAATTAGACATCAAGATACTTTTACTCAAACATAAACCACAGAAGTTTGAAACATTTGAAGATGAAGTTCAATTTATCATACAACACGAACAGAGAAATAAATTTATTCGTAATCTTGTTAGAGACTTGAAAGGCAACACACTAGTTCTTTATAGTCGTGTAGAGACTCACGGAGAGGTAATTTACGATCTCATAAATAATTGTAACGATGAACGAAAAGTCTTTTTTGTTCACGGTGGAGTTGATGCAGAAGAAAGAGAAGAAATAAGAGCTATCACTGAAAGGGAAAATAATGCAATCATTGTTGCTTCATACGGAACTTTCTCAACTGGCATCAACATCAAGAACCTTCACAACGTAGTTTTTGCATCACCCAGTAAATCAAGGGTTAGAAATCTGCAATCCATAGGAAGAGTTTTACGTAAAAGTAATAGTAAAACAAAAGCCACTCTTTACGATATTGCAGATGATACAACATATGGTTCTAGAAAAAATTATACCTTGAATCATCTCATTGAGAGAGTAAAAATCTATAATGAAGAGAACTTTAACTATGAAATAATTCCTATCAAAATGGGGCAACTATGAAAGATATGTACGCAATTATAAAATTAGTCAGTGGAGAAGAGGTGTTTGCACAAGTAGAAGAATTTTACGATGATGATGTAAAAGCCATTCTCGCCATTGACCCTTGCATCATCAAAGAAATACCATCAAGAAGGCAGAACTTTAGTTACTATAAAGTAGATGCCTGGATGAAAATGAGTGATGATCGTATTCATTGTATTGAACTGAAACACGTAATTTATTACACTAGATGTGACAATCATGAACTGATTGGTGCATACAAGAAGTGGGTGAGGTCTCTAAATAAGGACGATGAAGAAGATACCACACCTGTAAAGGTTGGAGTCTCTACTCATCTAGGGTATGTTTCTTCTGTCGAAGAGGCTAGAGATAGCTTAGAAAAGATCTTTAAGCTGTAGAGCCATTTTTTCAACCCTGACAGAGTTATTATACAGAGATTTGACAGCCTTGTCAAGCCTCAAACATTTTGATATAATGTTAAGGTGATTATAAAAAGGGTCGATATGTACGCCGTAATGATGACAAAAAGACGCAGATCAGAACACTACGTCAACAACAAAGATTTTCTTGCAGCCATTGTTGAATACAAGGCTAACGTTCGCCGTGCACAAGAACAGGGTGAACCTAAACCACGTATCACAAATTATCTTGGCGAATGTTTTCTAAAGATCGCAACTCATTTATCCTATAAGCCAAACTTCGTGAACTATATGTTCAAGGATGATATGATTTGTGATGGGATTGAAAACTGCGTTCAATACATCAACAACTTCGATCCAGAAAAATCTTCTAATCCGTTTGCTTACTTTACTCAGATTATCCACTACGCATTTCTGAGAAGAATTCAAAAGGAGAAGAAGCAACTTGAGATTAAGTCAAAAATTATTGAAAGAAGTGGGTATAGTGAAGTGTTCTCAGATGATGGTATGATGGCTGGAACTGAGAGTGACTACAATACAATCAAGGACAACATTAACTATCGGTACAATTGATGATCTACATTGGAGTTAAATCGTGAAAGTTGCAATCATCACAGATCAACACTTTGGTGCTCGCAAAGCTTCAAAACTCTTTCACGAATTCTTTCTTAAATTTTACAATGAAGTCTTCTTTCCCACTCTAGAACGGGAAGGTATCACCACAGTCATTGATATGGGTGATACCTTTGATAGTCGTAGAGGTATTGACTTCTGGGCTTTAGATTGGGCGAAAGAAAATTACTATGATCGTCTTCAGAAGATGGGTGTTACTGTTCATACGATCATTGGTAACCATACTGCATATTATAAAAACACTAACGATATCAATGCAATCTCTCTCCTTCTGAGAGAGTATGAAAATGTCATCTGTTATTCAAGGGCCACTGAAGTCAAGTTTGATAAACGCAATATTCTTTTCATCCCTTGGATCAACCAAGAGAATGAATCTGAGACAAATGATCTGATCAAAAAGTCAAAATCCAAATGTGTGATGGGTCACCTTGAACTCAAGGGATTCAATGCAAACAAGTTAGTGGTGATGGATCACGGTGCCGATAGTGGTGTTTACAAAAAGTTTGATCTAGTATTGTCGGGTCACTATCATACTAGAAGTTGTAAAAACAATATTCGTTATCTGGGTAATCCCTACGAATTGTATTGGAGTGATGTTGATGACCCAAGAGGATTCCATATCTTTGACACTGAAACCTTAGAGATCACCCCTGTCAATAATCCATTCAAGATGTTTTACAACATCTACTATGAGGACACTCCTCACCAACTTCTAAAATCAGTTGATTACAGTGACAAGATTGTAAAAGTTGTTGTCCGCAAAAAATCAGACCCACTTCAGTTCGAAAAGTTTATTGACAAACTTTACAAGTCAAATGTACACGAACTGAAAATAGTTGAGAACTTTGACTTTGCAGGTGTTTATGACACTGAGGATTTGGAGAGTGATGAATCTGAGGATACTGTTAGCATCTTGAATAGATATATTGATGAAGCTGAAGTTGAAATGGACAAAGCAATGTTAAAAAATATTCTCAAGGAAGTTTACATCGAAGCTTGTGAGGCTGACTGATGTACATTCTCACCATCGATGGTAGAGAAGATCAAGGAGCTTATGCCGTTGAGAACGAAGATGGTGATAAAGTACTTTTTATTTTTGAAGAGGAGGATGATGCAGAAAGATATGCAATGATGTTGACTCTATCAGATGAAACTTATAAAAGACTTCAGGTTATAGAAATTGATGAAGACCTTGCCATAAAGGCGTGTGAGTCTTATGATTATCCATATGTTGTAATTCAGTCCAACGACTTGGTGATTCCAAAAGATTATGATAAGATTTAAAAACATTCGATGGAAGAACTTTCTCTCTACTGGAAATCATTGGACAGAAGTTAGTCTTGACAAGAATGAAACGACTCTGATCATCGGAACGAATGGTGCAGGTAAGTCCACCATTTTGGATGCGTTGACATTTGTGTTGTTCAACAAACCTTTTCGTAAAATTAATAAACCTCAACTGATCAATTCTACGAATGAAAAGGACTGTAAAGTAGAGATTGAATTCGATATTGGAACCAGAAATTATAAAGTTGTCCGTGGTATCAAACCATCTCTGTTTGAGATCTGGGTAGATAATAAGATGTTGAATCAAGACTCTGCATCCACTGATCAACAAAAATATCTTGAGAATAATATCCTTAAGTTGAACTATAAATCGTTCACACAGATTGTGATTCTAGGATCTTCAACCTTTGTTCCTTTTATGCAACTTCCTGCAGCCAGCCGCAGAGAGGTGATTGAGGATATTCTTGATATTCGTATCTTCTCTGCAATGAACTCTGTGATCAAAGATAAGATTCGTCAAGAGAGAGATGAGATCAAAGTCTTAGAACTGAAGAAAGATGGTCTTGCCGATAAAGTGGATATGCAACGGGGATTTATCGAAGAGTTAGAGTGTCGTGGAAACGCCAATATCAATGACAAGAAAGAAAAGATCGCCAATATCACAGACCAAATTGGCGTTTATATGAAAGAGAATGCAACTTTAGAAGAGGATGTATTCAAGTTCACTAGTGAACAGAGTATTGTTTGTGGTGCAGACAAAAAGTTATTGAAGCTTAACAATCTTCGTGGTAAAATTACACAAAGGGTATCATCGTTATCCAAAGAGTTGGACTTCTTCAAAGAGAATACGGTTTGCCCGACCTGCACACAGACGATTGACGAATCGTTTCGCTTAAATAGAATCGAAGACGTTCAAGATAAAAATCAGGATCTCCAGAAAGGTTTGAAAGAACTTGAGGAGACCATACAGTTTGAACAAGAAAGAGAACGTCAATTTAGTGCTCTTTCTAGGGAGATTACAAAACTAACACATGACATTTCTCAAAACAATACTAAGATTTCTGGACTACAACGACAGGTCGGAGATCTGGGAACTGAAATTCAAACGATTGCCGATCAGTTACAGAACAGAAATACTGAACATGAGAAGCTAACTAAACTGCAAGAACAACTGAATAGTACATTCGATCAATTAGTAACCCGTAAGACGGAAGTAAATCACAAAGATTTCATTTATACCTTGTTGAAGGATGGTGGTGTAAAAACCAAGATCGTCAAAAAATATCTGCCGTTGATCAATAGACAGGTCAATCGGTATTTACAGATGATGGATTTTTACATCAACTTCAACTTGGATGAAGAGTTCAACGAAAAGATCAATTCACCCATTCACGAAGACTTCTCTTATGCAAGTTTTTCAGAGGGTGAGAAGATGCGTATCGATTTGGCTCTATTGTTCACTTGGAGAGAAGTCGCCGCTTTCAAAAATTCCACGAACACAAATTTGTTGATTATGGATGAAGTCTTTGATAGTTCTCTTGATGGTTTCGGCACTGACGAATTTTTGAAGATTATTCGTTACGTCATCAAAGATGCCAATATCTTTGTCATCTCTCACAAGGACGGGTTGCAGGACAAATTTGCAAGTGTCATACAGTTTGAAAAAATCAAGGGTTTTTCACGTATGGTATCTACAGATGCCCAGGAATGATGCAAGTCCCCAACAGGTTTCACCACTCTAAGAAAGAACAGAAGGTTAGACTGAAACCTCAACAGTTGAGACAGTCTCGTGCACGCCTGAAGTTCTTAAAGAAGAAGCTGAAGATAAATACTTAGAAAGTTTAGTTTCATGAAAACTTTTGGCCAGTTTTTAGAGGACTTATATCTGATTGAACAGGAATCAGTGCAGGGTTCTTTATTCACACGGAAAGGAACACCACAAAATTTTAGAGGTGGTAGAACTCCTTTCGTTGCGACAGACCCTATTAAGCAAGGCCAAAGTAGCCCATTACCCACGTCATCTAAACCACCACAATCTTCACCAGGTCAACTATCTTTGAATGTAAATCGTAGACTTACAACATCAAGGCCTGGTGCAACTGTTCGTGCGACTGGCCCTAATATGGATAAGTTTCCTCAGTTGCAGAGATTTACAAATCAAGGTACGAATGTTTTAAAACAAGTCTCCAAAGCTGCGGCGGCCGCCAGAGCTTTAAGAACTGCAACTCCACTTGGTGCTGCAGCTGCGGTGATGAGTCCTACACCCACAGGTGACGCAACTCTCACTGGTGCCTTAAAAAGAGGTGACTATAAACCAAAACAAGGGCCAAGAGGTGGAGATGAAGGTCTGACAAGAGCTCAGTCATTTGATAAAGCTTTCAAGTCAGCAAGACGTGCAGGGAAGTCTGGATTTGAATGGAGAGGTGGTACGTACACTACAAAGGTCAAGTGATGGACAGTTGAGAAACTGGCCACAAGACCCTTGGCGACCCTGCCAGGGGTTTTATAATATACGCATACTGAAAGAGTCCTATGTCCGTCCGTTTTGAGATCAAAGATCAACTTGCACGACTTCTTGCACAGGAAGATCTCATTGTCGAACACAAGAATGTTGAGACCGCTTCCTTTGATGTAGATCGTCGTGTCTTAGTTCTTCCATTGTGGGAAAGGGCTTCATCTGAAGTCTATGATATGTTAGTTGGACACGAAGTCGGTCACGCACTGTATACTCCCAACGAAGACTTCTCTACACTCAAAGCTCCGAAATGTTACCTTAATGTTGTTGAGGATGCACGTATTGAAAAGTTAATCAAACGTCGTTACCGTGGTCTTGGTAAATATTTTATTCGTGCTTATAAGGAACTCAATGAACAAGACTTCTTTGGAACCAAAGAATCTGATCTGACAAAGTTTTCTTTTATCGATCGAATCAATCTGTTTTTCAAGGGGAATGATGAGATTCGGTTCACCGACAAGGAGACTGTGTACGTAGATCGAGTTGCGTCAATTATGACCTTTGAAGAGGCTTGTCGTCTTGCAGAAGAAATATATGAATTTGCTAAAGAGGAGAAAGAGAATCAAGAACAACTTCCTGATGTGAATCTGAACACTGAGAATAAATCTGGCTCTGTCGGTACATCTCAAGAATCTGAGGAATCTGACGATTATGATTCTGAAGAACCGCAACCTGGTGAGTCTTATGGTGGGACTGCAGACAAGTCTGAATCTGGTTTTGATTCACCAGGTGATCACTCATCGTATAATGAGGGTGTGACAGTAGACAACTTTGATCAAAAAGTTGAAAGTCTGCGTAGTAATAGTAGAATTGATACTCGATACGTTCAGATCCCTCAAGTGAATTTGAATACAGTTGTGATTCAAAATCAAGAGGTATGGAAAGTGCACGATGAAGAACGTAAGATATTGGCGGAACGTGATGCCGATCACGGTTATCAATACGACCGCACGGCTTATCACCGTGATGAGTATAAGAGATTCAAAAAGTCTGCCCAGAAAGAGGTAAGTTACCTTATCAAAGAATTTGAATGTCGCAAATCAGCCACATCTTACGCACGTGCGTCTACCTCTAGGACTGGAGTTCTTGATACATCTAAGTTGCATACTTACAAGTTCAACGAGGATCTATTCAAAAAGATTACTGTGTTGCCTGATGGTAAGAATCACGGTTTGATCTTCATTCTTGATTGGTCAGGATCGATGTCCAATATTCTGAAAGATACTGTCAAACAACTTCTCAACCTCGTGTGGTTCTGTCGCAAAGTCAATATTCCATTCGAAGTCTTTGCTTTCACAAATGACTGGTTGATCAACGGTGATCGGATGCCGTGCGTTTATCCCTCTGATTCAATTCACCAAAAGTTCAACGTCAACGATCTGGTTGTTTCGTCTGGTTTTAGTCTTATGACTTTCCTTTCAAGTCAGACTTCTGCCAAAGATTTTGAATATCAGTGTGAAAATCTTTTCGTCCTTTCTTGCAGTCAAGATGGGATGCGTCAACTTGGATTGTCTGGCACACCTCTTAATGAGGCTTTGATTACCCTACACCAACTGATTCCTGATTTCAAAAAACGATTCGGTGTTGAGAAATTGAACACGATTATTCTGACCGATGGTGAAGCTCAATACATCCCTTACTTTGTTGAATTTCAACGCAAGGACGGTAAGATTGTTCAAGGTTTCAACAACATTGACTCCTACACCTGCCTTCGTGATCGTAAACTAGGTCGTGTCTATCAGATCTGTGATCGATACTTTGGATTGACACATACTATCTTGACTAATTTGACAGAACGTTTTAGTGATGTCAACTTCATCGGTATCCGTCTTGCGTCGGGATCTGAGCTACGTCGTTTTCTTGATCGTCACCTTTCACTTTCTGACATCAATGACGTTATGTTAAAATGGAAGAAGGACAAGTCTGTCGCGATCGATAATATGGGTTATACTAAGTTCTTCGCGATGTCATCTCAGTCTCTCTCTAATGATACTGATTTTCAAGTGCAAGAGGATGCTAGTAAGTCTCAGATCAAGTCTGCTTTTATCAAATCACTCAATTCTAAAAAGTTAAACAAGAAAGTTCTGTCACAGTTTATGGAGTTAGTTGCGTGAACATTTTTGTCACAAGCGAATGCCCACGTCAGTCGGCACAAGTCTTACCAGACAAACACATTGTCAAAATGCCACTGGAGAGCTGTCAGATGCTCTCCATTATTTTTTCGTCTTGGTATTACAACTGGGGTGAGATTCATCGAATCGATGGGGAGCCTTACAATACAAAGAAAGGAGCCTTTCGTAATCACCCTTGCACACAATGGGCGGGTCAAAATTATTACAACACAGCCTGGTTGATTGCACACGGAATTGCATTGTCCACTGAATACACACACCGTTACGGCAAAATGCATTCTTGTAATTCAACACTTTTTGAAGCTAAAAAAATCTTTCACCATAAGACTGGTAAGTCCATTACTTGTTACTGTATGGCTGATAAATTTGCACGTGCTATGCCCGAAGAGTTCAAGTATAATGAAGACATAGATACTTTTGATGCGTACAAAAAGTATGTTGCATCTAAACCTTGGGTCTCTGAAAATTACCTCAAGTGCCCTGAAAGAAAGCCTTCGTGGATCGAATGAATAATTACCCTATAAAATCAGAAAACCCTTACGTCGTGAAGATCATACCCAGTAAAAAAAGATGGGGTATTTACAGACGTGATAACTCTCATAAACTTGCAGATTTTAAATCGGAAATCGAAGCTTACTCTGCGAGACGAGCACTGATCGATTATGAAAATGACTCAACTTGATAGACACTGTTACAGTAAAGTAAACAATGAGTGGGTCATAGTAAAGACATATACTCTTGAGTATCAGAAAATACCTTATAATATTGCAACGATACTAGAATGTTCAAGACGTTTGAGACAAGTTCTCACACCAGACTTATTGACAAAAAAGTATCGACTGGAAAATGAAACGAATCCAATGTATGGTCATTGTTACCATACAACACAAGCAATGTTCTACTTGTTGGACACTCATACTTTAGATCCCATTAAAGGTCGTGATTGGAGAGGAGACGATCACTGGTGGTTGAAAGATAAAGAGAATGGATTTATTGTCGATATGACAGCGGATCAATATTATTCAATAGATAAAGAGCCTCCCTATGATAGAGGCAAAGTTTCATCCTGGTATGGTTGGAAACAGAGACCGCATAAGAGAACTTTAGACTTGATTACTAGACTTCAGATGGACAGTTATCTGGCTGTCCACTGCCCCATCTTACCCCGTTGATTTAGTTGTATACTACATACATACCAATGAGGTTCCAATTCAATGTCTATTCCCAATATCGTTGATGCACTTCGAGATGCATACGGTGAAAAAATCACTTCGGGCGATGTGCGTGGATACTGTGCCGCACACGGCATCTCTTACCCGACTGTCACCCGCAAACTGGAACAACACAAAGTTCGTCGTGGTGTTTGGGATTTGACGATTCAAGAAAAACTAGAACAGACCTATCAAGCTCCCGCTGGTGCACCTGCTATCAATGTTACCGCTGGGGAACATCAAGATCTAATTCCTGATAAGGACAATCAATATGTCCCGTTCGGGAACTTTAAGGATGTGAAGAAAATCATTCAGTCCCGTTTATTCTATCCGACCTTCATCACTGGTCTCTCTGGTAATGGCAAAACATTCTCTGTCGAACAATCTTGTGCTCAACTCAAACGTGAACTCATCCGTGTTAATATCACAATCGAGACGGATGAAGATGACCTTATCGGTGGCTTCCGTCTTGTGGACGGCAACACTGTTTGGCATAACGGTCCTGTGGTTGAGGCTCTTGATCGAGGTGCCATATTGCTTCTCGATGAAATCGACCTCGCTTCAAACAAAATCCTTTGTCTGCAAAGTGTTCTCGAAGGCAAAGGTGTTTTCCTGAAGAAGATTGGTCGTTGGGTCAAACCTGCATCTGGATTCAACATCATCGCAACTGCTAATACCAAAGGTAAGGGTTCTGATGATGGCCGTTTTATTGGAACTAATGTGTTGAATGAGGCGTTTCTTGAACGATTCCCTGTGACCTTCGAACAGGAGTATCCGTCGCCTAAAATTGAACAGAAGATTCTAGAGTGTGTCTGTCTCAACCTTAACATCAATGATCCAGAGTTTTGTCAACGACTCGTTGATTGGGCTGACATCATTCGTAAGACGTTCTACGATGGTGGGATCGAAGAGTTGATCTCTACTCGCCGTCTGGTTCACATCATTCGTGCCTATTCTATTTTCGCCGATAAAGTCAAAGCGATTCAAGTTTGTCTTAACCGTTTTGATGAAGAGACTAAATCATCCTTCCTTGATCTGTATGACAAAGTTGATGAAACGGTTGACGTAAAACAGAATGAGGTGGTAGAATGACAACGTGTTTTTATGAGTATGTGTGATGGCCGACTCTATACCTAGAGATGGACACGAGTGGGGGTATGACTATACTCCCCTTAGTAATTATCTTGATTCAATGTACCCCGACATCCCAAATGATTGTAAAGAACCTATCGTCATGAATGAATTTAAAGTAGAACTCACTAACACGAATGGGTTCTGGAAATATGAAGAGGACAAAACACTCAAAGAAATCGAACAATATCTGACTAGTACCTACCATTCTCACTACACATCGGAGAAGTCTCAAACTCAAACTCTGGATCTTATTGAGAGTATTGGTGACGCCGAACCTTTCACCAGATCTAACGCGATCAAATACCTGTCGCGGTTTGGTAAAAAGAACGGCAAATCCAAACTTGACATTTTGAAAGCCATCCATTATTGTATTCTTCTCTACCACTTTTCTGGTCTTCACAATGAACGCAAAGACACCTATGAAACTTTCT
>Ga0194124_10002753_pt1 | contig 19420 bp, 10 predicted proteins | sample TA2KigCas0mmetaG_FD_148605 | JGI IMG/M metagenome (GOLD analysis project Ga0194124, IMG submission 148605) | Freshwater microbial communities from Lake Tanganyika, Tanzania - TA2015031 Kigoma Deep Cast 0m | ecosystem: Environmental > Aquatic > Freshwater > Lake | place: Tanzania: Lake...
AAAGAGATCATACCAATACACAACTTAATAATCTGGTTTCTCAATTGACTCCGCCATCATAATATGACTTTTCCGTATCCATATATAAGTAATTTTACAAGTAGTTATAATAGTGCTTCTTATTTTTCAGAAGCAGATGCTATTTTATATAATCAAACCACAGATTTACCTGATCTATTTTTTGGAAAGTCTGAAAGGGATGTAAGTGAATGTTCATATTATAATACCATAGGCGAACAAAATGGATGGAAATACAAAAAACCATCAATAAAATATTTGTCAGATATTGGAGTGTATAAAGACGTTGATAGCAACTCTATAACATACAATTATAGAAAAACAATAACGGATTATATTAATTATAAAAATAACTTTTTGTTAGATATAAAATCGGATCTGTCATCATCTAATGTTTTTGAAGGTCAACATGTAGTTTCTTATAATTTTTTGAGAAATGTAGCAGGTAGTCAAGAATATCCATTAATTATTTCTGATATTTCTCCATCAAGAACTGAATTAAAATTGATACCATCATTTGTAAAAAGATCAAATGACAACAAAATTTTTTATGAAAATTTAGCATTTGAATCATTTTCTAGAAAATTGGTTTTGATTGAAGATATAGTAGAATTATTATCAACCTCCACATCAAAATATAATTGTAACGAGAATTATAAAAATTATTCCGTTCAATTTCCAGATCAAATTTTACTTCTAAAAAAATCATTTGGTTTTAAAACAGATGAAGATACTATTATTTTTATAAATAATATATATAATGGCGCTAAGGAACTTAAATTAAATTTATCGAACCAAATAACTATAAAAAATTTATTTGGAATCAACAATCATATAAAATATTGGTTATATACATATTCAAAAAATATTGTATCTTTTGATGAATTATTTCAACAAATACGTTACATAATTGAAAGAGAATATTTGACACAATTGGAAATAATTAATATTTTCAATTCGGATTTGGCTCTAAATTTACAAATTATATCTAATATTGTATATGAATTGTTCGTAAAACAAGTTATAACTATTGTTCAAAATATATTTGTAAATAAATTTTATTCGTATTATAAAAATGGATTAAATTTTGGAAACGGAGTGATTATAAGATATTTAGATCATTCTTATACAAATCAAAATGAAACGGATGACAAACACATAGAACTGTTGATAAAATTAGATTCGCCTTTATCAAATGAATATGATGTTAAGACTTTATGTTGGATTTCAAATGTCAGTATCGCACCAATAGTTCAAAGTGTAATCTTAATTAACAAAACAGAACTCAAAACTTTCAACATATCCGGTCCTGATTTTTCAATACCAATGTTAAATTCAGAAAAACATTCGGTTAGAGACATTGCTTCTTTGAACAATAACGTTACAGATAGAGATTCTTCTTTAATTAATGCAACAAAAAAATTAAAAACATTAAATATAGATTACTCTGATTTCTCTAATTTCGTATTGTTTTCCTCTGCCGCAGTTAGAATAAAAATATTCAAAAATAAATTAGAATCAATAAATACACTCAATTCTAATATTAAAATTTCTTCAATATCCGCAAGTAATTCTACTAATTTAATAGTATCGTCATCATTTACAACACAAATTCAAAATTATGATAAAACGATAAATGAAATTTTCAATTCTTTCGATGGATTTGAATCTTATTTATATAATAATCAAAATTTGATAAGTGGAAGTTTAGATAACATAAATTCAAATTATTATAATTACATTTTAGATGCCGAAGAATTTGACACTCAAAATTCAGATAATTTAACAAATAATACACCAGAAAATATAAAAAATGATGAAAATAATTCTGATTATTTATTATTTCTGACAATGATTGGTCATCATTTTGACAATATATATTTATATATTAGATATTATCCAATTCTAAATAATTCAGAATCCAGTGATAGTCATGTTTCTGATTTTGTATATTACATGTTAAAAACATTTGGATGGAATACGTCCACCGATTTCGCAAATAAAAATCAAATTGATGTTTATCTTAATAATAAATTGTCTTATAAAGATAAAACGGAGACAATTTGGAAGAGAATATTAGATACTTTGCCTCAAATTTATAAGACAAAAGGAGCACAAGAATGTATCAATTTGATACTTGCGTGTCATGGTATTCCATTAAACATTTTAACTATACGTGAATTTGGAAATAATGATGTTTATAAGAATAAAAAAACAAGTTATCTATTTGATGCAAAATATTATTTTACAAAATATAATTCTTCAAATGAATTTGTTGAAATACCATATTCTAATTCAGCTAAAAGTTTAGAATTCACTTTTAAACTTGATAAAGATTATAATGTAAATGATATCGTTGATTTGGCATCAAAAGATAATTATTGGAAAATATATTTGCAAAAAACTAAACAAAATGATTATGGAAATATTTATTTCAAGTTATTAGATAAATCAATTCAAATTGAAAATGTTCCTGTATTTAACAAAGATAGATTTTATAATGTTTTATTGAGACGTAATAATACTTCGTCGTATTATGACACTAATATAGATGAAAATTATGTGCCTATAAAATATGATTTAATAGTAAAATCTCACGATGCGGACAGAGAAACTTTTTCAAAATCAGGAAGTATATTTTTAACACGCACATATAATGAAAGCTTTGTAGAAAATGGATCTTTATATTTTGGAAATTATTCAAATTCTTCAAATAAATTTACGGGGTTATTAGATAAAATAAATTTGATAAAAAATTCTATTAGCGATGAATATTTTGATGAATATTCTAAGAATTTTAATTTTTATGGAAATTCTGAATCTGAAAACTCTTTTGATAATTTAATTTTTAAATACAATTTTGATTATCCTGTTAATCTGGGACCGGTTTCTTCTTCTGGACAATTAATTGCAAGCACAAATAGTGCTAGTATTACGTTACCTTTGATACCTGGGGGGTCGTATTATTATCGAGCTGTTGCTACCTACTCCCAACCTTCCTTAACTGTAGCCACAACATTTTTACCTGATCCCAATTTTATAAAATTGTCTTACTATCCGATATATTACGGAAATTCATATCAACTTCAATATAGCGATGGTCCATTTGGACCAGAATGGATCAATTATGGAAATGCTATTACAAATCTAACTTCAATTAGTCCTGATTTTCCAGAAGGCAAGGTTGGAATAAGTGGAAGTGCGTATAATTTTTCATCTAATTCTGTTACGCAATCTAACTCATGTACTTATTATTCGCAGTCAATTTTTCCCTATCAATTTTTTGAGGTAAATATTGCTCAATCACTAACCGTGTCTAAATTTGGTCCTAATAAATTAAAAAATAATAAAATAAGAAAAATTGAACAGGAATTGACATCATTTCCGTCACCAGTTCAAAGTGTTGTAAAAAATATAAATCAAATGTCGCCTGATTCTAATATATTGGGTGTATATGTTTCTCCTTTTAAATCAAAAGACGACGATATTATTAATTTTTATGGGGATTTAGATTTAATGGATTACATTGGCGATCCTGGAAATATATTCGAATCAAAATATAAATCGTTGAATGACTTAAATGAAAATTATTATAAATTTGGAGGAGAACGAGTTTTATATCAAGAATTTTTAACTATATATAAAAATTATATTGATAATTCTATATTTGATACAATTAAGAACATAGTTCCAGCAAGAACTAAATTTATAAGTGGAATTTTAATAGAACCATCTTTGTTAGAAAGATCTAAAATTCCTACAAAGCCGATATATAAAGAAGAAATTGCATCTTTTAATGGAAGTGTAAATATTTATAATACTGCGACTACGGAGATTTTTCCTGTCGATAGTTATAACATCTTAGTAAATTCCTCGGAGAAAACTTCTTCTTATGTAAAATCTTATAACGTTAATAATGGTTATATATCATCAGACGGAAATGAATATTATTTCAATCAATATATTCAACAAGATGGATTATTTTATGACAATATTCATAAATCGTCATCTTTTTTGAGAAAAATAGAAGAAATTCAAGAACTATATGGAAATGAAAGTAAATCAAATCCTATTTCGATTAATTTATACAAAGTAATATCAGTTCCATCATCCTCTTATGTCAAACAAATAGGAGAACCATATATTCTTAATGCAAATAATAATTTATCTATAACAAATATATATCCATTCCAACATTTATCTTACAAAAATAAACCATTGGAAAAATTTCAAATTTACTTGAATACTTCTTCTTATGTTCCTATTTATTATGATAAAAATGACAAAGCATTGACTGTTTCAGATTCATCTATAGCATCGATAAATTTCAGTTTAGACCAAGTTTTTGTAAAATCAAGAAATACAACAATAACTAACATAATTAGTCCATATGAAATAACATCATCAGTCGATTCTATATCATATTCTCCAGTTTTAACTCAAAGTTTATCGTTAAGTCAAAGTATTTTCATTATATAAAATAATAAAAAACATAAATTTAAACTATTTATATACATATGGCATATCTAGATAACAAAACAATAATCGTCGATGCTACACTAACCAAAAAAGGTAGAGAGTTATTGGCACAAAACGGAAATTTGAATATAACTTCGTTTGCATTAGCAGATGACGAAATTGATTATAGTCTATACGATCCAAATCATCCACAAGGATCAAATTTTAATGATTTTGCTATAAGAAAAACGCCAATTTTAGAAGCTTTTTTTGATGAAACTCAAGTAATGAAATATAAATTGGTTACATTGAATCAAGGAATTACAACAATACCTGTTATATCATTAAATGCGACTAATATAAATGTTCCTTCGACTTTCACAGGCGATTCTATAATTTCACCAAGCACTAATCCTTCATATAATACAACTTTGGGATATACTGCTATATTGGCAAATAGAAATGTAGGAACAATCGTTCCAACAATCAACGTAACTGCAAATACTGTGTCAAATACTGTTACATCTTTTTCAGGTGTTGCAGTGGAGAGTTCCCAAGTAGTAATTGGTTTACAATTTAAATTTTTAGTAAATCCTGGAGTAGGAGAAACTACAACCACAACTTTAACAATTATTGGAAATGAAAGTGGTGGAAGTGTAACTATCCCTATAACAGTAACTGTTTAATTTTTATGATATTCAAACAATTTGAACCAACTGATAAAATTGGTGGAAAGATAAATAGAGTCTCATCACCATTGTGGCCAGGAGGCGATGTCAATGCACTCCAATCTTCATTTTACACCAATCCATATCAAACAGTATCAACCGGATCAAATATAAATGATTTGAAAAACGGATTATATTATACTGATGTATATTATGCGGGCGAACCCGCATTTTCACTTGCATTTGGAAATCAATATGGAAGCGGAAGTTCAATCACGGATACAAATACCGTTAAAGCATTTCCAAGTAAAGTAATATATTCTCAATTTAAAAATATATTATTAAATGTATCTGAAAAATCATTTACATTTGCTACATCTTCAGCAACAACTTATATAAGTTCGTCAAATGTTTATATAATTTCATTTACAACTAGTAAATTTAAAGATAGGTTGGATGAAGGACATATTCAATTTTCTCTCTCTGGATCTAACGGAATATTCAATTTTGTAGACGATTCTTCACCAGATACCATATTGGATAGTTATAATATCGTTAGCGGAAGTATTCAAAACGGAATATCAGTGACATATAAAATAAATGGTGCCACAGATTATCGTGGTTTAGGTAGAATTTATCCAAAAAATGGTATAATCGTATTGAATGCGGATAAGATATCACAATTAGTTGGAACAAACTTGACACCGTTGTTAGAAATAGGATCGAGCTATCAGTTAAACCACAATAAAATATTCAATTCTATCAAATTGTGTTCGGATAGTTATTTTCAAGTAAGAAAATCAGAATATTTGCCATCAAAATATTACTTTGTAAGAGTTAAAAACCAAGAATTTAATTATTCTAACAATCCAACATTTGTATTATCACCTACTACAGGAAAATTAAGATATCCAGAGTTTTATACTGATCCAAGAACTTATATAACTACAATTGGATTGTATAATGAAAATAATGATTTAGTTGCTGTAGCAAAAACTAGTCAGCCAATCCTCAAAAAATTTGATAATGAATGTTTGATAAAAGTAAGACTAGATTTCTAAAATGATTAAATCATTAAAGAGAAATGATATACGATACACACCATTTGTCGCCAATAAATCTTGGAATTCTCAAAATCAAAGATTTGAAGATTTAATAAGTTGGCAAAGTGGAAGTGAAAGTGGTTCGCTATTTTTAACTTTTTTTGATTATGATGATGGAACACAAATGTCAGCAATATCATCTGCATTTTCGTCTGGGATTGCATATCAACAACAAGACGCTGATTTTTTAAAATTTAGAATAGGAAAAGAAATAACAGGTTCCACATTTTATCCATTGGGGAATCAATATTATAATCCAGAAACAAATCCTGTTAATATTGATGAAAGTTATCAATCATTAGTTTATAATAATGCAAAAAATTTCTATTATAAAGAGAGTGAAAATCCTACAAAAATATTTGGATTAGAATCTTTAGATCCAAGTAATGTAAATAGAACTTTGCCAAAACAAATTTCTGTATTTAATATTCCTGTAAATAAATTCGGAGAAAAAATAGAACCAAACAGTGTAAAAATTGTTCATGATTCGCCAATTGGATATACAATAGTAATAGATGATGGTAATAATAATTTGAAAGTGAGTGGTAGCACATTTTCTGATATTCAAAACGCAAGATACAACTGCGTTTCAGCTAATATAACACATACAAAATTGGATCAAATTTATGATACAACTCAAAAATCAGCATCAGTTTCTACATCACCTTCCAATTTAACTGTATCTACAACCTATAACGGAAATTCAAATGCACCAACTAATGCGGGAATATATACAGTATTTTCAGAGATATCCGATGGATTTTACTGCGGAAATAAAACAGATTCTTTCACTATAAACAAAGCACAAGCAACAGTAACTGTCGATAGTGTTTCAAATACATATACAGGAACAAGATTTGATGTAACAGTGACAACCAATCCACCAAATTTAAATTATAGTATCGTTTATAAAAAAGACCTCAAAAACGGCCCTATATCTAATCCTATTGATGTTGGAACATACTATGCAACCGTTACAATTGAAGATGCAAATTATTTTGGAACTGGAACAGGAACATCAACAGTGTCTTTGCCAGTTTCTGTCATAACTTTCAATTCTATTCAAAATGTCACATATGGAGATGTGTGGGAAATTCAACCAATTGCAGTTGACAACGTAAACAAATTTCCAATTAATTTTACGATTACTTCTGGAAATAATTTGGCAACAATAAGTAATAACAAAATTTCATTGATTCCTAGTAAAGCCGCAATTTCTTTGGGAACGGTAACCGTGACAGCAACAACTGTTCCAAATATCTTTGGAATAAGTCCTGTATTTACAACTCAAACATTTACAATAAATCAAAAACTACTTACAATAACTGGAGTTTCAACTACAAATAAAATAATTGGTTCTGGATTTACAATTTCTATTAATAATACAAATAGTTCATTGAACGGTGTAATTCACGGTGATTCGGTTTCTATAAACACATCACCTTCAACAGGAACAATTACTTCAGATTCTAAAATGGGGATTTATCCAGTATCATTTAATAATTATACTATATCAGGAACTCATTCGTCTAAATATACTTTACAACAACCATATTTAACGGTTCAAGTTACATCAACAAAAATAGTTTTCAATTCAAATTTAAATTTTAGATATGATACTGCAGAAAGAAATGTTACAAGCATATTAACTCGGGAATCAATAAATTCTATAAGTGATTTAACTATTAATTATTATTTAAATTCACAAAGAATAGGCGGAGAAAAATACAAAGGAGGATTATTTTTATCTAAAGACGGAACTATACCAACTGATGTTGGGATATATACTGTAGAAATTATAAACGACGAATCAATCGCTAAAGAAATTAGTATCAAACAAATTTCTATTAAAAGAGCTCCTGCATATGTAAAATTTTTAAACTTAACTCAAGGTGGATCTTTCTGGATTACAACCGCTCAAAAATCTTCAAAAATAAAACCAATCTCAGAAGAAATTGTTGATGTAAAAATTACAGATATAGAAATACCAGACAGAAATCATAAATTAATAAGTTTACCAAATTTAATTTCGGATGCTATTATTTTATACAACGGAAGTTCAACAAAACCAACCACAGTAGGATCTATAAATGTAAGTGCAACAATAAATTCTCATAATGTATATTACGGAAATACTCAAACATTAACAGTTGGAAATTTCATATACATTGTAACTAAAGATTTATATGAAACATATGATTTTACATCGGATAATTTGGTAAAAGATTATAGTAGTTCTGTATATAATTTGAGAAAATATTTCGACCCTTCCGTTACTGGAAGTTGGTCATCTGTTACATCTATATATTCTGAACTTTCAAATTTTCCATATAAAGATAATTCGGAATATAGAAATGCGGTTACTCCAGGAATTGCAATTGGATTAACCGGTGGTGGAGGTGGGTCTTATATTTATAGTAATTATGAATTCACTAATAATAATGTATTAATTGAATATTATTCAAATTCGGATGAATTATTATCGACTGAATATAGTATAGCTACTAAAAATTCTCGTGACTTAAATAAATCTTATTTAAATAATAAAATTGTTCAAACTACATTTTTTTATGTATCGCAAGACAATACTACTATACGATTTAATTTATCGTCAACAAACGCCAAATTGTCTATTAATGATGTAGAAGTCACGCAAGCAGGCAGGGGTGAAAATATTCAAGGAAAATCAACATATAGTAAAGCTTTTAGACGAGGATATTACAAATTAAAAATAGTTTATAATTCTATAAATGGAAATTCTTCTCTCGATTTGACATATAGTCCGAGTATTTCTTTTACAACTTTACGTTCATATAATTATGGAGGAGGATCCGGCGCTTCAGTCGGAGTTATGTTACCTGCAAGATACATAATAGATAATAATTTACAACAAGTTAAATTTGTAGTAGGAAAATCAGGATTTGCAGATATTAATACAAATACTCCTGAGATAACTTCTCGATTAAACGGTAAATATGCAAGAGGTCAGGGACCCCGAATAGCCAACGGAATATTAAAAGATAATAAAAATAAAACACTTATAAAATTTAATAGCTACAATGCTCCATTGTTACAAAATTTTTATTGGTTAAATAATCAAAATGAAGAACAAGATCCTCCAACGGGCGATTTGATATTTGTAGGAAAAGATGTCACTCAATCTCAATTAGATGCATTTGGAATAAAAACACAATTGACTACTTTATATAGAATTAAATCAGGAGATACATTTGATATATCATCAACCGCAATTGTTAATGACTATTTATCGATAGGATATTATATTTGGGATGCTTCCTCTGTCATTTCTGGGATTAATGATTCTTATAAGGAAATATATTATGAAGATTATGAACAGGCAGATAGACAAAAATCTGAATTATCTGGACAATTTACAGTTCCTACGACATTTAAATCTACAGATGTTTTAGTAATTGGATTTGAAGATGCAAGTCCATATAGACGTGGTACTCACGGATTAAACGATTTAAATGTGACTGTTAAATTGACATTTTTACCTACTCCATTTGATGGTGGAGACACATATTTTATAACCGGCTCATCTACAACGGCAAACATAAATAATGCATATTTAGGTATAATCGCTGGTGGAGGTAGAACGATAAATGGTGTAAATTATGGAAGTTCTTCAATAAAAGGAAATGCATATGAAGGCAATTTATATCCAACAAATATTGATCGAAATAAGCCTTTATATTTAGAATTTCAAAATTATGATGATCCGAGACCCAACTTGAACGGATATGTGACTGCTAACAATCACAGTTTGAAACATAATTGGTTAGGTCCATATAATCGATCGGTTAATGGCTTTAATGGAACAAGAGGACCGGTGGGAGGTGAATCTGTAGATGTGACACAAGAAACAAATAAAAAATTTGGAAAAGGTGGTGGTGGTACTATCAATACCGGAACGAGAGGCAATTTCATAACGGATGTCGCCGACCAATTCCGCGAGCTGATGATTGGTTCTATCAATACCGGCACGAGAGGCAATTTCGTATTATCAGGATCAAATGTATTGTGTGAAATTTATGTAAACAGTTCATCTGTTTATAATGTAACACAGGTGATATAATATGAATTATACTATAAAAAATGAAAATTATGGATATGAAGTAGCAGCTTATGGCGATTATATCGCAATAGGTTCGCCACCATCATTTCGGTCAGGTTCTGGTTTTAGTATCGGAGAAGTTTCCGTCAAAAAATATAGTTATGTTACAAATAATTACGAAGATCATATAACTTTACAAAAATCTTTGGATCAAGATGGTAATGCTTTATTTAATTTATCACAAGCCGATGATTTATCAACAGAAGGTAATGATTATTTAAAATATAATTTTACAGATAATACAGGAGTGAATAAAGTAGAAAATGAATACGGAAATTCTTTGTCACTATATAATACGGATTTAGCTGTTGCTACAAGATATTTTACCTGTTCGGTTTATTCTTTATCTTCAATTTTAGTTACAGGATCTAATGTTGATATTTACAATGTATCGACTTCGGATATAATTCCTTATTTTACTATAACAAGTTCATTTAAGAGAGAAAGTGGAAGTTTTGGATGTGATGTTTCGTTAGGAAATAATATTATTGCGATAGGGTCAAATAAATCTTTCAATAATAAAGGTGAAGTCTTTTTATATACAAAAACAAATAATGTTTGGACATATTTAACATCACTTACAGGTAGTTATTCAATTGCCGGTGATTATTTTGGAACTACTGTTAAAATCGATGCAAGTGGCAGCAATCGATTGATTATTGCAAATAGTTCGTCCAATTCTTCAAAAGGAACTGTTTATTTGTTTGAATCTTCATCTGCTGGGTGGCGGGAGGTGGAAAAATTTGTAGGAGACAACGATTACAATTATAAATTACAACACTTAGATAACTATCCTAGTTCATCTTATTCTCAAAATTATGATAATTTTGGAAAAAGTTTATCAATTTATGGAAATTATATTGTAATTGGATGTCCCAATGAATCTCAGTATTATGAATATAGCGGATCGACTTTAAGAAAAAGGGGATGTGCATTTATATATCAATATTGTGATACGAAAAAAGAATGGAATCAAACACAAAAAATATATAACGGAATTTTAGATAAAAATGAAGCGGTATTTAAAGATAATAAATTTGGATATAGTGTAGATATTTTTGAAAATTATTTGGTGGCATCTTCGTTAAAATATAATTTTCCATTCAGTATGAGTTATGTTTCAGGCACATTAAATACAGTTTTATTTAATGAATCTGATAAAAATTTGAATAATACTCTAGGATATGTTTATTTGTATAAAAATATAAACGACATTTGGGTGCCTATAAAAAATTTATGTAGAAAAAAACAAGAATCATTTCCATATTCGGTTTTCGGACACTCAATTGCAGTGTCAACGCAATCACTAGTTGTCGGATCTCCATGTTTATTATTAACTGCAGATGTATCAGTTACACAATCCATTTCAAATCATAGAAACATAAGAGGATATTCTTATGTATATGATTTCAACGAATTTAATAATAATGTTCAAATAGGTAATGTTTTTTATAGAATGGGTGATATCATATTAAAAACTACAGCATCTATATTTGAAGATTTGTCTGTTAGAAACCAATTATATTTAGATTCAATTCCATATTACGACATTAATTTTGATTCAAAGGTCACTCTTTATGAAAATCAAATATTTTGCACAATAGAACCGGGAGAATTTAACGTAAGCACAAATCCAACTTCAACATATAAACTTCCATTTGATTATGATATTAATCGAGACGAAAACTTTGATTTTTCAGATGTTGATTTGATTTTAAGATATATATGTAAGTTGAATCTAGGTCATGAAAAGTGGTGGACTTTAGTAATTGAAAACAAATACGAAACCAGTTTATTTAATTATTATACGGGTTTACAAACAGATACTTATAATAAAATAATATCGCCACAAACATTAAATTATTTTAGCGGATCATTATTAACGCAAAATCATATTAGTTATTTTACAAAAAACGCATTACTATTTGATTTTGATGGTGCCGGAAAATTAGATATAAATGATATATTTATTCTTTGGAAATACTTTTCCAATCAATTAACCGAGAATTTGTATAAAAAATATATTACTATCAAGTCTACTCGTACAACGTATTTTGATTTAGTTAAATATTTAGATAAAAAAACAAATAAAATAAACCCATCATATATAAAAGAAGAATTTTTTAAGTATCAATATAGTTCTTCAATAGACAATACAGGTTCATATCTGGCACCATATATAACTACTGTTGGACTTTATAGTGGTGTAGATTTAGTTGCAATTGGAAAATTAGGAACTCCAATTAAAAATGGAGGAGAATTTCCGCTAAATATTTTAGTAAAATGGGATATTTAATGATATTTATATAAAAAGAATAATATATGTCTAACAACAAAATTTCTAGAGAGTCTTTAATTAAAACCATCGAAGCTAGATATAAATCTAAACAACCTGCAGGCGGAGCGTTTGATGCTAAAAAAGTGAAAACTACACCAGGTATAGTTCAAACAGACACAGATTCTATTAATGTCAAATTGTATCGTCAAGGCGGGTTTCAAGTAAAAAAAACAAAAACTGGCTATAAAGGTATCAAAGGAGATCAATATAATTCAAATAGTTCACTTTTGTCTAGAGGATTAAATAATACACGTTATAAATAATCTATACTATATATTAGTATATGGTTATATTAGGACTCGATTTGTCATCAACAGTTTGTGGATATGCTATTTCGGAAAATGATAAAATTTCAGACGCTGGATTTATTGATATTTCAAAATATGATACCTATAAATTAAAAGCTAATGGAATTATTGATATATTAAAAAATAAATCGTTTGATATAATTCAGATAGAAGAATCATTAGCTAATTTTTCTTTTGGAAGAACTAGTCAACAGACAATATTAAAATTAGCTATTAACAAAGCAGTTATATGTTATATTCTAGAAGAATATTTTAAAGTTAAAATATTGTCTATAAATGTAAATACTATGCGTAAACAATTGTTTGGAAAATGCAGAATTAAAGGGATAAAAACCAAGGAATTTGTAAAAAGTGAATTAGAACATTTATATCCAGATGTAATTAAATTTACGATTAAAAATAAAAAGGGTAATTGGGATGAAAGAAATAGTGATATGTATGATGGTGTAGTAGCCTCTCTTTTTAAAGATGAATCACAAAAAAATAATAGAGTTAGCAAAAAAGATAAAAATATTATCTGAAAAAGGTAAAGACGGAGAAAAAATAGCGGCAAAAGAAAAATTAGAAAGATTATGTAAAAAATATAATATATCTGAAGATGAAATTATAATAACAGAAGATACTAAAGATTATTATATAATCTTAAGAGATTGTAATGAAAAAGAGTTGTTAATTAATATATGTTGTATGATTCTGGATGTTCCTGGATTTAAGTGGAAAGAAAAAAATAATTGTGTTCGTATCCATATTACATCACAGCAATATGAAGATATTTACAGTGCATTTGAATATTATAGAGAAATGTATGATGACTATAAAAGATACATAATACAAGGAATGATTTCTAGAAATACAATTTGTTATATACCAAAACAACAGACATATACACAAGAAAACGTCGTTCAACCAGATATTCCCACTCCTCCTCCACAAAAAGATGAAAATGTATCTGATGATTTACAAGATGAAGAAATTTTCGAAAATAATGATAAAGAAGATAAAAAATCAGAAGATAAATCTACAAAAACCAAAGATCGTGATAATCTAATAGACCCAATTAAATTAATCAAAATTGCAGTTGCGTTAGAAAGAAAACCATGGGTAAAAGTTGAACGTAATAAAAAATTGATAGATGAAGACAACGGTGATATAGTAAAATAGATGTTATTATACCAAGAAAATATAATAAAAAATTTAAATAAACTTTTAAATCAGACTCCTAAAATTAGAAAGGGAACTGATGCTGTTTATTTTTGTCCAATATGCAAACATTATAAAAGAAAGTTGGAAGTAAATATATTAACTGGTAAATATCATTGTTGGGTGTGTGGATTTGGCGGATTAAACTTTAAAACTTTATTTAAAAAATTGGGAGCACCTGCATCGTATTATACATTCTTAGATGCAAATAAAGAGTTCAAACCCAACAGAGAATTCGAAATATCATTTGATAAACCTGAGGAGAAATTCACTCAACTTCTCCAATTACCAAAGGAATTTAAACCAATGTGGGAACCATCATCTGAATTGGAATATAGACACGCATTGGTATATCTAAAAAATAGAGGTATAAATAAAGAAGATATTTTAAGATACTGTATTGGGTATTCGACGGAGGGAGATTTAAAAAACAGAATAATAATTCCTTCATATGATTCAAACGGTTTTTTGAATTTTTATACTGCGAGAAGTTTTTACGAAACAAAAGGATTAAAATATATTAGTTGTTCATATTCAAAAAATATAATTGGATTTGAATTATTAATAAATTTTGAAGAACCAATTACATTGGTAGAAGGTCCATTTGATGCAATAAGTTTAAGAACAAATACAATTCCATTATTTGGTAAAACATTAAGTAACAAATTAAAGATCAAATTATTAGAGTATGATGTTCCTATGGTAAATGTATTATTAGACAATGATGCTATTGCGGATTCTATAAAAATCTGTGAATTTTTGATAAAAAATAACATCAAAACTAAACTTATTATACTAAAGGACAAAGATCCAAGTGTTATGGGTTTTGAAAAAATTTGGGAAATAATCAATAGTTGTGATACTATTGACTTTGAAAAACTATTTAAGTTAAAAGTTACAGTGTAATATGACAACAAAATTATCATGTAGTATAAAAGAGTTTACAAATATATTTCATATTGCAGATGTTCATATTCGTCTTACAAAAAGACATGATGAATATAATGAAGTATTTGAAAAACTCTATAAAGCAATAGAAAAAACACCAGAATCAACTGTAGTTGCCGTATTGGGAGATTTATTTCATAATAAAAGTGATTTGAGTCCAGAATGCATCAAGACCGCTTCGGATTTTCTTCAAAACCTCGCAGATAGAAGACCAACTGTATTGATTGCCGGAAATCATGATGCCACATTGGCTAATAAAAATAGATTAGATAGTTTAACTCCAATCGTAGATGTTTTAAACCACAAAAATCTATTTTATTTAAAAGAATCAGGCATTTTTATACTTGGTGATATTCTATTTAATCATTTTTCTATATTTGACGAACATGAAAAATATGTAAAATACAAAGATATTCCAAAAACCTATCTTAATGATACACGTTATAATGTTATATTGTTTCATGGTGCCGTTAATGATGCAATTACTGATGTTGGTTATAAAGTTTCTAGTAGAACAATTACAAATGAATTATTTGATGGTCATCACATTGCTCTTTTGGGTGATATTCATCGTTATCAAATACTTCAAAAATACAATAGTATTGAAGAAAAACCTGTAATTGTATATGCGGGGTCTATAATCCAACAATCTCACGGAGAAGAATTAAAAGGACATGGATTTGTATACTGGGATTTGAAGACCAAAGCATTCAAACACTTCGAAATTCAAAATGATTACGGATTTTATACAATAGATGTAAACAAAGGCAAACTTGTAACTGATATTTCTGATATGCCCAAGAAAGTTAGACTCAGAATGAAGTGTTGTGAGAGTGTTGCTACTGAAGTAAAATCTGTTTTATCTAAAATTAGAGAAATATCTGAAGTTATGGATATTTCATACGTTAGAGTTGATAGTTTGGTTACTCAAAATAAAAATATTATTGATAATACCAACCTTAATATCAATAGTATTGTCGATGTAGATTATCAAAATAAACTTATCACAGACTATATAAATAATAAATTTAATATTGATGATAAAGAACTATTAGAAAAGGTTTATACTATCAATAAAGAATTGAATGCATCTTTGAGTAAAGAACAAATCATAAAAAATATCAGATGGAAGCCTAAGATCTTTGAATTTGATAATATGTTTAGTTATGGCGAAGGTAACATTATAGATTTTACCAAAATGCATAACGTTATTGGATTATTTGCGTCAAATGCGGCTGGTAAATCTAGTATTTTATCTGCATTATCATTTTGTATATTCGATAAATGTGACCGTGCATTTAAAGCATCTCATGTTTTGAATACACAGAAAATGACCTTTAAATGCAAGTTTAATTTTGAAGTAAATGGTGTAGATTTTTTCATTGAAAGAGTTGGAAATGCCGATAAAAAAGGAAATGTCAAAGTTGATGTAAAGTTCTGGAAAGAAGAGGACGGAAAAGTAATTGAACTAAACGGTGAAGCTCGTAGAAGCACAAATGATATCATTAGAGATTATGTAGGAACCTATGATGATTTTATTTTGACGGTTTTAAGTATTCAAAATAATAGAACCGGTTCTTTTATTGATATGGGTCAAACAGAAAGAAAAGAATTGTTGGCACAGTTCATGGGACTTGATATTTTTGATAAATTATCTTCTACATCTCAGGAAAAAATAAAAGAAATCAATGTTTTATTGAAGAATTTCAAGAAAAATGATTATACCCAAAAGTTAAACGAATTAACAAATATAATCGAAGTTTCATCCAGTTTGATAAAAAATGAAAATGAAAATTTAGAACAATTGATGTCTGATAGAGATGTCAAAAATAATTCTTTGTTCGAAGAAACGAAAAAACTTATATCTGTTGATAATGATATAGACGATTTGACAGTATTGACTCAAGCTGAAATTTTTTGTAAGAATTCTATAGAGAAATTGACCAAAGAACTTAATTGTTTTAAAGAAGAATATAAAAAAATAGAGTCTGAATTATCTAGTTCTATTGATTTAGAAAAATCATATTTGATTGATAATATCGTAGACAAGTATGACGAATATGTTTTAGTAAAGAAAGAATTTACCAACAAAGAAAATGAAATTGAACGTTTCAAAATCATTGTCAATTCTAAATTAGAAAAATTAAAGACTCTCGAACAACACAAATATGATCCAAATTGCGAATATTGCACAAATAACGTGTTCGTAAAAGACGCGATAAAGACCAAAGAAGATTTAGATAAAGATAAATCAAACGCACTAATTGTTTTTCAAAAATATAATGAATTGAAGAACAAAATTAATGGATTTGGCAACATTGAAACTGAATATAAAAAATATACTGACCTTAAAATCACTAAAACTAATATTGAAAATAAGTTAAATAAGTTTAATAATTCAATTGTTTCTACTGAACATAAAATTTCTCAAGAACAAACCAAATTAAATATAATCGTGGAAAAGATTGATAGATTTAATAAACAAAAAGATAATATTGAACACAATAATATTGTAAAAACAAATATTGAAACTATCAAATCAAGTATTAAAATAATTGACAGTAAAATAAAACAGAAAAATGCCGATATAATTAATCTAAAATCTAACCTTAATTCCTCAATCAACCAAAAATTAAGTATTGAAAAAACAATCGAAGAAACAAAATCATTGGAAACGGTATACGAAGCATATGAATTATATAATTCATCAATAGGTAGAGATGGTATCCCATATGAATTGATTAGCCAAGCATTACCAACAATTGAAAAAGAAGTAAATAATATTCTAAGTCAGATTGTAGAGTTTACTATATCTCTACAAACCGATGGTAAGAATGTAAGCACTTTTATCAACTATGAGGATAAAAAATGGCCATTGGAACTATCAAGTGGTCTTGAAAAATTCGTAAGTTCATTAGCTATTAGAGTGGCATTAATTAATATAAGCAACCTTCCAAGACCCAACTTTATCGTAATAGATGAAGGATTTGGATGTGCGGATGCCGATAATTTATCATCTATGAGTACATTATTTGCATTCTTAAAGACAAATTTTGATTTTGTATGGATTATAAGTCATTTAGACAGTATGAAAGATATGGTGGACAGTCGTGTCGAAATTCGTAAAGAAAATGGATTTAGTAAGGTTTATTTCATTTAAAAAAAGTTATAAATATTGACATCTTCAATTTTTTGGGAATATTTATATTTAAGATTTTTTATAAAATTTGAAAGGAAATATATTATATGCCAATACAAGAAGGTGGAAGATTTAGTCCTGCTAGCACCATTGTTAGCCCAGGAGTCTTTACAAGAGAAAATGATTTATCAGGCATTGTTCAAGGTGTAGCTGATATTGGAGCTGTAGTTGTTGCACCGTTCGCAAAAGGACCAGGATTTAGCCCAACATTAGTTACTAACACTGCTGATTTAGAAGAAAAATTTGGTGTTGCTGATGGAACCTTATATGGGCCATACACCGCCAAAGAATATCTCAACGAAAAAGGATTTGTAACCGTATGCCGCGTAGGCGCGTTGACTGGTTATGACCAAAGATTCCCAATTGCAATTTATGCGGAATCAGGTAGTTATACAAGAAATATTGATACCGCTGCTTTAGTTAGCGCATCATCTTTCTTTATTCCATCAGGTTCATTAGCGAGTGGTTCTACATTTGCAGGATTTTCAAATTTAACTCTAGCATCAGTTGTCACCATCGGCACGTCGAGTTTAGTAAACGGAGCGACCTTTACCGCAACTGTTCCAACTGCATCATTTATATTTTCATTTGGAACAGTGCCTGAAACCGCAACCTCTGTAAATACAAACAGTGGAAGTAAACTTTTTGCGGGTTCAACTTTGAATATTCCGTCAAATGGGTATAATTACTCTTTAACAATGAGTTGGACTGGATCATCAACATTAAACTCGGGTTCGCTCATGTCACCTCAAGTATTATTTGATTACGGTTTACAAAAAAAATCAGTTACTGGATCATTAACAGAAAAAACTCTTTTTGGAACTAGTTCACCATTTAATAAAGTTGTTTTAGCTTCTGCATCATTTACATCATTTAAAGGAAGCTGCGTTGATCCTGTATTTAGATTACAAGGATTAGTGACTGGTTCATTTGGCACATTTACTGGTGCATTTACAAGTGCTGGAACATCAAGTGTAAGTGAATGTGGAACTTGGAGTTCAGGATCAAATGCAAATCAAATTTTGTTGGCAGTATTGTCAGA
>Ga0194124_10002781_pt1 | contig 19273 bp, 20 predicted proteins | sample TA2KigCas0mmetaG_FD_148605 | JGI IMG/M metagenome (GOLD analysis project Ga0194124, IMG submission 148605) | Freshwater microbial communities from Lake Tanganyika, Tanzania - TA2015031 Kigoma Deep Cast 0m | ecosystem: Environmental > Aquatic > Freshwater > Lake | place: Tanzania: Lake...
CCCCCGACGAATATACGCTGCTCATCGAGGGAATGACCTGCGCTTCTTGCGTGTCGCGGCTGGAGCGGGTATTGCACAAGGTACCCGGCGTGCTCGACGCCTCGGTCAACCTTGCCACTGAAAAGGCTCGCATTCACGCTTTGGGCGTACCCGTATCGGCGTTAATCACTGCGGTTAAAAAAGCAGGGTTTGACGCGCAGCTCGAGCCGACGATGCTGACCGCACCAGTCGGTTCCTCTGCTGGTTCCGTGACTGATTCTTCTGTCGATACTTCAAAGGCAGATTCATCGTTCACTGCATCACCTTCCACTTCTGAAGGCGCTCGTCGTGGACGACGCTATTCATCGGCATCATCCTTATGGCCTGTAGTGGTATCGGCTTCTCTGACAGCACCGTTGCTGTTGCCAATGCTCGGCATGTTGTTCGGTCGCGATCTGATGCTGCCGGGTTGGTTGCAGTTCGCGCTCGCCACGCCGATACAGTTCTGGTTGGTAGGACGTTTTTATCGTGCTGGTTGGCGCGCGCTGAGGGCGGGTAGCGGCAACATGGATCTGTTAGTCGCCATCGGTACGAGTGCTGCCTACGGTTTATCGGTGTACTTGCTGTTGCGGCATAGTTCACATGCACAGTTGTATTTCGAATCATCAGCGGTCGTTATTACGCTGGTACTACTTGGTAAATGGCTAGAGGCCAGGGCAAAGCAGCAAACGATCGCTGCATTACAGGCGCTTTCAGTACTTCGTGTTAGCGAGGCTATCGTCAGACGCAACGGTGTCGACCAGAAAGTACCGATAGAGAAAGTGCAGTTAGGCGATACGCTCGTCGTACGCCCCGGGGATAGGGTGCCGGTTGATGGCATTGTGATTGAAGGTGATAGTCACCTGGATGAATCACTCCTGACCGGTGAAAGTCTGCCCATCCCTAAACAGATCGGCGATCGCTTGACGGGTGGTGCAATCAATCAAGAGGGTGTGCTGATCATGCGGGTAACCGCTATTGGTCGCGATACGATGCTATCGCACATTATCCGAAGCGTTGAAGACGCTCAGGCTACGAAAGCGCCGATTCAACGAATCGTTGATAAGGTCAGCGCCGTATTTGTACCGGTCGTCTTGCTGGCCTCGGTCATCACACTACTGCTATGGGGGTGGCTGAGCGGTGACTGGCAGCAGGCCTTACTTAACGCTGTAGCAGTACAAGTGATTGCCTGCCCATGCGCACTGGGTCTGGCAACGCCCACAGCCATCATGGCGGGCACGGGTGTCGCTTCACGGCATGGCATCCTAATCAAGGATGCGGAAGCACTTGAAACTGCGCATGCGATTCGCGTGGTTGCCTTTGACAAGACGGGAACGCTGACCGAGGGACGACCGTCAGTAGTTCAGATTAAAGGCATCACGATCAGCGATCATGATGTGCTGCAGCTTGCCGCATCATTGCAGCAGCACAGCGATCACCCGCTGGCTAAAGCGGTTGTGCAGAACGCTGCTGAGCAAAGTATTGCGCCGTACGCAGTGAGCAACGCTCACGCTCTGCCGGGGCGTGGCATACAGGCGAATTCGGACGATAAAACGATTTACCTTGGTAACACCCGGCTCATGGCCGACTTAGCGATTGACACCTCACTCGGTCAGCCGTTTGCGACGGAACACGAAGCGGCAGGGCGCACCGTGTCTTGGCTTGCTGTGCACGATGCCGCGGGTACTCGGGTAGTGGGTGTGCTGGCCTTTGGTGATGTGGTCAAGCAGAGCGCGCGCGCTGCCATCGAACGACTTCAGGTACTTGGTGTGAACGCCGTCATGATTACGGGCGATAACGAAGGGGCTGCTCGCGCGGTTGCACAAGCGGTTGGTATCACGGAGTTTTATTCTCAGGTGCTGCCGGGTGATAAAGCTTCGCTCATTACTCGCTTAAAGCAAGCACATGGCACTGTTGCGATGGTGGGTGATGGCATTAACGATGCGCCGGCACTTGCCGCAGCTGATGTTGGCATCGCGATGTCGTCGGGTACCGATGTGGCGATGCATACCGCTGGTGTTACCTTGATGCGTGCTGATCCTACGTTGGTCGCCGATGCGATTGTTATTTCGCAGCGAACGACCACCAAGATCCGACAAAATCTATTTTGGGCTTTCGTCTACAACCTAGTTGGATTGCCGCTAGCGGCATTGGGCTTACTCAATCCAATGATCGCTGGCGGCGCGATGGCATTGAGTTCAGTGAGTGTGGTAACGAATGCCATACTATTGAAGCGCTGGCGACCTGCCGCTTGAAGGTGCTGAAGGCTTTCGCTGCGCAGGCTCATTGCAAGGCAGCCTTAGCGGAGGCATTTGTTCAGGTAGCGCTCAGTACGTCATAGCCTGCATCCTCGACAGCAGCCTTCACGGCATCAAGCGCTACACTGGTTTCAATTTTCACGGCCTTGCTGTGTAGATCGACCTCGATATTTGCATTCCCATCCAGTACTTGTAATGCGCGCTTCACGCTAGCCGCACAACCGCCGCAGGTCATACCGTCAACTTTTAGCTCGTACATGTTGGTGTTCTCCAAAAGGTCCCGGGTAATCCATTAATTTACACGTATCGTACAAGCGCTATTGCCCAAGCGTGAATAGGTGGTGAGCCGCAGTGCCGTATAAAAAGAAAAACCCGCCAGGGGATGGCGGGTTTTTTTAATGAGCTACACCAATCAGTGACGTGTCTCCACTTGTTGCAGAGGCTCATCCGATAGCTGTGCTGCAGGCCGGCGTTCTCGTGGCGCACGCGGAGCGGGTGCGGTTGTGGATTGCTCGGCTTGCACCACGCGCAGACGTTCCGGATCGGTCTCGGTCATTTGCAAACCAGCTGCACGTAGCATCGCATCGATATCGAGATAAGGTGCTTCTTTCGGTGCTGCAATTGGTGCTGCAGTTGGTGCTGCGGTTGGCGCTGCGGTTGGCGCTGCGGTTGGTGCTGCGGTTGGTGCTGCGGTTGGTGCTGCGGTCGCGGTTAAATTCGGTAGCTCAGCCGTTGTTGCGACTTCCACCATGGGTTCAGGTGCAGCACCTTGGTCGTGATGCTCGGTGTTTGCTGAAACAGTTTCATGTGACTCTGCGGAGAGCGGCGCCGGTGACGTAGTTTCATTAACCGAGACCGACACCGGAACCACCGGTGTAACTGGGTGCAAGTCATGGCTCGACACAACTGAGGCAGCCGCTGTATGCAACGGCTCGTGATGCGCAGGCTCGTGATGCGCAGGCTCATGATGCGCGGGCTCATGATGCGAAGGCTCGTGCGACCCCACATCATGCGAAGCCCCAGCGAGCGACACGTCATGATCTGTTGTCAGTTCGGCTTGTCCGTTCGAAGCCGCATCATTCACGACATGATCGCGGTCGCGACGGTTACGATTACGCCCGCCGCGACGGCGACGGCGGCGTGGCTGGTCATCACTGTCTTCGGATTCAGCGCTCACCACCTGTGATGAGCTCAGTGGGGCAGACTCACTCGCGGCACCAAGTTGCAGGCTCGCTTGAACCTGCTGCTCGACAGGCGTATGCTCCTCCTCTTGTTTGCGCTCCGGGCGCGGTTGGCGCTGCGGACGCTCGCGCTTTGCTTCAGTCGTCTCTTGAGCTTCACGCGGTTCGCGCTGCTCGCGCGTTGGCTTGGGCTGGCGCGGCTCTTCGGGCTCTTTGACTTCCTTGCTGTCTTTTGCGACTTTCGGCGCGGTTTCCTTGGCGGGTTTTGCCTCAGCGCTGCGTTCATCACGATCGCGACCACGGCCACGACCTCGACGATTGCGGCCACCGCGCTCACCGCGCTCGGAGCGCTCGCGCGAGACAGGCTTGGCGGCCTCGGGCTCGGCGGGTGCGCTCGATTTTTTACGGAATAAGCCGAACAGTCGCGACAGGAAACCCTCTGCAGCGGCTTCATCGGTGGTGGTCGCTGCAGCTGGCTCTGGCTTACGCTCGACGATGGGTGCAGGGCGATCCGGTGTGATGCCCTTGACCATGGCTTCCTGGCGTGGCTTTGCCTCTTCCGCTTTACGTTTGCTGTAGCCGATGTCGGTGTCGACTTCTTCGGCCATGCGGTAGCTGGCATGCAGATCATCCAGGCGTGGATCATCGTGCTTGATGCGCTCGAGTTTGTAATGCGGCGTCTCGAGGTGCTTATTGGGGATGAGCACGACGGTCACGCGATGACGGGTTTCGATCTTGAGAATCTCGCCGCGCTTCTCATTCAGCAAGAAAGCAGCAACATCGACCGGTACCTGGACATGAATCGCTGCCGAGTTTTCTTTCATTGCCTCTTCTTGAATAATACGCAGCACTTGTAGCGCGGAAGAGTCGGTGTCACGAATGTGGCCGGTGCCGTTGCAGCGTGGGCAGGTCACATGGCTGCCCTCGGAAAGCGAGGGACGCAGACGCTGACGAGAAAGCTCCATCAGACCGAAGCGCGAGATCTTGCCCATCTGAACCCGGGCGCGATCGTAGTGCAGGGCGTCTTTCAGGCGGTTCTCGATTTCGCGCTGGTTCTTCGCGCTTTCCATGTCGATGAAATCGATCACGATCAGACCGCCCAGATCTCGCAGACGTAGCTGACGTGCGACTTCTTCTGCCGCCTCGAGGTTGGTGTTGAACGCGGTGGTTTCAATGTCGGAACCGCGCGTAGCGCGCGCCGAGTTGACATCAATCGATACCAAAGCCTCGGTGTGATCGATCACGATTGCACCCCCGGACGGCAAAGGTACCGTGCGCGAGTAGGCGGTTTCGATCTGATGCTCGATCTGGAAACGCGAGAACAGCGGTACATCGTCGCGATAGCGTTTTACACGCGGCACCATGTCCGGCATCACGTGGCTCATGAACTGCTGCGCCTGCTCGTGGATATCGTCGGTATCGATCAGGATTTCGCCAATATCAGGCTGGAAATAATCACGAATCGCGCGGATCACGAGCGACGACTCCTGATAAATCAGGAACGCGCCAGGCGCCGATTTCGACGCGCCATCAATCGCATTCCAAAGCTGCATCAGGTAGTTCAAGTCCCACTGCAATTCTTCGACGGTGCGACCGATACCCGCTGTACGGGCAATCACCGACATGCCATGCGGCAGATCGAGTTTGTCCATGGTTTCGCGTAGTTCTTGGCGGTCTTCACCTTCAACCCGGCGCGACACACCGCCACCGCGCGGATTATTGGGCATCAGCACCAGATAGCGACCGGCCAGCGAGACGAGCGAGGTCAGCGCAGCGCCTTTGTTGCCGCGCTCTTCTTTTTCGACCTGGACAACGATTTCCTGGCCCTCGCGCAGCGCCTCGCGGATGCTGGCGTTGCGGACATCAACGCCTTCACGGAAATAGCTGCGCGCCACTTCCTTGAACGGCAGGAAGCCGTGGCGCTCTTCGCCGTAGTTGACGAAGCAGGCCTCCAGCGAAGGCTCGATACGCGTGATGACGCCCTTGTAGATGTTGGATTTGCGCTGCTCGCGGCCGGCGGCCTCGATATCGATGTCGATCAGTTTTTGGCCATCGACAATGGCGACGCGCAGTTCTTCCTGCTGCGTGGCATTGAACAACATTCGTTTCATGATGCATTACTCCGCGGCCCCTCGGGGCCTTCATGTCGCGCCAACTAAGCAGGGCGCGACTTATTCAGGAATGTATGCGAGGGACGGGGGCTGGAGGGAGGGGCGCTTTGAGCGAAGCTCACGCGACATGCGCGTGGCCTCGTTGGGCGCTAATGCTGCAGGTACTGCCGAAGCGATCAGTCCGCGCGCAGCCGCCGACCAGCGCGCAAAGCGCGCGCGGTGTCATGGCTGGGATTGGGGCTGAGGATCATCTTGTCTTTTTCAGCGACAGCTTTCGATCAATCGGCAAACAGTACTGCATCATTTTCCGGCCAGGCTACCGATCTGCGGCAGTCTGGCCAGAGTTATCCTTGGGTTCCAGGCTCTCGTTTCCAGCACCCTATGGCATGGTCCGGTCGCATCGTCGGTGCGACTCTGACCGCAGCAGGGTGCTGCATACACGGCTATGTTCATCTGTTTTGCAATCACCTTGCGAGGTCGATGAACCCACCCCTGTGTAGAATGCCTTAATTCTTCCAACACAATCACGGACCGAGTCCGTCGTACGATTATACATACCCCATGAGAGACTCAGCGAGAATTTCCGTGGGCGCAGCAGCAAAATCAGCGCAGCTTTCGCCCACCGCCGGGCTGGCGCAGGTGCGGCAGATCACCATCGGGCCCGACGAGGCGGGTCAGCGCATCGATAACTTCCTGCTAAGAGTGTGCAAGGGCGTGCCCAAGAGCCACATTTATCAGGTACTGCGCTCGGGCCAGATCCGGGTCAACAAGGGGCGCATCGATCAGACCTATCGGCTGCTGGAGGGCGATACTGTGCGGGTGCCACCGATGCGACTGCCCGCGCCGTCGGATCACAAGGCGCCCGCGGCCGAGTTTCCCGTGTTGTTTGAGGACGAGGCGCTGCTGATCATCGACAAGCCCGCCGGTGTCGCGGTTCATGGCGGCTCCGGGGTGAGCCATGGCGTCATCGAGCAGCTACGCGCGGCTCGGCCCGCTGTGCGCTTCCTCGAGCTTGTGCATCGTCTTGACCGCGAGACCTCCGGCATCCTGATGCTGGCAAAAAAACGCAGCGCGCTCACCGCCTTGCATGAGCAGATTCGCCTTGGCCAACTCGACAAGCGTTATCTCGCGCTTGTCAAAGGCGACTGGCAGCACCGGCGTCAGCACATCAAACTACCGCTGTTCAAATACACCACGCTCGAGGGCGAGCGCCGTGTGCGGGTGCAGGCCGATGGGCAGCCCTCGCACACGGTATTCAATTTATTGAGAAAATACGGCGTGTATGTGTTGCTGGAAGCAGAGCTGAAGACGGGTCGTACCCATCAGATTCGGGTTCATCTCGCGTCGTCGGGTTTCCCGATTGTAGGAGACGACAAGTACGGCGACTATGCGCTCAACCGTGATTTACAAAAGCCGGATGGGCGGAGAATCGCATTCAGGCGTATGTTCCTGCACGCATATCGGCTGCGAATTACTCATCCCATAACGGGTGAGCCAGTTGATGTAGAGGCCACGCTACCTAAACCATGCGTCGATTTCCTTCAGTCACTCGAACCGAAGGCGGTAAATGCGACCGAAAGTGCCTGAATACCCACCTCGTTTGGTTGATGGCAATGCGGCAGCACCGAAGACAGTGCAAGACAACCGGCAAGATGCTGGCAACGCCGCAAGCGGCCTAACGGGGTGAATTCTTAGACATGCCACGCAAAAAATTTGATTTAATTGTTTTCGACTGGGACGGTACGTTGATGGATAGCACCACAGCGATTATCGCCAGCATGCAAGCCGCCGCTCGCGACCTGGGGGTGACGGTGCCAGACAAGCGCGCGGCGTCGTACGTTATAGGTCTGGGCTTGCAAGACGCGCTACAAGCGGCAGTGCCCGATCTTGATCCGCGCCACTACCCGAAAATGGCCGAGCGCTACCGTCATCACTATTTGTCGCAAGACCATCAGCTAACTTTATTTGCGGGTGCGCGCGAGATGCTGGACGATCTCGTCGAGCAGGGATACTTCCTTGCGGTTGCTACGGGCAAAAGTCGTGTGGGGCTGAACCGCGCGCTGGCGGCCTCCGGCGTGACCTCGTTATTTGATGCAACCCGCTGCGCAGACGAAACCTTTTCCAAGCCGAACCCTGCCATGCTGCTGGAGCTGACGCGTGAACTCGGGCAGGATATGCGTCGCACGGTCATGATTGGCGACACCACCCATGACATGCAAATGGCAGGAAACGCCGGCGCAGCGGCGATCAGCGTGCACTATGGCGCGCATCCGGCTGCTGAGTTGGCGGCGCATGCGCCGCTGTTTGGCGCTGATTCCATTGGCGAATTGCATGGTTGGCTGAATGAGCATGCCTAAGGCGGGGGCGCTGCCGCTGACTTCAGTGCGATGGTGCCGCTGTAAAACTTTTGCTGACCAAGATAGTCAAGCCTGCGTCGGGCGATTGGATCGTATCGGGTGATGGGTAATCCAGTTTATATTTGCGAATCAGCGGCGCTCACAGATGGCGGCTTGGGGGTGCGGTTCCCGGTCACGGCGGACGGCGGCGACCGCACAGGTTTCGTGGTGCGCTATGGTGATTCGGTATACGCCTATCTGAACCGCTGCGCGCATTTGCCAATGGAGCTTGACTGGAATCCAGGCGAGTTCTTTGAGGAGAGTGGTTTATATCTGGTGTGTGCGACGCACGGCGCGCTGTACCAGCCCGATACAGGTCATTGCGCCGGTGGTCCGTGCCGGGGCGGCAAGTTGCACAAGTTGCAGGTAATCGAGCAAGACAACAAAGTTTTTTGGGAGCCGGACAACGACGTTGGCCCGGTAATGGCCTGAAGCTAACGATAAGCAAGCGCTATGGAAGAACCAACATCAGCATCCGCACCAACTACAGCAGCGACATCTGCGGAGTCGGCTAACGACGCCGCTCAAACCGCCTCGGCACCGCGGATACCTTATGAGACGCTAGAGAAAATCGCCCATGCCTACTTGGATGAGCAGCGTGCTAACCGTCGCTGGCGCAATGTGTACCGCATCGGCATCCTGCTGCTGGCGCTCATCGCTGCCGGCGCCGCGCTCGACTTGAAGTGGGGCGGCAAGCCACCCAGTACTCGGCACACTGCGCTGATTGAGATCACGGGTGAGATTGATTCGGACAGCCCGACCGCCTCGGTTGACACCATCATGCCTGCCTTGCAGGATGCCTTCAACGACGAAGGCTCTGTGGGTTTGGTACTGCGCATGAATAGCCCGGGTGGCAGCCCGGTACAGTCTGCGATCGTGAACAACGAGATCACCCGCTTGCGTAAGCTGCATCCGAATAAACCGGTGTATGTAGTGGTAGAAGATATGTGCGCTTCGGGTTGCTACTACATTGCAGCAGCAGCAGATCGTATCTATGTCAGCCAGGGTAGTGTGGTTGGTTCAATCGGTGTGCTGATGAGCAGCTTCGGCTTCTCTGGTCTGATGAATAAGCTTGGTATCGAGCGGCGCCTGATGACTGCGGGTGAGAACAAGGCCATGATGGATCCGTTTCAGCCGCAAAATCCGCGTCACCGTGCTTATACTCAGTCTTTGCTCGATGAGATTCATCAGCAGTTTATCGCTGCGGTGCGCTCGGGTCGCGGCAAGCGACTGAAAAACTCGCCGGAGATTTTCTCTGGCTTATTCTGGACCGGAGAAAGTGCGATCCGACTTGGCTTGGCAGATGGACTCGGTACGGTCGATGGTGTCGCGCGCGATGTGCTGAAAGCAGAAGATGTGATTGACTACACCGTGCGTGAGGGCTTATCTGATCGGGTGCTGAAAAAGTTCGGTGCTGCGGTCGGTGAGGGGTTTGCGAAGACCATGGCGACCGAGTGGGTCAAGCCCCGGTAGGTTGATTGAAACCGTCTCGGGATCCAGCCGCTGCCTTGATTCTGTTGTCCTCATTGTTACGCCAACAGCAGAAACACGCTTGGTCTTTTTTTGAGCGACGGCAGCTGCCCTGCTGAGATCTCTTTTTGCCATTGCTGCGCGCTCATGGTGCGCACTAACTCGGTGTCGAGTGTGAGATCAGTCGCAACGCAAACAAGCGTATCTGGCGCGCAGCTCGTAGCGAGCGCTTGCAACATCGCCTCATTGCGGTAAGGCGTTTCAATAAACATCTGCGTTTGTCGTTCTTGTCGTGAGCGTTGCTCAAGTTGCCGAATGCGAGCCGCGCGCGGTTCGGCATCGGTTGGCAAGTAACCATGAAACGCAAAACTTTGCCCGTTCAGGCCGCTGGCCATTAGCGCCAGCAGCAAGGAAGAAGGCCCTACCAGCGGTTTGACCGGGACGCCCTCTCGATGCGCAAGACGCACAAGGTCTGCGCCCGGGTCTGCCACCGCGGGTACGCCTGCTTCAGACAATAAGCCGACATCATGGCCCTGCAGCAGCGGTGTCAGCAGCGCAGGTATGTGCTCGGCGGCTGTGTTCACATTCAGTTCGCTGATATGCGTTTCTTGTATCGACTGTCGAAGCGAATGGGTGGCGCTAACCAGCTTCAGAAAAGCACGCGCGCTTTTGGCGTTCTCTGCAATGAAATACTGGAGCGACGCAGTGCGCGCGCGCACCTGATCGGGAATAACGCTGTCGAGCGCACCGGCACCGAGTGCATTCGGAATCAGGTACAGCGTTCCTCGCATCAGCCTATCCTTTGAAAAAATTCACACCGGATAAAAGTAGCATGCTGACCAGAGAAATCAGCGGCAGCCCGGTGAGTGCTGTTGGGTCGTCGCTGCGAATGGACGACAGCAGCGCAATACCCAGGGCTTCATTTTTAGCGCTGCCGGCACAATCATACGGTTGCTCAATGTGCAGATACGCATCCAGCTCTTCGTCTGACAAATGTCTGAAGCAAACTACGGTTTGAATGTTTTGTATTTGTACTCGTTGCGGAGCTTCTGGTCGCGTATCCAGCAGGCACAGTGCGCTGTGAAAAACCACTTCGCGTCCTCGCATTGCTTGCAGTTGCGACAGGGCCTTGGCGTGGGTGCCAGGCTTGCCGATATGCATTCCATCCAAAGTAGCGACTTGATCCGAGCCGATGATCAAGGCATCTCTCGTGGTGCTGGCTACCGCCTCTGCTTTCGCTTGCGACAGACGGAGCGCAGTATCGATTGCAGTTTCATCCGGAAGGGCGCGCTCATCGATATCCGGCGCGATTGTCTCGAACTTCAGCTGTAACCGCGCCAGCAGCGCTTGGCGGTAGGTTGAGCTTGAGGCAAGGATCAGTCGCGGTGAACTTGACATGGGTGGTGCGATCGGTAGGGCTAAATGGCTGCGAAGGTAGGGGTGGCCTTGTTACTATACCGGCCTTTACGCAGCGAGCCCGCGCTATGAGCCAAGTAATCGTCGATGCATTTGCATTTTGTCGCCAGGCCGAGCAGCGCGAGGGTTCGGCCGCTATCGCTGAGTTACCGAGGTTGGCGGCGGAGACTTTCAACCAGCAAGGGGCGGTTCATTGGTCGTTTCGAGGCGGCCGTCATCCCAAGGATTATGCGCAGCTCAACATGGCGGTGACGGGTGATGTAGCGTTGGTTTGCCAGCGCTGCCTGTTGCCGATGTCGCACGCCATCGATACACAAACGCGGCTGGTGCTGGCGCATGATGAACAGGAAGCCGACGCCATTGAACAAACGCTCGACGATGACGCGATTGATGTGATCGTCGGTAGCGCAACGCTTGATCTCATGCAGCTGGTTGAAGATGAGGTCTTGCTTTCTTTACCACTGTCGCCTCGGCATCCAACTTGTCCAGATGGTGGGGCGGCGCATACGCCAGGCAAGCCCGATTCACCGTTTGCGGTGTCGCAGAAATTGAAAAAATAGCTTGGGCTAGTTAATTGTTCGAAAACACTTGTGCCGCGCGTTCTGCGCAGTGGGTGCGCGTGTGTAGCCGCACAATTCGGGCGGCCCCGGCCGGGCGCGGCGGCGCAAGGTGTCTAGTCATCTCATTCCTTTGTGTTAAACTATCAGATTCGCTGTTTTGAGCGAGCGCCGAGCGGTTTGCGCTTCTCGCTTTAGCAGTGCTTCCTTAGGAGTACGTCATGGCAGTTCAGCAAAACAAAAAGACGCCGTCGAAGCGGGGTATGCACCGCTCGCACCAATTTCTAACCCCGCCGGCCACCGCGATCGAGCCGACCACGGGTGAGGTGCATCTGCGTCATCACATCAGTCCGAACGGGTTCTACCGTGGCCGCAAGGTCATGAAGACCAAGAACGACGAGTAAGTCGTCAGCGGCGATTCCCGTTTCACGCAAAGCATTTTCATCATTCGGCGTCAGGGGTCTTTGACCACTAACGCCGTTTTTGTATGCGCGACCACTGCCATCAGGTCAAACTTGCCCATCAGCGGATTGCTCTGCAATTCAACGCTGAGGTGCCTCAGTCATGACCGTTCGGATTTCGATTGACTGCATGGGCGGCGACCACGGTCCGCCGGTTACCGTGCCTGCGTCGGTCGCCTTCGTCAATCAGCAGCACGATGCTCAGTTACTTTTAGTCGGCCGCGAAGAAATCATCCGCGCCGAACTGCGTAAGCTCGGCGCCGAGCACCACCCGCAACTCAGTATCGTCAACGCCACTGAGGTGGTCGAAATGGACGACACACTCGAAGTTGCGCTACGCCGCAAGCGGGACTCATCGATGCGGGTGGCCATCGATCAGGTCAAAGAAGGCGCAGCACAAGCCTGCGTCTCGGCCGGTAACACCGGTGCCTTGATGGCGGTTTCACGCTACCTGTTGAAAACCATCGCCGGGGTTGATCGGCCAGCGATCTGTACTATTTTGCCCAACCAGAAAGATGGTCCGACCTACGTGCTTGACCTTGGCGCCAACGTCGACTGCGAACCATTCCACCTGCAACAATTCGCGCTGATGGGCTCAGCCTTGGTGGCCGCAGTTGAAGGGCATGCAAGACCCACTGTCGGCTTGCTGAATGTCGGCGAGGAAGACATCAAAGGTAATGAGCTGGTAAAGCAAACCGCTGAACTGATGCGCGCCGATCATGACAAGGGGTTAATCAATTTTTACGGCAACGTCGAAGGCAACGACATATTTGAAGGCACCACCGATATCGTGGTCTGTGATGGCTTTGTCGGCAATGTCACGTTGAAAGCGGCCGAGGGCTTGGGCCGTCTGGTCAAGGGCGTATTGGTGAGCGAGCTGAAACAGGGCTGGCTGAACACCTTGGGCGCGTTGCTGGCGCAAGGGGCGCTGCGTCGAATTTCGCAGCGCCTTAATCCCTCCCGCTACAATGGCGCAAGCCTGCTCGGTCTGCGCGGTTTGGTGTTCAAGAGCCACGGCGGCGAAAGCGCCTACGGCTTTGAGTGGGCGATACGACGCGCTTTCGAAGCGGCGCGTCATGATGTGCTGTCCCGTATTGAAGCAGCCATTGGTGATCTGATGCCGCAAGCCGCTGGTGCAGAGAGCCACTCACCCTGAACCCCATGGGCACATACTCTCGAATTGTTGGTACCGGCAGCTGTTTGCCGCCGCGTCGAGTCACCAATCAAGATCTGGCAGCGATGCTGGCAGGGCGCGGTCTTGAAACATCTGATGAATGGATCGTTTCGCGCAGCGGTATCTCGGCTCGTCACTTCGCCGACGACGGCGTGCTGTCGAGTGATCTTGCCGTGACTGCAGCTCAGCACGCCTTGCAAATGGCACAGCTGACACCGGACGACATTGACCTCATTATTCTCGCCACCTCGACACCGGATTATCTTGGTGGTTTTCCCAGCACAGCGTGTGTAGTGCAGCGTAAGCTCGGAATCACCAATCACTGTGCAGCACTCGATGTACAAGCAGTGTGCAGCGGTTTTGTGTATGCGTTGTCGGTTGCTGATAGCTTTATTCGGTCTGGCATGCACAAGCGCGTGCTGGTGATCGGCGCGGAGGTGTTCTCGCGCATTCTGGATTTCAATGACCGTACCACCTGCGTGTTATTCGGTGATGGTGCGGGCGCGGTGGTAATCACGGCATCGGAGCAGCCCGGCATTTTGTCGAGCAAGCTTCACGCAGATGGCCGCCACACCGACATTCTTCGTGTTCCAGGCCACATGAGCGGTGGCGCGGTCAGTGGCAGCGCTTTCCTGACGATGGATGGGCAGGCCGTATTCAAATTAGCGGTTTCCGTGTTGGAGCAGGTCGCTAATGAAGCGCTGCACGCAGCTGGCCTGCAGGCCGCCGATGTCGACTGGCTGATCCCGCACCAGGCAAATATTCGCATCATGCAGGGCACTGCCAAAAAACTCGGCTTACCTTTGGAAAAAATGATTGTCACAGTCGATCAGCATGGCAATACATCTGCTGCGTCGATCCCACTTGCGCTGGATGTTGCCACGCGCGATGGGCGCATCAAACCTGGTCAGCTGGTGCTGATGGAGGGGGTTGGTGGTGGGTTCACCTGGGGCGCTGCGCTGGCACGGATGTGAGCCACACCGCAAGCGCGCTACTGCGTTGGCGTGATGGCGGTTTGGAGGCATGACTCGGTTAAGTAAACAATCGAAAAAACAGAACGTATCGATATGAACGCAACAGCATTTGTTTTTCCCGGGCAGGGCTCGCAAGCGATTGGTATGTTGAATGGCTTCGCTGACAACGCGATCGTGCGTGACACGATCAGCGAAGCGTCGGATGGATTGCAACTCGACCTTGCCAGGCTGATCGCCGAGGGTCCGAAGGAATCACTTGATCTCACCACTAACACACAGCCAGTGATGCTGGCGTCTGCGGTGGCGTTTTATCGCGCCTGGATCGCTGCGGGTGGCGCGCCGCCAGCGTTAGTCGCAGGACATAGCTTGGGCGAATACTCCGCATTGGTTGCCGCTGGCGTGATTGAATTTCGTGATGCCGTGCCCCTGGTGCGCTTTCGTGCGCAGGCCATGCAGGAGGCAGTACCGGTAGGCCAAGGAGGTATGGCCGCTATTCTCGGGCTCTCTGATGACGATGTGCGCGCGGCTTGTACCGAAGCCGGGCATGGTGAAGTGGTAGAGCCAGTGAACTTCAACGCACCGGCGCAAGTGGTGATCGCAGGACACAAAGCGGCGGTGGAGCGCGCCTGCGAGCTAGCCAAATCCAAAGGCGCCAAGCGCGCCTTGCCACTACCTGTATCTGCACCCTTTCACTCGTCGCTGCTGAAGCCTGCGTCCGATCGCTTGCGCGAGTACTTGTCTGGACTTGAGTTTTCAACGCCGCGTATTCAACTCATTAACAATGTCGATGTCGCGATCGAGAGCGATGCAGCGGCAATCAAGGACGCATTAGTGCGTCAGGCTGCGGCACCGGTACGCTGGGTAGAGTCAGTACAGAAAATGTCAACGCTGGGTATTACCCGTGTAATTGAATGCGGGCCCGGTAAAGTACTCAGCGGTTTGGTCAAGCGTATCGATACGCAACTCAGCGCTGATGCGATCAATGATCAGGCATCACTGCAAGCTGTTTTGGAGGCAGGACAATGAGCGCATCGCTCGATAAACAAATTGCGTTAGTAACAGGTGCCTCGCGAGGCATCGGCAAGGCAATCGCTATCGATTTGGCACGACACGGGGCGACCGTCATCGGCACTGCTACCACCGAGTCTGGCGCAGCCTCGATCAGTGATTACCTGAACGCTGTGCGGACGGATGCTGGTCGAGGTGAGGTACTCCATGTCGATGACGCTGAGGCCTCACTCGCGCTGATTGATCACATCGGCAAAGAGATGGGCGGCGTATCGATACTCGTGAACAATGCCGGTATCACCCAAGATCAACTCGCGATGCGCATGAAAGATGATGAGTGGGACGCCGTCATCGCGACTAATTTGACCGCGGTCGCGCGGCTGTCGCGTGCCGTGCTACGAGGCATGATGAAGGCCAAGTACGGCCGCATCATCAACATTACTTCGGTGGTTGGCTCTGCCGGAAACCCGGGCCAAATGAACTACGCGGCGGCGAAGGCGGGCGTTGCCGGTATGAGCCGTGCGCTGGCGCGCGAGATCGGCAGTCGCAACATCACTGTCAACTGCGTCGCGCCGGGGTTTATTGATACCGACATGACCAAGGCGCTGACCGAGCAGCAAGTGGCCGCGCTGTTGCAGCAAATCCCGGCAGGGCGCTTCGGCATGCCGGAAGATATTGCAGCAAGTGTGTCATTTCTCGCATCACCGCAAGCCGGCTATATCACTGGCACCACATTGCATGTCAACGGTGGCATGTACATGAGCGGGGGCTAATGCGTTGCCTTTTTGAGAGTGTCAATTGGCTGACGGATGTTGGCAAAATCAGAAGTCAAAACTTAAGTTCTGTATCTCAAACCTGATAGAATTCTTTCACTAAACCTAGAACCACCCACTGGAGGATGAAGATGTCTGACATCGAATCGCGTGTTAAAAAAATCGTTGCTGAGCAGCTCGGTGTTGCCGAAGCCGATATCAAAAATGAGTCATCTTTCGTTGACGATCTTGGTGCTGATTCGCTTGACACTGTTGAGCTGGTAATGGCGCTTGAAGATGAGTTCGAAATGGAAATCCCCGACGAGCAAGCTGAAAAGATCACGACGGTGCAGCAAGCCATCGATTACGCAAAGGCGCACGTCAAGGCCTAAGCATCCCCACCTCGCACTGCCGAATTTATTCTCCAGGAGTACTGTTTGACTCGCCCCCCTCGACGCCGTGTCGTTGTCACGGGACTGGGATGCGTATCCCCCGTTGGCAACACGATCTCATCTTCATGGGAAGCACTACTCGCCGGCCGATCCGGTATCGCTACGGTCACTAAATTCGACGCGAGTGCCTTCGCAACGACCTTCGCTGGTGAGGTCAAAGGCTTTCAGGTAGAGGACTACATTCCCGCCAAAGAAGCGCGTCATATGGATACTTTCATTCACTTCGGCATGGCGGCTGGCATACAGGCGATGCAAGACAGTGGATTAGTGGTGACCGACGCTAACGCTGAGCGTATCGGGGTGATGGTCGGCTCAGGTATTGGTGGCTTGCCGATGATCGAAGAAACCCACGGCGAGTATCAGACGCGTGGGCCTCGTCGTATCAGCCCGTTCTTTGTGCCCGCATCCATCATCAACATGATCTCAGGACATCTCTCGATCAAGTATGGTTTGAAGGGGCCGAACCTGGCGATCGTCACAGCATGTACTACCGGTTTGCATTGCATCGGTGAGGCGGGTCGTTTGATCGAGTACGGTGATGCTGACATCATGATCGCGGGCGGTGCTGAATCGACTGTGTCACCCTTGGGTATCGGTGGGTTTGCCGCTGCGCGCGCTTTGTCATCACGGAATGATGATCCTGCAACCGCATCGCGCCCTTGGGATAAAGACCGTGACGGCTTCGTGCTCGGCGAGGGCGCCGGCGTGATGGTGCTGGAAGAGTATGAGCACGCGAAGGCACGCGGCGCAAAGATATACGCAGAGCTGCTCGGCTTCGGTATGAGCGCTGATGCGCATCACATGACTGCGCCTCCGGAAGATGGTGATGGTGCACGTCGATGCATGGTGGCGGCAATGCGCAACGCGGGTATCAATCCGGATCAAGTGGATTACGTCAACGCACACGGCACATCAACCCCGCTGGGTGATGTCGCTGAAACTGTCGCGATCAAGCGTGCGTTGGGTGATCACGCGTACAAGGCCGTGGTCAATTCCACCAAGTCCATGACCGGGCATTTACTCGGGGGTGCAGGTGGCTTGGAGTCAGTATTCACCGTGCTGGCGGTGCATCATCAAAAGTCGCCGCCTACCATCAACATCTTTAATCAAGACCCGGACTGTGATCTCGATTATTGCGCCAACACCGCGCGTGATATGCCGATCAACATCGCAGTCAAAAATTCCTTCGGGTTCGGCGGCACCAACGGCACCCTGATTTTCGCCAAGGCCTGACCCATAGCGGCGGCGGTGCTGCGACACTGCCCGCGCGCCCCGCTGATCGCTTTCAACTTTCGCCGCCCCCGTTCATGACGATTGCTCTGTCGGCGCGAGTACGACCCTCGCGGCTGTGGATTGTGCTGCAAATAGCAATGGCTGCAGTGCTGCTTTCGGTGGCGCGGTGGCTATTCCAGGCCTCAGCTGCGGGCGGCCCGGCGGATGCGTTGTGCTACCTCCTCGTGCTTGTTTGCGCCACCGCGTCATTCGTGCTCGTTATACGGGCGCTTCGACCGAGAACAGGCCTGCGGATTGATGTAACCAGACTCGGTCAGATCCGATTGGTAGAGACTTACCCAAACGCTGAAGCCGGATTACCGAGACTATCCGATGCTGAAGGCAAGGTGGTTCAACTGCGCCAAGGCTCGACGCTCTGGTCGTCGTTGATGGTATTGCGTTTGCAACCGGTAACAGGTAACACGATCACATTGATCCTGCTGCCAGACAGCATGCGTGATGATGCATTTCATGCGTTATCTGTCGCCTGTCGCTGGATCGCTGCAAGGCAAAATCATCACGATGCACTGAGCAACGACCTGCCGCCTTGGCTAAGTTGAGCCTGTCTCACGCAATTGAAGCGACCAAGAGCGAAGCGCCGACAAAAATAACGACACACGGGCAGCCCGGCTCGCATCGCACCGCTTGCATCAACCAGTCAATGCAAGCTCGGTCGTGGCAAGGCCACTGCTTAACACCCTGAAAATGCTCACCCGAGCCTGTAGTTGCAAGGCCGGGCAGCAACACTACTTCGCCCACATGTCGCGCTCATTCGAGGGCATGGGGATTGACGACAGAACGCGATATAGATCAGCTACTCGTTGATCGCGTGCAGCAGGGCGACAAGAAAGCTTTCGAGCTTCTGGTGAGCAAATACCAGCGTAAGCTGATGCGACTGGTGTCGCGCTTGGTGCGCGATCAAGCCGAGGCAGAAGATGTAGTGCAAGAGGCTTTCATCAAGGCCTACCGAGCCCTGCCGCAATTTCGCGGTGACTCGGCGTTTTACACCTGGCTGTACCGAATCGGTATCAACACCGCCAAAAACTATTTGGTCACGCAGGGCCGTCGCGCGCCCACATCGACCGAGGCCGATGCTGAAGAGGCGGAAACTTTTGATGACGGAGAGCATCTGAGGGATATCAACACCCCTGAGTTTATGCTTGCGACCAAACAAATTGCCGAGACCGTCAACGTGGCGATGGAGGCCCTGCCAGAAGAGCTGCGCATCGCGATCACGCTGCGGGAGTTGGAGGGTATGAGCTACGACGAGATAGCAGAGACAATGGGCTGTCCGATTGGCACGGTACGGAGTCGGATATTTCGTGCGCGCGAGGCAATCGCCGAGCGATTGAGGCCGCTGCTGGGCACCGCGACGGATAAACGTTGGTAAATGTCGGCCCCGGTGCCGTCCATGAATTCGAATAACAAGTGTTTGAAGGGCTGGGGGTATGGCGAGTGGCGCGGAGAGCGGCAGCAGCCGCGCGGAGCAGATATCCGCACTCATTGACGGTGAATTGACAATGCCGCGAACCAAACAACTACTCCCGGAGCTCGTGTCGGGTGAAGCGCGCCGCCGCTGGGACACCTACCACCTGATCGGCGACGCACTGAGAGAGAATGATCGACCAAGCCACTTGGCGGTTGACCTGGTAGCTTCAATTGCGCGCCGAATCACGCGCTAACTGCAAACGCCCGTTGTGTTGGATTGATTGGCAAGACACAGCCTGCAATTGTGCAGATAGTGGCCGGTGGTGCAGGCACTTGCATCTGGGG
>Ga0194124_10002783_pt1 | contig 19255 bp, 16 predicted proteins | sample TA2KigCas0mmetaG_FD_148605 | JGI IMG/M metagenome (GOLD analysis project Ga0194124, IMG submission 148605) | Freshwater microbial communities from Lake Tanganyika, Tanzania - TA2015031 Kigoma Deep Cast 0m | ecosystem: Environmental > Aquatic > Freshwater > Lake | place: Tanzania: Lake...
CACTATCTGACGTTGACGTGGCAGCAGCCAGACCGCAGAGTTCGCATGTTTTTATTTTGATAATTTAGCCGACTCTGCCGCTGCGTCATGGCCAACCGAGAGGAACTGCTGATCATTCGTTCTGCGGGCGCTGGCCATCCGCAGGCTCAGCTGGCACTCGGCAAGCGCTACTTATTCGGCAGCACCAACCTTCCACAAAGTCACACCACCGCATTGCACTGGCTGGACAAAGCCGCCGAGCAGAATCAGCAAGAGGCGTGGATGTTAATTGGCGAGCATGTCTCTTACGCGGTAGCGCAGCAGTCCGATGACCCGTTGCGGATAGCGCTTTGGTACGAGCGCGCTTTCGAAGGAAAGTCTGCGCGTGCTGGTCTGGTTTTCGCCATGCTGGTGTTCAGTTGCTGGCTGCGAGCAGATGACGGTCTCCGTCAGAAATCCATGCGCGCTTTAGCCGGCGCTGCCGAGGCGGGATTGGCAGACGCGCAGTGGCTGCTGGCGCAACAACTCGGGCTGCACGACTTGTTGGCCAACGGCCTGCAGCCAGTACCCTCGCAGCTCAACAAGCGCCGAAGCCAGATCGTCGAGCTGGTGACCAAGGCGGCGCTGGGCGGTATCGCGGATGCGCAGTACGCCATGGCGGATTATTGGTGGCAGCAGGGCGACGCCAATAAATTCTTGTTGTGGGCGCTGCCGATTGCGCAGGATCTGGATCGTCGCTGCCATGGACCATCGATACACCGCGTCAGCCCGAGCAAGACCCAACTTGGTTTATTTCTGCGTTGTGCGAAGGCCATCATGGGCCAAGCCGACGCTAATCTGCGGCTAGCCGAGCGCTACATCAGAATCGCAGCCGAGGGCGGAGACGCAAAAGCACAGCTAGAGTACGGCTTGCTCGCGGCGCGTATGGACGAAAATGGAAAACGCCTGCGTCGATTGCCCGGTGTGGCTCACTACAAAAAAGCCATTCGGTGGTTATCGTTGGCGGCGGAGAGCGGCGAAGCAGCGGCCTGGTTTGCGATCTCAAGGATTTATCTCAAACCAGAGTTCTCACGACGTAGCATCAAGGAATCGCGCCGTTGTCTGGAGCTCTCTGGTGCAGCGGGATATCGCGCCGCTCAACTCGAATTAGCGCAAATTGCATGGCGATCGCGCCGCATTGATCCGCGTGCCGATGTGCGCGCCGTGTACTGGCTCCAAAAAGCGGCAAGCCAGGGCGACGAGCAAGCGACGACCATGCTGAACCGAATTGCACCGCCAGTGCATCGTACCGAGTGGGCGATAGCGGCACGCGCCTCATTCAACCGCGATGTCAGCAGCCAGTATCCATTCCTCGCGGCTCGTGTCGAGTTGCCTTACTGGTTTGGCTTGAGTCGGGCCGAAGCATTACTGCTTGACGTGGAATCGTCAGACCATGGGCACTGTCTTGAGGTCGATATCCGAAAGTCGCATCCACGCAGCCGACGCCGGCTGATACAGGTTCAAACCGGTGAGCAGCGACGCGCACTTGAGCGCGCCGCCCGAATCTTCGATATCGCCGAGCGCCACGGGCGCATCGGGCCGGAAGGCAACTACCGGCAGCGCTTGTACCGTTTTCGAAGCATCTTCAACCCGAGGCGAGAGTCACAAAGCCGTCGCAGCCGCTCGTCGTGAGCATCGCCACCGCGCGCGCCGTTTCTGGTGCGGCTCAGCTTTCGAAGCTTCCTTCAAACACGCTCACCGCCGAGCCGGTCAGCATGACGGGCGCATCGCCACCTTGCCAGCTAATCGTCAGCCGGCCGCCGCGAGTGTCAACTGCCACCGGCGAGTCAAGATCACCGCGCAGAATACCCGCGACCGCCGCGGCACAAGCACCGGTGCCGCAGGCGAGCGTCTCACCGGCGCCGCGCTCGAACACCCGCAAACGGATAAGGTGCCGATCAACCACTTGCATATAGCCCGCGTTCACGCGGCGCGGAAAGCGCGCATGGTGCTCGATCATGGGGCCTTGCACTGCAATCGGTGCGTCATCGACATTCGCCACCCATTGCACCGCATGCGGATTACCCATAGACAGCACAGCGAAGGGTATCGATTGGCTGTTAACCTCAATTGGCCACAGCGTGACCTGCCCTACCTGACTAGCTTGTAAACCGTTGGCATCAAACGGTACACGTTCAAGCGCCATCACCGGAGCACCCATGTTGACTGTTACCTGACCATCATCTTCCAAGCGTGGTGAGATAACACCTGACATTGTTTCGACGCGGATCTCGCGTTGTTCCGTGAGACCTTTTTCAACCACAAATTTTACAAATGCTCGAGCGCCATTGCCGCACTGCTCTACCTCACCGCCATCCGAATTGAAAATCCGGTAGCGAAAATCAATTCCTGCCTGCGACGGCCTTTCAACAATCAAAATTTGATCAGCCCCGATACCGAAACGACGATCAGCCAGTTGCCGGTATTGCTCGGCTGTCAAATTGACCGACTGCCTTACTGCATCAATCACAATAAAGTCGTTACCTGCGCCGTGCATTTTGGTGAATTTGATTTTCATGGTTGTCTGCGGATTCATTAATTTTTTATTTGAACTTCCCGCTCGCGAGCAGATTCATGCGTAGACCGAGGGGGTGCCTTCCGGTCTGGTCTTGAACCGTTTATGCGACCAAAAATACTCGGCCGGTGATTGCTTGACTTGGGTTTCAATAAACGCGTTCATGCGCCACGTTGCAGCGGCAATATCGTCACCGGGGAAATCCTTCCACGCTGGATGAAAGCACACCCGCCAGCCTTGATAATTGGGTCTGAAATGCGTGGTAACCGGAATCACTTGTCCATGTGTTGTTGCGGCCAGCCGTGCAGGCGCGGTGAGGGTCGCGGCCGGAACACCAAAAAATGGCACGAAGATAGACTCGCGTGGACCAAAGTCCATATCCGGCAGCATCAGGAACGGCCGGCCATTGCGCATCGCGCGGATAATCGGTTTGATGCCGTCACCCCGTGAAATCAGGAAGCGATCAGCCTCCTCGCGCGATGCAAATCGCGCGCGGCCATCGCGCAGCGCCTGATCAAATACTTTGTTGCGTTGCTGTGTGTAGATAGAGCACAGGGGGCCGCGCATGGTGATTGCAACACCGGCTACTTCCAGACACACAAAATGCGGGCATAGAAATATCGTTGGCTGCTCGATCGAGCTTTGGGTTGGTACCTCAGGATCAATTTCAATCAATCGCTCAAGTCGTGCCGGCGAGCCCCACCAAAGAACGCCGCGCTCCAAGACGCTGCGCGCATACGAGCGAAAATGCGCGCGCGCTAATGAACGCCGTTCAGGCGCGGCCGAATCCGGGAAGCACAGCGACAGATTAGTGAGCGTGATTTGGCGCCGCTCACGCATCAACACATACAGCAGATCACCAAACAACTCGCCGATACGGCCCAGCACCGGCAGCGGCAGCCAATGCAATAACCAAATCAACGCGAGTATCAGGCGCATGCCGATATCCCGGTAACCATCAGCCACCGCAACGCTAGCAAAATGTAAAGCCGAGGGAGTGACATTGCGTGAGGAGGCGGGGCTTTGCTGATTTCGTGCAAATTCAGTAAAATACCACGAGTTATCACCGCCGAGTTAATAGACAACTTGCGAGGCGGTCTACAAATTTCGCTAAAGCGTCGCAGGCTCACCGAGTTGACCGCGACAACGTGTTAACCAGCTTTTGGGAGCTTGCATGTCCAACGAATATTTGTTTACCTCCGAGTCGGTGTCCGAGGGACATCCGGACAAAGTCGCCGACCAGATTTCCGATGCAATTCTTGACGCCATTTTGGATCAAGACCCGCGCGCGCGCGTCGCCGCCGAAACACTCTGCAACACCGGTTTGGTAGTGCTGGCAGGTGAGATCACCACCAGCGCGAATGTAGACTACATCAAAGTCGCGCGCGATACACTCAAGGACATCGGCTACGACAACACCGACTACGGTATCGATTACAAAGGCTGCGCCGTGCTGGTGGCTTATGACAAACAGTCACCCGACATCGCGCAGGGTGTCGATGAAGGCAAAGGCCTCGATCTCGACCAGGGTGCGGGCGATCAGGGTTTGATGTTTGGTTACGCCTGTGATGAGACCCCGGATCTCATGCCAGCCGCTATTTACTACGCGCATCGCATCGTTGAGCGCCAGTCGCATTTGCGTAAAGATGGTCGCTTGGCGTGGTTGCGGCCAGACGCCAAGTCGCAGGTCACCCTCAAATATGGCGACGGCAAACCAGTTGCAATCGACACCATCGTGCTATCAACTCAGCACGCGCCTGAGATCGATCACAAGCAGATCGAAGAAGCATCGATCGAAATGATCATCAAGCCCGTGGTGCCTGCCGAGTGGTTGAAGAACACGCGCTATTTGGTCAACCCTACCGGCCGCTTTGTCATTGGTGGTCCGCAGGGTGACTGTGGCCTCACAGGCCGCAAGATCATCGTCGACACCTACGGCGGCGCCGCGCCGCATGGCGGCGGCGCGTTTTCAGGCAAAGACCCGTCCAAGGTGGACCGCTCTGCTGCCTACGCCGGTCGCTATGTCGCCAAAAATATTGTCGCTGCCGGTTTGGCAGAAAAATGCCAGATTCAAATTTCTTATGCGATTGGTATCGCCAAACCAACCTCGGTCATGGTGACTACATTCGGCACGGGCAAGATCAGCGATGAAAAAATCGAAGAACTCGTTCGCGAGCATTTCGATCTGCGGCCAAAAGGGATCGTGCAGATGCTGAATCTGTTGCGTCCGATTTATCGCAAGTCAGCGGCTTATGGTCACTTTGGTCGTGACGAGCCGGAATTCAGCTGGGAGCGCACCGATAAGGTGGCTGCATTGAAGGCCGCAGCTGGTATTTGATTATTCGACTAGAATAGGTAGGTGCCAAGGAGCGTTGCGACGGGTTCTCATCCGCCAGGCTTGGCAATTTGTGCAACGGCGCTCACGTTACTTTTTTCGATTTAATGAAAGGAGGGCGTGATGAGCGCCGTACTAAAATCAGTTACTACCCACGATTACCACGTGGCCGACATCAGTCTGGCCGAGTGGGGCAATAAAGAAATCAGAATCGCCGAAACCGAAATGCCCGGTCTGATGGCGATTCGCGAGGAATTCGCCGCTGCCAAGCCGCTCAAGGGCGCGCGTATCACCGGCTCCTTGCACATGACCATCCAAACCGCTGTGCTGATCCAGACGCTCGAGGCGCTGGGTGCAGAGGTGCGTTGGGCTTCCTGCAATATCTACTCCACGCAAGACCACGCAGCTGCTGCGATTGCTGCGAACGGTACCGCCGTATTCGCGTTCAAGGGCGAGAACCTTGATGAGTACTGGGATTTTACTCACCGTATTTTCGAATGGCCGGATGGCGGCTACTCGAACATGATTCTCGATGACGGTGGCGACGCGACCTTGCTGCTGCACCTCGGCACTCGCGCTGAAAAAGACATCAGCGTGCTGGCAAATCCGGATTCAGAAGAGGCGGTGTGCCTGTTCAACTCCATCAAGAAAAAACTGGCGACCGATCCGACTTGGTACTCGACCCGTCTGGCGAAGATCAAAGGCGTGACGGAAGAGACCACCACCGGCGTGCATCGTCTGTATCAGATGTTCAACGAAGGCAAGCTTGCCTTCCCGGCCATTAACGTGAATGACTCGGTGACCAAGTCCAAGTTCGACAACTTGTATGGTTGCCGTGAATCGCTGGTTGATGCGATCAAGCGCGCAACTGACGTCATGATCGCCGGTAAAGTCGCCGTCGTAGCCGGCTATGGCGATGTGGGCAAAGGCTCGGCGCAAGCGCTGCGCGCGCTGTCAGCGCAGGTGTGGGTGACTGAGGTTGACCCGATCTGCGCGCTGCAAGCCGCGATGGAAGGTTATCGCGTCGTTACGATGGAATACGCTGCCGAGCATGCAGATATCTTCGTCACTGCGACGGGTAACTATCATGTGATCACGCATGAGCACATGAAGAAAATGAAAGATCAGGCGATTGTCTGCAACATCGGTCACTTCGACAACGAGATCGAAGTTGTTGCGCTCAAGCAGTACACCTGGGAAAGCATCAAGCCGCAAGTCGACCATGTGATCTTCCCCGATAGTAAGCGCATTATTCTGCTCGCAGAGGGCCGTCTGGTGAACTTGGGTTGCGGTACTGGCCATCCGTCTTACGTGATGAGCTCGTCATTCGCCAACCAGACCATCGCGCAGATCGAGCTGTTCACCAAGACCGAGAACTACCCGATCGGTGTCTACACCTTACCCAAGCACCTCGACGAAAAAGTCGCGCTGCTGCAGCTCAAGACGCTCAACGCGCAGCTCACCAAGTTGACCGAGGAGCAGGCGGCGTATATCGGCGTCAAGAAGGAAGGCCCTTACAAGCCTGATCATTACCGGTACTGATTGTAAATCGGCAGATGGGGAGCAACGATCATGCTACCCATCTGAGTCACCCAGCCGAGATTCGATGCGATTGCTACTGATCTGGCTCGTCAACACGCTCACGCTATTTGTGCTGCCGCGCTTGCTCGATACAGTGCAAGTCGACAGTTTCACCACAGCGCTGACAGCAGCATTGGTACTCGGTTTGGTGAATACGCTGATTCGCCCCATCATTCTGGTATTGACCTTACCCATTACCTTTGTCACGCTCGGGCTGTTCATCTTTGTTATCAACGGGCTGATGTTTTGGGCGGTGGCCGACATCGTTCCGGGTTTTCAGGTGACTAGTTTCGGCGCAGCGATTGTCGCTGCGTTTGTGTACAGCGTCGTGTCTTGGTTGTTATCTGCGTTTATCCCGAAATAAAACCATGCAACAAACTCTATTCAGTGTTGAATTTTTCCCGCCCAAAACCTCGGAGGGTGTCGACAAACTCAGGCAAGCGCGTCAGCAGCTTGCTGTGATGAAGCCCGCATATTTTTCTGTCACCTTCGGCGCTGCCGGCTCAACCCAGGCAGGTACGCGCGATACCGTGCTGGAGATTCAGCAAGAGGGCTATCCTGCTACGCCGCATCTGTCTTGCATTGGACGAACGCGCGATGATCTGCGCGCCATTATCAATGAGTACAAGGCGCACGGTATTCGTCACATCATTGCACTACGCGGCGATCTGCCCAGCGGTTTTGGCGGCACCTTTGGCGAGCTTCACTACGCCAGCGATTTGATCGCCTTTATTCGTGAAGAGACCGGTGATTGGTTTCACATAGAAGCAGCGGCTTACCCGGAAATGCACCCGCAGGCGAAGTCACCGCAGGATGATTTGCAGAATTTTGCGCGTAAAGTAAAAGCCGGTGCCAACGCCGCCATTACTCAATATTTTTACAACCCTGACGCGTACTTCCGTTTTGTGGACGACGCCGCGCGCATGGGTGCCGATATCCCGGTGTTCCCCGGCATTATGCCGATCACGAACTTCTCGCAGCTGGCCAGGTTCTCTGACATGTGTGGCGCTGAAGTGCCGCGTTGGATTCGGCTCAAACTGGCTTCGTTTGGTGACGACACCAAATCAATTCGCGCGTTTGGTTTGGATGTGGTGTCGCAGATGTGTGATCGCTTATTAGCAGGCGGCGCACCCGGCTTGCACTTTTACTCTTTGAACCAAGCTGCGCCAACATTGGCGATTTGGGAGCGATTGAGCCCGACCGCGCGTGCATAAGCTGTCCAGGCTGCGCTGTGAAACAAGCCATGCAGGCAGCGATGCCGCGTATTAAGGTAAGACCAGCACTACTAGAAATTACCCCGCTCTGTCATTCTCAAGATCGGCGCGGGGACGAGACGGATTCTTAGTCCGTCAAGACGACATCCAGCGGTATGTCGTGCGCCTCTGCTTCAAAGCTCACCTTGGCAAATGCATACGCAATGCCGATAGCACGTGGCCGGGGGTTTTGTGCCAGCGTTCTATCGAAGTAGCCACCACCGAATCCCAGCCGCAGGTTTTGCTCGGTATAACCGATACAGGGTGCCAGTACTGCGTCCGGCTGCACATACGTACCGCGAACGCTTGGCGCGACCGTGCCGCTGGCATCTTTGGCGACAGGGTCGCCCGGACGCCAAGCCACAAACACCAGTGGCTGCTGTCGCTCCAAGACGACTGGCATGGCCAGCGTGATGCCATGCGTTGGTAGTGCGTCATACAAGGCTGACAAATCAGGCTCACCCGGAATAGCCAGATACGCGCCTAATACCCGCACCTGATGGTCGAGCAGCCAAGACAGCAACTTGGCGACAATACGTGCATCAGCAGCAGCCTTCTCGGTTGGCGCCAGCGCACGCCGCGCAGCGATCAATTGCTGCCTGAGTTCGGCTTTGGAAGTGGGCTGGTTCATGAATGACAAATCAAGTGAATCGACGGAATCAATTTTTAGACGCATGATATTCTAAGATATTGTTTTACCAGATCGATAGTGCGATCTGCAAGGCGAGCCACCGTTGCCGGCCGCCTGAATAGAAAGATAGAAAGACACAAAGATCATCGCAGTGTAGTCATCGGGAACTCATGAAGCTTTACTCAAGATGGTGGTTGGGCGCGGTCCTTTGCGCGGCCATCAGCAGCATTGTAGCCGTGTCGTCGGTGTGCGCGGCCAACCGACACGCACCCGTTGTCGGCAACACGGCCGACGCCGATTTTCTTGCGCTGAGAGAGGCATCATTACGCGGTGACACAGGTGAGTCGGGCCGATTGGCAGGGCGGCTGAGTAGTTACTCGATTCAATCCTATGTTGAATACTACCGACTGTACCCGCGTCTACCCGCAACACCTGAAGGAGAAATCCGACAGTTTCTGGATCGTTACGATGGAACCGCGATCGCCGATCGTCTGCGAAACGACTGGTTGTTATTGCTCGGGCGCGCGCATGATTGGCGTGTGTTTGACGAACAGTATCCACGCTTTGTGCTGAATGATGACACACAGGTAAAGTGCTATGCGCTGCAATCCCGCCTCGCCAAGGGAGAGCCAATTGCCAAGGCTGCGCGTGATTTACTGCAGCAGCCAAAGTACTATGGTGATGGCTGTGTGGAGCTGATCGGAAAACTGGTTCAAGATAAAAAATTTACCGAGTCAGATGTCTGGCGCCAAGTGAGACTCGCTGTAGAAAGTGGTGTCAGCGGTACCGCGCGTCGAATCGCAAACTACACCGATGTCAATGACAAGCAGCTCGCGCAGGCGGTAGATAAACCTTTTGCGGTGCTGGAGCGTGGCGCAGTTGGTGGCCGCACCTCCCGCGAGTTATTTCTGATTGCGCTTGGCCGCGCAGCACGCGACAAGCTAGATAAAGCAGTCCATCAGCTCGAGAAAGCGCAATCTCGTCTAACTGCTGAAGAGAATGCGATTGCATGGTCACAGCTTGCGCTGCAGGCCTCGCTGGTGCTCGATAAAGATGCGCCGACTTATTGGCGGCGAAGTTTCGACGCGGCGCTATCTACCGAAGGCTATCAGTGGCGTGTGCGTACGGCATTACGGATAGGTGACTGGCAGCTGGTAGCGCGATCAATTGATGCGATGCCGGCGGATCTGCAAAAAGATCCCGCATGGCTGTACTGGCGTGGCCGCGCCCATGCCGCGCTCGGCCGTAGTGAAGAGGCGAAGCCGTATTTCCACCAGCTCGCAGGCCAGCATCATTTTTATGGATTGCTGTCGACCGAAGAGTTATCGCAACCCATACTCGCACCGACCAAGCCTGCACCATCCACAGCAGCCGAACTTGCAGAAGCGAGTGCCAACACCGGGTTAATTCACGCCTTGAAGTTTTATGAGTTGGAGCTGCGCTTCGAAGGTAATCGCGAGTGGAACTGGCAGCTGCGCAAGATGAGTGATCGGCAGCTACTTGCGGCTGGTGAGTTTGCGCGACGCAGTGAGGCGCTGGACCGTATGGTGGCAGCGGCCGATCGCGCCAAGCTTGAGCTTGATCTGGCGCAGCGCTATCCGACACCGCATGAAGACATCATGCACGCCGCAACCGCTGGCATCGGGCTAGATAAGGCATGGGTCTATGGTTTGATACGACAAGAATCCCGGTTTATAAAAAGCGCGCGTTCTGTGGTGGGCGCCTCGGGACTCATGCAGATCATGCCGCGTACCGCGACCTATGTCGCCAAAAAAATCGGTATGAGTGGTTTTTCATTATCGGGATTAAATGACACCCGCACCAACATCACCTTGGGTACACAATACCTGAACATGGTGCTGGCCAGTCTTAGTGGCTCACAAACGCTGGCGACTGCAGCGTATAACGCCGGGCCGAGCCGACCGCGTCAGTGGCGTGCCTTGCTCGACAAACCGGTCGAAGGCGCTATCTTCGCCGAGAGTATTCCTTTTTCCGAGACGCGTGGCTACGTCAAGGCCGTGCTTGCGAACGCAACATGGTATGCGCTGCACTTCGATAGCCATGCGCCATCGCTCAAAGCCCGGCTCGGTACGGTATCACCCCGTGACGCACATTTGATCGAACTTGGCGATTTACCTTAAGGCACACAATGCATCACGGCTCTGTACTTCTACTTGGCGGTAGCGGGTTTATTGGTACCCATATCGCGGCGCGGCTATCGGCTTCCGGTCGTCAAGTCATCGTGCCGACGCGTCGCTATCATCGCGCGCGTCATTTACAGGTACTGCCCACTGTGCAGGTAACTATCGCAGATATTTACGATCCTGCTACGCTCGATCGCTTTCTGCCTCGCGTCGACGCCGTGATCAATTTGGTCGGCGTCTTGCACTCCTGGCCAGCACGACCGTGGGGCCGAGCATTTGAACACGCGCACGTCGCTTTACCACGCTTGCTGGCACAAGTATGCGCGCGTCATGGCGTCAAGCGTGTATTGCATATGTCGGCGCTGGGCGCAGCCATCGACGGTCCTTCGATGTACTCGCGCTCAAAAGCAGCAGGCGAGCGTATCCTGCTCGATGCCAAAGACGTGCAAGTAACCTCGTTTCGTCCTTCCGTGGTGTTTGGTGCCGAGGACAGTTTTTTGAACCTGTTCGCCACGCTGCAAGCGCTAGCGCCCGTCATGCCATTGGGGGGTGCAGATACGCAGTTTCAGCCGGTGTATGTGGGCGATGTGGCACAAGCTTTTGTGGATGCGCTTGATCAGCCCGGTAGCATCGGTCAGGTGGTTGAGCTAACAGGCCCGCATGTTTACCGTTTGCGTGAATTAGTGCGACTGGCCGGCGAATACAGCGGCCATGCCCGCCCGGTGATTGGCTTGCCAGACTGGGTCGCGCGTCTGCAAGCGCTGATGCTTGAGCTCTTGCCGGGCCCCACATTGATGAGCCGCGATAATCTCGACTCAATGAAGCAACACAACATCGCTAGCGGCCAGTACCCCACGCCGCCCCACTGGCAGCCGACACCACTCGAAGCAGTCGCGCCAGATTACCTACGTCCGGTTACATGACCGGTCTCAAGACGTATGTGGTGGGTGGTGCGGTACGTGACGCACTGCTCGGCTTACCTGTCAAAGATCGTGACTATGTGGTGGTGGGCGCAACGCCCGAGCAGATGCAAGCACTCGGCTTCGTACCGGTCGGTAAAGACTTCCCGGTTTTTTTGCATCCGCAGACGCATGAAGAATATGCGCTTGCGCGCACCGAGCGAAAAACTGCACCTGGCTACACTGGCTTTGCATTTCATGCCGCTGCCGACGTCAGCCTTGAGCAAGACCTGCAGCGACGTGATCTCACCATCAACGCCATCGCACAAGCTGAAGAAAACACGCTAACTGACCCCTATAGTGGCCGTGCTGATATTGATGCGCGGGTGTTTCGCCATGTGTCGCCCGCATTTACCGAGGACCCGGTGCGCATATTGCGGGTTGCACGGTTCGCTGCGCGTTTTACTGAATTCTCCATCGCGACTGAGACCATGGGCTTGATGCGTCAGATGGTAAGTGCTGGCGAGGTTGACGCCTTGGTTGCAGAACGAGTATGGCAAGAGCTATCGCGCGGTTTGTCCGAGCCGGCACCATCACGTATGTTTGACGTGCTGCGCGAGTGCGGTGCGTTGGCGCGCGTTTTCCCTGAGCTTGATGCGCTGGTAGGGCTCTCACTGCAAGCCTCGCCGCTTCAACCTAAGCAAGAACTCAAGCAAGAACCAAAGCAAGAACCAAAGCAGCAGCAAGATTCAGCTGTGGAGGCATTGGTAACGCATCGTACCGAGCCGGTGGATTGTTTCGCCCACGCCTTACAAGCTGTAGATCATGCTGCGCGCCAGAATGCATCGCTGGCGATACGCTTCGCCGTGCTGCTGCCGGCGATTGGACACGCGCCGATCGCGAGTTCTGATTTGTCTGCTGATCTCGCTGCTGATGCACGCGCTGCTGTTTTAGTCGAGCGTTTGTGTAAACGCCTGAGGGTGCCGCATGAGGTGCGCGACTTAGCCGTCGTGGTAGTGCGCGAGCAGGCGGTGGTTGCGCGAGCCGAGGCCGCATCTGCTGCTGCCATGGTGAGGTTGTTTGAGCGTTGCGATGCCTTTCGCAAGCCGGCACGCTTTGCGGCCTTACTCGATGCATGCAAATGCGTGCACGCCACGCGCACCAACCAAAACTTCCCTCAGAAACCCTTATTGCAGTGCGCCCTTTCTGCTGCGCAGTCGGTCGACGCCGGAGCGATCGCAGCCGCAGTCACCGGCAGCGCGGGCGAGCACGCGACCGATAAGATCCCGGACGTAATCCATGCCGCACGAGTACAGGCGGTCGCGCACGCGGTACATGCCGGCGGGGCTGCGTCAGCCTGATTTGCGGGACGCTTGTACGATCTTGCGGCGCGCTGCCATACTTGCGTCTGTGCACCCGGCATCCCCTTGGAGAATCTGATGAACGCCCCACTCGCATCCTTGCACGCCTTGCAGCCAGACGCGATTACGCTGGATGACAAGTACACCCTGGAGCGGGGTCGCGTGTTCCTGACCGGCACCCAAGCGCTGATACGGCTACCCATGCTGCAGCGGCAGCGCGATCTCAAGGACGGCTTGAATACCGCCGGGTTTATTACGGGTTATCGTGGCTCGCCGCTCGGCAGCGTTGATCAAACCGCGGCCAAAGCACAAAAATATCTCGAGGCGCATCACGTCCGTTTCCAGCCCGGTGTGAATGAAGACCTGGCGGCCACGAGCATCTGGGGCACGCAGCAGGTCAATTTATTCCCCGGTGCGAAGTACGACGGGGTATTCTCCATGTGGTACGGCAAAGGGCCCGGTGTTGATCGCAGCGGCGATGTGTTCAAGCACGCTAATGGCGCGGGCAGCGCGCAACATGGGGGCGTGCTCGTGTTGGCCGGTGACGATCACGCCGCCAAGTCATCCACTAATGCGCATCAGAGCGAGCACATTCTTAAAGCCTGCGGTATTCCAGTGCTGTATCCCTCCACGGTACAAGAGTATCTTGATTACGGTTTGCATGGCTGGGCCATGAGCCGCTATACCGGCCTGTGGGTAGCGATGAAATGCGTCACCGATATTGTTGAATCAGGTGCTACGGTTGATATCGACCCCGATCGCGTGCAAATTATTTTGCCGGATGATTTCGACATGCCGGCAGGTGGTTTGAATATTCGCTGGCCGGACGCTGTGCTTGATCAGGAAACGCGCCTGGTCAATTACAAGTGGTACGCCGCACTGGCGTATGCGCGCGCGAACCAGCTGAACCGAATCATTTGGGACAGCCCACGCCCGCGCTTCGGGATTCTCAGCGCTGGTAAAGCCTATCTCGATACACGTCAGGCGCTGGATGACCTGGGCATTGACGAGCACGTCGCGCGCGATATCGGTCTGCGTTTATACAAAGTGGGTATGAGCTGGCCGCTTGAAGCATCCGGTGTGCGCGCGTTTGCCACCGGCCTGGAAGAAATTCTGGTCATCGAAGAAAAACGCCAGCTACTCGAATACCAACTCAAAGAAGAGCTCTACAACTGGCGCGATGATGTTCGTCCGCGCGTGGTGGGCAAATTTGATGATTCCGGTGAATGGAGTAACTCTCGCCGCGCAGGTCATGGCGAGTGGCTATTGCCTGCTACCTATGAACTCAACCCCACCTTGGTAGCGCGTGCTATTACATCGCGTATTTCTACGTATTTTGCGGGTCATCCGGTTGAGCAGCGCGTGAGAGAGCGGCTCGCGTTCATCGAAGCAAAAGAAGCAACGCTAAAGGTCAGTAAATCAGATCCACAAAAAGATCGTATTCCTTATTTTTGCTCTGGCTGCCCGCACAACACCTCAACGCGTGTACCGGAGGGCAGTCGCGCGCTGGCCGGTATTGGTTGTCACTACATGGCGCTATGGATGGATCGCTCAACCGCCACCGCAACCCACATGGGCGCTGAAGGTGTGACGTGGATTGGCGAGGCGCCATTCACCGACGAGCCACACGTGTTCGCCAACATTGGTGACGGCACCTATTTTCATTCCGGTTTGCTGGCTATTCGCGCAGCAGTAGCCGCCAAGGTCTGCATGACCTATAAAATTTTGTTTAATGATGCTGTCGCCATGACGGGTGGACAGACGCATGATGGCCCGCTCGATCCGGCGATGATCTCACGTCAAATCGCTGCCGAGGGTGTTAAACCTATCGTGGTGGTGACTGACGAGCCGGATAAATACCCGGCGGATACCGAATGGGGCGCCGGAACCACCATACGCCATCGCAGTGAACTGGATGCGGTACAGCGTGAGCTACGTGAGATTCAATCAGTATCCGCCATCATCTACGACCAAACTTGTGCTTCCGAGAAGCGCCGTCGCCGCAAGCGTGGCACCTACCCCGATCCTGCCAAGCGCACTGTCATCAACGAGGCAGTATGCGAAGGCTGTGGTGATTGCAGTGCGCAATCAAACTGTTTATCTGTCGAGCCACTTGAGACCGAGTTGGGTCGTAAACGGCAGATTAATCAATCTACCTGCAACAAAGATTTCTCTTGCGTGCAGGGCTTCTGCCCGAGCTTTGTCACCGTCGAAGGTGGTCAGCTCAAAAAGCCCAAGAAAGCATCAAGCAAAGATGCGGGCCAAGCAGGTGCGTTAGAACGCGCCGCTTCATTACCTACGCCCGAGCTTCTGTCGCTCGCCCAACCCTTTGGTGTACTGGTCACCGGTATTGGTGGCACTGGTGTGGTGACTGTCGGGCAGATTCTTGCCATGGCCGCGCATGTAGCAGGCAAGGCGTGTACCGTGCTTGACATGAGTGGCTTGGCACAAAAAGGCGGGCCGGTGATGTCGCATGTACGATTGGCTGATTCGGATGCGCATATTTTTTCCACGCGCGTTGGTACCGGCGCGGCGGATCTCCTGATCGGGTGTGATGTCTTGGTCGCGGCGAGCAAAGATGCGGTATCGCGCATGCGCGAGGGGCGTACGCATGCAGCCGTGAACGCAACCCTGGCACCCACCGCCGCCTTCGTCAAAAACCCGGATTGGGTTTACCCGGACGCGGCGTCAGTTGAAGCGATTCGCACCGCGTGCGGCGATGATCATGTCGACGCTATCCAAGCGGGAAGAATTGCCACTGCCTTGATGGGTGACTCTATCGCTACCAACATGTTCATGTTGGGCTACGCATGGCAGCGTGGCTGGGTGCCGTTACCCGAATCAGCACTGATGCAAGCCATTAAGCTGAATGGTGTATCGGTTGACTTTAACCAGCAGTCATTCGCTTGGGGTCGACTCGCAGCGTATGATCTTGAGGGCCTCGAGCAAACCCTGAACGCACAGTCGCCTGCACAAGTGATCGCGTTCAAGCGTAAGCAGTCGCTGGATGAGCTAGTTACCCACCGCACAGAGTTTCTCAGCGAGTATCAAAGCGCTCGCTACGCACAGCAATACCGTTTATTTGTTGAGAAAGTTCGCGGGGAAGAGCGGCAAGTAGTCGGTGATAGCGGTAGCCTGCCACTGACCGAAGCAGTGGCGCGTTATCTGTTCAAGTTAATGGCCTACAAAGATGAGTATGAAGTAGCACGGTTGCACAGTAATCCGGCGTTCAAGGCGCGCATTGCCAATATGTTCGAAGGCGACTATCAGGTGAAATATCATCTGGCACCACCGCTTCTCTCCAAGCGCGATGACAAAGGCCATCTGATCAAGCAGCCTTATGGAAGCTGGGTAGGCATGGTGTTCCCAGTGCTCGCCAAGCTGAAATTTTTGCGCGGCACCGCCTTGGATCCGTTTGGACACACTGAAGAACGCAAGACAGAACGCGCGCTCATAGAGCAGTACCGTGCCACTATCACCTCATTGTGTGCGTCGCTGAATGTTAATAATCACCCGCTCGTAACAGAAGTCGCACGCATACCAGAAGAGATTCGCGGTTACGGGCATGTCAAAGAACGGCATTTGCGTAATGCCAAAGAAAAAGAAGCGCAACTGTTGTCGCAACTAAAAACCGTTTCGGGCCAAGCAGATCGGCATGCAGCTTGATTCTTCTGCTCCTCGAAAGCCTGCCATTCTCCAGCGTGAGCTAGTGAGTAGGTCTGTAGCAGTCGTTTGCCGCCATATATTCGTCAATGAGGCGCCTCAATCGCTCTGCTTGCATTTGGGTATGACAGTCAAAAGAAAAGGTATCGGGAAAGTCAGACCAAAAAACGATTAACTCTTGACTCTCGAAGCTGATGTGACCCACACCGGAATCTAGACGCTGCTGCCAATCCAAAAAAACAGCACCGATGTGAGCACAAAAATTCTTTAGAAATTTCACATATCCGCCCTTTGGCCAAAACTCATCTAGCTCAAGCGCATATTTTTTGCTAGAGCTGAATGGCCTGATTCGAATTTCCATTGTGCGGAATCACCTTGTAATATAAACAGGGTCAACATCACCCTGCGAGCTTCTAATGCAGAGGCGCAGAGTGACCTAGTGGCCGCCATTCAGAATGGCTAGGGAAAGCGTCAGCTTACCGTCTGAGCCTTTCGCGATTGTGAGTTGAAAGTACGGCGTCTTGATAGGTGTTTTCGAATGAAAAAGTTCTGATTTGCGTGAGGGATGATGCTTGGTAAATGGTAGGTGACTATGCCGATGTCACTTAAAATATTCTTAGCCTGCTAAGCGTCCGAAGGTAAGCGCCGGGCTAACCCGCTTTGACCGTAGTACAAGGTGAGGAGGTGAATGCTCTTACCAAGGCCGTGATGGCCGAGCAAAACGTATTAGGTCACCTGTGTTCCAATCAAAATCAAAAAGATAATCCGTATGGCCATCGTTGCCTTCGCACCCCCATGTGATACCCCCAAATCGAGCAGGGCTTGGTGGAAGGTTCAAATAAACTTTGTCCGGCTGGGAGCGAGAGTCCACTTTTGGAACTTCGATAACTAATCGCCTTGATTCATCTCTGTTTAGTACAACTATACGATTGCCTCGTGGGTCATTATGCTCATAATGAACTAGACCAGTATCGTCTGCTAGAAGACGAACAAAAAAAGGAATCTGATGTAATTTACCTTGATAGATCCATCGCTGAGCTACTACTCGAACAGCATTTGTTCGCTCTTTAAACAGATCGATATTTCTGCCTGATAAAGATGCTGGAGTTACGTGTCCAGTATCCCAAATATCTTCGAGGTTTTTTATTTTCTCCACTTATATCCTTAACTAATAATTTTGGAGTGAGCCAGAATTATCAAGAATGTCATTCAACTTAAGCAATTTATTGCACCCGAAAAAATTTTCTTGATTCTAAAAATTCTTTAAAAAATAAAATAGATAAATTTATTTATCGGGCGGCCAAACAACTTGCCACCCCTTTTTATCAGCTTCAGCCTGAATCGCTTTAATACAAATTTTAAGATCAGATTTATTTAATTTTTTTGATTGATACCATTTTCCCAAAATAAGTCCTTTTGAATAATCCACATAGAACTTATCTTTATAATCTTTCCTATTTAATATTCCTTTTTCGTCAACGAAGAAATTCGATGCCCATTCACCAGGGAGCGAGACAGATTTTCCTTCGTCGAATTTAACCTGAATATTTAACCTGTTCGGCTTTACTATAAATGTCATTTCATTACCCTTTCATATACAACTCTTCCTAGTTTTGTGGCAGGATCAATTGCAACAACTCGTGTCACCGAAGGATTAAACATAAGTGCTGGAAGCTCAACAGTGTTCCAGATACTATCCTTCCTAGCTTCGCTCCCTAAAACAACTCGCACCTCTCCTTTGGTGTTTTTTGCTAGCTCAAAGGATAATTTTGTCCAAGCCTCTACGGAGGAAGGGTTTGATCTTTCGAAAGCTGGGATATCTATTTGACGCCGCTCAATAAGTTGTTCTAGCGTTAAGCCTCTGTATTTCTCTGCAAGTTCCGCAGCTATAGCCTGTCCACCGACGCCATTAGTTCGTCCAGACCAGAACACTGCTTCATTAGGATTTGTGCTGGCAATTGAATTTCCATATTCAATTACAGAACCATCTCTAAATATGTTGGCTTCGGTCTTTACTGATGCAACAGCCCTTGCTTCCGCCTGAATCGCTGCCTGCTTCTCCAGCGCCGCAGTGATAGCTTTGCTACCAGTTTGCTGTAGCCGTCCAACGATCGCAGTCGATGCGCCTGCAATCGCCAGCGTATCTACTAGCGCCTCGCCACGTATGGTCGGGTCTTCACTGTTTAGACGAGCTCTTAGTTCGCCCGGTAAGTCCCTCAGACCACTCGCGATAGCAAGAGCAGCATCGACAGCACCAACTACCTTGACGGCCGTCGTCACTTCGTACGTCGTCAAGCCTACACCGAGAACTACGGCCGGCGGTGTGAGCTTCATCAAGCCTTTGGCGACACCAAATGCCAATGGATTATTTATCCGTTGCCGGAACAAGAATTCTTGTTCGTTAACTTGTCGGCGTTCGCCTGCTACCCATTGATTGACATCATTACGTGCGACATAGCTCGTTTGATAGCTTTGCTTAGCATCGGCGAGTGCGGCATACCAACCTTTGCACAGATCACTTGCCGGCAACCGGCATGCATCAGCCACTTGCTGGTCGCGCCATTTGTCCAGCGCGTCGAGACGGTTGATTTCTTCTTTAGCCTGATTTCGACAGGCGTCGTCTTTACATTCGAGCAAGCGCTGGCTTGCGGCGGCCCGCTGGCGCGCCTCTTCGTGACTCAAGAAGTTATTCGTTGTTTCGCTCAGTGCTGCGCCGGTACCTTACTGCCCACTAACCGCAGCTCCGATCAAAGTAGCTGTTGAGGCGACCAAAGCTGATTTAACCGGCGCCGGTATATCGGCCTTGTCAATGGCGCTGGCTACTTGCGGGGTCAAGGCTACGCTTGCGGCAGCAC
>Ga0194124_10002786_pt1 | contig 19233 bp, 18 predicted proteins | sample TA2KigCas0mmetaG_FD_148605 | JGI IMG/M metagenome (GOLD analysis project Ga0194124, IMG submission 148605) | Freshwater microbial communities from Lake Tanganyika, Tanzania - TA2015031 Kigoma Deep Cast 0m | ecosystem: Environmental > Aquatic > Freshwater > Lake | place: Tanzania: Lake...
CTTTAGAGGATTTATCTCAATCGATAAAAGTTCAGGGGATTATACAGCCTATTATTGTAAGAAAAAAAGGGGAGAATAATTATGAGATAGTTGCGGGGGAGAGAAGATGGAGAGCTTCTCAATTAGCAAAACTTCATGAAGTTCCCATAATAATAAAAGATATTGATGACAAAACAGCGCTTGAATTTGCAATCATCGAGAATGTTCAACGAAGTGATTTAAATGCAATTGAAGAGTCCAATGGTTATAAAAATTTAATTGAAAAATATAATTACACTCAAGATCAACTTGCGGAGGTAGTTGGAAAAAGCAGAAGTCATATTGCAAATACAATTAGACTTTCTTTTTTACCTAATGAAATACAAGACATGATTAAAAATAATTTATTAAGCGCTGGGCATGCAAGATGTCTAATCAATGTTCAAAATAACCTTGAATTAGCAAGAGAAATTATTAGTAAAAATTTATCGGTTAGGCAGTCTGAGGTGCTCTCAAAGAAATATCAGTTTTCAAATGTAAAAAAAATTAAAGCTATAAATAAAGATGTTAACATGAATGCTTTACAGGAAGATTTAGAAACTTCTTTAGGATTAAAAGTAAAAATTAGTAATAAAAAAAATAATAAAGGTGAGATTAGTTTTTATTATAATAATTTAGAACAACTAAATAAAATTATTTCCACCCTTAAGAGTTTTTTTAAATAATTCGTTAGTAATAAAGTTATTTTGATACAATAGAGAGTTATCATAATTTTTTTTAAGATTTGTTTCTAAATTATTTAGCTTTACTACTAGTTTTTTAAGATCTTTTATTTTCCATAACTTTAGTATTTTTTTTAACTTTTCTTTTTCTTTCCAAAAGATAGGTGGTCTATAATATTCTAGGGCTTCAATTGGATCTTTTCCCTTAGAAAAATCGATAATATTAAAAATACGAAAAATTGTATTTTTTAAAATAATGACATTTTCTAGAGGATTATGTGTTGAGTTTAAAAAATTTTCAACTCCTTGTTTGTTAGTATTGCTTAACAGTGAAAATTCTTCATTATCGGAATAACTTTGGTCATTGCATATAGATTTTAAAATACTTGTTGTAATAGTAGTTTTTGCTTCACTTAAAATCTCAAGTTTAGATACAATTTCAATTATTTTTGATCTATTTAGATTTTTTTTTGTTTGAAGAATGCTCAATTGATCTACATTAAGATTAATTTTTTTTTTTTTAAGGATTTGATGTAAAAAAGAGAAAAGCCCTTTTTCATTATCATTATAACAGGGTACTACAATTTTATCTTTGGAATTTTCAAATTCTAATCTTATTTTTGAATTTTTTTTTAGTACATCGCAGTTAAAAATAATTAAACATTCTCCAATATTTCTAAAAAAATCTTTTATAAGAGTAAATGTATTTTCAGATAAATTTTTAATTATTATTAAAAATTTTTCTCCAAATATATTTTTAACATTAATTAAATTATTTATTTCTTCTAAATTTTTTAAAATATCATCATTATATAAAATTTTTTTTTTATAATTTTTATTTTGATCAATTATTCTCTGGTTTAGTTGTTCTATAAGCTCTCTGTTTTCACCATAGAACAGGAAGGTTTTTTCTTTAAATATTTTGTTATTTAAAAAACTTTCTGTATTTGAAATCACTTTTTTTAATTTAAATTAGACCTTAATCTAAAGCCTATAATATCTACGAGACCGTCCAAAAGAATTCTTTTTTCACTATTTCTAATTTGTTGATTATTATTCATATTGTCGCCAACCGAAATTCTTTTATCTTTAAAAAGACTGTCCTGGTAAAGAACTGTATTATTTTTATCAAAAACTTGAAAAGTAAAATTTAGTTTTAAATTTTCTTCGGTTGCTATTCCCCTACTATCTGTTGCAGAAGTTTCTAACGATTGAAATACTTGTGCTTTAAGAATGTACCCTCGATCATCTTTTTCATTAATTTCTAATTGTAATTTTTTTCCAAGATCAAATACTATTTCTTTTTCTCCAGTTATTTCAATTTTAACAAACGTAATGGGTTTTTGGTTTTTAATATTAATAGGAGAGAATCCACAATTAAGTACCAGTAAAAAAAATAGAATAGTTAGAAATTTTTTTTTCATGTGGTAACAATATTTAAAATTTTATTTTTTATATATATCTTATTCTTAATTTTTTTTGATGAAAGAATTGTTTCTATATTTTTAATTTTTAAAGATTTTTTTAAAATATTTTCTTCATTGTCATTAGGATCTGCTTCAAGTAAAGCACGTTTTTTTCCATTTATTTGAACTACAATTATAGATTTTTTGGTATCCTTTATTAATTCTTTGTCATACTTCGGCCATGTCTGGTTATACAAATCATTTTTCCCTGTTATGTTCTCATAGCATTCATAAGCTATATGGGGAGCGAAAACTGAAATAATAATCAAATATTTTGTAAAGACGTTTTTTAGATCGTTGCTGTTAACTTTTTTATTTTGAATAGTTTCATTGATTAAATTTAAAAAACTATAAAGTTTCGCAATTGCAACGTTCATTTGTAGTTTTTCAATTAGATTTGTAACTTCGTAAATTAGTTTGTTAAATTCTTTTAGTACTTCTTCATCTGAGAATACTTGATTTTTACAGTTAGATATTTCTGATTTCGTTCTCCAAATTTTTTGTATATATTTAAATGCACCGCTTATACCCTCATTACTCCATTGAACATCTCTATCAGGAGGACTGTCAGATAAAATAAACCATCGAGTCGCATCAGCCCCGTAATTTTTTATAACTTCATCTGGATTTATAACGTTTTTTTTTGATTTAGACATCGCCTGGCTATCACCTTTTATGACTTCTTCACCGTTCGATAATAAATATTTATCTCCTTTTTTTTTTATCTCTTCAGGGGAGATCCAGTTTCCCGCTTTTGTTTTAAAGGTTGGATGACAAACCATTCCTTGAGTAAAAAGATTTTGAAACGGCTCTGAGAATTTAAATTTAAATTTATCTTTTAAAGCAAGGGTAAAAAATCTTGAATATAAAAGGTGCAAGATAGCATGTTCAACTCCGCCAATATATTGATCAACAGGCATCCAATAATTTACATCTTCTTCATTAAAAGGACGATTTTGTTCAAGGGGTGAACAAAATCGTAAAAAATACCAAGAGGAGTCAACAAAGGTATCAAGGGTATCTGTTTCACGAATGGCGTTCATTCCAGTTTCTGGGCACTTTGTATATTTCCATGTCGGATGGTTTTTTAAGGGGTTTCCAGGCTTGCTAAAATCAATGTCTTCAGGAAGAGTCACAGGCAAATCTTTTTCAGGAACAGGAACAATTTTACCATCCTCTCGATAAAGAATTGGGATAGGGCAGCCCCAATATCTTTGCCTTGATATTCCCCAGTCTTTTAATCTGTAAACTGTTTTGGAATTTCCAATTTTTTTTTCTTCAACAATTTTAATTATTTTTTTTTTTGCTTCATTAGCGCTTAGATTATTTAAAAAATCAGAGTTAATTATAAAACCATCTTCAATATAGGCTTTATCATTAATTTTAAGACTTTGATATTTAACAGGCGATACAACAGGTAATACCTCTAATTTATATTTTAAGGCAAATTCTAAATCTCTTTGATCATGGGCTGGGCAGCCATAAATTGCTCCAGTTCCATATTCCATAAGTATGAAATTGCTCACGTAAATTGGCAGTTTTTTATCTTTAATAAATGGGTGATGTACAGAGTAAGGAGTTTTAAATCCTAATTTTTCATTTTTTTGCAATGAAGACTCAATTGCTACATTTTTAAGTGCTTCTTTTTTGAACTTTAAAAAATTTTCATTATTTTCAAAAAATCGAGTGAAAGGATGATCTGGAGCAATTGCAATAAAAGATGCTCCAAAAATTGTATCAGGTCGCGTTGTAAAGATTTTTATTTTATTATTATTGTTTGTTAAAAAATCTATTTCGCATCCTACGGATTTTCCAATCCAATTTTTCTGCATTAACTTAACCTTCTCAGGCCAACCTTTTAAATTTTCAAGGGATTCTAAAAGTTCATCTGAATATTTTGTGATATTTAAAAACCACTGACTTAATTTTTTTTTCTCAACTACAGCGCCCGATCTCCAGCCCTTACCATCAATAACTTGTTCATTTGCAAGAACAGTTTGATCGATGGGGTCCCAATTCACATAGCTTTCTTTTTTATAAACCAAACCCTTTTTAAAAAAGAAAGAAAATATAACTTGCTGCTGTTTGTAATAATTTTTATCACATGTTGAAATTTCTTTATCCCAATCAATAGAAAGACCAAGACGTTGTAATTGATTTTTCATCGTTAAAATATTTTTTTTTGTCCAAACTCCAGGATGTAATTTATTTTGAATGGCTGCATTTTCAGCTGGAAGACCAAAGGCATCCCAACCCATAGGATGAAGAACATTATAACCATTTAATCTTTTATAGTTAGCTATTACATCACCAAGAGTATAATTTCGAACGTGACCCATATGAATGTCTCCGGACGGATAGGGAAACATTTCAAGACAATAGAATTTTTTTTGTAAATTTTTTTTTATTTTAAATATTTGTTTTTTCTCAAAAAAAGATTGCCACTTATTTTCAACTAAAAAAGGATTATAATTTTCCATCCTTATTAAAAATTACTACTTTTCCTTTTTAGCTTCTTCAATTTTCATCATTCTGGCAGAATTAATAATGTTTTCTTCAATAGAACTTATAAAATTTTTATCTAACGAGGAGTTAGAACATACATTTGAATTATTACATATTTTCTTGTGCGCAATAACTTTGATTGAACTTGTTTTTAATTCATTATCTAAAAATCTAACAGTAATTTTTATTTGCTCATTAGAATTGTTATTTGGTGAGTACCAGTCATAAATTATAATCCCACCAGAATAATCGGCATTCATTAGAGGTAAGAAATCAAGTGATTTTAGGGTAGCTCTCCACAATATATTTGATGTTGCAAAGTCAAAGGTTGTAGAACCTCTGCTTCGATTATTTAAATCTCCGAATAATCCGCCTCCTTTATTTGCAAATTCTCTTGCTCTTTTGTCTGGGCTTGGTTCCATAACCTTTCCCTCGTTATCTTTGGTGGAACTGCAACCAATGCCAGATACTAGAATAAAGGTTAAAAAACCTATTAAGCCTAATCGATATGCATATTTCATAAAATTAATGTTGTATTTTTGCAACAAACTTAAAAAAAGTTCACAATACGTCATTTCAAGCCTTAAGTCTTTATTTTTTTTTGTTAGTTGTGTCTCAGAAACAAACAAGAAAAGGCAAAAATGAAAAATAAACTTTTACTAACATCTGCTTTAGTAAGCGGACTGATAGTAGGTAGTGACTTTGCAACCGCTCAGACAACTGTTACTGGGGATCTTGCACTTCATTACAGAGCTCAAAGCTTTGACACAAACGTAAGTTCTAAGCGAGGTATTGGACGTGAGTCTCAAGTTAACTTCGCGAATAAAGGAAAACTTGCTAACGGCATGAATTATGCAGCAGGTTTCTCACTAGAGTTTGATGGAAATGCCAGAACTCATACAAGTGGAACACAAACAATGGCTGGTACTGAAGCTAACTCTATATCAAATGAAGGAGTTTTTATTGATGTAGAACTTGCCCCAGGATCAACAGTGTCACTTGGAGTAGACAGAATGGTGGGTATAACTAGAGAAGTACCACAAGTTATGGGTCTTCTCGATAATGTTGCAGCTGGTTTAGGTAGCCATGCTACTAACGGTGCTGGAGCAAACCCAAGAGAAAGTATTGGACTTGGATTTATACAAGCAATTCCAGGAGCCGGTTTAACTGCAAGCATTAATTATGTACCACAATCGGGCGATTTTGGATCAACAGATGCATCCGTTAATACTGGTGCTGGAAGAAATTCAGCATATGAGTATGGATTCTTCGGTGCTGACTCCTTTGGAGTTAAAGGATTAGGGTTATCTTACTTCGCAAATAAAGAGAAGAAAGATGCAACAGCTAATGCTGCAGATCTTGAAGGAAAAGCAGCTACAATATCCTACTCGACCGCAGTCTACACAGTAGGATATCAGCAACATAAGCAAAATAGAACAACTAGCACTGGAACAGCAGGTACCGATATGAAAGCGCAACAAGTATCAGCAACTTTCGCTGCAACTAAGCAAGTAACTCTTGGCTTGTCCCATATGAAAAACGAAAAAAGTGGTACCGCAGTTGAAGAGAAAATAACATCATTGCAGGTTGGCTATAATTTAGGCCCGGTTGCATTGATTTTATCAGGTTCAAAAGCTGATGATGTAGCTAATACATCAGGTAATGATGCTAAAGAATTAGCTGTTAGATTAACTACTAAATTTTAATTATTTATAATTAATTATTAAATTAAACCTGCCTACATTAAGTTGTAGGTAGGTTTTTTTTTTCAAAATAATATTTTTATTTAAATTTTTAATGTTTTTTAAGTTTTTCTACCTTTAATATACAGTGCTATTTTATGTCCTAGTTTAGAGTTTTAAGTATCTCCTTTCTATGTAAAAAAATTTATTTTTATTTTGCATAAATTAGATTCCTTTAATTTGATTAAAGATTTTTTTATAAAACATAATGTTTATAAAACCAATTATTGTGCATATATACAAAAATGACCATAGTAGATAATTATAAATTTATATTTCAAAAAATCCAAAGGCTCTCAAAGAATACATCACTGATTGTTGTTACAAAAAATCAACCAATTGAAAAAATAAATTTACTTATAAATGCAAGTCACATGAGCTTTGGTGAAAATAGGGTTCAAGAAGCCTCGCTTAAATGGAAAAATCTTATTTTGAACAATAAAAAATTGAACCTTCACCTTATTGGTAAACTCCAGTCAAATAAAGCAAAAGATGCTTTTGAAATTTTTGATTACATACACACACTTGATAATGAAAAATTAGCATTAATTTTTTCAAAATTAGAACAAAATTCAAAAAAAAAAATAAAATATTTTATTCAAGTTAATATTGCTAATGAACCTCAAAAAAATGGTATTGAGCTTTGTAAAGTAAGTAATTTTATTAAATATTGCATTTGTGATCTAAAGTTAAATATTGTTGGATTAATGTGCCTGCCTCCATTTGACGTTGATCCAAGCCAATATTTTAAAAACTTAAGTGATCTCGCTAAGGAAAATAGTTTAAAAGAACTAAGTATGGGAATGAGCAACGATTATGAGTGTGCTATTAGATGTGGCTCAACCTTTGTTCGAGTGGGAAGTAGGATTTTTAGCTAAAAATTAATCTATAAGAATTTTTGTTTGTTTTTTGATTTTTTCAATTAATCGAATTAAATTTTTTTTTTTTAAAGCGATACAACCTGCAGTTTTTTTATAATTCTTTTTTGTAATATGAATAAATATAGCGCTACCCACTTTTTTTTTAATTGGATACATATTATAATTTAAAACTAAAATTAAATCGTACATATTATCTTTTCTATGTAACCTTTCATGAGTAAATTTTGATGGTAATTTAATTAATTGATTGTATTTTCCACTTCTTGAGTCATCGCACCAACCCATATTTTTTTTTATTGCGATAAGTTTAAATTTTGAAGATATTTTTTTTATTCGATCTTTTCTGTAATAAATTTTAATAACTTTAAATTTTCCTCTAGGGGTGATATTATCACCTTCTATCTTTTTAATTCCGATTCCTGATTTTCCTAGTGCACATTTAAAACGAAGTTTTTTGTATTTAATATATCCAGATTTATTTATAATAATCATACTTTATACATTATATACATTTTATGAATTATAATCATTTGAGCGTAATCGGATCATCTTCATTCTTAAATTTATTAACTGAACTTGAGTTAGATACAATCTTTTATAATCATAGCCAATCACATCATAGTAATAAAAAATTATTAATAAAAATTTTGTTTGTTGATAATTTAAAAATAAAAGATGTAAAAAATCATTTATTACAGAATGAGCCGATTATTTTATTTCTGAAACAAAAAGATTACTTAAAAAAAAATAATCTTCATTTACAAACTTTTCATGTGAGTTTAGAGCTGCCTATTCAAATTTTAGTTTTTAAGGAAATTTTAAATATTTTAATAACAAAATATAATTTTTCTAAGAAATCTGAAATTATTATTAAAGATTACAAGATTGATTCCAATGAACGATCTATTTCAAAAAATGCAATAAAGGCGAAATTAACCGAAAAAGAATTAGAGCTAATCGTAGCTCTTAATAATTGTAACGGTTTAAGTAAATCTTTTTTGTTAAAAAGTATTTGGAAACACAGCTTTAACCTAGATACCCACGCTTTTGAAACACATCTTTACCGTTTAAGAAAAAAAATTTACAGATATTTCAAAGATAGTGACTTTATAATCGAAAAAGACTCTCTGTATTATCTTAGTACTTAATTTAATCTTGCGCCTAATTTTTGAATAATTTTTGCTGCAAGTTCAGATCCAGCATACAAACATTGTTTTATATTTGAATTATCTAAGTACTCTTTAAAAAAGCCAGCTGCAAATAAATCACCTGCACCTGTTGAGTCTACAACTTTTTTTACTTTAATACTCTCGCAGTTTATAATTTCATTGTTTAAAATAGCTAAACTACCTTTTTTATTTCTTGTAATAATAACAAGTTTTTTAATTTTTTTTAGTTCATCAATGCTATCTTGTAAATTGTTCTTCCCTATAAGTTGATTAATTTCATTTTCATTTCCAATTAAGATATTCAGATCATTTATAAGTAGTTTTAAAAAATCATTTCTATGTCTTTTTACACAAAAAACGTCTGATAAACTCATTGCAATTTCAATATTATTTTTTTTTCCTAAATTAATGACATGTCTAAACATCTCCTCACTTATGCCCCTATCCCAAAGATAACCCTCTAAAAAAATGACTCTGTGGTTCTTAAGTTCATTCTCGTTTATATCCTCCTTTGAGAGTTGTGATGAAATACCAAGATAGGTACACATAGTTCTCTCAGAGTCGGGTGTCATAAAAATAATCGATCCACCGGTTCCTAAATCCTCACTTTTTTTAGAGTAGCAGAAATTTACATTTATATTTTCAAGACTTTTTTTGTAAATCTCTCCAAATTCATCTGATGTGATTTTTCCAATAAATGACGAGTCTCCTCTTAAATAAGAAATACCTGCCATTGTATTTGCAATGGAACCACCTGCTTGGATTTTCTCAATTTTAATTTTATTCTTGAGTTTTTGAAATTCGTCTTTTTCAATTAGTTTCATTGAACCTTTTATAAGATTATTTTTTTGTAAAAAGCTATCATCTACTTTTACAAATATATCAATCAAAGCATTGCCGATGCCAAGAATTTTTTTAGACATTTTTATTTTTATACAGACAAATTTTATTAATTACACATTTCGTACAAAGTGGATTTCTAGATTTACAGATATATCTTCCATGCAAAAGGATCATATGATGTGCTTTTCTTAGGTATTTATCTGGCAAAATTTTTAAAAGTTGCTCTTCTACTTGATTTGGATTTTTACCATTTGTAAGGCCAGTTCTATTACTTACCCTGAATACATGAGTATCAACAGCAACAGTTGGTTTGTTAAATGCAGCATTTAGGACAACATTTGCCGTTTTTCTACCAACGCCTGGAAGATTTATTAAATCATTAAAATTATTTGGTACTTTACTTTGATATTTTTCAAATAAAATTTTTGATAAATTATATAGATTTTTAGCTTTCATATTAAATAGCCCAATACTTTTAATCATTCTTTTTATTTTTGTAATACCGAGGTCAACAAAATGTTTGGGGGTATAATATTTTTTATAAATATCTTTTGTAACATTATTAACATTTGTATCTGTGCATTGAGCAGACAGAACAACGGATATTAAAAGTGTAAATCGATTCCTATATTTAAGTGAAGTTTCAGGATTTTTAATAGATTGATTTAACTTTTGAATAAGTTTTAAAGTCTGCAGTTTATTTAGTGGCATGAAAAAAAGCTAAAAAAGAACTTATTTCAGACTGAACATGTCCTGCATATTAAATAAGCCCTTATTTTTTTTACTTATCCATAGTGCAGCATTTAATGCACCATCAGCAAAGAGCTCTCTTGAAAATGCAGTGTGCTTTAATTCAATACTTTCAATATTATTATTATAAATTACTGAGTGTTTTCCAACAGTTCTACCCCTCCTTGTAATAAAAAAATTTACCCTATTATCTTGAAGATTTCCTTTTCTATTAAAAAAAATTTTGCCTTTAAATTTCTCTAAATTTCTACCCTTCCCTGTAGCAATGGCATGAGCAAGCATCAGTGCTGTACCAGATGGATAATCAATTTTGGCTTTATGATGATTATCTGAAATTCCTATTTGATAACTGTTTGGGATTTTTTTTGATAAAATTTTTGTTATATATTCAAGAAGATTTATTCCTAAACTCATATTACCTGATTTAAATATAGCAATTTTTTTTGATAGGTTTTTTATAATATTTTCCTCTTTTTTTGAAAACCCCGTCGTTCCAATGATAACTTTTTTTTTTAATTTTTTTGCAAAATTTAAAATTTCTATTGAAGACTTTGGTTTTGAAAAATCTATGATTACGTCAGTATTTTTTAGTGCTTGGAGTGAGTTTTTTTGTGTTTGAATATTATAGAGTTTTAAAACAGTTTTATCCGTAACACTTTGTAGTTTAAACTTGGGGTTATTTTGAATTTTTTTGCATAAAATCTTTCCCATCCGTCCAAGAGCTCCTATGACTGTAATTTTTAATTTATTCACTGATCTATTTTTTCCCAGAATTTTTTTGCTTTGTTAAAAAAATTTTTTATTTCTGAATTTTCGTTATTATTCTGGATTGATCTGAATTTTTCAAGCAACTGTTTTTGCTCCTTGCTTAAGTTTTCAGGAATTAATACTTCTGTTTCTATATAAAGGTCACCAAAACTTGAGGTTTTAAGAACAGGCATGCCTTTGCCTTTAAGTCTAAACTGACGTCCAGACTGTGTTCCTTCCGGAATTTTTACAATGGATTTTCCTCCATCAATAGTTGGCACCTCAACTTCAGTTCCAAGCGCTGCATCTACCATGGAGATTGGAAATTTGAAATAAAGGTTATCTTCAGATCGTTGAAATATTTTATGCTTTTGGACTGATATAAAAACGTAAAGATCACCGTTTAATCCACCTCTGTATCCAGCCTCACCTTTTCCGGCTAGTCTCATTTGAGTTCCATCTTCAATTCCTTTTGGAATTTGAATTGCAAGACTTTTTTTATTTTTAATAATTCCAGATCCTCTGCAGTCTCTACAAGGACTTGAAATTACTTTACCTTCACCACCACAGTCAGGACAAGTTTGTTGAATAGAAAAAAAACCTTGCCTTGCTCTTATTGTTCCGTAACCTCCACAAGAAGAACAATTTATAGGCTTCGAACCAGATTCTGCTCCACTTCCATTACATTTATTACACTTGTCAGAAGCTGATAAATTTATAGTTTGTTTTTTTCCAAAAAATGCCTCCTCAAGCGTTATATCTAAATTAATTTTTAAGTCTGAACCTCTATTAGATCTACTTTTTTTTGATCTACCTCGAGAGCTTCCCATAAAATCACCGAAGAAATCATCAAAGATGTCTGAAAAAGCTCCAGAGTCAAAACCTCCAAAATCAAAACCACTCCCGCCTTGCGATTGATCAAAAGCAGAATGACCAAACTGATCGTATTGTGATTTTTTCTTTGGGTCAGATAAAACTTGGTAGGCTTCAGATGCCTCCTTGAACTTTGTCTCAGCCTTTTTATCTCCCTGATTACGATCAGGGTGATATTTCATTGCAAGATTTCTGTAAGCTTTTTTTATTTCATCAGGACTTGAGTTCTTAGTAACGCCAAGAGTGTCATAATAGTCTTTTTTTGACATAATGATTTACCTAGGCGTAACCAAAAATATCTGATTAAGCGCTTTTTTTGTTATCGTCTTTTACTTCTTCAAATTCTGCATCAACAACATCTTTTTTGTCATCATTGTTTGGAGTGGCATCTTTTTGTGGTCCTGCCTGTTGTTGTTCTTTGTAGATTGCCTCTCCAAGTTTCATAGAAGATGTCATTAATTTTTGAGTTTTATTCTTAATATCTTCAGTGTTATCTAATTTGACTGCCTCCTTTAGATCAGTGATATCCTGCTCAATTGACTTTTTATCAGCCTCTGAAATCTTAGCACCATGCTCTTTTAAACTTTGCTCAGTTGAAGCTATTAGTGAGTCCGCGTGGTTTTTAGCATCCACTTCCTCTCTTTTCTTTTTATCAGCTTCTTTGTTAGCTTCAGCTTCTTTGATCATTTTTTGTATTTCATCATCGGATAGACCACCTGAAGCTTGAATTTGAATCTTTTGTTCTTTTCCAGTTCCCTTATCCTTTGCAGAAACATTTACAATTCCGTTTGCATCGATATCAAAAGCTACTTCAATTTGAGGAACTCCTCTTGGAGCTGGCGCAATTCCAGATAGTTCAAAGTTACCAAGTAACTTATTATCATTTGCCATTTCTCTTTCTCCTTGAAAAACTCTAATGGTTACTGCTGGTTGATTATTTTCAGCAGTTGAAAATATTTGGCTTTTTTTAGTTGGGATGGTTGTGTTTTTATCTATTAATCTTGTAAATACCCCACCTAATGTTTCAATACCAAGTGACAATGGTGTTACATCTAAAAGAAGAACATCTTTGACATCCCCTTGTAAAACACCTGCTTGTACGGCTGCCCCAAGTGCCACAACTTCATCAGGGTTAACACTTTGGTTTGGATCTTTTCCAAAAAAATTTTTAACTGTTTCAACTACCTTTGGCATTCTGGTCATACCACCAACCATCACCACTTCATTAATTTCACCTGCGGTATAGCCAGAGTCCTTAAGTGCTGTCTTACAAGGCTGAATTGTTTTCTCTATAAGTTTTGTAGTCAAAGCCTCAAGCTTAGCTCTTGTAAGCTTCATATTAATATGTTTTGGACCCGATTTGTCTGCAGTTATAAATGGTAAATTTACTTCTGTTTGTGTTGAGGATGATAATTCAATTTTTGCTTTTTCAGCAGCCTCTCTTACTCTTTGAAGAGCAAGTTTATCTTGTTTTAAATTAATTCCAGACTCTTTTTTAAATTCATCGATAATGTAATCAGATAAAACTAAATCAAAATCATCACCACCAAGATGAGTATCACCGTTAGTAGATTTAACTTCAAATACTCCATCACCAAGTTCTAATATTGAAATATCAAATGTACCGCCTCCCAAATCATATACTGCGATAGTTTTTGCTTTCTTTTTATCTAGACCATAGGCAAGTGCTGCTGCGGTTGGTTCATTTATAATTCTTAAAACTTCAAGACCTGCAATTTTTCCAGCATCCTTAGTTGCTTGTCTTTGTGCGTCATTAAAGTATGCAGGAACTGTGATTACCGCTTTTTTAACCTCACTTCCCAAATATTTTTCAGCAGTCTCTTTCATTTTCATTAAGGTAAATGCAGAAATTTGACTTGGAGAATATTTTTTATCTCTAGATTGAACCCATGCATCCCCATTATCGTTTCTTACAATTTTATAGGGTAAATTTTGAATATCTGATTTAATAGATGAGTCTTCAAACGTCTTTCCGATTAATCTCTTAACAGAAAAAAAAGTATTATCAGGATTTGTAACTGCCTGCCTTTTAGCAGGAAGCCCAACTAAAGTTTCATTGTTATCTGTAAATGCAACAACTGAAGGGGTTGTTCTTGCTCCTTCTGAATTTTCGAGTACTTTCGGTTGTGGTCCATCCATAATGGCCACACATGAATTTGTTGTACCCAAGTCTATTCCAATAATTTTTGACATAGCCGTTTAAATTTTTATTTATTACTGAACTTATGTGGGGTTAAGTTTCGAATTTACAACCCTAAAAAGATGATTTTTTTACACTTTTATAGGTTTATTTTGTGCTATCTTTTTTTTTCTTTGAAATGGAAACCATTGCAGGTCTTAAAAGCCGATCATAGAGCATATACCCTTTTTGTACTTGATTAACAATTGTGCCGTCTTCTTTGTCACTTTCAACTTCATTTAAGGCTTGATGGAAATTAGGATCAAATTTTTTTCCTACAGTCTCTATGGATTTAATTCCATTTCTTTCAAAAGAATTAATTAATTCTTTTTCAATTAGTTCGATACCAACTTTTACATCTTTAAATTTATCATTACTAAATTCAGGATTATTTTTAAAAAGATCGAATGCTCTTTCAAGATTGTCTGCAATGTTTAGAACTTCTCTTGCAAAGTTTGCTGAACTATATTTTATAAGGTCCTCTTTTTCTTTATCGTGGATCTTTCTTAGATTCTGACATTCTGCAAGTGATCTTAATAATTTATCGTTTAATTCTTCTACTTTTTCTTCAAGATCTTTAATCGGATCTTTTTCTAAATTATTTTTTAGCTCTTTAATTTCTTCATCTGAGGTTTTAGAAGTATCATTTGTATTTTTCTTTAAATCCTCAGGCTTATTTTCTAAGTTTTCGCTTTTCATCTTTAGATGACTATTTAGTCTTTATTTTTTTTATGACATATATATGTACTAATTCAATATTTTCTAGTTGGATAATGAGAAAAAATAATCGAAAGTTGTCGGATTTAAGATCAATAGAGATTATTCCAGATTTTATTAAAAATTCAGACAGTTCTTGCCTTGTAAAATTTGGAGAAACCCAGGTCGTATGTACTGCATCAGTTGATAATTTTCTTCCAAGATGGTTGATCGGTTCAGGTAAAGGCTGGGTGACAGCAGAGTATGGAATGCTTCCAAGATCTACTCACGAACGAATGAGAAGAGAGGCAAGTCTTGGCAAAATTGGAGGAAGAACATCTGAAATTCAAAGATTGATTGGAAGATCTTTAAGATCTGTTGTTGATATGTCTTTGTTGGGTGAGAGGGTTATTACTATCGACTGTGATGTTTTAAATGCAGATGGAGGCACAAGAACTGCATCGATCACAGGAGGTTTTGTTGCGTTAAAAAAATGTGTGAATACTCTTTTAAAAAGTAGAGAAATTCATAAAAATCCAATCAAACAACACGTTGCTGCAATTAGTTGTGGTTTAATAAATACCAAAGTGCACTTAGACTTAGATTACGATGAGGACAGCAAAGCAGATGTCGATGCAAATTTTGTAATAACGGAGGATGATAGTTTAGTTGAAATACAGATTACAGGTGAAAAAAGTACATTTAAAGAAAAAGATTTAAATGAAATGATAACAGCGTCAAAGCAGGCTATTAAAAGTTTAATTCATATACAAAAGTCTATTTTTGAAAAATAAAATTAAATTCTTAAAAAATATTAAAGCAATTCTTATTGCCACAAATAATAGCGGAAAATTTATTGAAATAAAAAAATTGTTACCTCAACATATTAAATTTTTAAGTCCAAAAGAATTCAATCTCGAAGAGCCAGAGGAAAGTGGGAGAGACTTTAAAAGCAATGCTTTAATTAAAGCAGCGTATTGTTCAAATAAAACAAAACTTGTTTCAATTGCAGACGATTCTGGCCTTGAAATTGATGTTTTAGATGGAATGCCAGGAATTTATTCAGCAAGATGGGCAGGAGATAAAAAAGATTTTAGAATTGGAATTCAAAAAATTTATTCAGAATTAAGAGTTAAAAAGTTTAATAAAATTAAAGCAAGATTTGTCTGCGCTCTAGCGGTATTCTTCCCCTGTGGTTTTTCCAAGGTCGTTGAAGGATATGTTTATGGCTCTATATCTTTGTATCCAAAAGGTAATAATGGATTTGGTTATGATCCTATTTTTATTCCAAATAATTATACTAAAACGTTTGGAGAAATGAGCTACACTTTAAAAGAAAGATTAAGCCATAGAAATGATGCATTTAAAAAAATTAAGAAATTTTTTAAATACTTATGAAAGAAATTAGTAGCGGTCTTTATTTAGTATCAACTCCAATTGGAAATTTATCTGACATAACTTTAAGGGCAATTGAAGTTTTAAAACAATCTGACATTATTTTGTGTGAAGATACAAGGGTGTCTAAAAAGTTACTTGATCATTATCAAATAAATAAGACTTTATTTTCGTACCATAAGTTTAATGAAAAAAAATTATCAGAAAAAATCATTCAGTATTTAAATGATGGAAAAATTATCTCACTAATTAGTGATGCGGGCACTCCTTTAATTTCAGATCCAGGTAGAATTTTAGTTAATGAACTTTATAAAAGAAAAATAAAAATTATACCTATTCCAGGTCCATCAGCAGCAAGTACCGCTTACTCCTTATCGGGTTTTTCTGATAGTTTTTATTTTGTAGGCTTTCTACCAAAAAAATCTGGAGAGAGGAAAAAAGTTTATAATAATTTAAAAAATTTAGAAACTTCTTTAGTTTTTTTTATTTCTGGAAGAGATATTGAAAAAATTTTAAATGAATTTGACAGTTTTTTTGGAAATCAGCAGATATTAATTGCAAAAGAACTTACTAAAATACACGAAACTATAGTTAGGGGCAATTTATCTACGGTTGTTGAAGATATTGGAAGTTTAAATCTTAAAGGGGAGTTTACGGTAGTATTGTCAAATATTGTAAATCAAAATAATTCAGATTTCTTAAGCTTAGATAAAGAAATTTCATTACTTAATAAAAAAATGAAGACTAAAGATTTAGTAAATTACCTTTCAGAAAAATACGATGTTTCAAAAAAAATAATTTATTCAAGAATATTAAATAAAAAAAATGATTAGATTTGTTAAAGTTTTTTTATTTTTATTTTTATTAACTTCCTGTGTTGGCAGTTATTCTTCAACTTTATTTGGTGTGGGTGTTAATATTAACTTAGATCCAAGATCTCCAGGGCTTTATTTAGATGATAAACTTGCAGAGACTACCATTAATGCAAAAATATTAAAAAATGATTACAAAAATTTTTTCATCAATGTAAAGGTTATTGATGGTACAGCTTTTTTAAGTGGGAGAGTTAATCTTGCAGAGGATAAATTAAAATTAACTAAGTTTGCTTGGGAAAGTCCAGGAATTAAAGCTGTAAAAAATGACATTGTAATAATTGATGAAACTTCCTTCAAGCAAAGAGCAAAAGATATTTTAATCTCCTCGCAGTTAGAAGTTGCTCTTTTGATAAATAAAAAAGTAAATTCAAGAAATTATAATTTAGAGACAATTAATGGGAAAATTTATATTTATGGAATGGCAAGATCTAAAGAAGAACTTGATGAGGTTTTAAAAGAAGCAAAGATTATAGCTGAAGTAAATGAAGTTATTCCAAGTATTATTTTATCTAACGATTTGTCTAGAAAGAACTATCTTTAGTTTTTATTATATTTAATTACTTCAGATGAGAATGCAGCGATTGCTGCCATATTAAATATGTCTGAGACTTTTGACCTAAGTGTTGCAATTTCAATAGGTCTATTCAGTCCAATTAATAAAGGTCCAATAAGTGTGCTACCGCCAAGTTCTTTTAAAATTTTTGTTGATATTGCAGCACTGTGTATTGCTGGCATAATTAAAATATTTGCTGGTCCAGTTAATTTTGAAAATGGATAAATTGTTTTAAATTTTGGATTTAAAGCAACATCAGGCTGCATCTCTCCTTCAAATTCAAAGTTTACTTTTCTTTTTTCAAGAATGTCTCTTGCCTCTCTTAAATGTAAGCTTCTTTCAGACATCGGTTTTCCAAATGTGGAGTGAGCAAGTAGTGCAACTCTTGGAGTAAATCCTAGAATTTTTGCAACCCTAGCACAAGAAATAGCCATATCAGCCAGTGTTTCAGCATTTGGATATTCATGAACATTTGTATCTGCGATAAGTACTGTACCTTTTTTTGTAACTGCTAAAGTTAATCCAAAAATAATTTCACCGGGTCTTTCATCAACCACATATTTTATATTTTCAAGGGTATCACTAAAAGTTCTAGTAACTCCCGTTACCATGGCATCGGCATCACCTAAATCAACCATACATGATCCGAATACAATTCTATTAGTTCTAATAAGCCTATCGCAGTCCCTTTTCAAAAATCCCTTTCTTTGCAGTCTTTTATAAATATGTTCAACATATCTATTCTTTTGTTTTTCATCTTTTGAGTTATGAATTTCAATAGACTTATCAAGTGCAAGACCTAACTCTTTTAGTTGAGAAGAAATTTTTTCAACACTTCCAATTAAAACTGGGGTCCCAAGTCCATTATTTTTAAAATCTATCGCAGCTCGAAGCATAGACTCTTCTTCTCCTTCTGCAAAAATAACTCTCTTAGGTTTTTTTCTAATTTGGTCGAATATATTTTGAAGAAAACCAAAAGATGGATCTAATCTTGCAGATAAGCTGTCTTTGTAACTTGCAAAATTTTCAATTCTTTTTCGAGCAACTCCACTTTTAATAGCAGCCTCTGCAACAGCAACAGATACATTTCTAATCAATCTTGGATCGAAAGGAGATGGAATTATATAATTTTTTCCAAATTTTGGTCTCGAACCACCATATGCTGAAACAACTTCATCAGGAACATCCTCTTTTGCAAGGTCTGCAATTGCTTTTGCTGCAGCAACTTTCATTTCATTATTAATAATCTTCGCTCTACAATCTAAAGCTCCTCTAAAAATATATGGAAAACCTAAAACGTTATTAACTTGATTTGGATAGTCTGATCTTCCTGTTGCAACTATTGCATCAGGTCTTACCTCTTCAACGTGCTCAGGTAAAATTTCAGGGTCAGGATTTGCGCACGCAAATATAATTGGATCTTTTGCCATAGATTTTACCATATTTTTAGTGACTGTATTTTTTGCAGATAAACCTAAAAATACATCGGCACCTTTCATACACTCTTCAAGTGTTCTTAGTTTTGTATTTACAGCATGCGCGGACTTAAATTGATCTACTTTTTGTCTTCCTTTGTAGATTACACCTTCGCGGTCTAGCATAATAACGTTTTCATCTTGAAGACCCATAGACTTAAGTAATTCAATACATGCAATTCCAGCAGCACCAGCACCGTTTGCAACCATTTTTATTTTTTTTATTGGTTTATTCACAATTTCAAGTGCATTTAAAATTCCAGCAACAGTAATAATTGCTGTTCCATGCTGGTCATCGTGAAATACTGGAATTTGTAATCTATTTTTTAATTCTTGTTCTATTATAAAACAGTCAGGAGCAG
>Ga0194124_10002789_pt1 | contig 19218 bp, 11 predicted proteins | sample TA2KigCas0mmetaG_FD_148605 | JGI IMG/M metagenome (GOLD analysis project Ga0194124, IMG submission 148605) | Freshwater microbial communities from Lake Tanganyika, Tanzania - TA2015031 Kigoma Deep Cast 0m | ecosystem: Environmental > Aquatic > Freshwater > Lake | place: Tanzania: Lake...
TCAAAACAATCCACTTTCAAAAATTCACCTTTTCCGGACAGGGCCTATCTAGTATTGTTGAGGTTATGAACAGCTTGCTCCATTTTGGAATGATCTTCGACTGACTGCTTATCTGAAGCTTGTTTATACGCTTCTTGATAAGCAGCATCTTCTAAGAGTTTTCTATTTTGAACCATTTGCGCACTCATTTGAGTTTGTTGTTGAAGTTGGCTTATGGTGGCATCAGTAGAGGAGAGAGCCGCAGAAGTACTTTCAATAGCAGCTAAAAGCTTCTCAGTGGTAGCTTGGTCTTGAGAGCTTTTAACCTGATCTCTTAAACTTGCTAGCTCTGACCTGAGATTAGAACTCTGTGTAGAAGCTATTTTAAGCTGCTGTTGCTGTTGGTCAAAAAGAGTTTCAATGGCTTGATATTTAGCAAGATTACTTGGAGGTGACTGACCTGCTAAAAGTTGACTTTTAATAGAATCAACTGTTGCAGCAGGACCTCCAAGAAGTCCAGTAAGCTGACTAGAAATATTAGAAGCACTATTAAGATTTCCTAAAAGCCGATCAAAAGTAGACCCAATACTAGAGGAATTAAGAGAACCTCCTAAAAATGAATCTTTAATTCCGCCGATAACTGAAGCTGGATTACCTTGATATTTCAAAGCACTTTGTGCCGTATCATACATGCTTTTAGCCGTTTGCAATTGTTGCTTTAAATTATCTAACTGCTGAGCCCCTTGTTTCATATGATCGACTATTGTAGCCACCACAGTTGGGTCATTAACAATTTGTTGAGCATTGGCTAAAACAAAGCCAAACATTATTAGAATTATAAGTAAGTATTTCATTGTTATCTAGTAGCAATGGTTTCTTGGTAGGGGACAGTATTAATAGTGTCGTTATTTTGGTTTTCTTGAACAATCTGTAATGAAACGTCGCTAGAAGGATCTTCTTCTTTTGGTTTTTGTAAACTCCTCGCCATCCAATAAAGAGATTTGACAGTGTCGCTTCTTCCAAGGTTGTAGCCTTTTTGTTGCTCTTCTATTTTTTTCTTTTTAGCTCCAGATTGAAAGAGAGAAGTCAAAATTCCTCCTCCTGCAGCTCCGCCTAAAGCACTAATAGCAGTAGTTTGAAGATTCCCATTAGAAGCAGCATATCCAATACCACCGGCGGCAGCAGCACCAACCCCAGCTCCAGCTCCTGTCTCAACTGCATCAGTGAAAGAAGAACATCCACTGAAAAAGAGAATCAAAATAACAAGGAAGGCAATACTTATAAATTTCATATTAATCTTGTTTTGCTGGAGCAACATAATTAATGCTCTCTTTATCACTGTCTAACGATGAAGAAACATCCGTGCTATCTCCGGGATGATTTTTCATGAGAAGGGGGATCGTAACACCTGCTGCCAATCCAGCTGCTCCTAATGAAAGTCCAATAATACCTAGCGTCTGATTGGTTTTATTTCCTCCAGTCACATTATTATTGACGGTTGTGACTTGCCCACTGACTCCATTAATCGCCGATAAAATCAACGCTGTATTTTGCGCGTTATTCGCACTCGATTGATCAACTTGTTTTTTGAGGTTATCGAGTTGGTCAGTCAGACCTTTGTTTTGATCAGACATCGCGCCTTGTAGCGTAGCTATATCATTTTTAACACCAGCTATATCAGTCCCGCTTTGATCAACGGATTTTTGTAAATCTCCAATCGAATTTCGATAATCGATTTCCTCTGCGGATCGAACAGTATATTTCCATGTTGACTTACTTGTCGAAGTAATTCTGTATGCCTCTGGCCCTCCTGTTGTAAGACTCGCTGAAATCGTATGATGTCCTACTTCAAACTTTCTAATATCACTTTTTGTTTCTTCTGTGATGTTTCCAATAGAATGAATAATTGGATTTTCAAGAGTTACTGAATCAGCAATTGTGCTTAATGAGGCTTCCCATATTGCTGCCGAGGAAAGCTCAATGATTAAATGTGCATCTAATGTTACCTTATAATAACCAGCTGTTGTCACATCAAACTCTAGAGGCTTGTTAACCTCTCCTACAAATAATTCTGCGTGTGCTATAGAAATAAATCCAACAATGAGTAATAGTATTCTTTTCATAGATAATTAACTAGTTAGCTGGGCTGTTGATTTCTTAGATTCGCTCACAATTCCTTCAACCACGTTGTCATAATTCCTAAGAGCTTTTGCTCTTTTATCGAAGTTACTTCCAGTAGAGTCTGAACAGTAGAGCAATTCACGAGCACAGATGTTATACATTGTTCCGCAGCGAGGTTCGCGAGCATCAAGATGCCAATAAGTAAAAGAGGCATATTTTTTTCCTGCTGGCATATGCTCTGGAAGAGTGTACCTATTGATACTCTCTTTGGTAGCATTAGGAAGATTGATAGCAGCCGCGACATCTTCTAAATCGCTTCGATCATTCATCGCAGTGATAATAACCTGCTTAGCATTTCCAATAACAATAGGACGAATAGAGGAATTTTTAAAGGAGGAGTACTGCTGAACAATGGAAACAATCCAAGTAGAGTATTTGCTGAGCTGTTGGTAAAATTCCGCAACAAGTCTTTCTCCGCCTGGAATATCTAACAATCGGGCGACCTCTTCAAACACGACACGCTTTCTTGCTCCACGAGGGAGAGAGATAATGTGTTGTCTTCCATAGTTCGCAATTAAAAATCCGGTGACTTCTTTAAGGGAGCTATCTTGGGAAAGAAGAGCCAATTCAAAATGAGCAACTTTTCCTTTTATGGAAATGGTAGAAGTTCCAGAAACGAGTTTTTGTTTTTCCCAAGGACGAAGAAGAGTGATGAGCATGTTGACTTCGTCTTGATCATGAGAGCGAAGACGATTCGTTGACATGATTTCAACGAGATCAACATGAGTTGGAAATTCCTCCGGCTTAAAATGAGAAAAGGCTACAGCCCTGATTAATTCAGCCTTTGCAGGGTCTTTCATGAAATCAGTAATTTCCTGTTCTGAAAACTCTTGGAAATCTTGGTCTTGATCTTGTTGTTCTTTGTACTCACTCCAAGCCTCCAAAAAAGTTGCTGTTGCTGGCATCTTTTCTTTTTTAAATTTTTCAATCGTGATGGCTTCTCTCGTGAAGCGATCTGCAGCTTCTGGATGTTGCAAGATATATTGATTATAAAACTCTGAGTAAGCTTCCTCCACATAGTGGACCAATGTAGCAAAACGCAAATTGCGTTTATCTTCATCATGAGGGACTCCCGCCATCTTCAGTAAAATAGCTGCTGCAGCATGAATTTGAGTGAGGGTGAGGGGAATACCATGCGTGTCAAAATAGTTGAGACACATTTCTCCATCTGGCTGTACAACGATCGGTTCACTTCCCAGAGTTTTTGTATAAGTACCGTAGGAAAGACCTTCCTCAATAATGAGTGTAAAATCATAATAAGGTTCTGTCTGAGTGAGGAGATTGATAGTCCAAGCACTTTTTCCAGCGCGGGTCATTCCAAGAACTGCACAGAGTTGCGGTGTATCGGAAAGAAAAGTGGTATATCCTACCAGCGTTCCATTAGGCCCATCGAAAAGAGCTTCTGCATGTTCCAAGTAGCCTACAAACGAGGAGGAGAAGGGAAGCATCGGTGCTAACCAAAAATCAAGACCATCATCCCGGTGTACATTATATTTTCCCCAAAGATTTCCTGGCCAAATTTGATACCACATTTTTTTAGTGGTAGCAGCTGATGAAATATTTGTTGTCCAACATTGAGCGTCTCCCATTCCATTAATAGCAGCCTCAATTTGACGTGTTTTAGAAATGAGTAACTCTTGATTTTCTGCCCAAACGTGGACTACATAATCATAGTCAATGGGGTAAACATCTCCTTGTGATAGGCCGCGGATCTTGGCCTGCTTGGTTTCAATAGCTGTAAGCAGTTTTTGTTTTTTAGAATCTTCATAAGAAGATCTCACTCTCATGAGCGTTGATTCTTCTTTGGATAATTCTTTTTGAACGCTTTTAGGATAAAGATTAACTGTGATGCTATAATCCAAAAATGGAAGATTGGTTAAATTAAAAACTATTCCTGGGGATGTTCGTTGAGGTCTTCTTTTTAAGACAACAATGTTGTGATAATATCCATCATTAAAAAATCCAAACTCCTTGCCTGCTTGGCATCCACCATGCCAAAAGTTTTCTTGAATCGTCTCTTCCTCATTAAAAAGGCTTATAGGATCAAAATTAGCGCGTGTGGTATAGGAAGGGTTTAAGAAATAGGCATAATGTTTAACATGTTCCTCATCATCCATCGGTTTAATGTTACAACCCGCGGAATTCAGAATAGAACCCATGACAGCGTACTGATGATTTAATGCTTCGTTCATTGTTTTTAAGAGCGAACGATAGTGTGAAGCTTGCTGCTCTACGTTAAAGGTGATGGGAGAATCTGTTGTGATCGGCTTTGACAAAAAAATAACCAACTGCTCTTTTCTAAGTTGGTTATTCTTCATTCGACTCCAGAGTCTAGTAAAAATGGCTTCTCTGGTTCGTTTGCTCCACTCATTAGAGCATGTTTTTGTTACCTCATCATATTTGAGAAGCTCAGTTCGGTAGTTGCTATTAACTGACCAATGCATTTGACAGCGTGTCTGCTCATCTAAGGTATGCAGAAATCTTCTGATAGCATCATTGAGTTGGAGTAATGAAGATTCACTTCCTTGGCGTAAATCAGGAACTTCAATTTTATATCCTTTGGCGACAAATCCCCCAATGCCAATTCGGTTATAGACTATAAGACCTTCTGCGAGCCATCCGTTTGGAGCTCCATAGTCTATCTTGCTTTGGTGATCCTTTACTGGAGTCTCACAAGGGTTGGGAAGTTGTATTTTTTTAAAATCAATACTCCACGCTTTTCCATTAACAACTGTATCGATGAGATCTTTGTCAAAAGACTTTGGTCTCCCTTGACGAAAGTTAAACACATAAAGAAGAGTTGCTATGAGAGGAACAAAACAACCTGCTAATGAGATCAATGAATTATTTTGAGGAGAGCTCGTTGCAAAAATAAAAAATATCGAAACAGCAAGCCCACCAATCACAATAAAAACGTTGCTAGCTTCAATGCCCCAAAGGAGACCATCGCTTTTATCACCAGCATGAGTGTTGTAAATGTGAAGACTCATTTTTTATTGGACATACAACTGCTACAAAATGTTCAATCAAGTTATAACAAATTAAAATAAAATTTATTTATGTCAATAAAGTTTATGTATTTTTTTAAAATCTTTAAGAAAAAAAATATTTTGCTATTGTTCAATTAATCTAAATGTCTAAACAATCACTAAAAAATAATGATCTTTCACAAGAGGACCTTCAAGGATTAGGTCTTTACTGTGACAACGACATTTTAAAATCTATAGATTTCATCGCAGATAACCTTCACTGGACAAGAAACACTCTTATTTTAGAGTCAATCAAGCACGTTCTTAATTTGATAGAAAGATTCAATAATAAAATTTTTCCAGACTTTGTTATCCAAGCAAGAGCCTTACAAGTGGCAAATCGTTGTAATTTTCATTTACTAAAAGATTTTACACAGAATTCTACTGAATCTGAAAAAATAAGGACAGGATGTTCAGTTTCCCCAATCATTTTAAAGAAGATTGATTCTATTTCTGATTCAATAGGATATTCAAGAAATTCTTTTATTTCACAATGTCTTGCTCATACAGTAAATATTGTAAGAGACGAACAAGCTGATCCTCTGCCTAATATTGTAAAAATAGCTCGCGTATGCTCTAGATCTCTATCTTTTGATTAATGAAACAAATATGTCTATGAAATACATGCTGAAGCAGAAAGCACAAATGGATCTTACTTTGAGTAAAAAACTTTCTTCCTGTGCTCTTATTTTTTATTGGAGGGTCGTTTGTTCTTTTACAAGCAATGCCACCAAAAGTTTTTAGAAAAGAAGTAACTGAAAAAAACACGACAACAGAACGTACTGAAGAACAAGGTCGAAGAATTACAGATTCTGATGATGATGATTTATCAAGTGAAGAGGAGCGTGGAATAATAATAGGAGCAAAAGAGGAAGTGAAAAATGATGAAATCTTAGTTGAAGCTTTCAGAGAAGAAGTAATGGATTTAAAAGAAAACTTTACTCCTCTCTTGTTTGCTTCCTTCAAAGAGGCACTAGCTAAAAATCCACAAGCTAAACGATTTATTTTAAATTCAACAAAAGATGCCATTTATGCCTCTGAAGAAATGCAATCAACTTCTATAAAACTAGCTGAAAATCGAACAATCGCTGAATACCTTGGCAAGTTATGGGTTGGACCTAATTATACGACTAGTCCTATTTGTTTGGAGAGTAAGGATGGCCTAAAACGATATCGGTTTCCTAGTCCTAAATTTAAAGGATTAAGCAGTCGTGCAGATACTGGCTTTCAGTCTAATTTTGATTGGAGGGCAGATAACACAGTAGATTGGAGTCTTACGCCTGGAGAATTAAAGAGGCAAAATGCTAATTGGGGAGATGGTCATCTTGATGTTCTATATTAAAAGATAAAATATAGTCTATAGTCCAATTTAGAAAATTAATAACTTAAGATAACATTAACTCGACGCGATCTTTCTCTATAAAAAGTCTTCAATTATACATGACCTGCATTATCTTAAGTTATTGATATTTTTAATATTATAGAGATTTATAGAAATTTTGTCAAGAAGTTTTATTACACATATCATATCCCCATTATTCAAAATATAGGCTTGTGACATTGACTTCATTATGGTAATAGAAACTCATGGATATTCCAACATTTCTAGAAGAATTTGATGATTACTCACTAGAGGATGGTGATTTCAATTACCAGGATCATTTAGAACAGATAAATTTCATTATTAAGGCATCCACCAAGAGAAAGCCTAAAGCCTCTGCAATTAAATTGACTCAAGCCGTCATTAAAATACTAAAACAACATAAAAATCCACTAAAGGTAAGAGAAATTTTTGATGCTTTAGAACGAAGTGGCTATCAGTGGAATTTCGAATTTCCTTTAGCAAGTCTTCATAATCATCTTGCCTCATTAAAGCCTTCCTCTGGCATTATTCGTACTAAAGATAACAAGTATGCTCTTGTTGACAAGTGCTCAAAAAAATAAAATTTTTGGAAAAATAATTTTTTATTTTTTTCTTGTAAGGATGTATTTTTTCTGTATTGGAAATTTTTTTGATTTTTTCTAAAAATAGCTCAATCATACTGGAGGTCCCTTCCTATCTAGCTCTAGAGAGTTAGTAGCAGTAGTTTTTAAAATGCAATTATCGATTTGATTAAATTGAGAGTTGCTTTTAAAAAGATTTGTGCTAGTGCGCTTTTCTTTAAAAAGCAGATACTTTTATTGACTCTGTCGTGATTATGTGAAATAGACAATAAATCTCAATGATTAACTATCGTTGTGATTTAACCCCTAACCCCCAAAAACAAAATAGATATGAAAAAAGCACTCGTAGCTGCATTAGTCATGCTGTCAGTAACAACTAGACTTTTGGAAGCAACCATATTAACAGAAGGTGGTAATAACATTACTCCTATTGATAGCAATACTAGTAACCTATCCTATTGGAATACGTCATTGTTTCAAAAGAAAGTACGCCAGATAACAGATGAAGAATTAAATGGCACTGTTCCTATTCAATTATCTTTGAATTAGCAATTATACATCCCAATGGTTGTGCCCTTTCCACAAGGGAGTTATCTTTTAGATAAACCAAATGTAGTAGCAAGTAGTATTGGAGGTTCTAATGGATTAAACGTTTGCGTACCAACTGTCGATAACGTGATAACACGGCTTAATCTTAATAGTAATAATATAGAAAACCGGTTTAATCGTAGTGATGCCAATTTGGATTTTAGTGTATTATGTGATCCAGTTAGTGAAGGGGCGACAATAATTTCCATTGATTGCATATTTGCTAATATTAATTATAGCAAGAAATTACATATCAATGTATTAGGTAATTCAAAATAAGTCATTTTATCAATAAACATGGATGGATTTAAAGACAATCCATGTTTTTAAAAAACCTATTAAAAAATCAGTCGCGAAAGGTATATTAATTAATTTTTATTGTTAACGCTCATTATTATGACTTTTTTTCATTTTATCCTACTAGGGTTAATCTCTTTTTGGCCTCTTAGTACTACTTCAAAAATAGAGGAATCAAAAACATTTTTAAAAGAAAATACAGTTCAATATGAGCAACACATTTATGGAATTGATAACGAAAACAAAGTTTGGGAAGGCAATGTCAAAGATAAAAAAGATTCAACTGATAATATTATAGTCCCTCATGCACATCCCATTTTGTCTCAAAAAGAAATTGTTTCTATATTTTCTGATGTGCAAGGAAAACCCGTTTTTGAAGATAAAGAAGGCATCTTCTATTATGAAGATGGAAATGTAATAATTGATCCAGTCCTAAGAGGACAAACATCAGCTGACCAAGTATCATCTGCTAATGGTCCTGATCAACCCAAAATCACCTTTTCGGCTTTAGACGAAAATAAAAATATCATCCTTGCTGCAACTGAGACCTCTCCTATTCCAACAGATTGGCAATTAAAATATTTTGGGTACATTGGAGTAGATCCTGATGCACCAGCTCCGAATGGGAGTGGACTCACAATCTTGCAATGTTACTTGCAAGGCGTGGATCCTATGCCGGAAGAAGCGATCAGCATGACGGTCAGTGCAACAGGTCCCTTTCGAGCACCTGCTAATGTGACTTTGGTGGCTTCAATAACTCATCCAGCTAATGTTAAAGTAAGTCATATTGATTTTTTTTATGGGACTCTATGTTTAGGAAGTGCAACAACAGAACCTTATCAAGTTACCCCAGTTCAAACGTTCAGTGCAGATCATTGGACTATTCAAGCTAAAGCTTATGATACAACCGAACACGAAATAGCAACAGCGACTGCTCAATTTGATGTTCTTCCATCGAATCGATATTATCGCGGGCACTTACCTGATATTTGGAACCTTGCTGATTTAAATTATCTTTCGTCTATTATTGCTTTGGATTCTCAATGTGGTGTCCAGTTAGATGGCATTACTAATACCTCTTCAACTAATTTTGACAACTTGTATACAGGTGCGTCCTACCCTTGGTTTTTGAGAACTTGTTCGGATTTAAAAGAACCATGCAATCACGTCATCAAGGTTAATGGCCAAATAGATTATCTTCCAGTCAATGTGATTCCCACCATCGCTGGAGTCAGGGTTGGAGACCAACCTCCGATGATGGCTTTTGGAAGTCAAGCTCGCAGAGGAGCAACTCCACTTTATATTAATCAAACCTATCATTTTGGAATTGCTGCTGGAGGTGAGCGTCCAGATATACCAAACAATCTTAAAATTGAAGTTTATGACAAAGATCCTTTTGTTTCTGGAGCTAGCAATATAGCTGCAGTTTTAACAACAAACTACACATTACCTTGTTCCTCTAATCCATCAGATTGGAATAATTTTCAGACTAATCAATTTACTAGAGATTATCACTTGCTTACCAATTGCAATGGAAAAACGCTCGATTTCGACACGCAGATTACTTATGAAACCTTGGGCGCACTTGATACATGGGGACAATCTGGAAAATATAATTTTGTTTTAACACATAAGGCTGCCAATGACTCATTTTATTATAAGGTGAGTTTCATGGGAGCGGGTTGTACGCCAAGTGATCCTACACTTTTTGATATGGCGAGAGATGCAGCAAAAACTGCGCCAGCTTACAACCTCAGTTACTCTCTTGATTTTGAAAGTCCACTTCCTTGGAGATCGGTATTAATTGATCAACCTCATTTTCAAGGCATCCCTCTTCCAAATGAATATCAGGGCAAAAGTCTTGATGAACTCATTCATCAATCATCTCAGGTTGTTGATACGCTGCCTCCTCCTGAACAAATTGGATTAGACCTTGTTAACATTAATAAGAGTTCTGAGCTTAAAAGTCATCCCAAATTAGACAAATTAGTTGATGATTTAGATGACGATCCTTACAGAATAGCGAATTACGTTTTAAATCAAATAGAGCTGACTGATGCTGTCGGATATAACATTACAGCTAGTGAAGCTAATTTAGATCCAACTTCTATTAACCCTCAAGGAATTAGTCGCGACGCGCTGGCCACTTATTTGGAAAGACAAGGATCTCCCATTGAGCAGTGTGCATTATTAATCTATCTATTAAGGAAAGCGGGCTATCCTGCAGCTTATGTTTTTCCAAATCATAACACGACGCTGATGTTTGATCAGCCGCTAAGCAAGATGCTCAAAATACAGCTTCGCGGAACGATGAGTTTTTTAGAAAATGCTGCTGAACCAGAATTAATTCCAATCAATTATCCTTGGGTTGTATTTTACGATCATAAAGATCAGAAAAAATGGATTCATCTTTTTCCATGGATTAAAAACACCAAGGTCATCGAAGGAAAAAATCTCTGGGATTATTTTCCCTATGGATATAACGACGGAAAACAATGGCTCTTAAAATATCTTTGCAATGATCCTGCCGTTCGCAATCCTCTTGGAACAACAGATCCAGCTATCTTGAGAGAAGATAATATTGGAACTTTGTTTCCACTTTATGCGGCAAAGCAGCTTGCGTCAAACAACCTCGCTATTGGTGATATCGGAATCCAATTTACCAATCAGCCTTGCAATTATGAGAGTTGGGATGATTTTCCTCGTCCTTGGCAAACGGCGCCTGTCACTAGCGATAGACTCGCACAGAGTTTGGAAGTCGATCAAAATCCCAATCTCAGCCAAGATGCCAAAGACCAGTTAGCTGACATTTTTGACACAATCGAAGTGACAGTTATTAGCGATCGGGAAGGCAAAGGAAACGCTGACGCCAAGTATCACAAAGATAAAGGCGATCCAGTTATTGAAACAGGACCTCTGCGCCTGGCTAATCTTCATGATCGAACACTCTTGCTACATCACGAGGTAGTAGCAGGAACGAATAGTTCAGTGCAATATAAGATGATCCTTTCCTTGGATCCTTATGATGCTAATGAAGGAAGTAACGACACAGAGACGTACACTTTTTATAGTGGGGATCATCCCAACCCATCTTTAGATCAGCTACTGAGAAATAAGCAGAAGGTAAGCTCTAAAGAAGTTCTCGACGATCAAGATAAAAATATTTTGTATCATGTTTGCTATCGACATCATCAACAAATGATCAACAAAGCACCACCTGGATATAGAGAGCAGTTTCCTGGCATTTGTGAAAAAACAATAATTGATGATTCCCCTAATCAATTATTTAAGGGAGATATGGCCTGTTTGTCCTTATTTTACGGGAGGGTCACTCCTGAGATGATGGATTTTCAAGCTCAAAAATTCAATCAATGCCGAGAGGCTCTCACAAAAGATCCCGATTCAATAGAAAAACAAAATGCCATAAAAGGCCAATATCTAGCGATCGTTGGACAGTCCTATTACCAAATGGTTGGAGAGTCTCAACAAATGCTAGAATGCATGACTAAAACACATGCCATATCTTACACAGCTCATGGTTTAAGTAAATTATCTCCAACTCGTGATTCCAATAATCAAATAGTACTTATCACTAATACCAACACTCAAACTCAAGATTTAGATTTAGTCTATCCTAATGTCGATATGAGCTTTCAAATTCTAGCTCATGTTGATAATGAAAGTTCTCATTTAGATTCTGGTGATTCATCGCAACCTGCTTTTGATACCGCCTTGGAATTAATTACCGGAGAGGGATCAGCTGATGAACATCGCGTCATTAACAAACTCTACAACCAAGAGAATGCCATTTCAACCGTCAAACTGCTTGATATCGCTCAAGGCTGGACATCGGAAACAGGGCTAGCAACAAACGGTGGAACAGGAGCAGGGGCCGTTGTTCTCACTGCTAACAATTATATAGAGGAAGGAGGTAAACCATATGGTTGTAAAAAAACAGCAGATGATACTTTTACCACAAATTCTCTTGCAGATTGGAATAATCACCTTACTGGTTGGTGGACAAATGTAGTAATTAATACTCTCTCAAATGCTCAAGAAAATTTGATCATCATGACCCCTGGTCCAGTCACTGCAAAAGGCCAACAAGGGGGGATGCCATATACTGGTGTAGGGGCAATGATTCTTACTCCTAGCAGCGCGGCTGGCCTTATTACCGGAAGAGCAACCATCAACGGCGGCTATGGCGCACCAACACACCAGTTTGAAAATGGTGGAGCTTCTATTAATGTTCCAGCTACAACAATCGGTAGCACAGTCACAATACCTGATTATAAAATTGATACCACTCCGCCACCAAGTGATGTCTCTCCTAATCCTGTTACAGTCAATCCATTTGGACCTGGTGGACAATATGATCTCCTTCATCGTATTGGCATTAATAGCCCTCCCCCCGGTAATCCATCTGATCTGTCGCAACCAACCCAATCATCACAACCATCTGATCTGTCGCAACCAACCCAATCATCACAACCATCTGATTTGCCGACGCCATCAGCGGCTCCAACTAATTCGACTCATGATCAAGCTCCAATAGGTTTTCCTGTTTTTTATGGAAAACTCAAAACCTTTGTCATGGACCCAGTCAGCGTTGCAACTGGAGAATTTTATATCAATGCTTTGGATCTGAAATTAAATGGGCCGATGCCTCTTGAAATCCGTCGCATTTATAGCTCTCAAAGTACCGTTAATGAAAATTTAGGTCATGGATGGAGATTGAGTTATTTTTCCTACTTAACACTTTCCAATGATAGCGAAACAACACCAAGCCTCATTCAAGCTGCTGAAATGGATGGCTCCGTTATTGCCTATCGTTACAACGCCGATCAAAAAATTTGGATACCTCTACCGAGCGACAATCCAACCCTCATCAACGAAAATGATACCACCACGCTTGCCAGCAAAAATCTTTTCAACAATTGCATCACACAAACAACAGATAATGGTCTCATCACCTACACTCTGACTGGTGCTGATGGGAGTCAAAGAACTTTCAAAGTGCACCCTGAGCTAACTCATCAGCGGCCTTATCTGGATAGATGGAATGACAACCAAGGTAACTTTTATCAATTTTTCTTTGGCCAAAATAAAAAATCTTCAGACTATGAACAACTCATTCGCATTAACTCGAGCAATGGCAATAGCGTTCGCTTTAATTACGACACCACTGGTCATATCGTGGAAGCTTTTAGCAATGATGGACAATTTTTAAAATACAGCTATGACGGCAATGGAGACCTCGTCAAAATAACCCTGCCGGATGCATCAACTATTTCCTACAGTTACAGTATTCATAATATTGACGCTGATTCGTATCATCTCCTCACTCAAGAAATCAAACCTGGTGGGCGCATTTTAAAAAATTCTTACGATCAACAATGCCGCGTAATATCGCAATATGCCACCACCGGAACCAGTCCCACTCCGACACTCAGCGGCACCTTTGCTTATCATATTACTGCTGCCAACCCCGATAGTACCATTGAGGGCACGACGACCCTCACGGATTCTACTGGCAACACGACCACCTACACCATTTCTCATAATCAAATTGCAACAATTACCGCTCCACAAAATAAAGTCACCACTCAAACTTGGAATTTCAGTGACACCTCTCGATCATTAGCCAGCGTCACTGATCCACTAGGGCTCAAGACAACTTACCAATACGACAATCAGGGCAACGTCACGAGTCGCAGCGTTACAGGGAAGATTACAGGGAATGGCTCTAATGAAACAGCAACGACGCAATTTAGATATAATAATCTCCATTGCCTCTCCTCCTCCACCGACGCAATTGGAAACATCACTTCCTATACTTACGGCAACTCCTCACTGCCTTACAATCCCACAAGCATTGTTACAACAGCTTCTTCAGGACAAACAATCAACTCCGTTCAAATTGACTACACCCAAGCTGGGGGTGCCTGTGGACTTGTTTCCAACATTAACAATAACGGAGCAATCACAGCTTACACTTATGAAAAACATGGATTTCCAAATTCTGTTGTCAAGAAAACAGGAACTGGCGATCCCGACATGATAGCAACATTAAAATGCGATATGAGAGGCAACATTGTCACTGCTACCGATACCCTTGGCCAAAAAAGAACATATTATTATGATCTCTTCAACCGCCCCACCGGATTTGAAATCTACGACGCTACGGGAGCTCGCATCGATTGGCACTTCAATTATTACAACTACAATGGAGAAATAGAATGGGAACAAGGAGCCCGCTTAAATCCTGCTGACTACACTAGCTATAACTACGATCGCGCAGGACATCTCCTTCAAAAATCAACTTACTTAACAGCTGGAGCTCTTAGTTGGGCTGGACTTGCGGTTGGCAATGCTGGTCTTGCTACGACTTCCTATAACTACGATGCTCAAGGCAATTGCACGTTGATGGTCGATCCCAATGGCAATAAAACAACAATGGATTATGACACATTAGGAGAAATGACTTCGCGCATATTTGCTAATGGAGCGAAAGAATCATTCGCCTACGATTCTGGTGGTAACATGGTCACTCATACAACCCTTCTTGGAGCAACAGAATCTTTCACCTACACCTCTACTGGCCTTTTGCAATCAGCTTCCCGAGCTAATGGCACAACAACCAACTATCGGTACGATCTCATTGGCCGCCTCGTTCAAGAAATGCCTTCTACTGGGCCCACCTGCGATATCAGTTACAATGGCCACACCATCACGCGAACTTTCAGCAGTTCTGGAAAGAGCCTAGGATCTACCTCTGAGAGCTATGACGGTCGCGGCAACTTATTAGGAAAAACTGACATTGCTGGTAATCAATGGAGCTACAGCTACGATGGACTCAATCGCATCAAAACTGAACAAGGTCCACCAAGCTCTGGCAATAGCGCTCAACAGAGTGTCACTCACTATTACGCTCTCAACTTTGAGTCACTTCTCAACGGAGCTGGAGAATGGATTAACCGATCCTTAGACGCTGTGGGACGCCCGATCTTAACAACTTCCTACAACAAAGATGGCAGCGTTGCACAAAATATCAGCAACCATTACTCGGGAGATCATCAAAGCGTTGAAACAACTGTTGGAACTGGTAACAACGCCATCACCACAACAACCTACAGCGACACTCAAGGTCGTCCTCTCACGATTAAAAATGCTGATGGAACATTTAAACAATTTTCTTACGATGCGAATGGTAATCTTACCCTTTCTGTTGATGAAGAAGGAATCGGATCAGCTTACACCTACGATGCACTCAATCATCTGGCCTCTCAAACAATCCTTCCGGATGGAACCTATATCGCCTATAATTACGATGCCACTGGCAACCTCCTCACACGCACTATGCCAGAAAGCCTAACTGAACAAAAAAGCCTAACTGAACAAAACTCTTATAACACCGCGGGAGAAAAAACAGCTTCATCACTTATTGGCTCCGATGGAGCCACAACACGTAACTACACATATCAATATCAAAACGGACTGCTTGCTTCTATCGCTGATCCACGAGGCTTCACAACCACTATCACCTACGATGATTGGCAGCGTCCCACGAACCTTACTTCAAGCGGATCTAGCATTCCCCAACAAAACCAAACAACTACGTACACCTACGACCCACGAGGATTGATTACTTCCGTTGAACAACACTACAACGATTCCTCCACAGGACCCTCGACTCTTGTTTCGAGAGCCTATGATGCTTACGGACAACTCACATCGGAAACAACTTCACTCAACGGAAACCCTCTCTCCTCTTGGAGTCAAACGTGGGACGAAGCTGGAAGAAGAACAGCCCTTAACTGGAACTTAGACCAAACAACTCCAGGAACAGAGTATGCTTTTTCTTACAACGCTCTGGGAGAAATGACTGGCGCTCAGAATGGCTCTGGGACTTATTCCTACGGCTATGGAAATAATGGACTGCTTGTAAAACGTACAACTCCATCCGGAACAACCTCCTTTACCCGTGACGGGCGCGGACGCATCACTGATTTGAGCAACACAATTAATGGAACAATAGCACTTGCTGAACACCTCGATTGGACTACTGGCAATCGCATTGCAAGTTACAATGTTGTTAATGGCTTTCCTCAAGAATCGCGCAACTATGATTATTTTGGCACAAAATTATTTCACGAGCCATTCTTAATGACTTACGCCTTGAATCAAAATTTTCGTCCCAACAGCACACAAACATCATTAACTCTCTTTGATGAGCCATCCTTACTTTCTGCAAATGTCAGCACGAGAAGAGATGGAATTGGAGTTAGAACAACACAATTTATTGGGGATAGATCAAATCGTGTTGCTGCTCAAGACAATTTCACGCGAGTAACTCAATCAATTACCTCTCTTTTTGGGAGCAATTATAATTATACGTTTAGCTACGATAACGTTGGCAACACTATCACAGGATCATCTCTCTCTGACTCACTTCAAAAACAAGTTGATCAACAATTCACTTGGGACAGTTTTAACAGACTCGTTTCTATCGAGCAAAAAAGTAACATCACCGAACCATCATACACAACCAGATGGGGTGATAGTTTTGCTTGGAAAACTGCTTATGATGGCCTTGGAAGGCGCATCCAGACAGAATCTGGAGGCAGCACCATCAATTACTACTACGATCCTGAGGTAGAGTTTTTGGAACTGGGACACAGTGTTAATGGAACGAGAATTTGGAATTTGTATGGACCTGATCGCAGTGGAGTCTACGGCGGAGCACAAGGCATCGGTGGATTAGAAAGTACTTTTGACGAACATAGCAATACGACCAAGCAATGGGTAAATAATTATTTTGGTGATGCTCTTGGATGGCATGATCCCTCATCATACCAATCCTTCTCAGTTCCTCTCCTCACCCTGGGAGCGTATGGACCAATGCTTGGCTCACCAATTCCAAAAACCTCCGACCCTCAGTGGCGCGGCCATTACATCGATGACACCGGCCTCTACTACATGGGAACTCGCTACTACGACCCCGTCAATGGAAGATTTATTTCTCCTGATCCGCTTGGGCACTCATCGAGTTTAAGTTTGTATGACTATTGCAATGGTGATCCGGTTAATGGACTCGATCCAGATGGACGGTGTGTGGAGGGAACAGCCAAAGGCTACACATTGGGAACTTTTGCAGAGTATGGTAACACCGCTCAAGCTGTAGGAGGTTTTGTTGGGACGCTTGGCTCTTATGCAACTCCTGGACTTGGAGAAGCTGCTTTTGCACGTGACGTCGCTGGAAGTGCTTGGCATGGACTTCAAGCGCTTGGTGACATGTATAACAATGGATTAAATTGGAGAAATGGAACGACGCTAGGATTATCAGCTCTTGGTGTTGGAGCTGGGGCTGTAGCTGCTCTAGTTCCTACTAAGGCTGCTGTGGAGGCGGCAGCAAGTATTGAAGAGTCTTATGTATCAAGCTTCCCTGCTGGCTACCAAGGTGGCCCTGGTGCTATGTGGAAAGGAGAAGTTAATCAACTTTCAGAAGAATTAAATCCTTCTGTTTTTCGTCAAGGTACATTTGCAGATGAATCTGTCGGATGGAAAGGAAATCTAATTAAAGGTAAACAATGGTCAGCAGAGAATCCTCTGACCACTCCGAACTATGCAAAAAAGTATGGCTTACCGGAGGAAAATACAGGTAATCCAGATTGGATAGTTGGAGGACGTATTCAAGGAGGATATACAACTCGTCAAGCTCCACCGAGCCATAATAATCCAGTAAACACCGGTGGAGGAAAAGAAATTCTTCCTAATAATCCGAATGATGTCTTTTTAGACTTCTTTCATATGCCATAGAAAACAATGACCAAAATAAAAACAACTAGCGATATCTATCCAGCAGTTGAAGAGCTAATAAAACAACTGCGACTATATCCGAAATCTAATCTATCAGCTATTCTTGATCATCGAATGCATAAGGTTGCTTGGACAACGGGATCTGAGCTGCTTGAAGAGATCCATAATGTCCTAAAACAATCTCGTTCTGACTATGTTTCGCTATTTGATACTGATGTTAAAAATCAAATAGATCAGCTGATAGATGCTATTAAAACACAAATTAATCCAAAAATTGTCTACACCTCCCCCCCCCAGCATTCGAACAACAACTAACCACTGTCCTATTAAAAAGAGAAACTCTTTTATGCTGTCTCTCCTACAAGCTTTAGCGAAAATTTTATTACTAAATAATATCATAGCTTCTCATTTTTCTCCTCAAATAAAGAAAATTTTTTCTACAGGTTTTACTCAAAGCTTATTGAGTCTGATCTTCATTGTCGGACTACTTGGAAAATTCTTTTTTTTCTACGACGGCCTTGGAAGGCGCATTCAGACAAAGTCTCAAGGCAACACAATAAATTACTACTACGATCCTGAGGTAGAATTTCTTGAACTCGGTCACAGCGTTAATGGTAATAGACAATGGAATTTGCATGGACCTGATCGCAGCGGCGTCTATGGCGGAGCTCAAGGCATTGGAGGTTTAGAATCTTGCTTCACTGAAAACACCAAAACTTCTGTTGGCATCGTTAATAATTATTTTGGAGATGTGGTTGGATTGCTTTCCTCTGGAACTTTCACTCCCTACCCAAGTGCTCTTGGCGCTTACGGACCAATGCCAGGATCAAGTGTTGATCAGGCTCTCCAGCCTCAGTGGCGTGGACACTACTTAGATCCTACTGGCTTTTACTACATGGGAGCTCGGTATTATGATCCGCAGGGAGGGAGATTTATTTCTCCTGATCCACTCGGACATTCATCGAGTTTAGGTTTGTATGATTATTGCAACGGTGATCCAGTTAATGGATTGGATCCCGATGGAAGGTGTGTGGAGGGAGCCTCTGCAGGCTGGGCCAATGGGAATGGTCAATTCGCTGGAACCTATGATTCATCACAAGCTAGTAGCCAGCTGGCTTATGGTCTAGGATGGACCGTTGGTGGGGCGTTGGGAACAGTTAATGGAATGGCTGCAAGCCTCATAACAAGGCCATTGGCGGCTATGGGGGGGAGTTTCAATGAAGTTACTAACTTTGCTGAAGAAAATCTCAATCTAGCACCTGGATCCTTGACAGCAGCAACATTTATGTTTGCTCCATTGGCCGTTGCTGGAGAGGTTGCTGGAGGTATTGAAGAAGCCGACGTTGTTTCAAAGACAAAGCCTCTATTAAGACAAGCTTAT
>Ga0194124_10002790_pt1 | contig 19212 bp, 9 predicted proteins | sample TA2KigCas0mmetaG_FD_148605 | JGI IMG/M metagenome (GOLD analysis project Ga0194124, IMG submission 148605) | Freshwater microbial communities from Lake Tanganyika, Tanzania - TA2015031 Kigoma Deep Cast 0m | ecosystem: Environmental > Aquatic > Freshwater > Lake | place: Tanzania: Lake Tanganyika...
GAGTGGAGCGCTGTTTCTTAAACCCTGCTCCGAGCTTTTTGCTACTTTTTTGCGGTAAAAAAGTAGAGAAAAAAAATTCTTGCCTTTCTTTTGTCTTGATACAAAAGAAACAAAAAATCAAGGCCTGGATTTATCCTTGCTTCGGTAATTTATAATTCTATATTAAATCATAAGACAAACCGAAGCATTTTCTCACCTCCTAAGCCTCTGTTTTGACGGTGATTCTGCGACTTCCGCCAAAAAGACGAGGCTTAGCGCGGCTCAAAAACCGGAACATCCCATGGCCTAAAATGAATTCTACCTTTGGTGCATGTTTAAGGGACAAGCGAAGCGAACTGAAAACTGGGCCACCGTGAGGAAGCCTTCGCCTCCGCTCCGCCCAGGCGGAGGCGGAGCGCAGGATCGCCGAAACGGTCAGTTTTCAGGAGTGGAGCGCCGTTCCATAAACCCTGCACCGAGCTTTTTGCTACTTTTTTGCGGTAAAAAAGTAGAGGAAATGGTGCCCAAGCCTTAGTTCGTCTCTCTTGCTAGTAAAACAGTCGCTCGCTAATTAACTAAACGATGGCTGCTCAGTTCAGTGATCAAACCGAAACATCCAAGTGCCGGAATTATATTTTTTACCAGCACCCATAAAAATTCAAATGATATGTAGTTTACTGTTATTCCGTAACTTAGTGAATAGCTATCGTTTTAATAGGCATTTGCCAAACTCCATGACATTTAACGAATATTACGAATACTTTAAAAAAGACCTCGATCTGCTGAGCGACGATGCGTTGATCGCACGCTTTAATAGCGGGGTCGGATTAAGAGCCTATGGTGTGGCTCGTCAAGGCCATTTATCTGCGCTTCGAGCTTCCTTGGACGAGCGCAACATTGATTATAGCGCGGTGGGTGATGCACAAACAATGCGTTTTGATCGAAAGGTACGCTTGGTGGGGAAAAAGATCGAGGTGGTGGGATGAGCGATTGCTCGAAGTAGAGGTAAACGACCTAAGGAATGTGGAGGGGGATGATATAATGAAAATCCCTACCTTTAACCCATGAGTGAATTTCGAGAATTAATGGATGCCTTGGTGCAGTTCAGGGATTCACGGGATTGGGCCCAGTTTCATGATACCAAAAACTTAGTTGTTGCTAAGGTAGGCGCTAAGAAATATGATGAGCTATGAGTGAGATTTTTAAAGCACTTCCTACCAATATTACCAAAGAACATTTGCTTCAAGCTATTGCGAAAATTGATGCAGAGGGAATACCAAAAAATAGTGATTCAAATTTCTATGATGTTGTTTTTAATGACAAAAAATACCCTCCCAAGGTCATTGTATCTTTCGCAAATTTATTTGCGAATGGAGAAATCATGGATAGAAGCACATTTCCTGGTGGCTCCGGTACTCCCTGTTTTAGTTTACTTAAACAAAATGGTTTCCAATTTATTAACAAAGAATTTGGAGGATTTACTTCAGAAGCGAAACTCATAAAATATCTAGACCATTTCGAAAATAATTTACTACTTGTAAAATTTTTTGAGTTTGCGAACAACCTATTTTCAGGGTCAAATATTTCCGAGGAAGACCCACGAATTGCTTTTACTTTAAGAAAAAATCGCACACAAATCAGTTTGAACTTAGGACGCAAACTGATTCTGGCGATATCGAAAACTCGCGATAAGAATACACTTTGCTTTTACCTTCCGGAAAAAGATGTTTTGTGGGCAAAAAATCTACCCGGCTATTTCCGTGAAGAAGTTTTTAATTCAAAACCTGAAGCAAGATTACTTTATTTTCAATCAAGTTTGCCACTGCTTGAAAACATGGAACTTATGTCCAAAGTAAAATATGGAGTTAAAGAACTGTTGCCATCGGTTGAAAGAGCAGGGCAACCCGAAAAACACAATATTCTACTTTATCATTTAACCATGGATGATAAGGTTAGAGATCATATTTTTAATTTAAAATCTCTTAAGGCAACCATGACTGAACAAGTTATGATTTATGAGGTGAAAAACTCAGCTGTAAAGGATGCCTTAGTATTGAGAACAGAAAATCATACTTTCTTTTACTGGAATGATACTTTCTTTAAAAAACTCAGTATTGGAGACTATGTGTTTGTTGTGATCAAAGGAAATAATGAAGTCCTTTTTACACATTTAGACAACAAGGAAATAGCAATCAACAAGTCGGATACCAAGAATATTTATTTTACTGATTTAAAAAGAGAATATTTTGTTTCAGGCAACAACGATCAATTTGTTCGATTAAGGGTACTCTCAAGGTTAGATGCACCAAAGGAATGGAAATGGGAGTCGCTAGGTCACAGCCAAACCACTTACTTATCCGGTAAAAACATAGATATAGTTAAAGCAGAAAATCGTGTTTTAAATATTATGCAATTAATGGAATTATCCGATGACCAGAAATACCGAGAAGTACTTCAATCGTGTTTATCGAATTTCCAAACAACGAATTATTCGTTACCTTACTTGATTAGTTCCTTTACCAACGCTGCTGCTCAACAAAACCTCTTGTTCTCTTCCTACCTCACAAAACGCTACATCGCTTCATTGGCCACCAAGCCTTTTGTCATATTCACTGGGCTTTCAGGATCAGGGAAAACAAAGTTGGCGCAAACCTTTGCCAAATGGATTTGTGAAAGCAAAGCTCAATACAAGATTATTCCTGTAGGGGCCGACTGGACCAACCGCGAACCACTCTTGGGTTACCCGAACAGTTTAAACCCTAACTCCTATGTGCTTCCAGATAACGGGGCCTTGGATTTGATTATTGCGGCAATTGACAATGCAAAAGATAAAGAGTTGAAGGATTGTAAACCCTACTTCCTGATTTTAGATGAAATGAACCTGAGCCATGTGGAGCGCTATTTTGCCGACTTCTTAAGTGGAATGGAATCCAAGGAAGCGATTTCGTTGTATACAGGAAATGAACGTAAAGACGAAAACGGACGAGCAATTCCGAAAGAAATAACCTTGCCTCCGAATCTCTTCATGGTGGGTACGGTGAATATTGATGAAACCACCTACATGTTTAGCCCGAAGGTGTTAGACCGCGCCAATACCATTGAATTTAGGGTAGATAAAAACGATTTGCTGGCATTTTTTGATGCGCCAAACGAAGAACCTACATGTACGATTGACGGAACGGGGACCTCATATTCTAACGAGTTTATGAAATTCGTTGCCAAGAATACCGACGGCAAAACGAATCATCAAGAACAATTACTCGATTTCTTTAAGGCCTTACAACCCATTGGGGCTGAGTTTGGTTACCGAACCGCAAACGAAATGAACCGCTTAGTGGCGCAATTAGAAGCGCTCGGGTTAGAAAAAAACGAACATGCCTTGGATGTGGCGGTGATGCAAAAATTATTACCAAAACTGCACGGTACTCGAACGAAATTAAATAAGGTGTTGCCGATTCTTGCCTCCTTTTGTTTTGATAAATGCAACTCGGAGCAAGCCAAAATGTTATTGGATGAAGTAAAACGAGAAGGCCAACTACTAAGCGATTACAAACCAACCCTACCGCTCAGTTTTGCGAAAATTGCACGCATGTATGCGGCGTCACAAGAAAACGGATTTGCAAGTTATGCGGAAGGGTAAATTTTCCAACAATTATGAACTATTTACAATGGAATAACGCTATCATAAATCACTTTTTCAATCCTGAAAACGAGGACAAGGAAGTAATGCTTTACTTTAGTGAAGCTGTTATTGAAGAAATCGGCCAAAAAAATTTTCCTTCAACTGAAGAAGCCTATGTTACAGACTTTTATAAAGCCTTAAAAGATGGAGTTTTAGGCATCTCTAACGATGACTATATAAAACGCATTCTCGCTTTAGATGAAAAATATAAAAAAGGGTGTAGAAAAATAGATGGTATTGATATTAATTATCCACCCGTTTTCACCTATTTAATTGCACTATTAATCCCATTTTCTTCAGGAGAAGTAGATAAGAAATTATCTGCGGCTAATTTTCACAGATATGTTGAGAAGTTATTTAAAGAAAAGGAGTTAACAGATAACTATAAAAACATTCAGGAAAAACTAAAAAGTATTGACTATTTATGGGATGAAATAAATAATTGGCTAATATACGAAGAACGCGAAACACTTGGTTTTTTAGTCAAAGGTTTCGTTCCTCAAACTAATAGAGAGTGGATTAGCAGGTATGAATATCATATCCTATTTAGAAAAGACCAGGAGGAACATTTATCAAATGTGTTTGATAAATACAATATTTCACCGGGAGATCTGATGAGTGAAGACGAGATGAGGGAATTATTAGTTAAGAATAGCCGTTCATTATCCTTTTCTGATAAGACCAAAAAAATAATTGACAATGCAGATGATGCCATCGGTAAAAAAATAGTTCAAAGGGCTTTAACTTTTTTAAGAAATTGGGATGGCAATATTGGCGTTCGTGGAAGAAATAGGCTTGTGTTATGTCTGGATTTTAATCAATTAAACTCCAAAATTACCCTAAAATATTTTAGAGTTTTTTCAGGCAATCTTTCGGAAAGTGTTAAAGTTAAAAATGATAAAGGCTTTATTCAAGATAGCATTTATCAGGCAAACTCCAGTTACTCAAATCCCATAAATAATTGCTTTCATGACCTTGAAACAAAAATAGTCCTTGATGATCCTACCAATAGAATGAAGTTTATTTGGAAGAATAAGGATTTTTACATATTCAAGAGTATAACAGAACTACGCGATTGGGTTGAAATTCCAAGGGTTGAATTTAATCTAAATAAGACATTAATTATTTGCAAAAAGGATTATTTTGACAAAAATTTAAATTCATGGTACGATAAGATAGAAACAAATAAAAAAAAGTTATTAGAAAATGGAAAAACAGAGCTACCAGATAATTGGATAGCTTTTACTATTGAAGCTATCTCAAATCATCCTCACCCATCTATTGATGAGCTTTGTACAGAGCCAGAAATTAGGCCCAAAATAGATTTTGACAAATCATTTTATATAGATGGCCATCTGTTTAAAGATAAATTACCTCTGGTTTGGATCGAGGGAAAAGAACTCGAGCAAACTACTGTATTTGCCAAATATGAAGATGGTGATGAAATTATTGATTTAGAACAGGTTAACGAAGTTGATAATAATGAATTAACTCACCCAGCAAATAAATTCAATTTTACTGACAAGCACAGAGCAAAAACAAATAAAAAATTCAAACTGCATTGTGGTGATATTTCAACACAAAGGTTTTTGGAGATTGCTAATTTTAAGAAAAAAACAAATGATGAAATTGAACCACAGCTTCCTAAGCGCGATTTTATTGGTCAAACTTCACATGAAACTGAGAATTATTTTAAAGGAATTGAACCGTTCTTCTCACATGCTGTAATTAGTAAAATTAACCCTATTCAAAAGACGTTAGATGGTGTATTTATTAAGATTGATCCGGACGATCAAATAAGGCAAAATGGCACTTATTCAACTCAGCATTGCGGCAACATACTACTTCATTACATTTCTACGAAAGGAAGCCTTACCAAGTCGCAATTCAATGAAGCCGTTTACGCATTACTAAGAGATCAAATTAAAGTAACGGAAAATGTGAATATCAAGGATATTGCAAAGCGTTTAGGATATGATTTACAGAATCTCGGATATATGGATTATGATCCCGATAAGCAAAATGGCACATTCATCGTTAATAAACCTAATTTAGTAGTAATACCTTCTTCTAAAGGAGCAAAGTATTGTCTATTAGGTGCCAGAGACCCCGATTTTATTTCTAAAATAATTAGTTTTCTAAATGAAAAAGTACAAGGAATCAAAATTGAATTTGTAACTAATAATAATGGTACAAATAAATACAATCTACTTCCTCAAGTAATTTTTTTCTACACAAGTAAGTGTAATCAAGAATTAATTAAACCACTAGTTAAAGAATTTAATTTTCTTTACAAGAAAAATGATTTGCATCCTCAATTTGCACTGACTTCTTGTTTTCCGGTTTTAAGTAAATGGAAGGAATATATTAAAGAAACACCAGATACTAATTTGAAAGATACAGAAGGTGGATTTATCTTTAACCTAGATCTATTAAATTTTACAGACAAACCTGTAAATTTCAATAAGCATTTATCTTTAATCAAAATTACAAATGCGCGATATAAAACGATTTATAGGTTATGGTTTGAAGAAAAATGCTATACAATCTCTGATTATAAACTTGGCATTTATTTGTACATTTTTCTGTTAAGGGAAAGAGTTAATAAAGATAATATCTATCAGTATATTGATGATAGTAAATATGCAGCAGAAAAAACAATTGCAATTGACAAGGACTTTAGCTCATTAATACCTGAAAAACAAAGAAAATATTTGACTGAGAAAGTAAATGATGGATTTGTTATCAGAAAAAATGAATTTGAAACACTTAAAGATGACGATCTAAAGAAGAATTATGTAATTCAAATAATTGATAAAAGAACCAATATAGTAATTTACGATGAGTCTAATAAACTATTAGCGGTTCCGCTTTTTTGCGGACTGCCTAATTATTTTTCATTAAGCTTTCAACTACTTAGTTGTGAGGTTTACTCAGTTGCAGAACTTCATTATGATGATATCAAGTACAGAGGGAAATATAAAATTTATCGAAATATTGATAAATTATTCTTAAAAAACACTTTTGTTAACTCATTATTAAAAAGAGGCATAAATAACGGCATTCACAAAAAAACTATAAATCTATAGAATGAACAATCCAATTCAAGTATTCGAGACAATCAGAGATAATTTTATTCTCTATTTGGAAACAGCATTCGGAACCAAATACTCAGATTTTGAAACCGAAAGGCATCAACTGATGAAAAGGGATAAAGTATTTGCCCGTGCTCCCTGGGTTGAACCCCTTCCAACCTATAAAGAATCTGATTTCACCATTGATGAAATACCTGCTATTCCAAATCTAAATGAAGATGAGTTGGCAATTTTTAAAAATATAGCTAAGGCTGGTTTATTTGGGAATAATAAATTATATGAACACCAGTGGAAAATGCTAACACAAGCAATGGAAGGCAAGCATTGTGTAATTACTTCTGGTACCGGTTCTGGTAAAACCGAATCATTTTTACTACCACTTTTCGCATATCTGAGCAAAGAGATGAATACCTGGAAAGCTCATTCGAATAATGTTAATAATTACGATTGGTGGGGGACCAATAGGCAATTTACAATAAATGCGAATGGAACTATGACAGATCGGGTTAAACAAAGACCAAATCTTAATAGACCTGCAGCTGTTAGAGCAATGGTTATTTATCCTATGAATGCTCTGGTAGAAGACCAACTTTCCAGATTAAGAAAAGCGCTTGATTCTGATGATGCCCGCAATGTTTTAACTGAAAAATATAATAACAACCGAATTTACTTTGGCCGATATAATGGAACCTCGCCGGTTTCTGGAAAATTGTTAAAAGAAGATGGAGAGCGAAATGATTTCACAATTAAAAGATTAAAAAAGGAAATTAGAGCTATTCAGGATAATTTAAACAATGTAAATGAGTATATACATATTAATCCAGAAAACAAAACTCCTAACGAACTGAAAGAGCTTTTGGCCAACTTCCAAAGGCTTGATGGTGCGGAAATGCGAACGCGGTTTGACATGCAAGAAACTCCACCGGACATTTTAATTACAAACTTTAGCATGCTTAGCATTATTTTGATGCGAGAGATCGATAATCCACTATTGGAAAAAACCAAAGAATGGCTTTCATGTACAACGGAATTTGACAATGCATTGACTGGACCACAAAAAGAAGAAGAAAAAAAGAACAGAATCTTTCATATAATAATTGACGAATTACACCTTTACCGAGGTGGTTCAGGAACAGAGACTGCCTATTTAATTAGGATGTTACTTAACAGATTGGGTTTAAGTCCAGATAGCGATCAGTTGCGCATTCTTGCATCAAGTGCCTCGCTTGATGGAAACGAAGGAAGGTTGTTTTTGCAAAGCTTCTTTGGTACTGAAAATAAAGATATAAGAATTATAGAAGGACCGGATAGTAATATAGAGATATACGGTGAGAAATCTTCTTATACATTGGGTACCGATGATTATAATTGTTTAAGTGAAAGGATTTCAAATATTGAAAACCATGTATTTCCAATAGAAAAGGAATTAAGTAATAAAATAAAAGAAATTAAGGATAACCAGAATATTTCGGAAAAGGAAAAAAAGGAACAAATTAAAAGCGCATCTCAAGAAAAATTCAATTCGGCAATTTTAGTTTCAACCACGATTTATGAACGGTTTGAAGCTCTCCTTGAGGAAGTAAAGAACCAATCAGTGGAGCTGAATAAACGAATTTATTCGGCGTTTAAGAGCGCGGACGGTAGAGTGAGGGCAATTCCTGCTTTCAAAAACGGTGAAGGTGACCAGACCGAAGGAATAATCTCATTAGCAGAAGCATTGTTTGGTGATGCAAACCAAATTGAAGCAGTAAAGGCATTTCTTTATATTCTTGGATTATTTGAAAGATTTAATATTGAAACCATTTTTCCCCGACTGCGCTTTCATTTATTCTACAGAAACATAGGTGGGTTATGGGCGGAGTTAAAATCCGATTCAGAGATGGCAGCTAATCCTAATACCATGCCTATTGCCAATTTGATGACCACACCCTCGTTAATCTCAAACAATAAAAGAACACTTGAGTTGCTATATTGTGAGAACTGTGGAACTGTTGCATACGGAGGAAATAGAATAGATACGTTGGATGAACAAGGCCACAAAATAACAGAACTTTTACCACTTAGTGCTGATATTGAAGGGGTGCCTGAAACGTCTCCTGCAACCATCGTTGAAAAAAGAAAATATATTGACTTTTCTGTCTTCTATCCAGGAGATTTCTACAATGGTGCTGCTGATCCTGAAAACCTTATCCCTACAACGAGAGGTTTTAAGGCCGATTGGCAAGAAGCATGGATAAACGTAAAATCTGGAATAATTAAATTACATGACCCAAATGATAAAGATAATTTTATAAAGGGTTTGTGGTACAGAGTAAAAGACGATGGGGTGGACATAAAACACATTATTAATCAAACAAATACTATAAAAGAAGTTGGTGCCCTGCCCTGTTTGTGCCCTAATTGCAAAGCAGATTATTCTCATCCCAAAAAGAAAAAACATTCTCCATTCAGAGGATTCAGAACCGGTTTTGGTAAAGTAAGCCAAATTTTAGCGAAAGAGCTTTTTAAAGATCTTCCTGATGGAGAAAGTACAAAGAAGTTGGTTGCCTTTTCTGATAGCAGGGAAGATGCAGCAAAACTTGCAAAAAATATAGAAGAAGAGCATTTCACAGCTTTGCTTAAAGAAGTGATAATTCATAATCTTACCAAAACTTTACAATTTGATAATAATGTAATTACTGCACATGAAACTAATAATCAAGAGGAAAAAGACAGATTACGTAATGAAAATGATGCAAAATATACAGAAATAGCTCAATTATTCACTTTGGTAGATGCAGGAATTGCCAAACCAAATCAAAAACAAAACCTTGCAAATATAAAAGCCAATATTAAGGAGACAAGAGAACTTGTCGATATTGTTCTTCGTGAAATGCTAAAATTTGGAGTTAATCCTGCTGGCCCACTTCCATCCTTGAAAAACTTTAGGAGTGATAACATTTATATTCCTTGGTTCCAGTTTTATAATATAGATTTTCAAAACAATCAATTTGAATTTAATACGACAATTTCTAATTGGGAAAATGCACGAGATAAGACCATTAGGCAAATAGAAGAAAATATTACTGGTCTTATTTTTGGGAAACTTTTTTATAGCTTTGAGGCATCTGGACTAGGATACGCTTCTATCAATAAAGATGTAACAAATGAGGCAATTAATCTTGAAATAAACCCTGACATATTAAAAGAAATTTGCAATTCATTTTTAAGAATTTGGGGAGATTCTTACAGACATAACAGATCGGATTATCAAGTTGAACCATATGAAAACTATGAAGCGATACCATGGAACGCAAAAAGAAATAGAGGAAAAAGGGAAAGAAAGTATATTGTTAAAGTTGCAGAGCTTTTAAGAAAAGATGAAGTCGCGCTTGGAAATGCCGTATACAGCATATTGGCAAATTCCCAACATAGGGGACTAGTCGAAATCAATAACCTCCTGATTAAAATTGTTGGCAGAACGGATAAGTATTATAAATGTCCTACTTGCGGAACTATTCATCTGCACAGTTCTGCAGGGGTTTGCATATTCTGTCTGAATGATTTAAATCCAAATCCCGAACCAGAAACTGTTGAGAATTTGTGGAATAAAAACTACTTAACATTTAATTTGAACAAGGATTATAAACCGTTCAGATTACATACAGAGGAATTAAGCGGACAAACAGATGATCAATTAACTCGCCAGCGTGAGTTTAAAAACATAATTTTAAATGCTGCTGAAAAGAAAATTAAAGCAATAGACCTACTAAGTGTTACTACCACACTCGAAGTTGGTGTAGATATTGGATCATTACAAGCTATATTATTAGCAAATATGCCACCACAACGTTTCAATTATCAGCAAAGGGTTGGTAGAACTGGCCGAAGAGGGCAGATGTTTTCTTATGCTTTAACAATTGCACGTGGTAGAAGTCATGACGAGTATTATTTTGAAAACCCAATAAGTATAACAGGTGACACCCCCCCCCAACCGTTTTTAAGCTTAGGCCAGGAACAAGTATTTAAAAGGGTGTTAGCTAAATCTATTCTTCAAAGTGCATTTAGAAGCTTTGGCTTAAACAAAGGTAGTGTACATGGTGAGTTTGGATCTATACAAGAATTCAGGAATACAAATCAAGACCTTCTGAGTACCTATTTAAATAAGCATATAGACGGCAGTGTAATGATTTTATTTAATTCATTAAACAAAGGGATATATGTAGGTGGAAATCTGCAACCATATATCTTCGATGCTATACGCCAATGGATTTTAGATTTGCCGCTATTAATAATTTCAAAAATTGATGGAAGTAGTAATACTAATATGGATTTATCTGAATTTTTAGCGGAAAATGGAATTTTACCATTACAAGGCATGCCTACCAGGGTTCGTAATCTAATTCATGGATTCAAACCAGTTGGTAAGAATGAAGGTTATGAAGCTACGGTAATGGATAGGGATCTCGGAGTAGCAATTTATGATTACGCGCCAGGTTCACAAAAAACAAAAGACAAAGGGGTGGTTCAATCCGTTGGCTTTACACCAGATATTACAGGCATTAAGTATAATCCTGTCGTAAAACAAATGGAAGCGGAAACACTGCAAATCGATGCATTCACATCAAGGGTTTGGATGAAACAAAACAATTCCACGTTACAACTTAAAACCCATATTTATGATAATCAGAATGCGCAAGAAAATTATGGGAAACCACCTGAGGAAGATGGTTTCTCCATTTTCCTAGGTGCTACTCCGGCAGCTTTTAGGACCGATTTTAAATATCCAAAAGACAGTAATGAGGATTTTGATATTAATTTTTCTAAGCCATTAACCTTTGCCACATCTGAAGATACAGATACGCAAGCTCATCAAATTAATAGTGCAAAGTTTAGTTATTCCCCTCTAGACACAACCTGGAAGATCAATAATAATGGCAAAAAACAATTTACTGGAAAGTACTTTAATGATACAAAAGAAGGGGCTGACTTGCCTAAGCAATGGTTGGATAATAATTTTAGTAATGGCTATAACCCTTTGCCGGATAATCAACAAAAATTTTTGCAAGGTAATAATGAAGAAACACTTTCGATAGTATCAGGAAAGGTAACTGAAGTGTTCAGATTGGAACCCGATAATTTCCCATTATCAATTGAAATTGATCCATTTAGTCAAAATCCCTTTAAAGCATCATCTTCAAAAGGGGCATTTTACTCTGCTTCTTTTTTACTTCAAAGAACGCTTGCTGCAAATTTAGATGTTGACCCTGAAGAAATTGAAATTGCAGCAATAGAGTCAATGGATCTTCCAGAAGTTGATGGGATAACAGGCAGAAAAAGCGCCCGAATTGTATTGACTGATGAGCTACCAAATGGATCTGGATTCGTAAAACGGCTTTATGAGGAGTTTCCTTACTACTTGGAAAGATGTATTAATCCAAGAGAAGATGTTGTTGAGGAAAAGTACAATTACAATATTCTGCAAAATAGGAATTGTAAAGATGCATCCTATCAAGATTTGAAAAATTACAGGAATATGAGTTTTCATCCACTTTTGGATTGGAGATTAGCGGTTGGTTTATTAAGATTGATGTCAGATAACACCTACAAATCTGGTCTTAGGAATGATGATTACCAAAAGCCAGAATTAATGGATTGGAAAGAATTTGCGGTAGAATTGCGAGATAAGTTTGTAACATCTTTTTCTAATATGTCGGGGACTACCTTTGGTGAGTTACCTGGGATTATATTTATGGATGATTTTAAAGTAATAATAGTACATCCATTCTGGAATTATAGTAGTCATCAGCCCGAGGAAAATATTTTAACAGAAGCAATCGCTGCTGCTGGTATTGAAAATTTATATTTCATCGATACATTTAATTTACACAGAAGGGAAAGCTGGTGTTATGAGCAATTGATTACAAAAATTCAAGAAAACCAATAATTGAATGTATGGAACCAATTAAGTTTATTTCGCCTAGCAAGTTCGCTTATTGGGAAAAGTGTCCAATAAAAGCTATATATGGTAAAACGTACACGGATTTAACTTTTTTTCCAAAACATCCTGATGCGGACTTGGGTACCATTCTACATTATTTTTTAGAAAAAAAAAAAGAATTACAAATTAAATCTATTAATGATTTCGAAGAAATATGGCTCGAGAAAATTATTCGTTTAGAGAAAGAATATTTAAACAATAAACTTCAAAAAGTTTACTATCCAATTAAATGGCATGCGAAGTATTTCTCAGTTAAAAAAATATTACTTAGAAACGAAATATTAAAACACAAAAACCCACCTAAATCAGCTAAAAAAGCAAAGGGAGAAATTACAGAAAAATGGATTGATGATGGAGAAGACATTGGTGGAATTCCTGATAAATTTATTTTAAACGATTCAGGAAAAATTATTAAAATAATTGATTATAAGACAGGTAATATTTTTGAATTTATTAACAAGAAAAAAGTGTTAAAAGAAACCTATGTCAAACAACTACTTTTATATGCATATATAATTAAGAGCAAGCAAAATGAATATCCTATTTGTTATATTCAAGACTTACATGGCAATAATCATGAAGTAAAAATTGACGAAAACCTTTTAAATGAAACCTATGCCCGCGCTGTTGAATTAAAAAATAAAATAAACAAAGCGATACAAACGAGGAATTATGAACCATTAGCAAATCCAGACTTCAACAATTGCCATAATTGCGAATACCGTCCAGTTTGTAGTGCTTATAAAAATAATTTCATCAATAATTTTGAAAACAAAAAGGTTGACGTATTTGGAGAAATTATTGACATTAAAGGAAGTGAAAAAATTGAAATTAAGTTAAAAATAACTGAAAAAGAGTTAGTTTTAAAAGGTATTTTAAGCCAAGAAAATGTTTCAATTGGTGATAATGTGTATATCTATAATCTGTTTTGTCCAGATGGCGCCTCATCAATATTATATGCAATAAAAGAAACACTAATAAGAAATGAATAAAATCCCTATTTTATCCTTCTTTTCCGGAGGAGGATTTATGGATATGGGTTTTGAGCAGGCAGGGTTCGAAATTGTATGGTCAAATGAATATGATTCAGACTTTGTACAATTCAACCAGCAAGGGTTAGGCCATTGGAGAAAGTCATTTAATCTCCATAACTACCCATTTATGAATAATAAATCCATTTCAGAAATATCTTGTACAGAAATTTTGGAAGAAGCATTTGGAGAGAAAGTAACAGATTTTTTTGGAATAATTGGTGGCCCCCCTTGTCAAGACTTTAGTATGAATGGTAAGCAAAAAGGTTTTGGAGGTGAAAGAGGAAAACTAACAATAGAATTTATCGATAAAATACTTATGCTCAAACCTTCCTTTTTTGTAATTGAAAATGTTCCTGGCTTGATAATGAACAAGAATAACAAGTTATTTTATTTGGATCTTCTTGAAAAATTAAAAGTCGAGTATCATATCGATATAGAAATATTGAATGCATTAGATTTCGGCGTTCCTCAGTCAAGGAAACGTCTTTTTACTCTAGGATTTAAAAAGAAAGTACCCGCAATTAAAAACTTCCAGTTTAGTTGGCCTTTGAATCAAAAATATAATGGAGTTCTAAATTCAAAAAATTGGCCAAAACAAGATGTCTTTGGTTTGAATCCGGTTATTACAGATGACATTCCACTGGAGCTTTGTGTTATATCCTGTTTAGTGGATGAAAAAGATTCTAGTGAGATTCCAAATTCGAATGAGTATTTTGAACTTAAGACTTCTTTGGAGAAGTTGAATGGCATTAACGAAGGTGAAACATGTCGACCTTCATTTAAGCGATTGCATAGATATAGATATAGTCCTACGACTTGTTATGGTAATAATGAAGTCCACCTTCATCCATTCAAGAACCGTAGAATTTCAGTTAGAGAAGCTCTAAGAATTCAAGGGGTTCCAGATAGTTATGTTTTAGATCCAACTAAATCTTTATCCAAAAAATTCAAAATGATAGGTAATGGGGTACCTGTGCCTCTGGCAATGGAATTAGGAAAAGCAATATTGGATTTTATTAAAAAAGAGTATAAATGACTGGACTAAATGAGATAATTGCTGGGTTTATCGGATTTGCAAATTCTCAAACAAAGGGAAAAGGTGTCCAGAAACTCAAAGAATTCGATAAAACCTTCATTAAACAATACTCTTCTCTCGATGTAAAATTTTCAGTAGGTAAGGGAAGAGCCACGAATATACCATGGATCAGTTTTTTAGGTCCTGGACAACAAACTCAAGATGGAATATACCCAGTAATTTTGTTTTATAAAGATTATGGGATTATTGTATTAGCTTATGGACTTAGCGAAAAAAATAAGCCTAAACTTTCATGGAATCTCACTAATTCGATGTCTATTAATGAATATTTTAAGAAATCTGGTTTCGAAAATCCCGAGAAATATGGAGAGTCATATGTTTCAAAAGTTTATGATTCGACGAAGGTAAGAACCTATAATATTGAGTCGGATTTACTGGAAATCATTGATTTATACAAGAAATTTTTCTCTGAATCGAAGGCTTTGGAATACGCTAAAGATAATTTTCTTGGTTCTTTAGAACCATCAATTTCGAGTTCACAGCTTCATTTCAACCGGAAGAATTTAGAACGCTTCACCTCCTCCCTCCTTACCAAACCTTTTGTCATCCTTACTGGGCTTTCAGGTTCGGGTAAAACCAAATTAGCGCAGGCTTTTGCGATGTGGATGTCCGAAAACAAGGAACAATATGCCTTGGTGCCAGTTGGTGCAGATTGGACCAACAGAGAACCCTTGTTGGGGTATCCAAACAGTTTGAAAGCCAATCATTATGTAAAACCCGATACCGGAGTTTTGGATATCCTGCTGCGTGCTCACAAAAATTATTTGGCGAATGAGAAAGATTTAGCCAAATGCACGCCCTATTTTTTGATTTTGGATGAAATGAACCTGAGTCATGTGGAACGTTATTTTGCAGATTTCTTAAGCACCATGGAATCGGGCGATGAGATTAAGTTGTACAGCGGTTCCCAACGTTTTGCTGAGTTGGATGCAGATGACAACGCTATTTTAGGTACTGAAATACCGGATAAAATCATTCTTCCTAAGAACTTATTCATTATCGGAACGGTGAATATCGACGAAACCACCTACATGTTCAGTCCAAAAGTATTGGATCGTGCCAATACCATAGAATTCCGCATCACGCCAGAAGAAATGAAAGCATTCTACCAAAGCAGTAAGTCCCTCAAAATGGATGCACTTAAGGCACAAGGAAAAGATCAGGCGCCCGCTTTTATGTCCTTAGCTGCAAGAAACAACCTTGCCATAGACCGCAGCAAACACAAAGAAACCTTCGTAGCATTTTTTGAAACCTTACAAGTGGCAGGCGCTGAATTCGGCTACCGTACCGCCAATGAAATGACCGCACTGGTTTCGTATTTAGTGCATTTTGGTATGTCAGAAAAGGAGGCCTACGATGTGGCCATCATGCAAAAATTATTACCCAAGTTACACGGTTCGCGTTCCAAATTGAACAAGGTACTTCCAATACTCATTGAACTTTGCCAAGACAAATACCCCATTTCATTGGAGAAATTGGAGCGTATGAAAAAGAACGCGGAAGAAAACGGATTCGCCAGTTACGCTGAAGCATGATAGAGGTAAAAGAAAAGCTTGAAATACCGCTTGATCATATAAATGATCAAATGAAAATGATTATTTACCCCAATATGAAAGGGGAAAATCTTTTACTGATTGAGGATGATTATAAGAGATACAATGAGGCTAAATTTCAAGTTTTTGAAGGAAAAAAATATTTGTATGAACTTATAAATGCCGGTAATTGGTTTATTGATACCGAAAAAGCCGCGGGTACATTCACAAAAATTAAGGACGGAGATATCGGTGGTTTTAACCCAAATACATTTGTAGGTACTTTTCAAATTCCATTCATCCATCGTTTAACTCAAGAAATAAAGTACGAGTTTATCGAAATTCGGTCAACGAAAATTAGTTACGAAAAAGGAATTAGTGATTCTGATTTTCAAAGTGAAAGATCTGAATATCAAGAAATGGTTAAGGACATTGCTGAACAGTCCATTGACTTGGTGCTTCAATATAATATACCTATTCAACAGTCATATGAATCTGGATTGGAACAATTAGATGATGAAAAGCAGCTTTATCAACGGTTCTTGTTCGTCCGCAGTTTATTCAAAAACGAAGAGTTTGAGGAAGCGGTGCAGAAAATCATCTCAAATCCCGCTACGAAATGGGAAACAGAATTAGAAGCGCGCGATGTTCGCAGCATTAGACGCTTTACGCCAAAAAACATCAGAGAATTGGTTTCGGGTCCCAATCGCATGAACCTGTCAAGTTCAATTGGCGATCTAAAAAGCATCCCAACAAAAATCAGTTCCAATCGCAAAGTCGAATCCGTCGACACCCCTGAGAACCGATTTATCAAACACATTCTGACCAGTTTTCAAGATTTTTGCGAGGCTATTTTACCAAAATTAACAAGGGCAAAACTCACCAGAGAATCGGAAGAAGTGCAAAGCTTCGCACAGCGCTTGGATAATTTATTAAACCAACCTTTTTTCAAGGAGATTAACCGCCCTAATTCGTTAAAACTGAACAGTCCAGTTTTGCAACGAAGGAGCGGATACCGAGAATTATTGAGGGCGTGGCTGCGTTTTCATGTCACCGCCCAATTAAGTTGGAATCCTGAAAACGAAGAAAATTTATTTGCTGGAGGAAAGAAAGACATTGCTTCTTTATACGAATATTGGGTGTTTTTTGTGTTGTTTGAGCTACTTTCCGAGAACTATGGCAAAAATACCACTAAAGACCCTAATCAATTGATTGATGGATTAATTGTTCCTGATAAACATGGATTAGCTTTGACGTTACAAGAGGGAAAAAAACGAGCGTTTAAATTTACCCATCGTTCGGATAAAAGAAATTTGAACATTCAATTTTATTATAATCGTTCCTTTGTTGGAGGTAAGGCTTACGATAAAGATAAAAGTGCAGGATCCTACTCAAAAGCATTTCGTCCGGACTATACCCTTTCGATCTGGCCAAGTGACTTAAGTCAAACGATGGCTGAAGAAACAGAATCGATTGTGCATATACATTTTGATGCGAAGTACAAAGTTGAATATTCATTTTTAAAGGAAGAAAAACCGGAAGAAGGAGAAGAGATAATTGTTGCTGATAGCGAAAATCTAAGTGATGAAGAAAAACAGTCATTGGAAGAGGAAAGAGCTTCAGCTTCTATTAATGTGCGCGAAAAGGAAGAAAAGAAAGGAATCTACAAGAATGTTGATTTATACAAAATGCACGCCTATAAGGATGCTATCCGTCGATCCGGTGGAGCGTATATTCTTTATCCAGGAAATGCAAAAGACAATAAGGAATTCAAAGGATTTCATGAGATTATTCCTGGGGTTGGAGCTTTTGCCTTGAGACCAAATAATGAAGGACAAGCGTCAGAAAACATACAAGAGTTCATTGAAAAAGTTATTAAGAATTTAGAGGATGTGTTGTCGCAACGGGAACGTATGGCAAGAGCGACAAAGAAAGTTTATGACCAAAAACCGATTCAGAAAATTTCTGATTCAAAGTTGGAGGCGCTACTGAGGGAATTAGGTCAAGAAGAACATCCAGAGGAAACCCAAGTTTTGGTCGGGTATTACAAGGGTGAATCGCACCTCAACTGGATTCAAGCCAATGCAAAATACAACATTCGTTATGGTACTGGTTACACCATTGATGGTAAAATGATTCTTGCGAAATATCTTGTGCTTTATGGCGAAAAGGATATGCAACATGCCTTCATTTATCGCTTAAATAATGAGAAAGGCAAAATCTGCAGTAAAAAAGAACTTTTAGAATTCAAACCAACAAAATATCCTTCTACACCAACCTCCGATCATTATTTTCTGTTTGATTTAGGAGTTCAAATAACGTTAGACGCGTTCAAATTCGATAAAGAAAATCAAATACTAAAAGATAAATTGGAACTGTTGGAGAAAACAGAAATGCCGTTTACCATTAGCTTATCCGAATTGGCACAGGTTCGTTCCATAAAATCCTAATAATCGGCACATCCGCTTCCGCCCAGTCCAAGGAGCTTAAGGCTTCGGGGTCAAGCCAACGGTAGGCCAGGTGTTCGGTAAGGGTGGGTTCATCGGCGGAAGTTCCGCGGTAGGTATGCATTGTCAGGTGAAAATCGGGGTAGGCATGTTCCACCACCATCAGCTTCTCCCCTACTTCAAACTGCATGTGCAATTCTTCATGGATCTCGCGCACAATGGTTTCTTGCTCCGTTTCATTAACCTCTATTTTCCCCCCGGGGAATTCCCACTTGTGGGAGATGTAGGCCAGGGAAGAAGGTCCGCGCTGCACGCACAGGATTTTACCTTCCTTTTCAATAACGGCCGCTACTACGGAGATTTGGGG
>Ga0194124_10002793_pt1 | contig 19194 bp, 21 predicted proteins | sample TA2KigCas0mmetaG_FD_148605 | JGI IMG/M metagenome (GOLD analysis project Ga0194124, IMG submission 148605) | Freshwater microbial communities from Lake Tanganyika, Tanzania - TA2015031 Kigoma Deep Cast 0m | ecosystem: Environmental > Aquatic > Freshwater > Lake | place: Tanzania: Lake...
TTTTGCACCATTAAAAGATGTTGACATAAATGAAGTAACTTTAGAAGAAGCACTAGTAATTTTAGAATATCCTAAAAATCTAGGAAAATTTGGAAAATCAAATGTTACATTAAATAAAGGTCAATATGGATTCTATATCAAATATGGTGATAAGAATATATCAATCAAAAATCCAGATATTGAACCTAACGATATTGATCTTGATTATGCTAAACAGTTAATTGAAGCTGGAGATGCTTATGCATTGAAAACATTTAAGGTTAAAGATAAAATATTAAATATTAAAAATGGTGAATATGGTCCATACATTCATATTGTATCAGGTAGTAATAAAAAACAATTTGTAAGTATACCAAAACAATATTCAATAGATAAAATAACAATCGATGATGTATTAAAAATAATAGCTGATAAAAACGGAACTTCAAAAACACCAATAATTAAAAAAAAATCTAAAGAATTTAATTTATAAAATTATTTAAAAAATCTAATTTATAATAATATGAGTAGTTCTGACGCTAACCAATATAGTACTTTTGTAAGTGAAACCCCTAAAAGCGAAACCCCTAAAAGCGAAACCCCTAAAAGCGAAACCCCTAAAAGCAAAACCCCTAAAAGCGAAACCCCTAAAAGCAAAACCCCTAAAAGCAAAACCCCTAAAAGAAAACCATTTAATTTAAATGCATTTATAAAAAAATTAGATATGAAAAAATGTCCACCATGTGATAAAGATACAACTGGTAGATATATTTATTCAGTATTTCATAGCATTATGGCTTTAGTAGCTATTTATTTAAGTTTTAGATGTAATAAAGGATTTTCATTAGGTCCGTTTTTCATTGCATTATTATGCCCATATATTTACATAATTTACATTGTTGCAACTAAAGGAACATGTGGTATTCTTGAAAAAAATTAATTAAATTAATTTAAAATATTATATTAATTTAATGTTACACAAAATAATTCAACTATTACATTTAATTTTAATCATTACTATTTTTATTTCGGTATTCATACCAGATAATAAATTAAAAAAAATGTCTATAACGCTATTATTATTCATATTTATACAATTCATTACAAATTTTGGTAAATGTGGTTTGACTGAATTAGAATATGCTATTAGAGGTGAAAAATGTAAAGAAGGATTTATTTATAGATTAGTAAAACCAATTATTACAGTTCCTGAAAAGTATTTTGATCAACAATTATATTGGATTCACGTATTGTGGATATTGATATTAGGTTATCAGCTGTCAAGATAAGTTTTTTCTACTTGATATAAAAAAAAATCAAAATAATAAATTATTTTTATTTTTATTTATTGGTGAACCCAAACCTTATAGTTGTATCACTTGGGGGATCCCCTTGTAATCAACCTACGAGGTGCTACTTGAGAGGAAAACCCTCTGCCTCTTGGAGAGACTAAAAGTAGCAGGACGTCGACAACACAGAATCCCTCCGTGTCCACATCTTTAGAGTCTCTTTAAAATCACGCGCACCTAACGAGAAGGCGGTTTCATCCAATACACGTACGATCGTGCAGGTGCGCCACCGCCGACAGATGCGTCACCGCGGGCAGATGCGCCACCACCGGCAGATGAGCCACCGCTGGCAGATGCGCCACCGCCGACAGATGCGTCACCGCGGGCAGATGCGCCACCACCGGCAGATGAGCCACCGCGGGCAAATGCGCCACCGCCGGCAGATGACTGGACAATGACAGCGCGCTGAACACTGCCCTGTGAAGGCAGCATCCTGACCTCCCCAGGTACATCCTTGAGAATGGTCCGAAGATCAAATCCGGCTGCACCAGATTGTGGTTCTTCGGGAGGGGGTACCATCCACGAATCATTCCTTGGTTCAGGAACAGCACCGCCACCAGTAGCAACAGCATCGCCGCGACGTCTTTTCACAGTTGTTTTCAGAATCCATTGTCCTGATTTTGTCAGGACAAAGGCAAACATGCCGAAAGAAGTCGGACCTACTGTTTCTGTGACAGCAGGTTGCAAAATGCTGCATGCTTCTGAATTCAAACGACCGCGTTGATCAAGAAGACTACTAGGGTCTAGCATCCCTGTCACGTTGATGGTGACAAGGCAATCCGGTTTCCCATTGCCCAGTTGATGCTGGATAACAGCTGCAAGCTTACGGCCCGAAGCCGTTACCCTCTCGCATTCCGTCTTGAGATTGGCAGCGACTCTTTTCAATTCATCAACGGTCTCGGTGCAAAGAGCAGAAGAGGATTCAGCAACGGGAAGCCCCGCAGCAGGAGAGGATTCAGCAACGGGAAGCCCCGCAGCAGGAGAGGATTCAGCAACGGGAAGCCCCGCAGCAGGAGAGGATTCAGCAACGGGAAGCCCCGTAGCAGAAGAGGATTCAGCAACGGGAAGCCCCGTAGCAGAAGAAGATTCAGTAGTCAATCGATTTTCCAACATTGTCAATTTTTAAAAAAATTATTCAATGAGTCATGTATTGCTTAAAAATTTCAATTTTTATTTATAGGTTTAATATCTACTTTCGGAAAATAAACAATTATTGTCTATTCACAATAGCAGCGCAACCACCAGTACGGGCAACATCTTTGGTGGTACAAAAATGACTCCACGTTTCATCAGAAACTGTCACGCTTTTATGAAGCTTGATTTTAACCCTAAGAGTTTTTCCTCTGGTTTCACGGTATATCAAAGTGTCCGCACAGAAACATGGTCCCAACAAATCAGCTACTGCTTTCAATGCACACTGTTTTTGATGAGGTGAAAGTTCTTCAAGAAAATACAAATGAGCGATTCCAATTTTTAATTCACGTTCCCATGTGCGCGCTTTTTCCAAGTCAAGAGTGCGAGTGGTTCTTTTGATGCTTTGATAGACTACACCATCATCTTTTTCAATTTTCAAAGCCCCATTAACAAGACCATATATAGTATGAGCAACAGTTGTCATTATTTGAGTTTTTAAAGTTATAACTATCATTAGAAATATTAATTTTCATTTTTTTTATAAATTTATACTTAATCAAGATAAATTTATACCTGGACTATTTTCTTTTAACCATTTCTTGAAAATTTTCATTGCCTTAACCATAGAATTTGTTCTATGAGGGTGAAATTTGGCTCGATAATATAAAGTAATAATTACTTTAATTTGATACTGCTTAGATTTCTTACTAATTTTCTTTAAGGATAAAATAGCAGCTTCTTCATCTTTGAATCCAACTTTAATTGTATCATCTGGATTAGCATCAGTATATAGTTCCATATTTCCATATACTAAACTTAAATCGTTCATTAAATTAAATTAGATAAAATAATAAATTATTTATATATATTTTTACATTCTACAAGAAACAAAGAGCGACACAAAGAGCGCAATCGTCTTAAGCACGTTGGGACAACACAGTCTTCTTGCCACTTGTGTCAATCTTCAAGTTTATGATGGTCTTGTGCCGCGGAATCATATGAATCAGTCCATGTCCGACAAGAACTATGATCTTCTTCCGGCGACCTTCCCAGGCGATGAGAGACGTGAGAATACGAGTCAGCCACCCACCACCTTCAGGCACATCTGGTGTCTCCTCTGTGCTCAACTCAGAGAGCGTCTCGTCAAGCAGGATAAGCGGGCATTTAGAAGTCAAAATGATGTAAATCCACAACCGCTTCTTCTGACCGCCTGAAAGCTCCACAGTATCCTTGCCAAAGAGAGGAGACAAGCCCAACTGTTCTTCAAGCCAAGGATCACGACCATGGTATGGCTCAATCTCATCCGGTGTAAAAGATGGGGTGTACTCGCTTGCCTGTGGAAGGTAGCCAATGGACTTGTAAATATCCGCAAACTCTATGTTATCCCGGTTGGTGGTCCCAAAAAAGACATTCCCTCCAAACAAGTTATAGGTAAACATCTTTAGCACTGTTGACTTCCCCACACCGTTTGGTGCCTCAAGATAGTAAAAGTTACCCCTGTGAAAAGTGTATGTGAGGTTTACAATCTTGGGGACACGAGAGGGGTTGTTGGTCAAGTCTCCATCGTAGTAGCCAAATGAAGCCTTCTTAAAAGAGACCCTGTCAATCTGACCCGGTGGAACCTTTGGATAGATAGTTTCCAGAGTATGTGCCTCCAGACAAGTAGTCAGCGCGATGAACTCTTTCATGTAGCTGTAGTACTGAAACGATTTCAAGTTATCCGCGAGACAACCAATCATCCAGCTGATGTTGCCAAAAGCGTGGAGCTGACCGATGTTCTTTCCAATCAGTGAGATGTAAGTCACAATCAGATTGACCCCCAAAATGACATACTTCTGGATCTGCTGTTGTGTCTTCATTTTCCGCTTCTTTTCAGCCTCAAAGTCCGGATTCAATAAACAGCCCATACTAATCTTCATCCGTACAAGCTGAGGGTCTTCAAACGCAACAATACTTGTTGGTGATGGCTTAGTCCTCTCATAGAGAGAAGCATCTGTCAAGTAGGTCAGAAGAGCAACCATTGACACACAGAAGAGGGCAAACCCAGAACGGACCGGATAGTCTGACTGGATTTCCATCGTTGCGATCGATACTGAGAAGTTCACCAGAGACGACCATGTCATGGGAATGACAAAGAGGAAGTCCTGAAGCTTGGAACAGTTCCTGATCAAATCCTTATGTTGCTTTAGGTTGACACCAGGAATGGGGGCACCGCACTTGACCTTCGCCATGTTGATGCGGAGAAGGAGGTCATCTTTGGTTGTCCGAATCAAGTTATAGAAAAATTCGTTCTGAACAAACCAGACCATGTAGTCGTAAAAGCCCTTCATAACAAGGCAAAAGACGATGTCGTCGTTGTCCTTGGAGAGGATGTGGTTGACGTAGATGTTGAGGGGGGCGATTAGAATGGGGCAGAGCACCATCCCAATCCTCTTCCACGGGGGGAAGAGGAACATGGTCATATTGATAGTATGTAAACAAAACAGAAAGTTGTTCTTATTTTCAAGTGTATTCATCATTGTATTGGGCTAGGGTTCATGTCATTGGTACCATCTAGCATTTGAAATTTCAATTTTTTTTATAATCGTTAAAAGAAAAGATCAGAATAATAAATTATTTTGATGTTTTGTTTTTTCCAAACCCAAACCTTAAAGCTGTATCACTTGGGAATCCCCTTATGATCAACCTACGAGGTGCTACTCTAGAGGAAACCCTCTGCCTCTTGGAGAGACTAAAAGTAGCAGGACGTCGACAACATGGAGCCCTCCATGTCCGCATCCTTAGAGTCTTTCCCATCCGTGGGCTCACTGAAATCCTTCATCAGGTTCATCGTGTCCTGCAACTTGTGGACCAGAAAACGCATTCCAATCCGGCGCTCTTGCAAGCGCCTTCGACTGTCGGTCTTCAGCCTCGGCATTTTCAATGAATGCGTCATACGCTTCCTGGGTCGCCGTGACTGCACGATTCAACCGCACGGTGATACGGAGCACATGGTCGTCTGCACGATCCACAACGACATGAAACCAGAACCCTGGTCCAAATCGCTGAAACAGGTTCTGTTGAATTTCATGCAAAAGAGCAGGTGTGAGATCGATGCGTTCGTCGTTTCGCACAGAGAGAAAACGGCTCCAAGCTTGTGCAGCAATGAGCGTCCTCCTGTGTGTTCCCTGGTACCAGATGATACTAAAAAGAGGACGACTGTTTGGTTGTATCGCTACCAATACCTGTGTGATGGCAGGCAGGATTCCCTGTCCACCGAGAGGTTGTGTAGGCAGGATTCCCTGTCCACCGAGAGGTTGTGTAGGCAGGATTCCCTGTCCACCGAGAGGTTGTGTAGGCAGGATTCCCTGTTCACCAGTAAAATAGATTTGTGTGTTTGCCATGGTTAAGATTTATCTAAAAATGATAAACATCATATATACTTAAAATTTCAATTTTTTTAACAGATTATTTCGTCTATAAGACCAACATCAAAACATTCTGATGAACTTAATAAAATATCTCTTTTTAAAGTTCTATCAAGAAATTCTTTATTTAATTTTCCAGCTGTTTTTTCTAAATATATATCTCGGATTACATTCATAAGTTTATCACAATTTTCTTTTTCATCCATAATATCTGAATATTTCCCTTCAATACCAGTTCTTAATTTATGAATTAACATAAATGAATTTTTAGTCATGAATCTTTTATGACCAGCCATTGAAATTAAACTAGCTGCTGATGCTGCTATACCTTCAATATATGTATAAACAGGTATTGAACAATTTTTAATTGCATCAATTAAAGGAATTGCAGCAAATATTTCACCTCCATTTGAATTAATAAATATTTTTAATGGTTTTGGTTTAGCATTTTCTATCAAGTCATCATAATCAGCTAAAAATGATTTCCATCTTTTTTCAGCATTTTTTATAAATTTTAATATATTCATTACTGAACTAATACTAATATCAGAATATAAAAAGTACTCATTATTATTATAATCATCTTGCTCATTAGAGTTTTCAGAACTAATTAAGTTTTCTAAAACATCTTCTTCAATATCTTTACAAGATTTTTTTTTTGGTTTTATTTTTTTATTAGAGAAATAATAACGATTCATCTAATAAGAAATAGAAAATATTTTAATGTATAAAAATTTTATCATGTTTAATAAGATAAATCTTATGAATAAAGTTCATAATATTAAAATTTTTTTTTATAATTTTCAAAATGATTATTTTTTTTCTAATCATCAAGAACTTGATAAAATTATTAAAGATATCGACAAAATAAATAAAATATCTATTTATTTACCAATAATAAATATTATTGGAGAAAATTATTTTTTAAATTTTTACTTAGAAACAGATAAAGATTATCAAAAAATGGAGAGAGAATTAAAACAAATTTATTTTAATTAATTTCATTTTTAACTAAATCTACATAGACTAATAATTTCTTAATTATTTCTAATACTTTAACAACAATTAATTTATGTCTACTAATTATATCCCAATAAATATAATTTATTATTTCTTGATTAAAATTATTCTTTTGTATTTCTTTCAAATTAGTAGTTATATCTAAACTAATAGAACTAAATTTAGTAATATTATCAATTAAATCATCATGTAATAATAACATTTTTTGAAGCTGATCAACTGTATGAACTGATATTTTTGAATTATTGATTTTACTAACATATAAAGCTGAAATATCTCCTAGATTTTCAACACAATTATTTATGATATTACTCATTATTATTAAATCATTAGATGAAATTATTGTATAGTTCTGAAAAGAACTTAAATTTTTAATTGAAATAAATTGAGTTTCGACATGATTATAATAATCAAATGGATTAACTTTAACACTACTACAAGCAAACATTTTATTAAATAACTAAATATTTTTTTATATCATATTTATATCTTCGTAAAAATTAAACAATTAGTTTGATCATATTTATGAAAATTAATAACTTTAATTAACTTGAGTTTACTAAAAAAATTTATCCATTCTTGACTACTTCTATAATTAGAATATGATTCTTTAAAATAATTTTCATAACTTATATTTCCATATACAATTGAATATATTTGGTGTTGAATATCAACTAAATTAAATAATAATCTATCAGTAACATTATGTTCATATAAAATTAAATATCCATTTTTATTTAATTTATTAATAATTTTATCAATATACACTTCTACATTTTCAATATGGTGTAATACATGAAATGATGTAATTAAATCTACAGTTTTGTTAACATCATCAATATTTTCATAAAATGTGATATCATCTCTAGGTTTCCATTTGGTAGACACAAAAGATTCTTTGTCAATAACAAAAACATTATTTTTATCTAATTTTAATATTTTTTTTCCAATAATATGAGCCATATCTCCATTTCCACCACCAAAGTCTATATATGAATTAATTTTATTTTTGATATATTTATTAAATACATTCCATCTTGAATAAGCTCTTTTGTAATTTATTTCAGTAGAATAAGAATTAAATGTTTTATTAAATCTATTCTTTAATTTCATATAATATTCATAGTCTGTTAATTTTTCATTAAGAATATCAAGATGTGATTTTCCTAACATTGATTCAAACATCTGAATTAATTCTGATTTAAATTTAGAATTATTTAATTCATTGATATATGATATATTATCTTTATTGTAAATATATAATAAATTAAAATCATCAAAATAATATTTTCTGTAATTATTATCTATATCTATATCTTTTGAAACTTTTAACAATATGTCAATATTGTTATACTTTAACAATTTATTAATTAGTTCTTTATTTTTATCATAACATAAAAGAATAACAACATGTGAATTATTTTTAATTATCTTATCTATAACTTTATCAAATTTATAATTTAATATAGTTATTTTATTATCTTGTTTGTACACAGTTTTTGATATTTTCTTACCTTCATACTTTGATATTAAATTATTGTATTCTTGTTTATTTTCTCTTATATATATAATTTTGTAATCTAAATTAAAATCTAAAAAACAATCATCAATATTAATAATTACAAAATCATGTTGATTATGATCTTTGAATATATTATTCATTACTTTATATTATAAATTAAAATTTATTTGATCTATTTCAATTGGTTTTTGATTAAACTCTAAAAAGAAAAAAGATGGTTTTGATTCATCAATTATTAAATGATTTTTAATGACTTTTAATAAAACATTTTTTGTCATAATACAATTACCACAACCACAAACACCAGAATATCCACTAAATATTTTGGTGGCATTCTTTAGAATATCTTTAGTCATATATTTTTCAATTTCTTGTATAGAATATTTTTTTTTTTCATTAATTTGTAATAATGAATATAAATCATCTCTGAACAAATATTTTGAAACCATTATTTAATAGATATATGTAAAAATAATGATTATTTCATTTTTTTTAAATATTTTTACTTACTTTCAATTTAACATAATCTTCACCTAAAATTAACATTGCTTGAAAAATATCCCATAAATTCGACCTAGAAGTTTGATCTAATTTTAAATATATATTTTGTAATCTTAAAATTTCGCTAATTATAAAATCATCATCACCAACTTTATCTTTATAATTACTATTATCTGCAAAATATGATTCATCTCTATTTAAAATCTTATCTCTTAATGGTAAAGCATGAACCAAAAATTTTTCAATAGGTAAAGTTGAATTAAATTTGGTAATTAAATCAAACTTTCTGATATAAAAACATCCAACTAATGGTGTAATCTGTGATAAAAAAGACTTTAAAATTAAATTAAAATTTTTTACAATTTCTTTTGACATTAATACTAGTTATATATATAATATATTAAATCCTTTATATCATTTAATAAAATTTTTGAAAAATTGAAAAACGTATTAATTCATCCATAATTTAGGGATTTAATGCAAAAGTATAATACTATTAATAAACAACATAAAACAATCACTGATGATTCATCCCAAAATCTTTGGTGTCGAGATATAATGTGGCAACATATTGTTGAATCAACTGGTCGTCCTGTTGAAACTATTTTTATTCAAAAAGATGGGTGTACTCTACGCTGTTGTAATAAGGCACCATCTGAATGCAGAGGTGCACATAATTTATCTGATCTGAAGATATTACCCAGTATTCAAAAATACAATAATTTAGATAAATCAAAATTTGATTGGATAAAATTGTATCTAAACATTCTTAAAACAATGGAAAAAGACGTACCGCAATTAAATAAAGAAGAACATAAATCAATTAAAAATCTTAATTCAATGAATTTTATCGAACTTATTCAACTATGGAGAGAATTAGCTTGTTACTATAATAAAGTTGCAAGAGAATTACCATTTAAAAAAGATTCAAATGGATTACAAAATATTCATGAATGTGGTTTTAAATATCGAGATGATGTACCGTTATTTAAAATATGTGATGGATTAGAAGATCATGCTTGGTCATTTGTCCGTTTAACACGTTTATGTGCTTTGAATACCAAGTTTGAAGAATCAATAAAATCTGGTAGTTTAATAACTATTTGGGATTTATGTTTAGCAACTGGTTTGAATTGTAAAGCAGGAGTTCACAAAAAATCAGAAATGTTATGTGATGATGATTTTTTAACAGGATCATGTACATGTCTTTCTAATGAGCAATTAGAAATAAAGGAAATTGAATTATCACAAAAACTAATAGAATTATCAAATAATTTAGTTTCAATGATTGAAAATAAGCAAAAAGATGTTAAGAAAATTTATAATGAAATAACAAGTCTTGAATATCAAATTAAAGATATTCAATCATCAAGAAAAATACATTATACTGAATTAGGAATGAAACCATTTAATCAACAATTAGAAGAGTATAAACTTGAAAAACCTAAACAAGTTGAAGTCAAGAAAGAAGATGATTTAAAAATTGGATCAATTACTGGACCAGTTATTAAAGTTACTAAATTTGGTAAAAAATAATTAAGTTGAATCAACTATATTGTTTCTTTTACGACAGAAACATTTAAATATATTTTTTATTTTACACTTTGAATTATTATTAGTTACTAAATTATTTCTTTGTTCTATAGTTTTATCTAAATTTATATTTCCATTTGATGTAACAAAATCAGCAACTATAGTTAAATTATCCAAATTAATTTCAGGAAATTTTAATTTATTAGCATTATTATAAATTTTAGAATTTATTATAGAATTAATCCAATAATCAAATGTATAACAAGATTTATCCAAATTTAATAAATATTCATGAGTCTTTTTAATATTATCATATTTTAAAAGATTATATATATCTGAATAATCATTCCAATACATTGGATAATCTTTACCTAATCTTTCCACAACTGAGGGTAATGGTCTAATTAAAATTGGAGTATTTCTAACAATACATTCAATTAAAGTATTACATGCTGATGCTTCTATTAAATCAACAAATACAATGTTTTCTGATAATAAATTATCATATTGATTATTATCTAATTTATCAATTAATTTAACAGATAAATGATTCTTTTTAAGAGTGTCAATTAATACATTATAATCAATAATAGTTAATGATTTAATATAATCGAGTAAAAAATAAACATATTTATTTGAATTTTGATCTTGGCTAATTGATTGTTCTATTTTTTTCTTTCCAAAATTATTTAAAATAGATTGAGAACAACAATGTTCAACTAAATCTTCAAAAGACATATTTGGTTTTACATAATTATCCATATCTTTGCCTTTTAAATGGCATTTATTTATGTAATCAGGAACTGCAATTCTATAAATAGAATATGGATTTCTAAGCCATCCTCCTATTTGAACAAGTTTTTGATTAGAATTATCCATAAATTTTTCAAATGAAAATTTTATTTCTGGAATTTCAGTTGGATGAATTAATGTTTCAACTAATAAATTTGGTACACTATTTTTAAACCAATCCGATAACCAATTGCTCATAGTATAAATTCCAATACAATTAGCTAATGATTTATTCCAGGATTCTTTTTTTATCATATTATTTGTATTGTATTCTGTATATATTTCACTTGGTGTATGATGAACAATACCAATCCATGGCTTTTCATAAGGTATTAATTTTAAATCTTTATAAGTTGCTTCTCCCCAATGAAATGTTTTATCACAGAACATATCAAATATAATACCATCTGGATTATGTAATATTCCAGTGTTATGAACAACTTGTGCCCATCCAGATCTATGTAAATTTGATAATAAATGAGGTTCTATATATTTTAAATTTAAAATTTTATTTGTTGTATTTGTGTCTTTAATTAAAGGATTAAATAATACACTAGACTTATTTTTAGAATAATAATCATTATAAATCCATTTTAAATCTTCTACTAAATTAAAATTTGGTTTTAAAATTTTATTACTCAATCCATAAAAATAAGAAGCACTAGGATCTTTACATAATTTATATAATATATATCTAGTTATTCTATTTCTGAATTCATCATCAAATAATTTTTCATGAAAATTAAAATTATCTAAATTAAAAGTTATTTTTAAATTTTCTTTAATTTCATTAATTGTTTTCATACATTCATCATCTGATACATAATAAGGTGGTATTTGTCTTTTATCTAATTTTAATAAGTTTTCTAATTTATTTTTATGATCTTCAATTGTTGGTAATTTTATTTCTTTGATAATTTCACATATTTCATCATAATTTTCTATCATAGAGTTAAATAATTCAATTGCCTTTAAAACATCAAAATCAATAGGTCTACTTACTTCATCTAAAACTGGTTGTAATATCCAATTATTTAATCCAAATAATTCCATTTGTTCTTTTGCTTTCTTGGTATGAGGTATAGAGAATATTGGTTTACCACAAACAACTGAAAGAATATGAGCATGATAGCGAGAACAAATAATAAAATCAGATGATTTAAAATGATCTATAATAATTTTTGATTTAATAGTAACATCATTTTCTTGTTGTGTCCAAACAACATTATTAAGTTTAAAGTTCATAGATTCCGATAAATTAACTAAATCTTGATTTAATAATAAATCCGATTCTGAATTACTAGATGATGTATTAAATGGAACTAAATAAATACTCCACCCTAATTCATTTATATATTTCAAAAATAAACAAATTTTTTTTAGATAATAATTATAAGATTTATTATTACTAAAAATAGATCTAGCTAAACAAACTGTTACCTTTTTCTCTTTAGAAACAATCAATTCTCTTTTAACTGGATAAGAAAAAACCATATCTGGATAATATTCAATAAATGGATTTTCTTTTTCTTGGTTAAAATGTTTTAATAATCTTTGATAATCATTATGATTTCTAATTATAAAATAATCAATTAAATTAACTTCTTTAATTATTTGTCCTTGAGGTAATTCACATGAATAAGCTATAATTTTACCCTTAAAATTTTTAGTAAGTTTTTGAATTTTTGATAAGAAATAACTATTTAATATTTCACCACCTCCTAATATAATTAAATCAATATTATTATCTAATGATTTAACATCATCTAAACTTGATATTTGATAATCTATCTTCATATCATCAAAAATATTTTTAAATATACAATAAAATAGATCATCGCCTAAATTATCTCTAAAATAAAATCCTGTGCATAATATCATTAAAATGATAAAGAATTTATTATATTTAATTATTATTTTATAAGTTTAACGTTTAATTAAAAAATTTCTTCAATTATTTAATGAAACTATTTTTTTATAAACCAAAACAATTTAATCCAATAATTATATTAATCGTTAAAATATCTAATAATGATGAATTACAAAAAATAGAGACAATGGCTCATGAATTATTTTTAATATTAATGGAACAAAATGTAGCTACTGAAGAAAATATTTTAATTATTAGTATTATTAAAGATCATGAAAAAGCTACAATTAATTTAATAATACCATCAACAAAATCGAATGAAAATTTAGTAAATAGATGTCATAATACTAATTTTGTTAATGCATTAATAATAGAAACATTAAAGAAATCAGATACTGAATTTTATATTGAATTAGGTCAATCAAAAATATTCATACATACAACCCATTTAAATTTAATGGGATTATCTAAGTTTTATAAATTACATAATTTATGATTGATCATTATTTATCATATTTTGTTGAGAATTATTATAATAATTTATAAATGTTTCAATTATATTTTGAGATAGATTATTATTTATTTCTACTGATTCATCAAAATTTGAATTATTTATTATTGTATTATTTTCTTGGTTAATTAAATTTATTACATTTATTAAATTTTCTGGATTACTTTCTTGATTTATTAAATTTACTACATTTTCTTCTTGATTAATTGATCCATTAATATTTATAAAATTTATTATATTTGATAAATTAATATTATTTTCTTTCTTAATGCTGGGATATTCATTTAAATATAAACCAATATCATAACTATCTATGAAATCATTATCTGTGCTAATTATTTCTTTGGAATATTCAATAATCATATTTTTAATATTATATTTAAATTTACTTGATGAAAAATTTACATTGATTGAATTAGGATGATCATAACCTATAATTGGAAAATAATAACCTTTAATATCAAATGCTTCATCTGAAATCCATATTAATTTACCATTTAATGTAAAAAAGAATTTAACCTTATTTTCACTAAACCAAATCATACCTGCACCGGCAACATCATTATTTGCCCATGGTTTAGAAATAACTTTAGCTGTATTGTTTGTATTATTTTTTCTCATAGTTCCATCATCTGAATGATAACCAATAGAATCACAATACCAACCAACATGAGAATTAAATGGTGTTGTATTTAAACCAAAACCAATTGATACACAAGGTGATTCAAAATGAGTATCTGGTTGATTAACTTTATTTAAAATAGTAACTTCATAATAGTATATATTTGATTGTAGTAATTCTACATTTTCATTAGTATGAACAGGAAATGTAAATGGTATTGGAAATTTAATAGGTGATTTTACCCGTTTAACTGGTAAAATTTTATCCGAAAATAATACTCGATGCCCAGGAGTACCATGAAATTGATATTCATTATTAAACTTTAAAATTTTATTAGAATTAGTATACAATTCTGATAGCAAAAATCTAGATGGTAATGGTATAAAAGATTTGATTGCAGATAGTGGATTACTACAAATAATAGGTTTTATAAAAGAGTCACCATAATATGAAAATAATTCAAAAATATAATTTAATGGAAAATTTTTATTTTTTTTTGTTTCATCAATAATTTCAGTAAATTTTAGGATATTCATTATATTTTATATATTATAATTCTTTATATTAAAATATTTAATAAATAATTATCTATTTATCTATAATATGCAACAAATAAAATCTAGATATAATTGGAATTTAAATATTATGTATGGAGGTGGTAAACCACAATGGACTGTATTACAACATAATGGACCTATGTTTCCACCTGCATATGTTCCACATAAAGTACCAGTTATTATTAATGGTAATCAGGTAATTTTACCAGAACAAGCAGAAGAATATGCTACTATGTATGCTAGGTTTATTGGTACAGATTATGATAGTAATAATACTTTTAGAAAAAATTTCTGGAAAGAATTAAAACCAACATTACCTACAAACTTAAATATTGAATCATTGGATCAAATTGATTTTACACCAATTAAAAACTATTTAACAATGGAAAAAGAAAAAAAAGCTAATATGACTAAAGAAGAAAAAGAATTAGCTAAAAAGAAACAAGATGATCTTGAAGAACCATATAAATATTGTATTATTGATGGGGTTCAACAACAAGTGGGTAATTTTAAAATTGAACCACCTGGTATTTTTTTAGGTAGAGGGACCCATCCTAAAATTGGTAAAATTAAAAAACGAATACTACCAGAAGACGTTACTATTAATTTATCAGCTGATGCAAAAGTTCCAAAACCAAATATTCCAGAGCATCAATGGGGGGAAATAGTTCATGATAAAACAGTTATATGGTTAGCATCTTGGAAGGAAGAAATAACTGGTAAAAATAAATATGTATTTACTAGTTTGGATTCATTTTTTAAATCTAAATCAGATGAATCCAAATTTGATTTAGCTAAACAATTAAAAAGAAAAGTTAATACTATTAGAGAAGATTATGAAAAACAATTATTAGATGAAAACCCAAAGAATCGTCAATTAGCAACTGCATTATATTTTATTGATAATTTAGCATTAAGAGTAGGTGGATCTAAAGATACTAAAGAAGAAGCTGATACAGTTGGTGTTACTTCTTTAAGAGTAGAACATATTACTCTATTAGATGACAATATAATTAAATTAGATTTTTTAGGTAAAGATTCAGTTAGATACTGTAGAAAAGTTTCTGTTCATTCGTCAGTTTATAAAAATATTCAGGATTTTATGAAAGATAAAAATAAAAAAGATGATTTATTTGATTTAATAAATTCATCAACATTAAATGATTATTTAAGTTCGATTATGAAAGGGTTAACTGCTAAAGTATGGCGTACTTATAATGCTAGCTTTTTATTTCAAAAAGAATTAGATAAAGTTAAAGCCGAAAAAGTATCTGAAATAGATCCTAATGAAAGATTAAATTATTTAATAGCTATGTTTAATCAAGCAAATACAGCAGTTGCATTATTATGTAATCATCAAAAAAGTGGTAACTCTGGTATTGATAACCTATTAAAAAAAATAGATGATAGATTAAAAGAATTAAAAAAGAAAAAACAAAAATATCAAGAAAAAAAGCAAAATGATAAAGTTAAAAGTGTTGATTCTAAAATAAAAACTTTAAAATTAAAGAAAGAAACAAAACTTAAAATGAAAAATGTATCTTTAGGTACATCCAAAAATAATTACATAGATCCAAGAATTATTTTTGCATTTATTAAAAAGTTTGAGATACCAGCTGAAAAACTATTTACTCAAGTATTAATTAAAAGATTTGAATGGGCTAGTAAAGTTGAAACTGATTATCGTTTTTAATTTAGAAATGGGTGATTTAATAATTTATCTAAATCAATCCTTTTTGAACTATCAAAATGAATTATTTTTTTTAAGAAATCCCTAAATAATTCAATATAATTAAAATTAAATGTTGTTCTATCTAAGGATCTAATAATATAATTATCAAAAAAATCATCCCATGTTAAAAATTTGTTTTTATTAATTATTTTTACTTGATTTGTTTCTATGTAATCAATTAAGTTTTTTAGTGATTGATTTGGTAGTTGATTAATATCTGTATAAAAAAAACGATACAATACATAAGTAAATAACAAGACCGCTTCATATTTCAATAAATCACTATTTGTAACTTTAAACACATTAGTAACATATTTTGATAAAACAGACCAATAAGAACTTTTCACAAATAAATTTACAATTATGCAATATAAACCATAATAATCATGTTTGGAATAATCAATAGTTTCATACTTGTCTTTTAACTTATTATATTCTTCTAAAGTTAATAAACTTTCTGGTGAACTAACGTAATTAGTAGAAATTATACCATATCTATCTTCTTTTTTCTTGATTAAACCAAAATCAACAATTGTAGCTTCTATTGTATTAGTAACATTTATTACCACATTTGGTGGTTTGAGATCTCCATGAATTATAGTTTTAAATGAATGTACTTGTTGTATTATTTGTTTAATAATCATTAAATTATATGTCCAAGAAATATCGTAATTAATTGATTTTATTTTATCTAAATTATAAAAACCAAGATAAGGATAAATTACTCCATATGCATTTAAATTATCAAAATCTCCATAATATTTGGGATATGCTTTATGTTCAATATTTCCTTCTTTAAAATATTTAATAACTTTTTTAACTTCTCTTTGTAAATCTTTTTGACATTCTGAATTAGATATTTTGATAACAAAATTTTTATTAGAATCAGACGATTGTTCTAATAAATATACTTGTCCTACAGTACCTTTTCCTAAAAAATTAATAATTTTAAATGTGATTTGTGATTTATTATTATAAATTAATAACTTTGAATTAATTATATTTTTTGAAATTGAATTAAAATCTATTATTTTAAAATTTACATTATTTTCCATTATATTAAAATATATTATTATTTAAAATATAATTCGTTTATATGTTAAATAAAAATAAAATTTGTTCCAACTTAATTAATAAATAGTCTAATCCATAAATACCTGAATCATTTGAACCAATCAAAAAACTATTAGAAAAACCATTTAATTTTGCGGTATTTATATTTATTACTGAATCGTCAAAAAATAATATATTAATTGGTTTAATTTTTTCTTGTTCCATTATAAGATTCAAAAAAGTAACTTTCTTTATTCCCCATAAAATTTTAGAATTAGATATATTCATTAAATTATATTTTTCTAATTCTTCTAAAGTAAATGGGCATGATATAACTTGTACTGTTTCAGAACCCTTAATTTCCTTAATCATTTTATTTTCACCTATTTCAAAACCTATTTTTGTTAATATATGTTTAATATCAGATATTAATGCTCTTGTATTAATATATATAACATTACCTGATTTAAATATTTTTTCAAAAAATCCCTTTAATTTATCTAATTTTTCTTTATTATCGAATAATTCAACATAATTAGAATTTTTACTATATCCATCAGATGATTTACATGTCATAGTTAAATCAAAATCGAATACAAATACATTCTTATTATTATCTTCCGACATAGATTCTAAAAAGTGGAGATCATTAAATGATTTGTTGAACATTCTAAATGAATCATTCATAATATAAATATATTATAAATTATTTTTCACAAATGTTTTCTTATTAACGAGCTAACAATCACGTCTTTCCCGTCTCTTCATCCAGGGCTCGCGAACTAATCGAGTCCACTGGTCATAGACTTTGTCTTCGCTGACTTTTTCAATAATCATATCAGCAATTGCAACTGTTTGCTCAGTTGGTAGCCTGTATCTCTCTTCGACAGATAGACCCTCAAAAAGGTCTCCTCGAAGATGCAATGTTGCTAGAGCAAATAATGCAGAATCGACCAAATCTTGATCTCCCGATGTCCTTATAATGTACTTGTATGCTGGTTTCAAGACATTTTCGGCATAATCAGGAGGCAAATTGTCAAGTTTTGCATTGCAAAAAATCATCGCGGAACGCTGTCCTTCCCATGATTGAATTTCAGTGCCAACAAACTTCATAGCTTGACCCAATCTCATCTGATTATTAGCTTTCAACAACTCTTCATCAGACATTTCGTCTTGAGAAAATGCAGAAGAAATCAATGCCTGTCCTTTTTTGACGATATCTTCTGGATCAACGGAACATAAAAATGAATCAAAATCTAAACAGAATGCCATTTTTAAATATTTATAATTTTTTGTAGTCTTTTATAATTATAAAGTTTCAATTTTTATTGTTTAATCCATTTAACTACTAATTCATTTAATTGTTTCGACAGTTCTTCTGATCTTGAGTGTAATAAATTCCATTTGTCTTCACTAATATTAACATCTGATAATTCAATTAAATCATACCACGTATACCAGTTTGGTATGATAATATTTTTATTTTTAACACATATATTTAAAATTTTATCTAATTCTTTACTATCTGCAATTAAAATATAATTTAAAACTCGATCAAATTCTTTAGGTTTTGGTTTTGATAAGAATTTATATGTTAGAAATCCTACTGCTG
>Ga0194124_10002797_pt1 | contig 19181 bp, 20 predicted proteins | sample TA2KigCas0mmetaG_FD_148605 | JGI IMG/M metagenome (GOLD analysis project Ga0194124, IMG submission 148605) | Freshwater microbial communities from Lake Tanganyika, Tanzania - TA2015031 Kigoma Deep Cast 0m | ecosystem: Environmental > Aquatic > Freshwater > Lake | place: Tanzania: Lake...
ACAAACAAAACTCCCTTCTCATACATTGCTTCAAAGTTTGGAGTATAAATTTGAATTTTCATTTTATTTGATTGGAATTGATTTTATTAAAACTCCTGGACCGTAAACAGGTGGGTTCGGCCCAGGATTTGTTGGATAGCATTGTTCCTCAAAACACGTTGTAATGAAAAAAGTTTCAACGCCTCCAATCGTAAATATTGATATTAATGTTGCCCCTGGTTTCCATCCTGCCCTGCCAGACCATGTCCCTGGATAAAACCAAATCGCACTTTCTTCAGGCAGAAAAGGATTTTTAAATTTATCTCTAAGTACATCAGTAAGCACTGGTTCATAACTTCGTGCATTTAAATTTGGACAATTCATCTTGCCATCAAAGGCAGTTTTACTACCTGATGTATTACATTTTGCAATTTCTGCTTCTAAAAAATTAGATATAATTTTGTGGTTCGCTTGTGCAGTTTTTTTCTTCGCATTATCTGAATTATCATAAAATATAAAAATTCCTACCGCAGCAAGTATTCCAATAATGGCAATGACAACTAATAATTCAATTAAAGTATATGCTTTTGTATTCATAAAAAATTATTTTTTGTCAAAAATCACACATATTTAAAACTGCCTCTAGATAAAAATCATTTCCATCTGTATCACCGATATTTGCCCGTATGCATGACATGTTTCCACCTCCCATTCTACAGTAATTTAGGGCACCATCATTTCCATAGCCAAATACAATTTGACCTTTAGGTATAACTGCTGCTCTTGAAATAGGACAAGATGCAACCCCGTAGGTTTGGTTCCATTCAGTAGCTCTAACTGAGGCATCATACACATTTGTCTGATAAATCCTTGCTATATCATTGAGCGTTCCTGCTGCGATTTGATCTCCATTTGCTAACGGACCTGGCAAACATCGTCTTCCATCCGACCAAGTAAAACCTGATCCAGACCTGCACGAGGTCGCTGCTGCTTTTAGATGTTTTTGAGCCATAACAAAAACTTTTTTTGTAGCATTAATTTTTGCAGATAATGTGTAATTATTGTAAGCAACAATTCCAATTGAAGCCAATACTCCAATTATTGCAACAACAACTAAAAGTTCAATTAATGTAAAACCTTTAATTTTCATGAATTTTTTTTGTCTATAGATAAATAAAAAGTATATTGTTTTGTCATAATTTTGAAATACAAAATTAATGTTATTTGAAGCTTATCTTTGCTTATTTTTTCTTGGAGCAATCTTTGGAAGTTTTGCAAATGTATGTATTTATAGATTGCCGCTTGATCAAAGTATTGTAATCAATCGTTCACACTGCCCTTTTTGCAAAAAAAAGATTAAATGGTATTTTAATATTCCAATATTTTCCTATATTTATCTTCAAGGTAAATGTTCTTGTTGTGAAGAAAAAATTCCACTCCAGTATTTAGTTGTTGAAAGTATTTCAGCTCTGAGCTTTGTATTTATTTTTTATTTATTTGGTTTTTCAATTGATACTTTTTTATTTATTTTCATTTTTTCAATTTATGTAATTATTTTTTACATTGACCTTAAATATTTTATTATTCCAAATTCTCTTAATTTTATTTTAATTTTTTCAGGATTTTTTAAAAATTTTATACCGCAACTCAATAGATCTTTCTCACCAGATATTATCTCATCAATATTGGGAGGAATTATTGGGTATTTAGCTATTTGGATAATAATACAATTATATAAAAAAATTAAAAACATCGAAGGAATGGGATTAGGAGATGCCAAATTATTTTGTGGGATTGGTCTATGGTTTGGTTATCAATCCATATTTATTATAATATTTTTAGCCTCCATTATTGCTTTAATGACTATTGCTCCAAAATTAATAAAGGGAAAAGTCAAAATGAAGAGTGAAATACCATTTGGACCTTTTATCATTATTGGAAATTTAGTTTATTTAATTTTTATGGATGAAATTTTTAATTTTCTCTCCATCCTTTAATTGAAATTATCGAGTTACCAGAGCCAGTTTTATCTCCAGTGATAACATTGCCTTGCTGAGTAAAACCTGCTGTAGTTTTTGTTGCTTTTGTACTTATCCCGATAACAATTTTATTAGTTGATGTTGTTACCTGACCTAATACGCCATCTCCTATAACGGTTTGTGCGAGTAAAGGAAAGCCACACTTTGAGTCGAGTCCTGTTAAGATAGCCCTTCCAATAGCACAGGATTGATTAGGTTCATAAATTGGAAAATATACTGTGTTTCCAACTATAGTTGGTTGGGCAGTGACTTTTCTAAAATTTGTTAAATTTACATACCAACCATGAGTTATAGATAAACATGTGGTAGCCTGCGTAACATTCGTGCAGTTATTATTTGCTGTTAAAAGTGATCGTTGAATAAAATTTGGAAGGGTATCATTATCTTTGAACCCTATTAGTCTATTTTGTTGCGATGCTGAAGATTTATCTTCTAAATTAAGCATGTTACCTGTTCCAAAGTACAACCAAAGTTTATTGTCAGTATTAATTCCTGCCTCCATAGTATTAAAAGTCAATCTTCCATTTGTACTATTGCTGTCTGCAGAAAATATTTTAAATTTATCAGCAAATGTACCTGTATTAGTCAAATTTATTTTATAGACCATACCCTCAAGAGTAAGTGCATAAACCATAGCACCAAAAGTATTACCAAATAATCCAGTTGTATTTGGGGTCAGAACAGTTAAATCGGCTGTTATTGAATTTGGTATTCCTGTACCATCTGATGCAATATCTATTTTATTTTCATAGGTTCCCTCAAAAATGCCTGTACTATTAGGTTGAAGATTAACTACATAAACTGCGCTGGTACCACCTGCCCCATTGTATCCAGATCCAAATACTGCAACCCATTTATCATTACCACCTTTTCTTACTCTTATTATTCTCGGAGATGACCATGTTTGTCCTAGTCTAGAATAATTTTTGTCTGTAGATGTTGCTAATGCCGCATGAGTGTGTGTAGTTTTCTCTCCATTACTATTCCACATATAGATTTTAGAATTTAAAAAATCATTTTCAATAGTAAATAAATGGGTTGGCTGAGTAGGATCTGTAATATCAAGTGCAAAAAAACTTTCACCGCCTCTACCAAGGCCAGTAATTACGATAGTTCGCCATTGGCCATTAAAATAAATATCTTTTACTATTGGTGATCCATCAACACCGTAGATTGAATTGGTTTGATATGAATCTCTTGTCCCTTGATTAATATTTTGATTTATAATTTGAGGTAATCTCGGCAGCATACTAGGTGGAATAAATGCCCACAGTTCTTGTCCGTTATCAGTTGCAAAAGCATGAAGCATTCCACCATTAGATCCTGCTAGTATAATTTCTCTTCTTCGAACATTGTTAGCCTTGAATGTTGCATAATTATTATCGAACCTGTAACGTATATCTTTATTAAGTGGTTCATTAGATGAAACCTCTTCATTTGGTGGCCCTACGACCGTAATCCTTGAATTATAAATATCTGCAAGTTTCCATCTTTGGGTTGAAGTACCAGAGTTATTTTGATTGTAGGTATCAAGTCCACGAACAAAATTAATTAATTTTTCAGAGGATGCCCGATCTGAAATATAAGAGTGATTGAAAGAGTCTTTTAAACTAGACCAATTTGAAATTGTAAAATTATTTAATGTTGCTTGAGTTGCTAACCCTGGACCAACAGTCCATATTTTTCGATCAAGATAAGATCTAGAGTTTAGCAATGCTCCTGCATCCCAGTAAACACTAGAGCCAATTATACCGTTAGTATAATCTCTTTTTTGAATTGTTCCCTCCCATTGCTTATAGGGTTTGTAGGTAAAGGTTGATTGATAAATTCTATTTTCTGTTGCTCCCTCAGATGTAATAATAGGAGTCTCGAATGTAAGATTTTCTGCTTGGGCTAATTGAATTGCAGATGTAAGTGCATTTACTAGAGCAATTTCATTTTGTGCATCATAATACTGATATTTTCCCCCACTTCCCGCACTAGCTAGCTGTGTTAGCTGAGCAGCATCCCCTCCAATAAAACCTATTACAAATGTTGTCGCTTGAGCATTATTTCTTGAATACATGTTAGAAGCAAAAGTATAGGGAGATATAGGATTGCGGTCTGTGTTGGTAAAACCACCATCAGTGATAAAAATGTTAAAATTTTTATTGCAACCCACAGATGAAGGGAAATTATTATTCCAATAATTTGATGTAAACTGCAAAGCTGTTGCCGCATTTGTCCACCCACCTGCAAACAAACTATTTACTGCGCTTGTAACGGTTGAAGTAGACGAAGTTATTCCTACGCGTAATTGAGCTGAAGTAGCCCATGAAATAACTCCGAATTTAGAATTTGAAGCAAGAGTTGGATTTTGAACGATCCTATTTACAGCATTTTGCATAGTCTTTAATCTTGAGCCCCGCATAGATCCTGAGACATCTAATACAAACATAATATTTGCTGAACCAGTTGAAGAGGTACTGCCGATTGGCGCTGTTTTAGCAAAAATAATATTATTTTGAAAAAATAATAAAAAAATTATTAATAATATTTTATTTTTCATTATCTTGAAATTGTGAATATATAGTCATTAAATTTGAAAGATTTTTAGAAACGATTTCAATAATCTCAATTCGATAATCGTTATTAATTACCGAAACGTAGGCAGCATATTCCTGTTTGGTTTCAAATCCCTGTGTACCTCGCCAATTATTTTTTTCAAGACCAAGTGTTCTTTTGAAATCGCCATATTTATTTATGGCTAAATCAAGTAGTAAATTATTTTTAAAATTCTCTCTCATTATTTTAATTTTTACTAATTGATTTTTAATAAATAAGAAATCTACACTTGTGCCATTTAAATCAGACTTATTACAAAACACATTTATAGGTGTAGTGATAATAATAATGTCGTTAGATAATTTTTTAATTTTTGTTCTTGTATCTGATGGAAAATTTAAAGGGCTTGACCCAAAACTTAAAAAATTAATATTGCATGCATGACTTGTTGTTGTAAGGAGTATGAAAAATATAATACAAACAATCGATTTCATTTCTTACTGCATTGATAATGTTATTGTTAGATCTATAGCAGCTACTACATTGCTATTAATATTACGGCCACATGCATAAATTGTGTATTCTTGAGCTCCACCGCCAGGATTTGACTTATATGCTGTTCTTTCTGCAACTGATGTACCTGTTACTCCACCGCTTGCTATCTTTGAATTCTTAATTGATAGGATTTGGGTTGGGCTGGTTACTAATGGTGCATTTCCATTTGACGACGGTGCATTAGTTATAAAATAATAAAACTCATATCTATTAAAACGATTTAACTCATCATTTGTTAAGGATCCTGCTGGCTGATTCAATTCATTTCCTAATAGTCGTTGTGGATTAATTGGTTGAGAATTAACTATAAATATTTCATTCGCATTTTGATTCATAACTTTAGCAAACCTATTTGGACGACACCAATTTGGTGCATTGTTAGGATTCCAAGGCTGAGCCTGGGCTTGAGGTAAACTTCTGCTACTTGTGACTAAAGTTTGTAATTGTAATTTACCAACATTTGCTCCAGTTTCAGCAGTATATAAGGCTTGTTGGTATTCATCTTGAGAGTCATTTTGCCTAACATCGTTTGATAATAAAGTAACTAGAGTAAGTCCCATAATTGACATTACAACCAACATTAAAATTGCAAGTGTAAGCACGAACCCTTTTTGATTTTTTTTCATCTATTTGTAATAATGTTTCTTGGATAGACTGAAGAAGTTAAAATCTCCCTGTAAAATCTATCATTGTATGAATACGTATCTGCACCAATGTTAAAAGTTCTTGTTACAGGATTTTTATAAATTTCATTTTTTGATCTAAAAATAATTGATATTTGAACATAATTTACTTCCAAAGGATCAATGCTTCGAGTAATTGCTCCTGTCCAATTGGTAAAAGGTGCATTACCTCGAAAGGCTGGTGATGGTGGAAGTTGTACCCCATTTCTGTCATAAAAAGAAAATTTTAATTGTTCTAAATTTCCAAATATTTTTTCATTATCTAAATTCGTACATCCATTTCCATTTCCAGCTAATGACCTTGGAATACATCTATACTCTGTCCTTTCTAAAAACCTTATATTGTCTCTTACAATGGAGTGAAAAGTTAAAAATACTATATTTAAAGGATCTACATCAAAATAAATTCCAAGAGCATCTGGAGCATTATTGCCTCCAAAAAAATATATGAATGGAGAACCGTGAACTCTATTTGAATTAAGAGTATGATTTATTCCTCTTCCATTTATATTAAAGCCTTGAAAAGACCAACGAACATCGTTTGGATTAAATTGATTTGGATCAACATATCCTGCCTTTCGAATATTATGTGTAATTTCATTCATTGAAGCACGTAAAGCTCTATTTACGTTTGTTTTTTCGACTATACCCTCATAAGAATTAGTAAATATTGTATAGGAAAAATAAATAGCTGCTGCCATAACAGTTCCAACAACAAAACCAACTAATAATTCAATTAATGTAAAAGCCTGTTCACTTTTTTTATAAAAAAAATTCATCTAATTATTGCACCTAAATTTCTTTCTACTTTACCGTTATCAGACCTTAATAAAATTTTTGCTCCGGTGTTTTGATTTGAAAGTGTCACCTGTTTTGCATCATTATTTGTGCACCGCGTATTTGCAGCATCTAACCCTCCATCTAAACTATTCTTAAAATTACTTTGCCATTGATTGAGACGTAAATCTGAAAGATTTTGATTATTAGAAAGAGTTACACTGCAGCCAAAGGTTCTTGCATATGCGTTTAATCCAGTTCTTACTGAAAACATATCTTCCATCATCATTTCTGATAAATAATTTATTTTGTTTTTTTGAATTGAACGATCAATGCTCTGAGTTACATAGGTTGCCAGTTGTAAAACGGTTACAAGTCCAACGCCTACAATAACTGTAGCAACAAGAGCCTCAATTATGCTCATGCCACTTATACTTTTTTTAATTTTGCTCTTCTCTCCACCTTGATGTTGCATAATCATATCTATGTACTGTTGCTCGCCCAAATTTATTAACCGAAATTCCATAGTAAGGTACGTTATTTGCTGATGGACTACAATTTTGGTTCCGCTCATTAATGCTTGTTCCAACAATTTTTGATTTATGACAAATGCCTCGAACACCTCCACTATATTCATCAAAGTAGGCTAGATTATTGTCCATTTTAATTGTAAAACAAGCCCAGTTGCCTCCTGGTGCAATTGACAAATTAATAAATGTTTCATTAGCCGTCGAAGCTACCGTTCCATTCTGAGAGGAGCTATATGTATTAACTACATTCCAAACATTGGGATCTGCTGCACTATTTGCGTTACAAATATTCGCTCTAAGTCTTTGAAGTCTCTCACTATCTGCTAAACCTGTGATGACTCGAACTCCATTAGCATCAGTACCTAACAAAACACTTCCTATCTCTAGAGGTAGTCCAGTGTTAACGTCTGCTTTTTTTGACTCTAAATTGCTTCGCAAAGAATTAATAATTGCAGAAATTTTATAAACATCATTTTTATATTCTCTATTATTTATAAACTCTCTTACATTTGGAGTTGCAACAAGCGCTATAACACCTATCAGGACTATGACAACTAATAATTCTACTAGGGTAAAAGCTGTTTTATTCCAATCCACCTGTAATTATTCCACGTTGAGTTAGAACTTCTATGGATTTTTCCATTGTTACCATTCCGTCTTTTTGTGATGTTTGCATTACACTTGGGATCTGATGAATCTTTGCTTCGCGAATTAAATTTTTAATTGGTGCCGTGCAAGTTAAAATTTCAAATGCACCAACTCTACCTGTTCCATCTTTTTTCTTAATGAGTCTTTGTGTGATGATCATTTTAAGTGACTCTGCAATCTGAGCTCTTATTTGTCCTTGCTGCCCTGGGGGAAATACATCAATTAGACGATTTATAGTGTTGGGTGCTCCACTTGTGTGAAGAGTTCCTAAAACTAGGTGTCCAGTTTCTGCTGCAGTCAAAGCCATAGAAATAGTCTCCAGGTCTCGCATTTCACCAACTAAAATGACATCAGGATCTTCTCGCAGCGCACTTTTTAAAGCTCTAGCAAATGAACTGGTTTGTTTTCCAACTTCACGTTGAGACACAATACTTTTTTTATCATGATGAATAAACTCAACAGGATCTTCAATAGTGATAATATTTTTAGATCGAAGCTCATTAATTTTTCCAATAATTGCAGCAAGTGTAGTTGATTTTCCAGATCCAGTAGGTCCTGTAACCAATATTAAACCTTTATGCGCTTCAACAATCTCATACATAACTGGGGGTAGATTTAATTCCTCCATGCTTGGAATTTTAGTTACAATTCTTCTTAAAACTGCTGCAGAACCATTTAACGTTTTAAAAAAATTTGCTCTGAATCTAAAACCTGCAAGATTTATAGCGCAATCTAATTCATTATGTTTATTAAAATTTTGAACTTCCTCTTCAGTACAATTCTTTTTTAATAGTTCTTCCAAATCACTTTTTTTAATCAATGAATTTGCATCTTGAAACATCTCGCCTAAAACGCGGTAGGCAACGTTTGATCCTTCTCTTAAATGAAAATCAGAGATTTTAAGGTTAGTTGTGGCTAACTCACTAATTTTAGCAATCATATGTTTATTATTAATAATAATTATATCTATAAATAGTTAGTAAAAAAAAGCTTTTTTAGCTTTAAAATTGTTTGAAATTTAAGGCTAAATTTCAAATATAAACCTGATAATAAAATGGCTTAGGACTTTTAGATAACAAAAGTTTATAGAAAAAAATTTTTTATAGGAAATACAAATTAATTAACTTTAACCTATGACATTTTTTTAATTTCCATGCTCTTTAACACCAGTGCTGCATTTTCATCCTTGCTATTTGCCCTGAGTTATCGTGAACTTTATACCAAATAGACATTTCATTGCCTGGTCTGTTATTATTACAAACCGTTTCATCTAATCGTAATCTACCATCAACCGTTTCCCCTCCAGACCCCCTTCTTACAACCCACTCATCGTTAACATTATAAGGATTGATAAACCTTTTTTCTAAAAAATATCTCATAAACGTATCTGCCATAGCATTTACAGATGCTTGGGTGGCTGGAGTAGTTGCGCAGGGTATTCTACCAGCAGTTGGGCTTAATTCTATAACTGCGGTAGAACCCTTAAGTTTACATTGTGCAAATGTGTTTTCTATAAATTTAATAGCCGAGTTCCAATTTGCAATTGTTGCCTGTTTTTTAGCATCTAAACTATATTCATTATACGCAATCACCCCTATTGTGGAAAGAACGCCTATAATTACAATAACTACTAAAAGCTCTATTAGAGTAAATGCCCTATTCATGAAATTAGCATTGAGACATATTTAAGGCGCTGTCTTGATTTAGTGTGATACGACATAAACCATCTTTTTCTTGCGCCGTTAAAATAAAAGTAGTTGGAGTTGCGGCAGATGAAAACCAATATGCTTGACCTGTTAATTTGTCATTATTTGCTGCCCCAGAAACGTTAAATGAAGTAACTCCAAATAAATTCAAATTTATATCATTTGTTGAGGCATTATTTGGACTGTTTGGATTTGAACTTTGATAAAAAGTTCCCCTCGTTGACTTATATTCTAACTGCGCAATAGAAATAGCATTCAAAGAATTTTTTGCAGCTGTTTGTTGGGCTGATGATGTATAGCCGTTGTATGCAACAATTCCTAATGTAGAAATAATTCCAATTAAAGCGACAACAACTAAAAGTTCTATAATAGTGAATGCTTTGATACTTTTTTTATCAACACGTAGTGTTTCCATTTAATAAAAAAAGAATAAACTTTTTTTTTATCTTATACTTACAGGTACGCTTAATTGCTGTGCAGCCGTACAATCTCCGTAACATGAGTTTATTGTAAGTGAGTTAGCCACTCCGGGTGTAGCAGCTACATAAATATAACCTATATTCTGAGCATTCATACCTCCTGCTTGGGAAAAAGCTTGAGCTGAAGCATTGTAGGGATTTTTGAAAGCTACTAAAGCTGTAGGTAGCTGTGCAATTACTCTTGCTGCTGTGATAGGTGTTGCACAAAAGTTATTTACACCAAATGCGATACCCGTTGAACTGATGTTGCATTTTTGACTCTCTGCAGCAATGTATTTTAAAACTTGTGAATGATTTGTTTTTACAGCGTTTTCTTGAGCGCCAGAAGTATAACCCTGGTAAGCTACAACACCAACAGCTGCTAGGATTCCAATAATTGCAACAACAACTAGTAGCTCAATTAATGTAAAAGCTCGAATAAGTTTTTTTTTTATCATTTGATATTTTTTAGTAAGTTAGTTTAGCCATTAAAAACAAAAAAATAAAGTATATTTTTACTAAATTATCTTTAGTTTTATTTCATTAATGCGCCTACATTAAATATTGGTGCGTACATTGCAACCATCAAACCACCTACTGTAATTCCCATGAAAACGATCATAATTGGCTCAATTAAACTTGATAAATTTGCAACTGCTACATCAAATTCTTCTTCATAATACCTAGCAATAGATCCAAACATATCATCTAAGCTGCCAGTTTGTTCACCTACAGCTATAAGTTGAGCAAATGTTTGTGGAAAAACTTTTTCCCTATAAAACAATTTGGTAAGCGACTCACCAGAAAAAACCCCTTTTTTTATTGCCTCTAAACCCTCAATGACCAACGTATTTGTTGTGATAGACTTTGCAATATCGATACTCTCGATTAAGTTAACACCCGCCTGATTTAAATTTCCAAGAACTAGAGCTATTCGAGCAAATATGGACTTTTGAATCAAAACTCCGAAGATCGGCATATAAAGGATAAATTTGTGCCATTTTTTTCGAACCCCATAATTCGTTTTTACTAAATATCTAAATATAAATACAAACAAAATAATTAAAATAAAACTTAATCCACCCCCAAGAGGATTTCTCATAAAGTCACTCATTGCCATGATCGCGGCTGTAGGAGCAGGTACTTTTACCCCCATTCCATCGTACATTCTAACAAAAACAGGAACCACATTGATAAGCATAAAAATAGTCACCGAAATAGCTACAGTAAATAAGGTTGCAGGATAAAAAAGAGCACTTTTAATTTTGGATTTAATTTTTTCTCTTTTTTCTAAACCAAGTACAATTTTCTCAAGAAAAATATCTAACTTACCACTTGCCTCTCCTGCTTTGGTCAGATTTATGTAAATATTATCAAAAAGAGTTGGGTGTTTCTCAAAAGATTTTGATAAAATAATTCCAGACTCTAAATCTTTTTTAATTTCTCCAATAATTCTTTTAAGATTTTTGTTAGTTATTTGCTCTTCAAGCATAATTAAAATATTTAACACAGGAAGTCCTGCTTTTAACATGGTTGAAAACTGTTTTGTAAAAATCATAACCTCTTTAGTAGGAACTTTTGTTTTAGAACCAAAATCAAAACCTTTTTCTTTTTTTTTTTCGACCTCTAATTTTTTTTTTGATTTAATTAGCTTTGTGATAATAATCTTTTCGTTCTTTAACTTAAATGCTGCTTCCTCTTGATTTAGAGCCTGAATTTCACCTGTCACATACTTCCCAGATACAATTCCAGTGTAATCAAAATATAACATTAAATTTGTAAGACTCTTTGATACTCTGCAAATGAAAGATCTCCGGACAGTAATAGATCATGGCCCATTTCTTGCATCGTTCTAAAATTATTTTTTTTAGCCAACGCTAGCAACTCCATGGTGCCAACGTTTGATAAAATTGCCTGTTTTATCTCTCGAGTGATCTCGAGAGCTTCATAAATTCCCATTCTTCCCTTATATCCCGTCATATTACAATTTGCACATCCAGCGCCTTTAAAGACTTTGGATCTTGCGGCCTTTTCAGGATTAATACCAATAGAACTTAGTAATTTTAAATTTGTATTTTCATCCATTGTTTTACAATCTGGACAAATCTTTCTAACTAAACGTTGCGCAAGAACTAGAGATAAAGCAGCAGCAATTAAATAGTCTGGAGTTCCCATATTTTGCAATCTGGTAACAGTGCTAACTGCATCATTTGTGTGGATAGTGCTGAAAACCAAGTGACCTGTTAATGCAGCCTTTAATGCAATATCAACGGTATCCTTATCTCTAATTTCTCCAATTAATATTACCTCTGGATCCTGTCTTAAGAATGATCTCAAAGCTGCTGAAAAGGTATAGCCAATGTCATCTTTTACTTGTACTTGGGCTATTCCTTCCATTTCATACTCAACTGGGTCTTCAGCGGTTAAAATATTTAATTTTGGGCTATTGATATGTTTAAGGATACTATAGAGAGTTGTCGTTTTTCCAGACCCTGTCGGACCAGTTACTAGCACCATACCCTGGGATCCGGTAATAGCTTTTAAAATAACTTTAAGATCATTTGCATCAAAACCTAATTGCTCAATTTTTTTCTCACCTGCATTTTTATTTAAAATACGCATTACTATGCGTTCGTTGTTATTTGTTGGTAAAATTGAAACACGAAGGTCCACTTCAATAGCTTTGTATTTAAAGGCAATTGCTCCATCCTGTGGAAGTCTTCTCTCAGAAATATCTAATTTACTTAAAATTTTAATTCTTGTGACTAAAGCTGAAAAATTACTATCTAGAAATTTAGTAAATTTATCCATAGTGATTAAAATACCATCTACTCGATATCTTACTCTTGAAGTTTTTTTGAATGGCTCAATATGAATATCACTAGCCCCTGCTACAATTGCTTCAGAAATAATCGCATGGCCAAATTTAATAACATCAGACTCATTTTCAATAGGCTTAATCTCTTTTTCTTCTTTTACATTTTCAAGCGCAACATCCTCTAGCTTCGAAGGATCAATACTTACGATTTGCTCTACGTTGTTGATTTCTTTACCATTAGAATTCTCAGGTTTACCTAATTTATTTATAAAGCTTTGAACATCCGAGATACTTGCTGCATACAATTCAGGCTCTAAGCCTGTCATAGTTTTTAAATTCTTGAGTAAGCTTAACTTAGAGGCATCAGCTATAGCAATTTTAATATTTTTACCAGAAATCTCAAAGGGTGCTAAAGTATTAGTTTGAATATATTTGATTGTTATAATTTTTTTTATATCGTCACTTAAACTACGATTTTTTAATTCAATGATTGGAAGAGAATACGAGTTAGACAATAATTTAAGAACTTTTTCTTCATTTGTAAAATTCAGATCAAATGCAATTTCTAATCTTGTTTTTCCAGACTCCTTACTAATTTGAGTAATTTTTTTAACTTGATTAAAATCAACGACAGAATGCTCCATAAGCATGTTTAGAATATTTTGCTCGCTACCCTGATCAATTTTGATCATAAAATTAATTTTAAAGTTTAATAACTCTCGCTGAAATAAATATTACTAATTCACTCATAGTATCAATATTTTCGCGTCCTTTGAAAAGTTCTCCAGCTATTGGTATGTCTCCTAACAATGGAACTTTTGAGATATTTTTAACGTCTTTCTCTTTTTTTATTCCACCAATAACAATAATATCTCCGTCTCTTGTAAGTAATTTTGTATTAATTTCCATCTTACGAATTGAAGGTTGGCTTGCTCCAGCAGTTTGTGTTGGCTCATCATTATTTACTTTTACTTCAATTAGAACATTTCCATCACCAACAATGCTCGGAGTAACCTCTAATTTTAATGCAGCCTCCTTGAATAATGTAGTTGGTCCCGAAGTGCTTGAAGACGATTGATAAGGTATTTCAGTTCCTTGAGTGATAATAGATTTTTGATTATTTAGCGTAAAAATTTTTGGATTTGACAATGTTTTACTTAATCCTTCAGTTTGCATTGCCTCTAATTGCAATTTAAGTGCCGTTGCACCAATTTTCCTAATAACTCCAATACCACTTGTTGCTCCTGCAACCGGAAAACTGGTTACGCTTCCGGCTAGTGCGGCTGCTGAACCTGTTAGATTATCCTTGTCCCCAAGTGTTAATGTTGAAGAACTTGTTGTTCCAGAACTTACTGTACCAGATATGGTACTTCCATCATTACCTCTATCTCCCTTAGAAATTGCTCCAAGTCTTGACCCCAGCCTTCTTTCGAAATCATCAGATGCCTCAACTACAAACGCTTCAATTAAAACTTGCTCTGATGTCATGTCTATTTGTTTCACAAATTGATTGACAATGTCTAAATCTGCCTTTCTTCCTCTTACAATTATTGAACGAGTGTAATCCTCAACCGTTATTTTTAATTGAGAAGTTGTTTGTACTGCGCCACCAGCTGCTGCGGCAGTACCTGTTGAAAATAAATCATCCAAAGTTTTTTTAGCTTGTGCTGGAGTTATATAAAATAGTCTCCACATCTCTGTTACAACTGGTTCAACACTTGTTTCAAGAGCTAAACGCTTACTTAAAGTATCAGCCATCTGGGATTTAAATTGATATTGTTGCGTTAATTTTTCTTGCGACTGGATTCTTATCACTCTTGCCTCTGTGTCAAAATCACCAGCAAAATTTTTAATATCTAATACTGCCTGAAAAGCCTTATCCCAGGCAACATTATCAAGTTTTAATGAAACTGTGCCACTTACCTCTTCTCCTATTAAAATATTTATGTCACCAAGTTCTCCCATAGACTCAAGAACGTTTTTAATTTCTACATTATTAAAATTTATACTTACATTTTGTTTTAGATTTTTATATTTTGAGGAAATTGTCATAAAACTTCTACTTTCCTCTGAAGTAATATTTTTACGTTTATTCTCCATTGCTTTTAAATATTCCTCTGACTCTGAAAAAGGTTTTGGACCATATGCAACTGTTTCTTCCATACCCTCTTTCATTTTTTCTAATAATGCATCTTTTTTTATGAAAGGTTTTTCTTTTTCTCTTACACAAGAAAATAAAAATATAAAAATTAAAAAAACTATTGTATATGTTCTCATTTTTTTAATTTTTCCCTAATTTTTTCAACATCTATATCTGTGGTCTTTTGTTTTTCACCTGTACCAAGATTATTATTTTCCAAATTAACTTTAGGTTCTAAATCAGGCTTGTATGAGTCATCAATTTCTTTTTTGGTTTTTTTAGGTGCTTGCTTTTTAACTGGTGTTTCTTTTTTTGGTGTTAAATTTGGAGCAAGTGGATCTACATTAGAATTTATGGATTCTTGTAATTGCTTCTCTAATTTAATAGGTTTTGGTGTTGTTTTCTTTTTTTTCTCTATTGGCTTAATAACATTGTTAAAATAAACCTCATATTCATTATTATCTAAGCTAGCGACTATAATTTTATCTTTTCGAATATCCAAAATTTTATATTCAGAGTTTATCTTTTCATTAACTGTAAAACGACTTACCTGTCCTTGAGCAGATTGTAGTACAGCTATTTTTTTTTTTTCACCAACAATCATACCAACAAGAGTTTGATCAACAAAGTTTGCAAGATCTGGATTTGTATTTATGTCAATATTAGCAGTGCTTGCACTCCCGCTAAAAGGATCAATTAAAATTTGCTCTGTTGCCTCTTTCTTGGGAGTTACTTGTGTATTGGGTTGTTGTTGTGTGTTTCCTGAATTTGCCGGACTTGATGGTGTAACACTTACAGGCTCTTTTGTATTAGGCGTACTTTGTTGTGCTGCAACAGTAGAGGTTATTAGCAATATAAATAAAAAAAAAATCTTAATTAAATTCATCAGGCAGTCCTACAATTGAAATTCCGACATTTGCTGTCACGGAGTTAGTTTTGTCACCCTGGTTAACTTCTATTTTTTCGTTATCAAAGTTAACAAATTTATTAGATCTTGAAAGAGCTAATCTAAATTTTAAGTATCCAATATAACTTCCCTTAATTTGAAAAGTTATAGGTATTTTTAAGTAGTATTGTCCCTGAGGGTTAGTTGGTTTTCCATCCTTTCCTACCGGTGGGGCACCACCGACATTAATTTTTTGGGGATTTCCCTTTGTTAAGTTTGTAATGTTAAGTCCATTCGAGGTCGCAAAAGTACTTAAATTTTGATAAAGTTCTTCACTCTCTTTTTTGCTAAAAAATAAGTTTGCTGTGTTTGTTACGTTCTTAAAAGAAGCAAGTTCATTTTGAAGGTTTGGAATATTTGCAGCATACTGAACTGTTTTTTTTTTGTAATCCTCCATAATTTTAATTTTAGCATCTTGCTGTGCAAGCTTAGGAGATAACCAAATAGAATAAATCATAAAGGTAACCAAAAACAAAACCAAACCGATCGCTAATTTAGTAACAAAAGCCTTATCTTTAGTAAGATCTTTCAAAGATAAAATATATTTTTTAAGATTCAGAACCAAATCATCAACCTTAATATTTTTCAATGAACTTAAATCAATATTCATTATGAAGGCCTCGCTTGACATAAAATTACAAATGCTTTCGATGGAGCTGCTGTCAAACCTTGTTGAGTTGACAAATTTACAGTAGATAAAGTAGCTGAAGCTATGTTTTTTTGTTTATTTAAAGCTGCTACAAAATTTAAAATGTCTTGGTCTGAAAAGGCTGTTCCCTCAATTTTGATATTTAAATCTCCATCATACTCAATTTTTGAAAAACGTACTCTTGGCTGAGTACTATTCGAAATTTGTACTAAGATTTGGTAAGAAGTGTTTTGATTTGATCTTAAAGTGGAACCAATTTGGCTAGATTGTTTAAGCAAGTTAACTTGTCTGTTTATTGGTGAATAAACAGCGTTAATCTTATTGAATTCAGCCTCAATAGTTGAAAATTGTGTAAGTTTTTTATCATTAAACTGGATTTTTATTATCGAGAAAACAGTTAGGAATATATAAATAGCAACAAGGCCGATTGCAAAATTTTTAAAAGCGAAGCCTGATAAAAATTTAAATTTAGCTTGCTGACGAATAGCATCACGATTTGGTAATAGATTAATATTTTTAACAGCTGTTACAAATTTGTAATATCCAAACACATCAAGTTTTCGATAAGCCAAACCAATAGCAGATGTGAACGGAGATTTATTTTTAATATCTATTTTTTCCTTATTATATTCTGGAATTGTAACCTCTGATAAAGGATCAAGAACATTAATACCTATATTTAAAATATTATTCTTGAACATCTTTAAAAAAATCTCATAATTTTTTAATGACGTAATAATTTTTATATCGTAAATCTTTGATTGAAATTTAGTTTCGTAATCACCTATTGCCTGTTTTACTTGCAAAGTGTACCTGCGGATTAGGTCTTCAGCTTCCTGTGAAATATTATTTTCGTCAAGAGATTGCAAAATAGATTTTTCTTGTGGTCTTATAAAAATGTCAGTGATAATTGGAATACTATTATGTATAATAATAATGTAATTTTCTTCCAATCCAAATTCTAAAATTGCAGATTGTGGTTCTTGTTCATTTTTTTCTTTGACAAGCAATCGAGTTTTTGCCCTTTCATCTACTGCATTCTTTAAGGTAAAACATCTAACATCAATAATAATTGGATTTAATCCTGCCTTTTTAAATAAAGCAGAGTAACCGTTTACATCGGATAATTTAGACGCCACAAATAAAATATCCATTAAGTTTTTTGTAGTATCTCTATTGATAACCTGGTGAAAAATTGAATAGTCATTTAAATTATCAGACAGTTGAATTAGATTTTCCCATAACGATTTGGTATCAACTGCATTTTTTAATTCCTCTTCTGTCATTAGAGGACTTGTCACCACTCGAACTATTGCACTTGTAACCGGAATAGAAAGCGCAACATTTTTTGTGGTAATATTTGCATTAGATAATGCCAAGTTAATTTCTGAAACTAAATAATCGGAGCTTTCTAAAATATTTTCTTTAATTTTTGTCTTATCTAAAAAACGGTAAGAAAATTTTTCTAATATCCAACGCTCATCTGATTTTTTACTTGCTTGAGCTACGTGAATTGCCTCGTGACTAATATCAATTCCGACAACTTCTTCTGTTGTAGCATTAATTTTACTTATTCGGTTTGAAAAAAAACCTGAAAATTTTTTTGATATATTATTTACAAAGCTACTTGATGATTTGCTGCCACCAGTATTTGGTAATTTGGACTTTGGAGAAAATCCAAATTTTATATTTTTCAAATTAAATTTTTCAAACACGATTGATTTTTTATTAGCCTCCCCCCAACATAAAAGTTTAAGAGAAACATAATATTGCAACTCTTACAAGAATTTATTTATACAACCCTTGCAAGAATTTATTTTTTAAAATCTCAAATATTTTATTTATTTTAGGCACTGATTGCATATTCAAAATATCTTATTAAATATAAATAAAACTTTTTAAGTGAAAAATTTTTGTGAAAAAATAATAATTTTAATTATTATGAAAATAATCATTTGCTTTAAAAAGTTGCAATTTATTTCAACCCCTATCAAAGAACTAAGATTTTTTAACAGATACTTAATTGAACAATGGATTTGTGTATGAACAAAAATTCCTTCTTCACTGTGAATTATTTTTTTTTAATAATAAACCCATAAATTATTACATTTATAATAATTAATGTAGTTCCAAGAATAATTTGAAACTTTGTAGTTAGATTGATTGGGTAAATAATTGTATAAAGATATTTTTGAATGAAGCTAATGGAGTAAGTTGTAAGATTTGCTTTAGATAAAAAGAAATTTTCTAAATAAGTTAAAGGACAAATACTCTGCGTAAACTCTACATAAACTCCGTAGAGAAATGCAGGAGTGTGAAAGTATAATGTCCAGGGTTTTATAAAGAATAAAAGACCTCCTAAAATTACATAAACGATAAATAAAAAGTGAATGATGAGAGTAAAAGTTGCTAAAAATTCATACATTTTTAGAAGCTTACTCGGGCATTTTAGATGAATGATGACTACTAATTAACCACTTATTTTTTTCAAGGCGGTAAGTGAACGTATATCGGGCCTTTACAACTTTTTTAGTTTTCGCAAACGTAAAAGTATAAATGCCTGTATCAAAGGCCATGTCATGCGCTATCTCAATTTTTCGAGTATTTATTTTTCCAGAGGGTTTATCTTTAAGAAAAGATTTAAAATAATTTCTTTTATCAGCAAATGTTAGTCTAGGCTTATTTGAAAGTGTTGGAAGTAGCATGGGG
>Ga0194124_10002804_pt1 | contig 19153 bp, 7 predicted proteins | sample TA2KigCas0mmetaG_FD_148605 | JGI IMG/M metagenome (GOLD analysis project Ga0194124, IMG submission 148605) | Freshwater microbial communities from Lake Tanganyika, Tanzania - TA2015031 Kigoma Deep Cast 0m | ecosystem: Environmental > Aquatic > Freshwater > Lake | place: Tanzania: Lake Tanganyika...
TATTCCAAGCTACGCCGTCACGGTAATCAAACAAGGAAACTCCATTGATAAATATACCAATGTTTCCTCCGGATGTGGCTGTTGGATTACCGGTGTTTGGGGTTGGATTTAGAGAAATTTTATAGATCGCGTTTTGATTTTGTGCTTGGGATGGATTTCCGTCTTGAAACGGTCCGGTAACATAACTGGGAATACCTTTTGTTTTAACGTAAACCCAATTGGCTGAATATTGAATTTCCTGGCAATTAACCAAAATATTGTTACTAATAGGGGTTGAATTTCCGGTTGTGTAATAGGATCCAGTTTGAGTGGTGTTTTGCAACCAATTTGTAATTGCTGGATTGAGTTGGGAATGAGCGGAAAGACAAGTTCCAATCACAAATAAGATAATCCTCGTCTTCATAAATCGTTGTTTAATAGTTTTTTTTATAATGCAAATCTAATTTTGTTTAGCGTTCATTTTTAGGAAACATGAATTCCTTATTGTACAAAAACGACTTGTCCGAAAGTGTTTTCAGAAATGCAAGTAAGTCCTTTTGTTCATGGTCAGAGAAAGGTTTTTTCAAAACTTTCAGCTCTTTACTTACCTTGGATTTAATCATTGGAATATTGCTGTAGTGTTGCAAAACTTCTTTTAATTTTTTCATCCTTCCATCGTGCATATACGGATAACTAAATTCAATATTTCGCAGTGTTGGTACTTTAAAAAGCAATGAATCTTTATTTTTACCCGAAATCATTTTATGCCCTGAGTCTTTTAGCTCACTGTCATATGAAAGACCATTCCGCTTTAATTGTCCGGAAGTGAAAAGGGGTTCTGTATGACAGCTGTTACAAAATTTTTGAAACAATTTATATCCCCGCGTTTCTTGTTCCGTAAATTGCTCCTTCCCAAGTTGAACTTGATCGTATTTTGAGTTTGCTGAAATTAGCGATACCGTAAAAGCTGCCATGGTTTTGAGAAGATAGGGAGTATAGATTACACTGTCACCCCAAACCTCTTGAAATCGTCTCTTGTAGTAGGGCGAATTATTCAATTTTTTTAATACATCCTCCATGCTGTTATCCATCTCTTTAGGATTTGTAATGGGATTGATTGAATGCCCATTTAGATTCGCCACACCTCCATCCCAATTGAATTGATCTAACCACGCTAAATTTATCAATGCCGGCGCATTTCTTGTTCCAACCAAGCCATCTATTCCATGTGCTTGAGGGTGGTCAACATGTGTAAATCCAGAAAACTGAACGTGACATGAAGCACATGAAATGGTACTGTCACGTGATAGAATCGGATCATAAAATAGACTTCTACCCAATTCAAACTTTGCTCTTGACAGTGGATTCCCTTCGAAATAATAACTAGGCTCTGGCCAGCCTTCAGGAATATAAAACGGAGAAGTTTCATCCACCGATCTCCATACAAGAAGACTTAAAAAAATAGAAACCAAGAACTTCTCAATCATGCCGAAACGTGTTACTCAAAAATTTCATTAACCTGTTGGCTTCCTTTCCCGGTAAAACAATACTAGAAATAACCTCTGGCCGGATAATATCCTTGTCAAACAAAGGTAACAAATCCAATAAAATTGTTGAGCTCCTCATTTTAAATTCTATGGGGTGTGTCGTTTGATTTGGTTTTAAATATCCTCCTAAATGATAATCTACTCGCCCATTTTTAGACGCCGCATTGGAACATCTAGCAACCATTTTGAAATTAATATAACCGGTGTTCCATGCCCAATACATCCCGTGCACCGGATCTAAATCTCCTGTGTAATCCATATTTACATGATATATACTATCAAGCCCAAAATTAAAGAACACGGTTCTCGGAAATTCATCTTCTAATGTTGTATTTAAGCTTGTTGATAGAGCATCCTCAAAATTAATGAGCCAAACATCTGCTATTTTTTGGCGCCTTTCTTGACTTTCAATGTAGATATCAGACAGATAAGCTTTCAATTCTTCAAATTGTATTGAATCACTCTTGTAATAGTATGTTTTTTCGGGAATTATTTTTTGTTCACCCCATCGAAATTCAAATGTAAGCTGTGCGTTAACAACATTTGAAATAACCAAAATAATAACAAAAAAGAACCTCATTTTTATTTCTCTCCAATCATTTGAATGAACTTTTGATTGTTTCTTTCATTTAAAACCGTTTGCACTCTGCCCGTATTTTTTCAAATATATTCCCCGCCAATCGTTTAGAACATTGACTTCGTTGAGGGCATCGTTCAAAATACCATAGCTACTAGGTTCTGCAATTTCCTCTTCTTGTGTGCTCAGCGGCGCAACTTGAGAAAAGACGACCCCAACTGAAAGATAAAGAAACAAGGTGAAGAACTTCATTCGTCGAAAAATAATCTTCCGTTTACCCATTCTGAATCCAGCAATGCATTTTCTTTTCTGTAAAACTGAAGGCCTGGTTCATTCCATTCCAACACCTGCCAATCCATGCGTTTTACCTTTTTTGCTTTCGCTATTCGCACAACTTCGTCAAATAACAATTTTCCAATTCCTCGTTTTCGGTATTTTTCCTTAACATAAAAATCTTCTAGATATAAGCACCTGCCTTTCCATGTAGAATAAGAGGTGTAATACAAAGCAAATCCAATGATTGCATCGTTCTCCTCGGCCACAATGGCCTCACAAATTGGTGCTTCGAATAAGTCGTAATGCAAATTTTCCGATGTATTCGTTACTTGCTCTGGGGCCTTTTCATACAATGCCAATTCTTTGATTAAATCAAAAATGAAGGGAACATCTTTAGGTGCTGCCGGACGAATATTCATTATTTCAAACCATTCAAATCGTAGCGGATTGTAATACCCGTTTTTAAATTACCCGTTGGAAAACTTGTTTGAATTTTTGGAGTGGTAATTCGTTGTTCGTAATAGAATGAGGCCAAAATAAAATCTGTTAATTTGTAATTGGCATCCAACTTGAAACTAACGATTTTTTGACCACTTGTTGCCTGATTAAATTCTTCAACAATCTTACGAACGACTACGATATTGTCTTGAAAATTAAAATTGACATTGACTATCAAGTCACTTTGTTTTATACCATCGAATGGTAATTTCAATTTTGGAAAGGTCAGTACAGTTCCTACTACCATGGTCGTACTCAAATTTTCCGTAATCTGATTATTATTCAGGGAAAGCGTAGATTGCCTCTCTTTTTTGTATTCAAAGTTTGTAGTCAGGCTCTTTCCAAATATATTCCACGTTGCCAGAAATCCGACTAATGGGGCAAACTTCTCATTGACCACTACATTCTGCACTTGCAATTCTGAAATAAAGTTATTGTTGATGTCTCGGGAGCTTGCATTTCCGTTAATATCCAATTGTGCATTAAGGTTGGTTTGCATACCGCTAACTGCAATTGTTGAGGAATAAGCGTGGTTTAATTTGAAGTTCTTTAAAAATTTCTTTGTGAACTCGAATTTCGTCAATCCGTTGTAATTCAAAGTCCAATTTGGCATAGGTATATTTTTCACAGGATTGATACTTCTTTGGTTTACGGTTGAATTGGTATACGCTGATAAAAATGCACCAATAACCACATCTTGTTGTGATCCGGAATAACCGTCATAATACTGATTTGGGAGCAGCACGGAATTACTATTTTCTTGCCCCAGGAACTGAGAAACAGTTTGTAGGTTATTCAATAGTGTTTGAAAGGTTTGAGAGGAATATTCGCGATCTAATTTTTGAAAAGCAGAAGGCATGGTGAGCGTTGTGTATGTTAATTGAGCAGTTTTAAAGTTATTTTGGCTTTCAAATGCAGATGAGGAGTTATTCCATCGGTAAAATTCACTTTCATTAATACTGTAGTTGCGCAGGAGGTTTAAGTTAATATTAAAATCTTTAAATGGTTCTAACGTCGCTTTCAAGGATAAATTTTCGCTGTGCGTAACTGAATATTGCTTATTAAGATTTTGATTTTGTGCCAACCAATTATTTTCTGTAGCCTGTTCAGCCACGTTATATCCTGTTCTCCTTCCCAGCAAGTCATATCCTTGCTTACCAAATACAAATCCTGTAAGGCCAGTGGTTGAATTATTCATTCCTAAAATCCTCGACTCTTGATTAAATCCCGGTAGCAGGGTTCCATCATTCAACGCATAAGTTCCAGAAATATTTCTCACCGTCATGAGCAGCCTGCAAGCAGCTCCAACGACTGGATTAACTTTCTTTTTTGCGTTTTCTTTTCGTTTTTTCTCTCTGGCTTTTTTTCGTTCCCACCGTTTCTTTTTTCGTTCAAATTGTTTGCGCTCCTTCGGAGTCATTTCCTCCAATGGTTTGTCCGGTTTAAACTCTTCTTGGGCTTTGTCGCCCTCGTTATTTTTACCCTCCTTATTTTTTTGGTCCCCATTTCCATCTCTAAAGTTCAAATTCGCCCGTCCACCGGAATTTCCACCAGTAAGAACTTTTTTGAGCAGCGCACTTTTATTGTAAAGTGTTAAAAAATTAGCCTGGGCAGTAAAATTTAAATTTCGATTATTTTGAATGGTATTACCAAATTCTGATTGCCCAAATGGTGCTCGTTGCCAATTAAATGACCCAGTATATTTTGCATTTGCAGTAAGCCAATTGGTTAAAGGTATTTTATCAAAAGGAATGTTGTAACTCAAACTATAGTTTTGGGTGTAATCCATAGTTTTACCTAATGTATTCACTTGCGATCTTAAGGTATCCATGAATTCTCTGTAGCCATTGGGGTTTGTTCTTCTATCAATTCCATGATTTCCCTCTTCAAAAATAGATTTATTCACAGCAGAAAATGTCGCTTTAATACTTTTTGAAAGGTCATAACCTATATTATACGTTCTTACCCAGTCATACTTTTTTAAATAAACAGGGGCGAATTCATAATCAGGAACAATGTTATTTCGTATTTGTCGCTCATTGTAAATACGTGCAAATTCGTTAGTAAAAGACATGTTTTTGGGTAATAGGAAGATGTTGAGGTCTTTTACTAATTGAAGGTTTTTGTTTTTTTGAACAGGTTTCCATTTTTTTAAGGGTTCCCAGGGCTTTACTGCAAATGTATAGTTATAATTCAGGGAACCATTCCACGTCTTTGTAATATCGTACCGAGTATTGAAATCACGCTTCAACAGTTCGGAATAAGCATAGGTTGCTGACCAATTGGATACGCGCCAAAAATGAGGTTTCGCCCCGGCCTTAATTTCTTTTCTGACATTCGAAAAGTTATATGATTTGCGCTCTGAAAAATCTTGACCCAATTTTGCTCGCTCTCGGCGTGTGGCTGGATCATAGTCTATCAATTTTACATCGGGATTGAAAGGATCGAACTCTGGGTTTATAATCCCGACAGAGTAACCATAAAAGAATGGAAGTGAAATTCTTGTTTTCTTTCCAAAAAATTGACCCAATTGAACAGTTGAATTTAGGTCTAGGCCCAATCGTTCGTTACGCTGACGTTCTTGTACACGGCTTTCGACACTTCCCCAATTAATCCCTGAGTAATTTCCAGAAGCTGCAATATTTGCAAAATCAGCTAATTGCAACTGTACCTGTCCAACGGCTGCAGAACCTCCTTCACTCACAAAATCTGTCAAACGTAACTCATTGATCCAAACGTTCACACATTCGGCCTCACCGTTGTCTGGTTTCCAAATATTATCCGGATCACTTTGTAAAGGATTTCGAACTCCCACCATTATCGTTTTCATCCCTTGTAAATTGGGGCTTCCTCTCACTTTTATTTTTCTCGCAACATTTTGAGGATCTAAGGATTCATACTCAATGATGTAGGAAACACCGGGAGTACCGCTTTCAATCTTGGAATTTCGATCTTTTTTCAAATTAATTAAGTCTGAAAAAACAATTTCCACATTGTTATCCTCCGGCCAGATTTGCTCTGGGGTTGAAGCGTTTGAGGGATCTGTAACTTTCAAGGGGAGTTCATATTCGTAGTAATTTTCAACGAAATCTGTTCCAAGACGCACAAAGAGAGTAAGGTCATTGCTTTGCAACTGGTTCTGAAATTCTGCAATGTTTTCTGCATGGACAAACATCTTCATTTTCTTGTACGTTCGCACGTCGTAATTAACATTTCGATACGCTGCTCGAGCATCGCCGTCTCGTAAGTTGCAAATATCTAAGACCAAGGACTGCTCGTTCATTTGGCGCTGAAAAACTTGTGAAGGATCAATCTCCCGAACTATTCCTGGTGGAACAACATACTTGATGGGTTCTCTTTCTGAATTCTCCTCAACATTTACAGCTCCGATATTGAAAGTAGTAAGATTGGGATCTACTTGAATACTCAATCCGGGCTGAGTCAAATCTAAATTATAACGTCGCCACTCACCCCTAATCAACTCTAATCGTGCAAAACGAAGAACCACCTCTTCATCGAAATTTTTCAAAAACATACGCATGAAACGGATCGATCTAAAATCTTGAATACCATTTATTTTTCTCTCAAAATCAATTATTGGAACCTTAAATTGATACCATCTTTCCGTTTTATTTCCAACAGGAATTTCCTGTACGTTAGTGATATAATTTTTCCCCTCTACCATTTCGTTTGGGCGCAATCGGACACGGTACTGAAAGTAATTTTCCGACTCAGAGAGGTTATTGTCTGTATTAATATCCTCGTTATCTGGGAAATTAGTCGCTTGGGTTGGATATCCTTGCGCATTGGCAGTATCTGACATTTGTGTGGTGGGAGAATTTCCCTCCATGCCATTAAATTGCTTATATCGTTCTAAAATATTTTTCGTTTGATTATCGTAGTTATCGTCAAGGTAATATGTATAATCATCTGATGAGGGGTCAGAGATCATTCTAGCCTTGGCTTGAGCTGTTAGGTTTGGATTGTTAGTGACCCAATTTACATAAGCGGAATAAATTAAACGCTCATCGTCATTTCTCCATCCATCGAGCCCAACATCCTGACTAATTCTCGCCTCAGGGTCATTGTCAAAGGCATTCACAACGATTTGTTGTGAAGAAACGCGAGACCATACTGTAGTATCAATATTCTCCTGCGAGACTGTAGTAGAAGCCGGAAGCCCATTTTCAAAACTTTTTCGTGAATCTGGCAAGACATCCTCAGAAATATTTCCCAAGTTAAAGTACAAATCACCTCCGTTATGAAGCGCGTTGGGATTTACATTTTCAGCATCCTCATTAAAAGGATCTAACATCCAAAATTGAATAAACTCGATATTCGCTGTTTCAAAGTCATTTGTGGCTAAGGCACGTGAAATTCCACCCCAGTGCGACTCTGGATTTATGAAGTTCCCGGCGGAGTCTACACCCGTAGTATCGTAATTATACATCCCGCGCTCATTCGGATAATATGCTAAATCTAAGGTTGCAACATTTGTCATTTGTCCCTGTTGCGGTTGGTTATTTGGAAAGAGCTCAGTAATTAACAACAATCGCATCCGCGCATCCGCGAGCATTTGTGCATTTTGAGAAATATGTTGCGGGGTTAAATTATTATTCTGTACAAATACCGGGTCTATGGAATACCATGCAAGTTTACTTCGATTGTATCCAAGCCCCAAATTTAAATTAGAGGCCTCAGGAAATAAGTCGGGTTGACCTTGTGGAATCGAAGCTAATCTCCATGCCGTTGAAGCACGCAAATCAATGGCACTCTGCGCCGCTTCAAAATCATCCAAGTAAGAAGTTCCTTCTTTGTTAATTGCTCGAGGTTGACCTGGAATCAAAGTAGCCACCTCACCTTGGATTGCCAAAGTAGACATTTGATTGGTTGAAATTACTGGGAGAAGATCAACTAATTTTGTCAAGAAGGGTACGTTTGTTCTCCAAGAAAAATCTGCACCAATTACATTGTTCTTGAATGGCTCACTGCCAAAATCAACTTTTTGTGTGATGGGTCGCTCAGTCATGCGCACCCACGTAGCACCAAGATTCAAATTTTGACTGAATCGGTAGGTGTAATGCCCACCTATCAAAGTTCGAGCTTGAAATCCGAACATTGAGTTACTTTCAATGGAAACTTTTATTTGGGTGTTTGATTCAAGCAGACTGGTATTTAGTATTTTGACCCTGCCCTGGGCATAATCTACCTGGTAGTCAACACCTTCAGTTAATTTTATTCCTCCAGCCGTTACAGCAACTGCCCCTTCGGGAATATCGAAAGCCCCAAGAGAAATTTCTGAGGATATGGAAGATTGGAATTGACCTTTCAGTGTGAATCGGTTTTTACTTGGTATTTGTTGGGCGGCAGTTTTCGTTGAGTCGTATAATTCCAAAAATGAAATTTTATCCACAGCGGACGGTGGTAATCCTGCAAGAGTCAGTTTGTTTTTAAGGGTAGCACCAAAAGGTTCTATGGTGGAGAAATAAATTCTTCCTGTTTTCCTATTTATGGTTCCACCATTATCAATTTTATTTCCAACTTGATTCATCGGAACAAAGTCGAATACCCCATCGGAAAAAGGCTGACTATTTTGATTCAATTTATCCATTTCCAAGAGGGTCACCGTTTGTATGGAATTAACACCTTCGTAAGGCATGAATGGGATTAAAACCGATTGATCCGGATTATTGTATAAAATATCAACTTTAAAACCTGTTTGATCCACCTGTGCCGCATTGATTGAATACACATTTTTCATCATTAAATCCCATACTTTATTATTCGGGATTGTAATTGTTGGTTTCAACATCTTCAGTAGCAGTGCATCTTGACCGCTCGAACCATCGGTGGAAAATTCCCCTACTTGAAAAATTTGACCGTTGTATGTATATTCATACGCAACTGCAATAACCTCATCGTTATTATAACTGCTGTTCAAGGATATATAACCCAATAGTGCGTTATAAGTAAATTCATTGTCCGCCAATTTACGGGCGTTTTCTACCTTTTCGTAGTGAATGGCTTGTTGAAATGGACCGGGTGATGTGACTTGCGCTGACAATGTAGACACGGAATTGGCAAACCCACGAATAAGTGGTTGATTCGATGCCCAAGCATATAAGCCATTTGATTCATTATCTGGAAGTACCGAGGTAGTAGAATAAGACCCGGGGGAACCCTGGCAATTCGTTGGAAGAGCCTCACCTAAATCTGCAAAAGCTAATACGTTTCGAGTATTTTCTGTAGAGCTATTTCTATTTGTAATCCAAACCTCAATTCTTGTAATATAAGCTGTTGAATTTACAATTGGAAGTGAGGCCATAGCGGCATCGTAGTGTTGTTGATGGTATAGGTTTAGGAAGTAATGCCTGTTCTGATCGTAGTTATCCGCAGAAAGTTGAAATTCCTGAATTTGAGCCTTCCCCGAAACATTAATTTCTGTGCGCTTTCCTTTACTTTGAGCTGCAATTAAATCCCAAGTAGACCGACCAAATTTCATTTGTGTTTTGACACCAAATAAAGTTTGGGAGCCTTGAATTAAGGTTGTTGGTAAGTTCAACTGTACATTACCAAGAGCGATTTCCTGTAATATTTCGTCTTCTCGTCCAGAATGCTGAATGTTCGAAAAGTTATTAAAATCAAACTGCGCACCCGTATTGTAACGCATCGTTAGTTTCAATTTCGTGCCAATCTGTCCGGTTACGTCAAGATTGATATTTTGATTAAAATCGAAACGTGTTATATTCCGCTGACGCAAGGGCAACATAGGATTATCAATTCTGGAATGGTTTGCTCCAAGAGAAATTTCTATATTTCCGCCGGGAATAATTTTTATTTCATCAGAACCAAAAAAATTCTCAAATAATTTACTTCCAATTTTGATAGGTAATTCGAATTGCCCATTTTCAGCAGTTTCCTCTTCAATAATTTCCTGCCAATCCAAGGTTTGTGATTTTTTTTCTTGGTATTCAAGGTAATCCTCAATAGACATCATCGAAGGGTAATGGTAAAACAATCCGTTACCTATTGTTTCAGTGAAAATATACTTTCCAGTTTCTGGATCGTAAACAATTCCTTGTTGCAAATTAGTAGGGTCACCAAGGTCGAAGCTCTGAGGGAGATTCTGACCAGGATTCATTGGATTTACGATTGGAAAGGGAAGGTCTATTTGTGCTAACGCACCTGTACTTGGTAGAAACATTAAAAAAAATGCTACCAGTGCAATACCTTCAATCCTAAATCTCATCATAAAAGACGTAATGCCTCCTTTATCAATTGTTCCACATTTTGATGTTCTGCACCGATTCTATCGAGCGCTTTCTCTGCTGACTTTTTATCAAACCCAAGAGAGACCAATGCGATTAACGCATCAAAACGGATTGTATTGCTTTGTGCAGGAAGATTATCAGTGCTTTCTGTGAATTTTAATACTTTACCCTTCAAATCAATAATCACTCGTTGCGCTGTTTTTGCTCCAATGCCTTTAATTTTCTGGATGGTAACTACATCCTCCGATTGAATAGCATGGGCAATTTCCTCAGGGACTAAAGAGGATAACATAATCATTGCCGTATTCGGTCCTATGCCTGAAACACTGATTAAATAATTAAACATTTCCCGTTCATCTTTAGTGGCAAAGGCATACAGGATATGGGCATCCTCCCGCACTATCAATTTGACAAAGACACGAACATTTTCGCCATCACCCAACACAGAATACGTGTTGAGAGAAATTTTAACTTCGTAACATACCCCTCCACAATCAATGAGAAGTTCGGTGGGATTTTTTTCGACCAATCGGCCATGCAACATTCCAATCATACTATTTTGTTTGAGCGTCTATTACGGCTATTTTTACCATGTTTATTATTTCCCTTACCGTAGAGCCTAACTGCAAGATGTGAACTGATTTTCTTAATCCAATGAGAATTGGACCAATTGCATCTACATCCATCATTTGCTGCAAGGTTTTGTAAGTGATATTCCCTGCTGAAAGATTGGGAAACACTAAGGTATTTACCTCCTGATTTGCGAGGTGAGAAAATGGAAATTTTTCATTCATGAGCTCGCTGTTTAGCGCAAAATTTGCCTGCATCTCACCGTCAACAATTAAGCTTGGGTGTTTCTCGTGAAGTATCCTGACGGCTTTTGCCATTTTATCAGAGTCTGGGCCTGGTGAAGATCCAAAATTCGAATAGCCCAATAATGCAATTCTCGGCGTGATATTTAATTTACGTATTACTTTGGAAATATTATAGGTAATCTCTGCAATTTGTTCCGCTGTTGGATTCACATTTACAGTGGTATCGGCGAGAAATAAGGGCCCTCTTTTGGTGCTGAGGATATACATGCCCGCTGCAACCTCTACGTCTTTTTCTAGTCCTATAATTTGCAATACCGGTTTTACGGAGGAACGATAGCTTCGTGTCAACCCTGTAATCATTGCATCCGCAATCCCCTCATCAACAAGCATTGCCCCAAAGTAGTTTCGCTCTCGCATCAGTTGAATAGCCTCGAACTCAGTTAAACCTCTGCGTTTTCTTCTTTCGAATAAAGTATTTCCAAAACTAATTCGGCGTTTTTCCTCTTCCTCCGATTTTGGGTCAATGATCACCAATTCCGGAATATCAATAGAATATTCCTTCATTAATTCCAAAATTCGGTTCTTTTTCCCGAGTAAAATTGGCCTTGCAACACCCTCTTCGTGCGCTTGTTGAGCTGCCTTTAAAATTTTAATATTATCTCCTTCGGCAAAAACCACTGATTTTGGATTTGATTGCGCCTTGGCTGTAATGTTTCGAAGTAATTTATTATCGAGGCCGAGCCTATTCTTTAACGTTTGTTCGTATAAATCCCAGTTTTTTATGGGGCACTTGGCTACACCAGAGTCAATTGCTGCTTTTGCCACCGCAGGAGCGACATAATAAATCAAACGAGGATCTAATGGTTTCGGAATAATTTGATCACGTCCAAACGAAATATTTTTTTCTCCGTACGCCTCAATAACCTCCTCAGGAATAGTCTCTTTGGCGAGCGAGGCGATTGCCTTAACTGCAGCCAACTTCATTTCCTCATTAATTTTTGTAGCTCGAACATCGAGTGCTCCGCGAAAAATAAAAGGAAAACCCAATACGTTATTTACCTGATTTGGATGATCCGAGCGACCTGTTGCCATTATTATATCTTTACGTACCGATGTCGCTTCTTTGTAGGAGATTTCTGGTTCCGGATTTGCTAATGCAAATACAATTGGATCCTTCGACATGGATGAAATCATTTCTTTTTTTACCAACCCAGCGCGTGATAGACCAATAAATACATCGGCATTTTTAAATGCGTCCGAAAAAGAAATGGATTTTGGATGAATGGCAAAAAACTGCTTCAAAGGATCAAGGTCATTTCTGTCTTTCGTTAAAAGTCCTTTTGAATCAAACATAAAAATATTTTCAAGTTTCGCCCCCAAGGAATGGTATAAGTTTGCACAAGAAAGTGCAGAGGCGCCTGCACCAGAAAAAATAATTTTCACTTTGTCAATTCTCTTTTTTGCAAGTTCGAGGGCATTCAACAGTGCTGCAGAAGATATAATCGCCGTGCCGTGTTGGTCATCATGCATGATCGGGATGTCCAATTCCTCTTTTAGTCTTCGTTCAATCTCAAATGCCTCCGGAGCTTTGATGTCCTCTAAATTAATCCCGCCGAAAGTTGGCGCAATGGCCTTAACGGTTTGAATAAAAAGCTCAGGATCTTTTGCGTCAATTTCAATATCGAAGACGTCAATATCTGCGAAAATCTTAAATAACAACCCTTTACCTTCCATTACCGGTTTTGATGCATCCGGACCGATATCGCCCAAACCAAGGACCGCAGTACCATTGGAAATTACCGCAACTAAATTTCCCTTACTTGTATATTTGTAAGCCTCCTCTTTGTTGTCAGCGATTTTTAGGCACGGTTCTGCTACTCCTGGTGAATAAGCCAAGGACAAGTCACGTTGTGAGGCATAAGGTTTGGTAGGTACAACTTCAATTTTTCCCGGTTTTCCCGAGGAATGGTAGTCCAAAGCATCTTGTTTCTTAATCTTCGCCATTTTTTTTAAGATAAGGGGTGTAAAGTTACTAAATTATGAAAGGTAAACGAAGTAAATGCGACCTTATTTCACCAATAAATAGTTCACTTAAAAGCCCAACTGATGAAACATAGGATACCTATTGGTCATCTCTTCTGATGAGGTTATTGCATGATGAACTTTATTCGAAAAAGATGTGGTTGATAGGGATGACTTTTTAGTGGTTGATCTACCTTATCAAATTCACATGCCCGTAGAAATCAAGAATTTCTTGGGTTTGTAAAGACTCGAGTTTGAGTTTCCAAGTATAAGTGCCCATTGGACAATCCAAGCCACCTAAGCTGTAGGTGCCGTCCCATCCAACGCCAGGATCGTGACTTTCAAAAACCAGTTCCCCCCACCGGTTGTAAATGGAGAATTCCATGTATGAGCGCTTCATTCCTTGAGATAGGACTGGATAGAAGGTTTGGTTTTCTTCATCATCATTTGGGGTAAATGTATTTGGTACATAGAAAATTAACTCTTCATAAACATGAATATCAATAGATGCCGTATCGAAACATCCAACCTCATTGTATGCCGTCATAAGGACATAATAATCTGCCCCCTCCATTGGATAAGTATACGTTGGATTGTCGTCATAACTGAGCGTTCCATCACCCATTTCCCATACGTAGGAAATAGCATTCTGTGATGTGTTGAAGAACTGAACTGTGGGATTGAGTGCATTGAGATTAGTGGTGGATGCACTAATAGATGCAATTGGGTTTTCATAAATACAAACGTAATCCTCATAGCTCTCTTGTGCAACACAGCCTTCTGGTGACGTAACTGTCAGTGTTATATCATAACATCCCTCTTGGTCGTAGTAGTTTGTTACATTGCCAACTTGAGTCAATATTTGTCCATCCCCAAAATCCCATACCATCTCACTGCTAGCTTGATAATTGGCGTAAAAAGTTACATTGAGGTTCCCGCATCCGACCGTATCCGATGCATAAAAGCCTGCATCAGGCATTTTATTGACCACAATGATCGTAGAATCTGATGCAGAACAATTGTTTATTGGATTGGTTCCTACCAGAACGATTTCGTACGTACCTGAGTTATTGTAAATATAAATGGGTGAATAAATGCCTGAAGTGCCACCATCACCAAAATCCCAGGTAAAATCAAAATTCGGGTTTGATAAATTATTAAATTGAACGGTGTCTTCCGAACAAAGAAGCGTTGTATTTACGGTAAAGTCAACATCAGGTTGGTCATGAACGATAACTAAAATGGAGTCAAGAGGTGCGGTACAGCCATTTGAAGAAGCCAAAACTTCGTATATTAAAGTATCATCTTGTCCCGTATCATTGACTAATAAATCATTTATGTAGTTACCTGAAATATTTGCATAAGTTTCACCGATTATTGGGATATTGAAGATACCATTCCAGACAATATTTGACGGAATATTGGTCACTAAATTGATGTTGGTATATTCTCCTGAACAAATGGTAGTGTCATCGTTTAGTAAAAGAGGTAGGGGAAGGACATTGACAGTTACGGGTAAATCCAATGCCTGGCAACTTGAATTCAATGCAAACACGTCAACAGTGTAATTCACTTGTTGCGTTTGCGAGGAATTATTCACAAGTAAATCATTAATGAGATTCGTATTTTGAGACGTTGTCGTTTCACCTTGAACCACTCCGTTATTTGTAGCATACCAACTGAAATTAGCATTAATTGTAGCCGCCAAATTGAGGTCAAGTTGCTCATTACTACACAAATTAATATTGGTTGAGTTCGTTAGTTGAATTGCCGGAGCCACTCGAATAGTTATTGTTTGAGGTATCCCGTTGCACGCATATGGTGATGAAACCAGTCCAACATAATAGGTAACATACTGATTAAAGGCCGTATTATTTACCAAAATGTCACTGATATAATTTACTGATGTTGGAGAAGTAGTTTCACCAAGAACATTTGGATTATTAATCGCATACCAAGTTATATTTGCTGGATAATTCGGTTGTAATAAAATATTGATGAGCTCTCCACTGCAGATTGAGTCATTCAAAGAGGTTACCGCTGTGTCAAGCATAATAGTTGGAACCACTTCGACAACAAAAACCTCAGGTTGTCCGATGCAACCTCCTGGAAAAGAAGTTGGGGTGATCGTATAAGTCACGTATTGTAGCGTGCTTGAATTGTTTTGTAGTGAATTCAATATAATATTTGAATTCACTGTATTTGTTGGTTGACCAACAACATTTGAATTAGCACTCGCCGTCCAACTAAATGTGGATGGTTGGCTCGCTACTAAATTGTAGTTGATCTGATCGTTACTACAAATTGTAAGGTCATTTAACGGTTGTATAATAGGCGGCGGATCTACGGTAATTGTACCCAAAGCCCCATAGCCAATACAGTTACCGAGTGCAGTGGTGGCAATTCCCTGAAAATTGAATTGCGAACTACTCGTGCCCGAATTAACCAGTGTCATGCTCGGTAGATTTCCGTTTCCATTCATATTTGGCACACCAGAAATCACCGAGGAGGGATTGAGGATATTCCATGAATAGCTTACTCCTGGGGTTGGAGAACTAAAGTTAACGGGTGCTGTGCTTTCTCCTGAGCAAATAGTTTGTCCGATTTGGCTATATTGCACACTCGGAATTGGGTCAACAGTAAAAGTAAAACTTTGAGCGAGCCCATTGCAGGTAACTCCCGCATTGGTATACTGCGGTGTCACTTGAATTTGAGCAGTGGCAGTATTCATCCCAGCGTTTAGGGCTGTAAATACAGGAACACTGCCATTACCGTATGAAGGCAAGCCTATGCTTGCGTTACTATTTAGCCAAGTGTAAGAACTTGCATTTCCTGAAAAAGTAACGGGTTGAGACGGCTGTTGACTACATAAAATCTGAGAACCTACAGGAAGCATAGTCGGCGTTGGGTTGATAGTAATCGTGAAAATTTCTGGCGTTCCTTGACACGTTTGTGCACCGGTAGTTTCAGGAAATACAGTTATTGTTGCTGTAATTGGATTACCACTAAGATTAGTATTTGTAAAACTCGGGAGATTTCCAGTTCCACTTGCTGGGAGACCAATTGAAGGATTAGAATTTGTCCAGTTAAAAATATTTCCTGTACCCGAAATAGCAAGTACACCCGATACATCGCCATTACATGTCACTACATCTTGAACGGTATTTACATACGGACTTGGTAACACAGTTATTGATGTCGAAACCGGAGTTCCATAACAAGTTGTGTTGTTGTAAGCATAAGACGGCGTAATAACAATATTTGCAACGTTATTTGTTGCACCACCAATTGCATTGAATCCTGCAATATTGCCAGATCCGGCGGCAGGTAGACCAATTGTTGCATTGTTGTTGATCCAAGTATAATTGGTTGCATTCCCTACGAAAATGATTGGGGTGGTTGGATCGCCGTTACACAAAACTTGCGGATTTATCGGATCGAGTGTAGGAGCAGATAATACACCAATCGTGAATAATTCAGCTGCACCTTCGCAGCTTAGCCCAGCATAGGTAAATTGTGGAATAACACTTACGTTTCCTGAAATGACAGACGGCAGGGAGTTTTGGGTTACAAACGAGCTGATATTTCCTAGACCAGTTGCGCCTAGTCCAATGGCTGTGTTGGTATTTGTCCATTCAAAACTTGTGGCATTACCTGAGAAGAGTATTGCCGGCGAATTAGATTGTGCGCAGAGCACTTGATCCGATAATGGTGTTATGGTTGGTGTTGGATTAACCGTTATGGAGAAATCCTCTGCTGGCGCTATACAGGTTAGACCGTTAAAGTAATTTACGGGAGACACTGTAATCACTGTACTTACCGGACTAGAACCAGAATTGATTACATTAAATGAAGGAATTGATCCGGTACCATTTGCACCTGTTCCAATACCCGGATTACTGCTGCTCCAATTCAATATGCTCGCATTTCCAAGAATTTGGATAAGGTTGGTTGCATCCCCATTACAATATACCAAATCCGAAAGCGGTAATACGCTTGGTGTTGGTACAACTGTAATCTGAACATTTTGAGTCGGGCCGGGACACGATACAGTACCAAGTGTGTAAAATGGTGTCACAGTAATGGTACTTATCGTATTTGAACCTGTCGCACTTGTTAAAAATGCAGGAATATTTCCTACGGGGGTTGTTGTAAGTCCGATGGATGACTGATTGTTGGTCCAGGCAAAATTTGTTGCTGTGCCACTAAAATTTATGGTAGCTGCTAAATCTCCACTACAAACGGTTTGAGTTAAAGGAAAAGCAGAAACACTCGGATTTGGTAGTATCGTAATCGTGAAAGTTTCAATATCGCCAGGGCAGGTGCTCACTCCGTTATATGTTGGGGTAACACTGAGGTTGGCAACAATGGGTTGCATACCATTATTAACAGCCAAGAAAGCTGGTAAAGTTCCCGATCCTGATGCCGGTATTCCTAAAGCTGGTAAATCATTTGTCCAATTATTTATGAGGGCGGAGCCAAAAAATTGTACACCATTGACGCCTTGCCCGTGACACAATACCAAATCTTGTGGATCCTGTACGTCTTGATAAGGATTGACTATAATTTGGAATGAAATTGGCGAACCCGAACATGTTGTATTGAGTAACGTTAGTTGGGGCGTCACCGATATATTACCCTGAATGCCAAAATTGTTCATATTGGTCACTTCAAATGGTACAATATTTCCAAAACCACTGGCTGGCAAGCCAATTCCAGGATTGTCATTGATCCAGGTATATGTTGATCCAGGAATTGGTCCACTAAACTCAATCATATTTGCAGAGTCAGCATTACAGTATATAAAAGATCCCACTGAATCAACGATTGGAACTGGCATGACGATCACCTCGGCTAAATTGGATGTTTGCACATTGCAGCCATTGCCAGAAAGTGTTAAGTCGACATTAAAGTTATATGTTCCAACTACATTGAAATTACCCGGTAAGTAGGTTGCGCCAGTCGCATTTTGTATAACTGTGGCGCTGCCTCCGTTTACCAAATTCCATTGGTAACTAGGTGTCCCAAATCCTCCAGTGTAAGAAATGGTAAGTGGTGCACCTAAGGTTGTTCCAAAACAAACAGCTTGGTTGGCAATTGGTTGCACCGAAATAATCGGATCAGGATGAATGGTTACAGCGCCTGTGTTAGAGCTGATGGTTGTACAACTGATCGCTGGAAAACTGATCACACAATAATAATAAACCGTTCCAGGACTGGAGTTTTGAGGAAGGTAAGTTGCTAAATTGGCACCTGGTATTGGCGTACCACCCGTACTGGCATTCGTTGAATTGCTATACCATTGGTAACTTGAGGTTGTGCTTGCACCCGTGTAACTCACCGTTAAATTTGAAAGCGTTCCGCCCACACAAGCGGTTTGCATACTCAAGGGTTGAGAAGCTACAGCTGGTGCCGGCGAAGTAATGATCAAGGCAGTTGCTGAGGCCATAGAACAACCTGTATTCGCAGCACCCTGACTTACGACGCAATAGTAATACACGGAGCCATTGGTTATTACAGGAGGAGTATAGGTTGCAGTGGTTTCACCGTTAATCAGTGTTCCTCCAACATTGGAATTGACGGTATTGCTATACCATTGATAGGTGTAGGCTGCGGTTAGACCTCCATTTGCTATAACGCTTAGCGGCTGAACAGGAGTATAACCGTTGCAATAAGTTGCCGATACAAACGCCGACACAGTTGGGTCGGGAAGAACAATTACCTCGGCATTATTAGATTGCACCATGCCACAACCGCTGCCACTTAAAGTGACTTGAACGGTAAAGTTAAAGGTGTCTGGCGTGCTAAAAGTGGGCGGCAGGTAGGAGGACGCTGTTGCACCTCCAATAAGGGTGTTGGTGCCACTATTTACACTAAACCATTGGTAACTCAGTGTTCCGGTTCCGCCAGTGTAAGCTACACTTAGCGCATTTGGAATCGAACCACCAACACAAATAGTTTGTGTGTTCAATGGTTGTGTTGTTATCGAAGGGTCCGCAACAACCGTTATTTGCGAAATGTCTGATGAGACAGCGGAACAACCGCTAGAAGCGAAGGTGATAACGCAGTAATAATAGATGGTTCCGACCGAACTTGTTAGAGGCATATATGTGGCGCTTGCGGCTCCTGGGATGGCAACTCCGCCGACATACGTATTTAGACTATTGC